>Ga0190275_10001675_pt1 | contig 16309 bp, 14 predicted proteins | sample Popmic550T_FD_133745 | JGI IMG/M metagenome (GOLD analysis project Ga0190275, IMG submission 133745) | Populus adjacent soil microbial communities from riparian zone of Yellowstone River, Montana, USA - 550 T | ecosystem: Environmental > Terrestrial > Soil > Riparian zone > Trees stand | place...
CGTCGATTCACGCGGCCGACCGGGTCTACGTCAGTGCGATGACCATCTGGGAGCTGTCGGCACAGGTTGCACGAGGGCGGCTGGAGGTACCACCCGACTTCACGAATCAATTGCTCGATCAGGGCATGCTGCCCCTCGCACTCGAGTGGGAGCATGCTCGCGTGGCAGGTGATCTTCCGCTGCACCATCGCGATCCCGTCGACCGGATGCTCGTCGCTCAGGCGATCGTCGAGCGACTGACGATCGTGTCTCACGACCGGGAGATCGCACGCTACCCGGTGCCCGTGATCGAGGCCTGACGGCCTAGACTCCCCACGATGCCGAGCTTCAAGGCCCCCCGGGGCACACGCGACATCCTGCCCGCCGAGCGCGCCACCTGGGGGCGCCTCGAACGGACAGCCGCGGACCTCGCCGCCCGCTACGGCTACCGCGAGATCGAGACGCCCCTGATCGAACAGACCGAGGTCTTCGAGCGCGGTGTCGGCGAGGTGACCGACGTCGTCGAGAAGGAGCTGTTCCGGATCGCGCCGCGCACCGAAGAGGCCGAGTCGTGGTCGCTCCGCCCGGAGCCCACGGCCGGAATCGTGCGCGCCTACGTCCAGCACGGCATGCAGACCTGGCCGCAGCCGGTGAAGCTCACGCTCGTCGGGCCGATGTTCCGCTACGACCGCCCGCAGGCCGGCCGCTACCGCCAGTTCTGGCAGTTCGACGTCGAGGTGATCGGCGACCCGGGGCCGGCCGTCGATGCGGAGCTGGTCGAGCTCGGCCTGCGCTTCTACCGGGACGTCGGACTCGAGGGCGTCGAGGTCCTGCTCAACTCGATCGGGGATGCGGCCTGCCGGCCCGCCTTCATCGGCGAGCTCACCGACTACTTCCGAGTGCACGTCGATCGGCTCCCGCCGCTCGAGCGCGAACGGCTCGAGCGGAACCCGCTCCGCCTGCTCGATTCGCGGGAACCCGTGATGCAGGAGCTCAACGCGCTGGCGCCGAAGATCTCGAACCTGTTGTGCGAGGCATGTGCGGCGCACTTCGCCGAGGTCAGGGCGCATCTCGACGCGCTCGGCGTGGGCTACCGGCGCGAGCCCGCGCTCGTTCGCGGCCTCGACTACTACACGCGGACGGCGTTCGAGTTCTACCGCCGTGGCGCCGAGGGGCAGCAGCAGGCACTCGGTGGGGGCGGCCGCTACGACGGGCTCGTCGAGCTCCTCGGCGGCAAGCCGACGCCCGGGATCGGCTTCGGGATCGGGCTGGACCGGGTCGTGCTCGCATTGGAGTCGAGCGGGGTCGCCGCCGAACCCGAACCCCACCCTGTGGCCGTCGTCGTGGGCGCCGACCCGGACGGCACCGTTGACCGGTTGCGTATCGCGACTCGGCTTCGCGAGGCGGGCCTCGCAGCTCGCGCGGAACTGGGCAGGCGAAAGCTGGGCAAGCAGCTCGAGGCCGCGGCCAAGGAGCATGCGCATTTCGCCGTGATCCTCGGCGACGAGCTGGGCGATGGACAGGTCCAGGTCAAGGATCTGGAGGCCGGCACGCAGCGCCTCGTCGCGCTCGCGGACCTTGCTCGCGAGCTCGCCCGAGCGCACGGCGCGCACCGCCACGGACCCGATGAAACGGAGGGGCGGCCCTCCTAGCGGAGGAGCAGGAGCACCGCGAGGATCGCGACCGCGATGCCTTCCAGCGTCACGACCCAGGTCACGAGGTTCACGCGTCGCTCCATGCCCGCCAGCGCTGCTCGTGTAGACGCCAGCTCCTCCTCGATCCGGTCGACGTCATCGGCCTGGACGCCGCGCGCCGGCGCCGTGAGGGCGTTCTGAATCGGTTCCTCGTCGTCGGCGAGGCCCATCCGCGCGAGCTGGCGGTCGATGCGCGGGTCCGCCGGCTGGCGGACCGCTTCGCGCGCGGCGCGCGAGAGCTCGGCAGCCTGCAGCTCCTCGGGGGTGGGCTCTGCTTGCGGGGTCCCGCGTTCCTCGGCGAAGGTCATCTGCTCGGGAATTTCGGGGGTCGTGGTCGAGGTCACGTCCTGGTCTCGCATTCGCGCCACGGTACACCGTCCCGACGACGCAGTCCGGTCGAGATCCGGACTGGACGAATCGGCGTAGATTCGATCAGTCATGACCGGTCATCACCACGCCCGCAGTGGCGTGCTGCGCCTGCTCGTCGGGTTCGCGCTGGCCTCGGCCGTCGCCGTCAGCGGCGTCGGTCCTCTCGCCGCGCCAGCCGGTGCCGCCGACCAATACCAGGTCGACGTCGCGCGCCATGCCGACTTCGTGCAACAGACCAACTTCGTCCAGTGCGTGGGCGCGAGCCTGCAGATGATGATCAACATGATCGAACCTGGCAGGGATCGATCCGCCCGGGAGCAGCTGCGCCTCCAGCAGCTCGCCCGGAAGCTCAGCCCGTCACGCCGTGACGGGACGAGCCGCCGCGGTGCCAGCGTGCGCGGCTGGGTGAAGGTCCTGCACCGCGAGGTCGAGCAGCCGTATCGGCTCGTCGGCACCGACACGCTGAACCAGGCGGTGAAGCTGGCGGCGCGCGCAATCGAGCGGACCGGTGCGCCGGTCGGCCTGCTCGTGTGGCGCGGCCGGCACGCGTGGGTGATGAGCGGGTTCGAGGCGACGAAGGACGTGAGCGACGGAGGCAAGGTCACGTCGGTCACGATCTACGACCCGCTGTACCCGTACGGGGACGATTTCTGGGGCCCGAGCCCGAGACCCGGCGTGCCGATCTCGGTCCGGGCGCTGGGCCGGCAGTTCGTGGCGCGCCGGACCAACAACAACAACAACAACAACCAGTTCACGACGACGCTGCAGCAGGCCTACCCGACGTTGTCCGGCAAGTACGTGCTCGTGCTGCCGTACGTGCCGCACACACCGGTCCGCCGACCCGCCTGACGCCCGGCCGCGACCCGCTAGGATTGCGGGCCATGCCGACCGATCTGTCCACCCCGTACCGCAGCCATACCTGCGGGCAGCTGCGCGCCGCCGATGCCGGCACGAGCGCCCGCCTGTCCGGCTGGGTCCACCGCCGCCGCGACCACGGCCAGCTCATCTTCCTCGACCTGCGCGACCGGCACGGGATCACCCAGGTCGTCGTTGACGCGACGGAATCGCCCGAGGCCCATGCGGTCGCCTCGCGGATCCGCCCGGAATTCGTCGTGAGCGCCTCGGGCGAGGTCGCGCTGCGGCTGCCCGGAACGGAGAACCCGAAGCTCCCTACGGGCGAGATCGAGCTCCGGGCGGACGCGATCGAGATCCTGTCCGAAGCCAAGACGCCGCCGTTCTACATCAACGAACCCGACGCGCCGGTCGACGAGAGCGTCCGCCTCGAGTACCGCTACCTCGACATCCGGCGCGAGCCGATGCAGCGGCGACTCCTGCTGCGCAGCCGGATGGTCCAGGCGATCCGCGAGGTGCACCACGCGCATGGCTTCGTCGAGGTCGAGACGCCCACGCTGATCAAGAGCACGCCGGAAGGCGCCCGCGACTTCATCGTCCCCTCGCGTCTCCAGCCGGGCAGCGTCTACGCGCTTCCGCAGAGCCCGCAGCAGCTCAAGCAGCTGCTCATGGTCGCCGGGCTCGACCGCTACTTCCAGATCGCGCGCTGCTACCGCGACGAGGACCTGCGCGGTGACCGCCAGCCGGAGTTCACCCAGCTCGATCTCGAGATGAGTTTCGTGGATGAAGCCACGGTCATGCGCTTCGTCGAGCTGGTCGCCATCGAGGTCAGCACGGCCACGACACCGGAACGGCCGATCCTGCAGGTGCCCTTCCCCGTGTTCACGTTCGACGAGGTCATCGAGCGGTTCGGCTCCGACAAGCCGGACATCCGCTTCGGCATGGAGCTCGTCGATCTCGCGCCCGCGCTCGAGGGTGGCTCGGGGTTCCGGGTGTTCGATGAAGCGCTCGCGTCGGGCGGCCGGGTCAAGGCGATCGTGGCTCCGGGCATGGGCGGTGCCACGCGCCGCGAGATCGACGAACTCACCGAGCGCGCAAAACGGTTCGGCGCGAAGGGCCTCGTCCACCTGTCGATCGAGGCCGGCGGCGAGTTCACGGGACCCATCGCCAAGTTCCTCTCGCCGGGGGCCGTGAGCGGGATCCGGGAGCGAACCGGCGCGAACGAGGGCGACCTCATCCTCGTGGTCGCCGACACGTCCGACATCACCGCCGATGTCCTCGGGAGGCTGCGTGCAGAGCTCGGCGAGCGGCTCGGGCTGATCGACCCGCAGGTGCTGTCGTATGTCTGGATCCATCGCTTCCCGATGTACACGTGGGACGAGGAGCTGGGGCGGTGGGACGCCACCCACAATCCGTTCAGTGGCGTCCTGCCCGAGGACGAGCCGTTGCTCGTGACGCGTTCCGGCGACCCGGCCCGCCCGTCGCCGGACGATCCGGCGGGCCGCGCCCGAGCGCTCCAGTACGACCTCGCGCTCAACGGCTGGGAGCTCGGCGGCGGCTCGATCCGCATCCACCGCCGGGAACTCCTCGAGCGCTCGTTCCTGCTGCAGGGCCACTCGCTTGACGCAATGCGCGAGAAGTTCGGGGCGGTCCTCGAGGCCTTCGACTACGGGCCGCCGCCGCACGGCGGGATCGCCCTCGGCATCGACCGCTGGGCCGCGCTGCTGGCCCACCAGACGAACATCCGCGAGGTCATGGCCTTCCCCAAGACCGCGTCGGGCAGCGACCTCATGCTCGAGGCGCCGTCGCCGCCCGACTCGGCGCAGTACGCCGAGCTCGGACTGCGCTTCGTCGGCGCTCCGGGCCGCCGGGATGAAAGCCAGGCGGGGTGACCCGCGCGGACGACGCACAGGTACCGGCGCACGACGGCGGCCTTCCGGGGCCACTCGGCTGGATCGCCGCCCGGCCGCATCTCGCTGCGCTGGGCGGGGCGATGTGCATCGCGTTCTCGGGGATCTTCTACCGCTGGTCGGAGGTCAGCCCCGAGACCGGCGCGACGTACCGGGCCCTGTTCGGCCTCCCGTTCCTGGCCGTCATCGCCATGGGCGAGCGGCGGCGCCATGGCTCGATGCCGGGACGCAGCCGGCGGCTCGCCGCGATCGCCGGGCTGTTCTTCGCCGGTGACCTGATCTTCTGGCACTACGCGATCGGGGCGGTCGGCGCCGGGCTGGCGACCGTGCTGGCCAACCTCCAGGTGATCGTCGTGGGACTCGTCGCGTGGCTGCTCCTCGGGGAGCGGCCGTCGCGCTCGATCCTGGTCGCGCTGCCGGTCGTGCTGGCCGGGGTCGTACTGATCTCCGGGGTCATCGGGCAGGGCGCCTACGGGGAGGACCCGGGGCTCGGCGTCGTGCTCGGGCTATTGACCGCCGTGTGCTATGCCGGTTACCTGCTCGTGATCCGGGGGGTCGGCCGCGACCTGCGCCGCCCGGCGGGCCCGGTGGCCGTGGCCACCGCGGCGACGGCCGTGTCGGCGGCCGGCGTCGGCATCGCGCTGGGCACGCTCGAGCTCACGCCGGGGCCTTCCAGCCTGTTCTGGCTCGCATTGCTCGGCATCACGGCCCAGTTCGGCGGCTCGCTGCTGATCGCGGTCTCCCTGCCGCGCCTGCCGGCGGTCGTGACCTCGATCATCCTGCTCTCGCAACCGGTCGTGACGGTCGGCCTGGCCATGGTCCTGCTCGGCGAGGCGCCGTCGGTCCCGCAGCTGGTGGGCGTTGCTCTCGTCATCGGCGGAATTGCGCTGGCGACCGTGCCGCTGGATCGCCTCCGGACGGCACTCCGCGGCGAGACGCGCGCCGCCGCCTGAGGACGTCAGGCGTCCGCGGGACCTCCCGGCGCCGCCTGGGGATAGGGTGACAGTCCTCGGCCTTCGCCGGGGACGTCCGAGACGCCCTCGACGTGCTCGCCCCACTCGTGCACGTGGCCACCGGGCGGGGAGCTCGGGCCCTCGTACGGCGGCAGGTCCGCCTCCGCGGTCGAGGCATCGAACACAACGCCTGGGTCGCCGAGGTCGATCGTGCGCGACGGGGCCGATTCGGTCAGGGCATCCATGGCTGCGACCGGGTCGAGCTCCGGCGACACCATCTGGAGCTGCTCGAGGTGGGCGAGCGGCAGGAGCACCGGCCAGCCGGCGTCGCCCTGCCACGACGGCCGGAGCACGGTTCCGGTGTCGGTGCCGTGCGCTTCAATCAGGGACGTGATGGTCTCGGCCCCGACCCAGATCATGCGCGCCGGCCAGAGCAGGGCCGCGGTCGTGTCCCGGACCTCGGCCGCGGCGGTCTCGATGCCGCGGATCATCTGGCCGCGCGGTCCCTCGTCGTGCGGCGCCGGCGCATGCCACGACGCCTCGGTCTCGGCGATCGAGCGGGCAACGGCGCCGTCGAGGTCCGGCGACAGCACCACGACGGGAAGCGCGCCACCGGCCCACGCCAGGTCGACGAGGCGTCGGACACGGGGCTGGCCGAGCGTGTCGGCGAGCGCTCCCTCGGTCGTCGCGGACAGGATCACGGCGGCAACGGTCATCGGGTCGATCGTAGCAGCGTCCGGCCACGACGATGGCGGAGGGAACCGAAGATGGCGCGCGAGTGTATGGTCAGTGGCCGGGACGATCCGGTCGTCACGTGCACGTGGACATGACCAGATTTGCAGTTCTACTGGTCCTGGCGACGACGTTCGGGGCATGCTCGCCAGCAGAGGCTCCGGGCGGGAGCGCCTCGACAAAACCGTCCGACGCAATCGAGTCGCCGGCTGCCACAAACCCGAAGCTCACGACCGCCAACGCGATGACATGTGCACGAACTATCCCAGTGGCGGCGCCAGAAGAGTTCCGCGATCGGCTCTTCGGGTCGTCCGCGGCGTTCGGCAATGGTTCGTTGTGGGTCGGCGGCCTTGGCGAAGCTGGTGTCATCCTGGCCGAGCCTCGGCTTGTCGAGCCCGATGGGTCGATTGGCTGGAAACTGGGATGGTGGCGGATTGATCGCGGGCGATTGTCGATCAGCGGTGACCGGCTCGATGCCGCTGCACCTCCGCTGCGAGCCGAGGTCTCCGACGACTATGGAGATCATGGCTTCGTGCCGAGTGGCGTCTATTTCCCGAGCGAGGGATGCTGGGAGGTCACGGGGACGCTCGGCGACGCTACGCTGACGTTCACCACGTTCGTGCTTCGCACCTGAGCGGCCGGCACCGAGGGCCTGCGGAGCGGCTCGCGCCACTCCCTGCGGACGTCGCCGGGCAGCTTGTGCGAGGATGGCTGTACCCATGACGCAGACTCCCGGCTCCACCATGCCCGCTACCGCGGCCCGCACCGACCTGCGCAACGTCGCGATCGTGGCCCACGTCGACCACGGCAAGACCACGCTGGTCGACGCGATGCTGTGGCAGACCGGCGCCTTCCGCTCGAACCAGGCCGTGGTCGAGCGCGTGCTCGATTCGGGCGACCTGGAGCGCGAGAAGGGAATCACGATCCTCGCCAAGCAGACGACCATCGACTATCACGGGACGCGCCTCAACATCGTCGACACGCCCGGCCACGCCGACTTCGGCGGGGAGGTCGAGCGCAGCCTGCTGATGGTGGATTCGGTGCTGCTCCTCGTGGATGCGGCCGAAGGGCCGCTTCCGCAGACCCGCTACGTGCTCCAGAAGGCGATGGCCCGCCGGCTGCCGGTCGTCGTGGCGATCAACAAGATCGACCGCTCGGATGCGCGGGCCGGCGAGGTCCTCGACGAGGTCTACGAGCTGTTCATGGACCTCGGCGCGGACGAGCACCAGATCGAATTCCCGGTCGTCTACACGAATGCCAAGGCCGGCACCGCCACGCGCGATGTCGCCGAGCCGGGCACGGACCTCCAGCCGCTGCTCGACCTGCTCGTCGAGGTCACCCCGCCGCCCCGCCACGAGCCGGGCCACCCGCTCCAGTTGCTCGTCACGAACCTGTCCGCCAACGACTACGTCGGGCGGATGGCGATCGGGCGCATCTGGAACGGCTCGCTCCGCGTCGGGCAGCGGATCACGGTTGTCCGCGAGGAGGCGGACGACACCGCGGGCACGGTCGAGCCCGGCCGCACGGTCACGCTCAACGGGACCGTCACGAGCCTGCAGACCGCCCACGGCATCGAACGGGTCGACATCGAGGAGGCCGGCCCGGGCGACATCGTGTCGGTCGCCGGCCTGCCCGAGGTGACGATCGGCGACACGCTGACCGACCCCGCCGACCCGCGCCCACTGCCACGGCTCGACGTGGACGCGCCGACGCTGCGGATGACCTTCGGCGTGAACACGTCCCCGCTGTCGGGCCGGGAGGGCAAGTACGTCACGAGCCGCCAGATCAAGGCTCGCCTCGAGCGCGAGGTCCTCGGCAACGTCTCGATCGAGGTCCGCCCCTCCGAGTCGAGCGAGGCGTTTGAGGTCCGTGGCCGGGGCGAGCTCCAGCTGGCCGTGCTGATCGAGCAGATGCGCCGCGAAGGGTTCGAGCTGACAGTGTCGCGCCCGGAGGTCCTGCTGCACGAGGTCGACGGCGAGACACGCGAGCCGTACGAACGGATCACTGTCGACATCCCGCCCGAATACATCGGCGAGGTCCAGACCGCGCTCGCCGGCCGGAAGGGCCGCCTCGAACAGATGTCGACCGACGCCGACGGCCGCGTCCGGATGGAGTTCGTGCTGCCGGTCCGCGGCCTGATCGGCTATCGTGGCCAGCTCCTCACCGACACGCGTGGGACGGCGCTGCTCCACCAGATCGGCGAGGGCTACGGACCGTGGGCGGGCGAGGTCACCCACCGCACCAGCGGCGTCCTTGTCGCCGACCGGGCAGGGACGTCCAACGCGTACGGGCTGTTCAATCTCCAGGAGCGCGCGGCCCTGTTCGTCGGAGCGGGCGTCGAGGTGTACGAGGGGATGATCGTCGGCGAGAACAGCCGGTCCGGCGACATGGACGTCAACGCGACCAAGGAAAAGAAGCTCACGAACATCCGGACGCATTCCCACGACGAGGCGCTGCGGCTGACGCCGCCGCCGCCCATCACGCTCGAATCGGCGATCGAATTCATCGCCGGCGACGAGCTCGTCGAGGTGACGCCCGCGTCGATTCGCCTGCGGAAGCGGCTCCTCTCCCAGCACGAGCGGCGGCGCGAGGCGGGCAAGGCGGCAGACGTACGCCGGGCCGAAATGGACTAACCGCACCACTCAAAGGTCCGGGTGACGGCAGGCGTTGCGCGGCGATACCGTCGCGCGAGGTCCACCGGAGGAGCAACATGCTCGGCCGTCACCGTTCGTCGCGTCGTCTGGCCAGCCTCGGGCTCGTGCTCGGCCTGCTGATGACGCTCTTCGCGCCGCATGCCGCATCGGGCGCCGTCAGCTCGATCTCACTCGACCTGCTGGCCAGCGACCTCGACACGTTGACCCAAGTCACGAGCGCACGGGACGGCAGCGGACGGCTGTTCCTCGTCGAGCGGCGCGGCATCATCCGGGTGTTCAAGGACGGGGCGGTCCAGGCGGGCTCGTTCCTCGACATGCGCACGATGGTCGAGGCCGGCAACGAGCGGGGATTGCTCGGCCTGGCATTCCATCCGCGGTTCGAATCGAACGGGCTGCTGTTCGTGTACTTCACGCGGCCGGGGGGCGACGTCGTCATCGGCCGCTGGCGCGCGAACGCCGCCCGCAGCGCCGTGATGCTGTCGTCGTTCAAGACGCTGCTCTCGATCGAGCACAGCTCCGCGGGCAACCACAACGGCGGGGGAATGGCGTTCAACCCGCGCAACGGGTTGCTGTACGCGGCGGTCGGCGACGGCGGCGGTTCGGGCGATCCGGAGAACAACGCCCAGAATGTGGTCCGGAACCGCCTCGGCAAGGTCCTCCGGATCAACGTCAACGGCACGGGGGCGGGCCAGTACGGCACGTACAGCATCCCGTCGAGCAACCCCTTTATGGGTCGCAGCGGACGCGACGAGATCTGGTCGTACGGGTTCCGCAACCCGTGGCGGCTGTCGTTCGACCGCGCGAACGGCAACATGTTCATTGCCGACGTCGGTCAGGGCTCCTGGGAGGAGGTCGACCGCGAGACATACGGGGTGGCCGGCGGCCGGGACTATGGCTGGCGGACGATGGAGGGACGCCACTGCTACAACGCCGCGACCTGCAACAAGTCGGGCAAGACCCTGCCGATCACCGAGTACTCGCACGCGAACGACAGGTGCTCCATCACCGGCGGCTTCGTCTACCGCGGGCCGACGCAGACGGCGCTCCTCGGCCACTACGTCTTCGCCGACTTCTGCACCGGGCAGATCTGGACGATCCACAACGCCGGCGGGAACGGCGACCACGTGCTGCGGGCCGACACGAGCGAGCTGATCACCTCGTTCGGCGAGAGCGACGACGGTGAGCTCTACGCGGTCACGATCGACGGCAAGCTCTTCCGGGTGCTCGCCTCGTAGGGTCGCCCGGGGGCAGGTGGGGTAGCATCGCCGGGATGGCGATCTACCTCGACCACGCCGCGACGACGCCGGTTCGCCCGGAGGTCTTCGAGGCGATGCAGCCGTTCCTCACGGGCACGTTCGGCAACCCGAGCTCGGCCCATTCGTTCGGCCGTGCCGCCCGCGCGGCGCTCGACGAGTCGCACGAGCGGGTCGCCGCCCGCCTCAACGCCGAGGCACGCGAGATCGTCTTCACGTCGGGCGGCACCGAGGCGAACAACCTCGCGCTCAAGGGTGCGGCGTGGGCCGGCAAGGGTCGCGGCCACCGGATCGTCACCTCCGCCGTCGAGCATCACGCGGTCGGCCACGCGCTGCGCTACCTCGAGAAGTTCGGGTTCGAGGTCGTCGAGCTGCCCGTCGACCGCTACGCGCGGGTCGATCCCGATGAGCTCGATGCGGCGATCAACGACCGCACGATCCTCGTCTCGATCATGCTCGCCAACAACGAGGTCGGCACGGTCCAGCCGATCGCCGAGATCGCCGAGAAGGTGCGCGGCCATCGCGGGGTCCTGTTCCACGTCGACGCGGTCCAGGCCGCGCCCTACGTCGAGCTCGACGTCCGGGCGCTCGGCGCCGACCTCGTCTCGATCGCGGCGCACAAGTTCGAGGGCCCGAAGGGCGTCGGCGTGCTGTATGTCCGCCATGGGACCCACATCCTCGCCCAGCAGCATGGGGGCGAGCAGGAGCGCCACCGCCGGGCCGGCACGGAGAACGTCGCGGGGACCGTTGCCCTCGCGACGGCCTACGAGCTGACCTGCTCGGAGCGGCCGACCACCGTGGCGCGGCTCGCCGAGCAGCGCGAGCGGCTGCAGGCCGCGGTCCTCGCCGTCGACGGCACGGAGCTCACGGGTCACCCGACCCAGCGCCTGGCCGGGCTGCTGTCGATCATCGCCCGCGACACCGATGGCTCGGCGGTCGCGGTGTCGCTCGACCTGGAAGGGATCGCATGTTCGGTCGGGTCGGCGTGCACGACCGGATCGACCGAGGTGTCGCACGTGCTGACCGCGATGGGCTTCCCGGACGAGGAGGCGCGCGGCGCACTGCGCCTGTCGCTCGGGCGGACCACGACCCAGGAGGAGGTCGCGACCGCAGCGGACGTCGTGCCTCGCGTCCTCGCGTCGATGCGCGTGGCCGCCCCGCTCGTTGCGGCCGACCCACTGGGCCAGGGGGTGATCGCGTGAGCCGCGTGCTCGTCGCGATGTCGGGCGGCGTCGATTCCTCCGTCGCGGCCGCGCTCGTGCACCAGGCCGGTGATGAGGCGGTCGGGGTGTGGATGCGCCTCCACGACGTCGCGGACACCTACTCCGAGTTCAAGAAGAGCTGCTGCTCGCTCGATGCCGCCGACGACGCGCGCCGGGTCGCGGCACAGCTCGGGATTCCGTTCTACGTCATGAACCTCGAGCGCGAGTTCGATGCCGGCGTGCTTCAGCCGTTCCTCGACGCGTACGTCGATGGGCGCACGCCGAGTCCGTGCGTCGACTGCAACACGTACGTGAAGTTCGGGGCCCTGCTCGGGCGGGCGCGCCACCTCTACGACTGTAACGCGGTTGCGACCGGCCACTACGCCCGCCGCGACGTGGGATCCGACGGACGGGCGGTCCTGCGCCGGGCGCGCGACGAAGACAAGGACCAGACCTATTTCCTGTACGGGCTGCGCCAGGATCAGCTCGAGCACGCCCGGTTCCCGCTCGGAGAGCTGACGAAGGCCGAGGTCCGCGAGGTCGCCCGCGGGTTGGGCCTCGCAACGGCCGACAAGCCCGAGAGCCAGGAGATCTGCTTCGTGCCCGGCGGCGACTACCGCGACGCGCTCCGCGAGCGCGCCGGGTGGATCCCGCAGCCCGGACCGCTGCTCGACGTCGACGGGCAGCGGGTGGGCGAGCACCGCGGCGCGGCCGCGTACACCGTCGGCCAGCGGCAGGGTCTCGGGGTGGCCCTCGGCGAGCCGCGCTACGTGTCGCGGATCGATCCGGCCACAAACATGATCCAGCTCGGGCGGCGCGAGGACCTCGAGACGACCGCGTTCCTCCTGGAGCGGGTGACCTTCGTCGGCGGCAGCGCGCCGGCGGACGCTGCGAGCCGTGCCTTCCGCGCCGACGTCCGAATCCGTCACCGCGCAGCCCCGATGGCCGCCACCGTCCGACCGCTGACTCCCCGCGAGCCGAAGCGCGGCGGCCGCTGGATCGTGGAGACCGACCGCCCCGTGTGGGCGGCCGCGCCGGGCCAGGCCGCCGTGCTGTATGACGGGGATGTCGTCCTCGGTGGTGGGCGGATCAGCCGTGATGACCGGGCGTGAGCCTGCCCGTGGTGGCGTGAGCCTCGACCCCGCGCCGATCCTCGCCGTCCTCGTCGGCACGTTCCACGCCGCGCTGTTCGTCCTCATCCGCGGGTCCGCAGGCGGCCAGCTGCCGCTGCTCCTCGGCGCGGCGATCCTGGGCGCGTGGGCGGGCGACGCGCTCGGCGACCGGATGGGGATCGACCTGTTCTCGATCGGCGATTTCCGACTCCTCGCGGCGTCGCTGTTCGCCTGGGTCGGGATCGGGTTCGTGGCGGTCGTCGCGATCCTCGGGCCGACGAGGCGACGCGCATGAGCGGTCGGGATCAGGGCCTCGTCGAGACCGTCCGCGAAGCGTTGCGTGGCGAGGAAGGTGCGTCCACCGGGACCACGTTCATGCGCGGGCTGACGCTCGGGGCACTGATGGGGGCGGCCGTCGCCGGATCGGCGATCTGGCAACGACGCGGTCGGCGGCGCCGGGAGCGGCGCGTGACGGACTCGGACATCGTCGCGCCCGAGGCGCCCATATCGGACGCCCCGGTCGGCGAGGGCGACGCTCCGGAAAGCTAGATCGCCGGAGCGCGAACCAGCCGGCTTCGACGGCGGAACTGCAGCGGACGTGGTCGCGGGAAGCGGCGCCGGCGCAGGGGGTTTGCGATCAGAACCAGTGCCTCGTCCGCCAACGTGCCCGGATGGCGCATCAGCCAGCCCCGGTCGATGCGGGTCGACGCGGGCTGCCGGGGGTCATGCACGCTCAGGACCGTGCTGCTTCAGGTTCGGCTTGGACGAGCTCGGCCTCCGGCCAGGCGCAGGACGGGCAGGTCCATCGTTCGAGGGCGTCTTCCTTGACCGCTTCCTCGTTTGATGCCCATGTGCGCCGCACGTCGACGGAACCGCACTTCGTGCACTTGCGGGCGACTCGGGCCATTGCTGACCCTCCTTTCTTGCGACGACCTCACCGTAGTCCCGGCTTCGGGCTCGGGGACATCGCAGGCAGCGGCGCCGGGGTTGAAGAAACCTTTCGGTCCCTCGGGCACGAACGTCGCCCGCAGGGCCGTGCTTGGTATCGTTACGGCCGATGCCGGTTCCCGCCTACGAACCCGACCCCAGGATCAAGGCGCTTCCTGCCGCCGAGATCCGGCGGCGGTTCGTCGACTTCTTCGCCGAGCGCGGCCATACGGTCGTGCCGAGCGCTTCCCTCGTCCCGGCCGGCGACCAGACGCTGCTCTTCGCGAACTCCGGGATGGTGCAGTTCAAGGACGCGCTGACCGGGGCCGAGAAGCGCTCGTACACGCGCGCCGTCGACTACCAGCGCTGCCTGCGCGTCGCCGGCAAGCACAACGACTTCGAGGAGGTCGGGCGCACGCCGCGCCACCACACCTTCTTCGAGATGCTCGGGAACTGGAGCTTCGGCGACTACTTCAAGCGCGAGGCCATCCACTGGGCGTGGGAGCTGCTCACGAAGGACTTCGGGATCCCGCCGGAGCGACTGGCTGCCACGACGTACACGACCGACGACACCGCGTTCGAGATCTGGCGCGACGAAATCGGCCTGCCGCCCGAGCGCCTCGTCCGCTGGGGTGACTTCCCGAACGGCGATGAGAAGAACTGGTGGCGGATGGCGGACGTCGGGCCGTGCGGCCCGTGCTCCGAGATCCACGTCGACCGGGGGGCTCACCTGTCGGAAGGCCCGCACTGTGTGCCCGACCACTCCGAGACGTGCCCGCGCTGGCTCGAGATCTGGAATCTCGTGTTCATGGAGTTCGACCTCCAGCCGGATCGCTCGCTCGTGCCGCTGCCGGCGCCGGGCGTGGACACCGGCATGGGCCTCGAGCGGCTGGCGAGCGTCCTCCAGCAGGTGCCGACCAACTACGACACTGACCTGTTCGCGCCGATCCACACCCGCATGCGGGCGTTGCTGGGCCACGACCCCGAGGCGTTCGAGGCCGAGCGCTTCAGCTACCAGGTGATCGCGGACCACTCGCGGGCGGTGACGTTCCTGATCGGCGACGGTGTCCTGCCCTCGAACGAGGGTCGCGGCTACGTGCTGCGCAAGCTGGTTCGCCGCGCGGTCCGCCACGGCCGGCTCCTCGGCCGGACGGAGCCGTTCCTCGCCGAGACGGCGTCCGTCGTGATCGACACGATGGGCGCGGCGTACCCGCACCTGACCGAGCGCCGGGACGAGATCCTCGCCGCGCTCCAGCGCGAGGAGGCGCAGTTCGCGCGGACGCTCGACGCCGGCACGGTCCAGCTCGAGGAGGCGCTCCTGCCGCTGGCCACGGGCGAGCGAATGATCGGCCGTTCGGCCGAGGACCTGCCCGTGGATGCCCCGGTGCTCCCGGGTGACGTCGCGTTCCGGCTCCACGACACGTACGGCTTCCCGGTCGATCTGACCGTGGAGCTGGCGGCGGAGTACGGGGTGCGGCTCGACCGCGAGGGCTTCGACCGAGCGCTCGCCGAGCAGCGCGAGCGGAGCCGCTCCGGGAAGAAGGCAGAGCTCGCGAAGCAGGCCGAGCTGGGCGCGCTCTACCAGGCGATCCAGGCTCGCGCCGGCGACACGAGCTTCCTCGGCTACGAGACGACCACCGCCCAGGGTCGGGTGGTCGCGATCGTGCGCGACGGGATCGAGTTCGACGAGCTGACCGGGATGGGCGAGGCCGAGGTCGTCCTCGACGCCACGCCGTTCTATGCCGAGGGCGGCGGCCAGGTCGGCGACCAGGGCGTGATCCGCGAACCGGGTGGCGGCAGCGAGCTGTTCGCCGTGACCGATACGCAGAAGCCGGTCGCCGGGCTGCATGTCCAGCGCGGCACGCTCCACGGCCGCCTCCGGGTCGGGGAGACGGTCGAAGCGGTCGTCGACCGGGTCCGCCGCGCGGCGACGATGCGCAATCACACCGGCACGCACGTGCTGCACCGCGCGCTGCGCAACGTCGTCGGGGACCGTGCCCGCCAGGCGGGCTCGCTCGTGACACCAGATTCCCTGCGCTTCGACTTCCCGTTCGAGCGCGCGCTCACGCCGGACGAGCTGCGCGCGATCGAGGACGAGGTCCGGCGCATCATCCGCGAGGACCGGCCCGTCTCCATCGAGTACATGACGATGGCCCAGGCGGTGGAGGGTGGAGCCGACGCGTTCTTCGACGAGAAATATGGCGAGACCGTGCGCACGATCCGTGTCCAGGACTACAGCTTCGAGCTGTGCGGCGGCACGCACTGCCGGGCGACCGGTCAGATCGGCGGCTTCGTGATCACCGGCGAGCGAAGCATCGGCTCCGGGATGCGCCGGATCGAGGCACTGACCGGCGAAGCGGCGGATGCGTGGTTCCGCGAGCGCGTCGCCACACTCGAGCGTGCGGCGGAAGCGGCGGGTGCCGCCACGGCCGAGGCGCTGCCCGACCGGATCGCCACGCTCCAGGACGAGCTGCGCGAGACGCGGCGCCGGCTGCGCGAGGGTGGGGGAGCGGCGGTTCCCCGTCCCGCCGAGCTGGCCGCGTCCGCCGAGGAGGTCACGCCGGGCGTCCGACTTGTCGCCCGCTCCGCCCCGTACGACTCGATCGAGGCCCTCAAGGGCGCGGCACGCGACGTTCGGGGCGTGCTCGGGTCCGGGATCATCGCGCTGGGGC
>Ga0190275_10001676_pt1 | contig 16307 bp, 11 predicted proteins | sample Popmic550T_FD_133745 | JGI IMG/M metagenome (GOLD analysis project Ga0190275, IMG submission 133745) | Populus adjacent soil microbial communities from riparian zone of Yellowstone River, Montana, USA - 550 T | ecosystem: Environmental > Terrestrial > Soil > Riparian zone > Trees stand | place...
CCGTTCGCCGGCGCGCTCGACGGCGTCCCCTCCGAGTTCGGCCCGACCGGCGTCGCGACGATGATGAAGCGCTGCCAGGTGCCGTTGGAGTCGCCCTCCGACAGCAGGCTCGAGATGTTGCGGAACCAGAGCGTCGGGTAGTTGCAGACGGTCTGCGCGGGGGTCAGGAAGGCAACCGTCGGCTTCAGCACCCGGGTCGTGTCGCGCAGCCGCCGCACGCCGAGCGGTACCAGCGGATCGTCGGCGAACTCCGCCAGAGCGTCGAAGACGTTCGCGAGCTGACGGTTGAGCGCCGGGGTCTTCGGCAGCGTGCGCGTCCCGATCTCCAGCGCGTCGGCGAGCACCGGCGCGGAGGTCGGCAGCGTGCGGATCCCCGGCCGGAGGTCGCGGAACAGGGCCGTCGAGTTGCGCACGAACGGTCGCTGCCTGGGGAACTCCGCGGTGCCGACGGCGAAGGTTCGCGGCGACTCGGAGATCGCGTCCTGGATGAACGGCCGCGCCACCTCGGCCAGCGCCGCGAAGGTCGTGTCGAGGTTCGCGAACAGCGCCGCCTGGGTCTCGGCGACCGGCGCCACCTCGGCGGCGGTCGCGCCGAGCGCGCGGAACAGGCGGTCGAGCCGCGTCCGCGGGTCGGCGAGGTTGGCCATCACCGGCCTGATGTCGGTGACCAGCGGCCGCAGGCTCGAGATCGCCTCGTTGAGGTCCCGGCCCCGCCCGGCGAATCCGGTCCCGAAGCCCTGCAGCGACAGCTGGATCCCACGCCGGGTGCGACTGTCGAACATGTTGAACAGCTCGTCGAGCTCGACCGGCGTCGGCGTCGCCTGGGTGACGGGGACGGCGGAGCCCTCGTCGTATCCCGCCCGCGAGCTGCCCGGCGTCAGCGCGACGTACTTGAGCCCGAGCGCCGAGACGGGCCGCACGACGAACGTCGAGTCGATCGGCAGCGGGTCGAGGTCGTCGTCGAGCTTCATCTCGATCTGAGCGACGCCCCTGCCGCCCTCGCCGTGGACGGCCGTCACCTCGGTGACCGCGCCGACGCGCGCGCCGCCGATCCGCACCTCGTTGCCCGGCACCAGGTTGGCCGCGTTCGGCAGGCGCGCGCCCAGCTCGTAGGTCGGCACGAACGGGAGTCCCGAGTTCGCGTTGTAGGACAGGAAGATCGCGACGAGCACGACGAGCAGCGTCACCGCGCCGACGAGCACGGGATTGGCGGCGAGCCCCTGACGGCGGCGGTCGCTCATCGGCCGTCCCCCAGGAGGTAATCGAGCAGTGGGTCGGCGACGCCGTCGAGCCCGGGCGACGGTGCGGCGGCGCCCTCACGGATGCGGTCGACGTTCTGCTCGCCCTCCGCCGCGACCCGGTCCGCGAGCTGTCGCGCGGCGGGCCCGCCGCCGGGCGGCACGCTGCCGGTCTCCGGGCCGTCGGCCCTGTCCCCCAGCTTGGCCAGCTCGGCGAGCGCCGGGGCCAGGGCATCGCCGCCCGCGCCGCTCGCCCGCGTCTGCGTGAAGTTCGCGTTGCAGCCGCTCGCCGGCGCGGTCGCATAGAGCGCGCAGAGGTTGACGCTGAGCCCGGCGCGCAGGTAGTGGCCGATCCCGTCGAAGCCGTTGATCGCCAGCGTCTGGAAGAACAGGTAGTCGACCAGCCGCTCGATGCCGCCGGTCCTGTCGAACGACGCGGTGAGCTTGTCGAGGTTCGTCGACACCGGCTTGGCCTGCCGGGCGAAGTCGCCGAGGTCCTGGATCAGCGGCCTGGTCTCGATCAGTGCCGGCCGGCCGGTCACGGTCGCCCTTCCGAGGCTGACCAGCGACGGCGTCGCCGCGCTCGAGAACGGCCCGATCTGCTCGATCAGCCGCGACACGCTCGGGCCGGCGAGCCGCAGGTCGCGCGCGACCGGCGTGCCCTCGTCGGCGAAGCCCTCGAGATCGGCCATCAGCGGTCGCAGCTGACGCAGGAAGCCGGGCAGCCGCTGGATGCCGAGCGAGAGGTCGTCGCTGCGCTCGGCGGTCGCCTGGCCGGTCGCGTTGGCGTTGCGGATGAAGCCGGAGACGCGCTCCTTCTCGCGCGCCAGCGGCGCCAGCGCGGTGTCGGAGTCACGCGCGAGATCCGCCAGCACGCGGTTCTGGCGGGCGAGGATCGCCAGCACCCGGTCGGTCTCGCGCAGCGCCGGGTTGGCGCGGCGGATCAGCACGTTGAGATCCTCGCCGCGCCCCGCGACACCAGCCCCCAGCTCGTCGAGCAGGATCGTCAGCCGCTCGCGGAACGGCAGCCGCATGATGTCGTTGATCAGGTCGAGGTCGACCGGCGAGCTGGTTCGGGCGACCGGCAGCAGGTGCTGGCCCTCGCCCTCCCCGTCCTCGATCTCCGCCAGCGGCGGGGAACTGGAGTCGCCCGGATCGCACTCGACGTACTTCTCGCCGATCAGCGACTGCGGCCGGATCGTGCAGCGGGCGTCCGCGTGGAACGGGGTGAACCCGTCCTCGTCGATCGCCAGCACGGCGACCGCCTTGTTGTCGGAGGTCACGTCGAGCGACTCGATCGTCCCCACCGCAGCGCCCGCGACCTTGACCTGCTCGCCCGGGACCGCCGACGCGACGTTGTCGAAGATCGCGCGCACGCGATAGCCGTCGTCGTCGCCGCCGACAGCCGTGAAGACCAGCGCGACCAGGACGAGCGCGGCGCACAGCAGGGCTATGACGATCCTCCGCATCAGCCTCCCGGAGGTGACGTCGAGGGATCGCAGCCGGGCGCGGCGACGGGCGCGGAGCCGTCCGGAGGCGGCTGCATCGCGCCACCCGGGCAGCGGCGGAACTGGAGCGTCTCGAAGCCGGCAAGGCGGTCCGCCGGGCTCACCGGCGTCAGCAGCCCGGTGACGTCGTCGACGCTGTACGGGCTGAACATCGGCTGGATGCGCGCGTAGTGGCCGTTGGCGTCGTAGGCCGCCGCGGCCTGGCCGAACTTCGTGAACCAGCCGGCGAGATCGGGCGTGTACTGGCGCAGCGTGTCGACGACGTCGCCCGAGCGGTTCATCGTCCGGATCGCACGCGGGAAGACGGTGCCCGTGAGCCGCGCCAGGCGTGGCAGCTTCGCGGTCAGGTTGATCAGGTCGTTGTTCGGCCCGGGCCTGCTGATCAGGACCCGCAGGTCGCGGATCGTCGGCTCGGCGTCGGCGACCAGCGGCCGCAGCCGGCGCAGGAAGGGCGCCAGCTCGACCGTCGCCGGCTTGCTCGCCGCGACGAGCGGATCGAGGTCGTCGAGCGTCGAGCGGAGGTTGACGAACGTCGTGTTCGCCTTGCGCAGCGTGACCGGCAGCACGTCGAGGGCGCGCGACAGCGACGCGCTCTCGTCGCCGATCGCGGCTGCCGTGGTGTTCGCGTTGCCGACGAGGCTCGACAGGTCGCCGCGCCGCTGGGCGATGGCGCGCATCACCCGCGAGGTGTCGACGAGGAAGCGGTCGAGGACCCCGTCGTCGTAGACCAGCTCACGCGTCAGGCGCGACGTCGAGCCGAGCGCCGGGCTGAGGTAGCGCAGCGCCTCGCTTGCCTGCTTGGACCGGCCACCGTAGTAGGTCGCCTGGCCGGCGATCAGCTGCCGCAGGCCGCGGCGGGTCTTGGGGTCGAAGGTGTTGAAGAGGTCGTCGAGGTCGACCGGAGCGGTCGTCTCGTCGGCCCCGATCCGCCCGCCGTCCGGGATCTCGTCGGCGTTGTTCGGGCCCGGCTGCAACGCGACGAAGCGGTTGGCGATTCCCGACAGCGACGGGGCGCGGATCGTCGCCGTCGTCCCGCGGTGCAGCGGGGCCAGCTCGTCGTCGACCTTCAGCTCGACGACCGCCTGCGACCTGTCGTTGAGCCCGATCTTCTCGATCGTCCCGATCGGCCGGCCGCCGACCCTCACCTGGTTGCCCTTGACGAGCTGGCCGGCGTTGTCGAAGACGGCTGTGACCCGGTAGCCGCCGTCGCCGCCGAACATCAGGAGGACGACCAGAGCCGCGGCCCCGATCAGAGCAGCGAGTGCTAGGAAGCGCGCTGGACCAAAACCGCGATCCGCGGAATCGGCTGCTGGGGTGAGCTTCGCTCCCTCGCTGGTCAAATAACGGTCCCGGAAGATCGGCACCGCCCGCAACGGGCAGTATGAACGCTCCCTTACCCGTATGCGCCAGTTCGCACGCCCCAGCGGGCGCCGGAGCTACTCCATTCCCAGAGGTCCGCGAGCCTCGCCTGAGAGGAACTGGCGGACGAACTGGTTCGGCGAGTTGAACAGCTCACTGGCCGGCCCTGACTCGACGATGCGGCCCTTCCACAGGACCGCGAGGTAGTCCGCGACGCGGCGGGCGCTCATGATGTCGTGGGTGATCACGACGTAGGCGCCGCCGTTCTCGGCGTGGACCTCCTGGATCAACTCGCAGAGCAGCGCGGTGCGGACCGGATCGAGGCCGGAGTCCGGCTCGTCGAAGAGGACGATCTGGGGGTCGAGCACCAGCGCGCGGGCGAACCCGGCCCGCTTGCGCATGCCGCCCGACAGCTCGTTCGGCATCTTGTCGAGCGCGCCCGCGAGACCGACCTCGCGCAGGCGGCGGTTGCAGATCTCGCCGATCTCCTCCTCGCCCTTGTCGGTGTGCTGGCGCAGCGGGAACGCGACGTTGTCGAAGACGTTCATCGAGCCGAACAGCGCGCCGTCCTGGAACAGGACGCCGAACTTCTTGCGCATCTCGAAGAGGTCGTCGTCGGCCATGTTCGGGACCGATACGCCGTGGACGAGGACGTCGCCCTCGTCGGGGTAGAGCAGGCCGACCATGTGCTTGATGCAGACCGACTTGCCGGTACCGGACGGGCCGATGATCATCGAGATCTGGCCCTCGGGGATGCCGAAGTTGAGGCCGTTGAGGACGGTGTTGCGGCCGAAGGACTTCTTGACGTCGATGAACTCGACGGCGTCGGTCGAGCCGTGCTCGCGGTTGACGCCCTCGTGCCACTGGTACGGGTGCTCGCCCTCGCGTGTCTGGTCGAGGATGTTGGCCGGGATCTGATCGGCGGGCTCGCTGGTCATTCCCGACCGTCCGGCCGCCTCCTGGGCGCGGGCGTCGTCGGACCGTCCGTCGGCCACCGGCTCTGGAACGGGGTCGGCGCCGGTCTCGGCCTCGACCTCGTCGATGTACTCGTTGTCGCGCTGATCGTCAGACACTTGCGTCTCCTCCTCGGCCCGTCATCCGCCGATCGGCGCTCGCGGGTTCGTACCCCAGAATACCTGCGTGCCGAGCATGCCTACGACGTGCACCAGCACGGTGTTGAGCACCATCGACTTCGCCGTGGCGGTACCGACTCCGACCGGTCCGCCGCCGGCCGTGTAGCCGTAGTAGCACCCGACGAGCACGATCACGGTGGCCATGGCCATCCCCTTGATCGTGCTGTAGAGCAGATCGGGAGGGTTTTGGAACATCCAGAAGATCAGGAAGTAGCCGCCCGACGACACCTCGCCTATCTGCTCGACCACCGCCAGGTAGCTGGCGAAGAAGCCGGCGCCGACGGCCGCGATGTACATGAACGGGAGGACGATCCAGGCGGCCAGCAGGCGCGTCGAGCAGAGGAAGGTGAGCGAGCTGATGCCCATCACCTCGAGCGCGTCGATCTCGTCGGAGATCCGCATCGCGCCGATCTCGGCGACCAGTCCGGTGCCGACCTTCGCCGACATCATGTACCCGAACGCGTAGGGCAGCACCTCGCGCAGCTCGCACCACGCGCTGAAGAAGCCCGCGTATGCCGGCGCGCCGAGCGCGCGGTTGAAGTACGCGGCCTCGATGCCACAGGTCAACCCGAGGATGAACGCCATTCCCCAGATCACGATCGCCGAGCCGAGGATCAGGATCCCCGCCTGACGCAGCGTCTCGCCGAAGAAGTGGAGCGCGCGGCCCTGGAAGACCTCGGCCATCACGCGCCAAGAGAACTTCGCGATGTCGCCGAGCGAGGCCATCCAGTCGCGCGGCACGTCGAGCCAGGAGGAGCCCATTACTTGATCACCGAGATCTCGGGGTGGGTGGCCAACAGGGTTTGCGTGAAGACGTAGTTGAACGCAAAGATCCCCAGGAACTCGATCACGACGCCTTGGTTGACGGCTCTACCGACTCCCTCGGCGCCTCCGGACGCAGTCATCCCCTTGTAACAGGAGACGATCGCGATGATCGCGCCGAACAGCGTCGTCTTGAGCACCGAGCCCCACAGGTCGGTCGTCGTCGCGTTGGTCAGCAGCGTCGCGAAGAACGGGCCGAGCGGAGCGTCGAAGGTCAGCGTCGCCAGCACGCCGCCGAAGATGCCGAAGATCATCGCGAAGACGTTGAACAGCGCGGTGACGATGATCAGCGCCAGGAAGCGCGGCACGACGAGGTTCTTGATCGGGTCGACGCCGAGCACCTGCAGCGCGTCGAGCTCCTCGCGGATCTTGCGCGCGCCGAGGTCGGCGGTGATCGCGGTGCCCCCGACGCCGGCCAAGATGATCGCCGTCACGAACGGCGCGAACTCGCGGATCGTGGCGAGCACGAAGAAGCCGCCGAGGCGGTCGATCGCCCCGAAGATGATCAGCGCGTTGCCGGCCTGAAGGCCCGGGGCGCCGTAGCCGAAGGCGACCGTCGAGATCAGCAGCGGCAGCCAGCACAGCTTCAGCATGAACATGAACTGCTGGACGAACTCCGTGCCGTAGGGGTACGGAGGACGCATCGCCGACAACAGCGTCTTGCCGGTCAGGATCATCATGTCCCCGACCTGCTCCAGCAGGTTCTTGGTGGGCAGGAATGCCCGATCGGCTGCGGCTCGAACCACTAATGCTCCTCCGGTGTGGAAGCTCCCCGGCGGTCGCGCCGTGAAAACCCCTGTCGAATCGGAACACTACGCCATGCAATCCGGGGGTGCCAACAGGGAACCGACCGCGCACCAACTGCGTCAGGCGCGCCAACCCCCGTGCTATGTTGCGCTCGCTTTGATGCTGAGGAGAGGCCAAGCGGTGCTGGTCGGCATGTGCGGCCTGCTGGCCGCAGGCGCTGTCGGCTGCGGCAGCGGCGAGCGCCAGGACGCGAACGAGTCCGACGCCTCCTACGACGTGACCGTCGTCGACGCCAAGTTCCCCACGAACCAGCGCCTGGCCGAGGAGTCGAACCTCGTCATCACGGTGCGCAACGACGCCGACGAGACGATCCCCAACCTCGCCGTCACGCTCAACGGCCTCTCGTCCCGCAGTGACAATCCCAACCTCCAGGACTCCAGCCGCCCGGTCTTCGTGATCGACGGCGACGCCGCCGAGATCGGGGGCTACAAGGAGGTCAAGCTGGCCGCGCCTCAGGGCGGGCAGACGGCGCTGGTCAACACCTGGACGCTCGGCGAGCTCGAGCCGGGCGCCAAGAAGAGCTTCCGCTGGCGGCTGACCGCCGTCAAGCCAGGCCCGTTCGAGCTGGACTACGCCGTCGCGGCCGGCCTCGGCGGCAAGGCCAAGGCCGTCGGCCCGGGCGACGCCCAGCCCAAGGGCTCCTTCAAGGGCACGATCAGCTCGAAGGCGCCGGTCAGCCGCATCGGTCCCGATGGCCGCACGGTCATCGTCGAGCAGCCCTAGACCCCTCGCCCTCGCCCTCGCCCTCGCCACGAGGCTCGAAGCCCGGGCACTCCAGCACCGGCACGCGCGGATACTTCGGATAGCGCGGGTCGGTCTTCGACCGCTCGCAGAGGCTGAACACGCTCCCACGCGTGTTCTTCACGACCCGCTGATGAACGCAGCTGTCGCAGAGGCCATGGCGCATGGACCTCAGTATCCACGCCGAGCAGCAGACCAGCGGTGCGAGAGGCGAGCATGGCAAGGAAGCAGGGCGGGCCATCGGACAACGTCCATGGCCCGCCCGATGACGCCGCCAGGCGACGCCTCTCGCGTCGCTGGCTACTTGATGAAGAGCATCTCCGCGTACTTCGGCAGCGGCCAGAGGTCGTCGGCGATGATCTTCTCGAGCTTGTCCGCGACCGTGCGGACGCCGGCCATGGCCGACAGCTGGTGGTCGCGCGCGTAGACGGCGAGGTCCAGCCCCTCCAACCCGTCCGGGTAGAGGTTGGCCGTGTTGAGCTCGCCGATCGCGGCGACCAGGTCGTCGACCAGCGTCCGCACCTCGGGCGCGAGCGCGTCGACCCCGGACGCCGCCACCATCGCGAGATGGCGCAGCGCGGCCGGCAGGATCAGCGTGCGTGCCATCGACTCGGTGGTCTCCGCCTCGATGTTGGCGCGCGTGACGTACTGCTCGGTCCAGACCTCGAAGCGCGACTCGAGCTCGCGCTTCGACAGCACGTCGTAGCGCTCGAACGCCGTCACCGTGTCGTCGGCGAGCACCTCCGGCAGCGCGTCGGGCGTCGTGCGCAGGTTCTTCAACCCGCGCTGCTCGGCCTCGGCGTGCCACTCGTCGGAGTAGTTGTCGCCACCGAAGCAGACCTGCCTGTTTGCGTCGTAGGCCTCCTTGACGACAGCCGTCACGGCCTCCGCGAGGTCCGCCCCGCCGTCGAGCTTCGCCTGCAGGGAGTCCGCGAGCTCGTCGATCGCCTCGGCGGCGATCGTGTTCAGCACCGTGTTCGGGAAAGCGAGCGACATGCTCGACCCGAGCGCGCGGAACTCGAACTTGTTGCCCGTGAAGGCGAACGGCGAGGTCCGGTTGCGGTCGCCGCCGTCCATCGGCAGCGCCGGCAGCACCGGCGTGCCGAGGCCGAGGAACGAGCCCGGCGTGTGCGGATCGCCCTCGCCCGACGAGATCGCCTCGAAGACCTTCTCCAGCTCGGCGCCGAGGAAGATCGAGATGATCGCCGGCGGCGCCTCGTTGGCTCCGAGGCGGTGGTCCTGGCCGATGTTCGCGACCGACGCCCGCAACAGTCCCTGGTGCTTGTTGACCGCCTTGATGACGGCCGCGCAGAAGAACAGGAAGTTGATGTTGTCCGCCGGCGTGTCGCCCGGCTCGAGCAGGTTCGACCCGCTGTCGGTGCCCATCGACCAGTTGTTGTGCTTGCCGGAGCCGTTGACGCCCGCGAAGGGCTTCTCGTGCAGCAGGCAGACCAGGCCGTACTTGCGCGCGATCTTCGGCAGCACCTGCATCGTCAGCTGCTGATGGTCGGACCCGACGTTCGAGTTCTCGAACATCGGGGCGATCTCGTACTGACCGGGGGCGACCTCGTTGTGCCGCGTCTTGATCGGCACGCCGAGCTTCGCCAGCTCGAGCTCCGACTCCATCATGAACGCGAGCACGCGCTCCGGGATCGAGCCGAAGTAGTGGTCGTCGAGCTCGTGACCCTTCGGCGGCTGTGCGCCGAACAGCGTCCGGTCGGTGTTGATCAGGTCGGGCCGCTCGAAGTAGTACTGCTCGTCGATCAGGAAGTACTCCTGCTCGGGACCGACCGTCGTGAAGACGCGCTCGGTGGACTTGTCTCCGAGCAGGCCGAGCGCACGCACGGCGGAACGCGACAGCGCGTCCATCGAGCGCAGCAGCGGGATCTTCCCGTCGAGCGCCTCGCCGGTCCACGACGCGAACGCCGTCGGGATGCAGAGCAGCGCGCCGTTCGGGTTCTCGAGGATGAACGCCGGGCTGGTCGGATCCCAGGCGGTGTAGCCGCGCGCCTCGAAGGTGGCGCGGATGCCGCCTGTCGGGAACGAAGACGCGTCGGGCTCGCCCTGGATCAGCTCCTTGCCGGAGAACTCCGCGAGCGCGGTGCCCTCGCTGGCCGGGTTGAAGAACGAGTCGTGCTTCTCGGCGGTCAGGCCGGTCAGCGGCTGGAACATGTGCGTGTAGTGCGTCGCGCCGCGCTCCAGCGCCCAGTCCTTCATGGCCGCGGCGACGGAGTCCGCGAGCGACGAGTCGATCGCCTCGCCCTTGTCGAGCGTGCGCTGAAGACGCTTGAAGACGTCCTTGGGCAGCCGCTGGCGCTGAACCGGAACGGAGAAGACGTTCTCTCCGAACGGGTTGTTGCCGGGCTGCGATAGGTCGACCGCTCCGAGTGCGCCCCCATTCGGGCTCCACTGAGCTGCGGTTACGTTCTGCTGGCGAATCCTTGCCATCTGAGTTCGGGGCCTCCTACGGGGGTTGTGATGCGGACTCTAACCGCGAGTGAGCCGAGCCTTCGCCCGGCGGGCGCGCCCCCGTGCGCGCCCGCCGTCGTGGCGAAGCCCCGGCGTGGGGTTGGGAGAGGGAGCTAGGCCCCCGCCGGGATCTCCTCCGAGCCGTGGATCTGCAGGACCGGATCTCCGTCCTCGCCGGTGCGGATGCGAATCGCCTCCTCGACCGGAATCACGAAGATCTTGCCGTCGCCGACCTGACCCGTGCGGGCGTGCTTCAGGATCACCTCCGTGATCACGCCCACGTCTTTGCCCTCGACCACGATCTCGAGCTTGAGCTTCGGCCGCAGGTGGATGGTCATCTCGGAGCCTCGGTAGTGCTCCGTGATTCCCTTCTGCCTGCCCGAGCCCTTGTACTCGGCGATCGAGAGGCTTGGGAAGCCCTTGTCGAGCAGCTCCATGCGGATCGGCTCGAAGGCCTCGTGGCGTATGAACGCCTCGATCTTCTTCATGTCTGCCAGCCTCCTATCGTGACTCGGTAGACGCGGTCATTGCACTGGCCGTGGCTGCCGGCACCGCCGGCGAAGCTCCCAGGCCAACCGCTCCCGGCATGCCGGTCGAGTACTCCGGTTGTGGGATGAACTGCTCCGGGTAGCCATACATCCCGTGGGACGCGATGTCGAGGCCTGCCTCCTCCTCGTCGTCGGGAACACGGAGCCCGATCGTCGCCTTGATGAAGGCGAAGGTGGCGAAGGAGAGGACGAACACGACCACGAACGTCAGGACGACGGCCAGTGCCTGGACGCCGAGCTGGCCGAACGCCGCGCTGGCGCTGGCGTCGCCGAACAGCGCGTACCAGACGCCCGGTCCGGCGCCGTCGACGATCAGCCGCTCGGATGCGAACAGGCCGACCGCGAGCGTCCCCCAGATGCCGGCCAGACCGTGCGCCGAGAGGGCGCCGACCGGGTCGTCGAGCTTCTTGTCGAACGCGAGCACGCCGTAGACGACGATCACGCCGGCGACGAAGCCGATGATCGGAGCGGCCCAGTACTCGACGAAGCCACACGGAGCCGTGATTCCGACGAGACCGGCGATCGCGCCGTTGCCGGCCATGCCGACGTCGAGCGACTTGGTCTTCATGTAGATGATCAAGCTCGCGCCGATCACACCGGCCGCCGCGGCGAGCTGGGTGTTCAGCATGACCTCGCCGAAGAACGACCCGGCGCTCTCGAACGTCGAGCCGCCGTTGAAGCCGAACCAGCCGATCCACAGGATGACCACGCCGAGGCCGACGAGCGGCATCGAGTGACCGGGGATGACGCGCGGCTTGCCGTCGGCGCCGTACTTGCCCTTGCGGGCGCCCAGCAGCAGCAGAGCGGCCAGCGCGCCGGTCGCGCCGGTGAGGTGGACGACCGAGGAGCCGGCGAAGTCCATCACCGGCTTGCCGCCGACGTCGGACAGCAGGCCGCCGCCCCAGACCGCGTGCGCGATCAGCGGATAGATCAGCGCGCCGAAGACGATCGCGTAGATCACGTAGGCGCCGAACTTGATCCGCTCGAGCGTGGTGCCCCAGACGATCGCCAGCGACACGGCCGCGAACGCCAGGCCGAACAGCATCAGCATCGTGTCCGACGCCGCCACGACCGTCGCCTCCGCGCCACTGCCGATCGTCTGACCGAAGTGGAAGAAGAAGCCGTCGTTGCCGAAGTAGTCGTTGCCGGCGCCGTTGACGCCGTAGCCGACCGCCCACCAGGCGATCGTGATGATGGCGAGGTTGATGAAGATCTTCGCCACGCCCGTGCCGGCGTTCTTCTGCCGCGAGAAGCCGATCTCGAGGAACATGAAGCCGGCCTGCATGAAGAAGACCAGGATGGTTGCGACGGCTACCCAGACCATGTCGAGCTCGGCGGCTTTCGCCTCCACCTGCTCGAGCACGTCGGCCTGGGCGAAGGCCGCCCCTGGCAGAAGAAGGGACGCGAGCGCGGCTACCAGTACGGCCAGCGCGCCGGTCCTCAGGAAACTTGATCTCATCGTGTGAGGCTCTCCTTGGGCCGGCGACGCAGACCGCCGCCGGATCGGGGGAATCGGACCTCATCAACCTAGGATCGCGCTGGCCAGGGGTCTTTATCCACGTGTCGAAGATTTAGAGTCCGGGCTTCTCCCGCCTGTCTGAGCCTCCCCTCCCCACGTGACCTTCCCGACAATCGAGTTCGCGGCCTTCTTCACGGTCGTCCTGTTCCTGTCCTGGCTGCTGATGCCGCACCCGCGCGCCTGGCGGCCGTTCATCCTGGTCTCGTCGTGGGTCTTCTACGGCTGGCTGGACTGGCGCTGGGTGCTGCTGCTGATCGGCTCGACGGTCGTCAACACGGTGTTCGCCAACGCGGTCGCGCGTGCCGACACGCCCGCCAAGCGCAAGCAATGGGTGACGATCGCCGTCGCGGCGAACCTGACGCTGCTCGGGATCTTCAAGTACCTCGGCTTCTTCGTCGGGTCGGTCGACGACGCGCTCAGCTCGATCGGGATCGGCGGACTGCCGGTCCTGCAGATCGTGCTGCCGATCGGGATCTCGTTCTTCACGTTCCAGTCGATCTCGTATGTCGTCGACGTCTACCGCGGCGAGCAGCGGCCGGTGGCGTTGATGGATTTCGCCATCTTGCAGGCGTTCTTCCCGCACATCGTCGCGGGGCCGATCGTCCGCGTCGCGGAGTTCGTGCCGCAGCTGAGGACCCCACGCGACCCGCGCAAGGTGCTCGCCGGGCCGGGGATCTTCCTGATCGCCGGCGGCCTGTTCAAGAAGACGGTCGTCGCCGACGAGCTGGCGCGGCGGATCGTCGACCCGGTGTTCTCGGACCCGAGCGCCCACTCCGGGTTCGAGACGCTGCTGGCGATCTACGCCTTCGCCGCCCAGATCTACTGCGACTTCTCCGGCTACACCGACATGGCGATCGGGCTCGCGCTGCTGCTCGGCTTCCGGCTGCCGCAGAACTTCGACCGCCCCTACCTCGCCACCAGCCTGCGGCTGTTCTGGCATGGCTGGCACATGACGCTGTCGCGCTGGCTGCGCGACTACCTCTACATCCCGCTCGGCGGCAACCGGCGCGGCAAGCGCCGCACGTACATCAACCTGATGCTGACGATGCTGCTCGGCGGTCTCTGGCATGGCGCGGCCTGGACGTTCCTGATCTGGGGCGGCATCCACGGCAGCGCGCTGGCCGGCGAGCGCTGGCTCGCCGAGCGCTACCCACGCTTCCACCTGCCGCGCTGGGCGGCCTGGGCGATCACCTTCAACATCGTCTGCCTGGCGTGGGTGTTCTTCCGCTCGCCGGACCTCGGCACCGCCTTCGGCGTGCTCGGGCAGATCGGCGCGGGCGGCCCGTCGCCGCTCGTCACCCCGGTGCTGGTGGCGCTGACCGTCGGCGCCGTCGCCGTCCAGGCCGTACCGCGCGACTTCTGGCAGCGCGCCGAGCAGTGGTTCGTGCTGCGGCCGGCGCTGATGCAGGGCCTCGCGCTCGGCGCCCTGATCGTGATCGCCGACGCCGCCGTCGGGCAGCAGGGCGTGGCCCCGTTCATCTACTTCCAGTTCTGACATGGACGAACGCCGCCGACAAAGACATGACCGGGAGCGCGAGCACCGCCGCGAGCAGCTCTCCGACCACGAGCCGATCGGCGGTCAGCCGAACGTCCACGATCCCGCCCACCCCGGCATCGGCGACCCGGAGGACCCGCGGCTCACGATGCCGGCCGGGCGGGTCTTCCTGGTGGTGCTGGTCGCGCTGCTGACCGCCGCGATCTTCAACGCGGACGCGATGGTCCGCGCCGGCGAGGGGATGAAGCTCGGCACGACGCGCGACATCACGCTGTCTGTCGCCCGGCCGCTGGCCGACGTGACCGGCTTCCTCCAACTCAACGAGCCACGCAAGGCGTTCGACCTCGCCTTCGGCCAGGAGAGCAAGACGGCCTCGGGCACCGAGCTCGAGACCGGCTCGGCGGCGATCCTCCAGAAGAAGGCGAAGCAGGAGGCGAAGCCGGTCTGGCGCCAGCCGACGGCGGGCCAGCCGCTCGACGTGCTGGTGACCGGCGACTCGGAGGCCGATCTCGTCGGACTGAAGATGGCCGACCTCGACACCGGCGACCTGCTCGACGTCGAGACGGTCGCGCGCAACGGCACCGCGCTGACCAACCCGGGCTTCTTCAACTGGGAGCTGAACGCCGAGCAGGAGATGTCGTCGCGCGACCCCGACGCCGTCGTGATGCTGATCGGCGCCAACGACGGCTTCAACGTCGAGGTCGACGGCGAGCTGTTCGCGCCCGGCACCCCTGAGTGGGAGACCGAGTTCGCCCGCCGTGCCGCCGTCGTGATGAAGACGCTCGGCGGCGACGGCGAGCGCCCCGTCTACTGGGTCCCTCCCCCGACCGCACGCGACCAGACCTACAACGAGATCTACCGCTCGCAGAACCGCGCCGTCGAGCGAGCCGCCGAGTCGGTAGAGGGCGCCCGCTACGTCGACATCTTCTCGACGATCGGCAACGGCCAATACTCCGATCAGGTCGAGGTCGACGGCCGCAAGGTCCTCGGCCGCCAGTCCGACGGAATCCACTTCAACCGCGAGGGCGCCGAGGTCCCCGCCGGCCTCGTCCTAGCCGCCATGGCCGAGGACTACCCCGTTCTCGAGGACGCCGCTCCCGAGCCGCCCAAGGAGGACGGGCGGACGAAGCTCGGCGAGTAGCTCACGCGCGGTCGATGGCCTCGGCCTCGACGGCTCCGTCGCGGGCCTCGTCCTCGGGCGGCAGCTCGCCGCCGCGGTCGGTGCCGGCGATCAGCTCGTCGGGGGCCTTCTCCTCGGGGATGAAGCCGGACTTCATGCCGAAGTAGACCGACTGTGGGTGGTGGGCGACGATCGCCACGGTCGACTGCTCCGGCATCACGGCGTAGCCGTCGGAGAGGTACATGCCGATCTGCTCGAGATCGAGCAGGCGCCAGACCTTCTCGTGCTCGGACTGGTCGGGGCAAGCGGGGTAGCCCCAGGAGTAGCGGCGACCCTGGTCGGGGTCGATGTCGAGCGCGGAGCGTGCCTGGGCGTGCGACCACTCGGCGAGGCCCTCGGCGGACTGGACGGCGAGGCCGTGGACGAACAGCTGCTCGGCGAACTCGCCGGCGGCCTCGAGCTCGGCCATCCGCTCGGTCGACTTCGGGCCGACGGTGACGCCCTGGAGCGCGACGACGTCGCGCTCGCCGGAGTCGAGCGGCCGGTAGAAGTCGGCGAGGCAGATGCGGTCGTGCTTCGGCTGGCGCGGGAAGGTCAGCCGCTCGATCTCGCGGTCGTGGTCCTCGGGGTCGAAGATCACGAGGTCGTTGCCGTCCGAGTTGCAGGGGAAGTAGCCGATTCGCGCCTTCGGCTCGAGATAGTCCTGCTCCTCCCACATCCGCTCGAGCTTCGGGCGGAAGCCCTCCTCGCCGTCGTGGCCCTCGACGATCTGGCGCCACTGCTCGCCCTTCTTGCCGCGCCCGCCCCAGTGCAGCTTGAACAGCACGTGGCGGTCGAGGTACGGGAAGACCTCGTCGAACGGCACGTCGATCTCGTGGACCCCCCAGAAAGGCGGCGCCGGGATCGGCGTGTCGGTGCGCGTCTTGGAGCGCACGCTGGCGTCGGTGACCGGCGGCGAGTCGTCGACCACGACGGGCCGCTCGCGCAGCTCCTTGGCCTCGCCGCGGATCCGCTCGACGAGCGCCGCGCGGGCGTCGCCGTCGATCAGCGCGTCCATCGTGTCGAGCCCCTGGAAGGCGTCCTTGCAGTAGAAGACGCCCGGGTCGTAGATGTCGTCGGAGGTCCGGCCACCCGGATAGAGGATGCGGCGGCCGAAGTCGCGGTTGATCGCGGCCCCGCCGACGAGCACCGGGAAGTCGAGCCCGCGCGAGTGCAGCTCCTGGACGCAGATCGGCATCTGCTTCGAGGTCGATACGAGCAGCGCCGAGAGGCCGATCGCGTCGGCATCGTTCTCGACCGCGGCCTCGATGATCGTGTCGACCGGGACCTGCTTGCCGAGGTCGATCACGGTGTAGCCGTTGTTGGTCAGGATCGTGTTGACGAGCGACTTGCCGATGTCGTGGACGTCGCCGAAGACGGTCGCGATGACGACCTTGCCCTTGGTGTGGCCGTCCATCCGCTCGAGGTAGTTCTCGAGCTGCGCCACGGCGCGCTTCATCACCTCGGCCGACTGGAGCACGAACGGCAGGATCAGCTCGCCGGCGCCGA
>Ga0190275_10001677_pt1 | contig 16305 bp, 20 predicted proteins | sample Popmic550T_FD_133745 | JGI IMG/M metagenome (GOLD analysis project Ga0190275, IMG submission 133745) | Populus adjacent soil microbial communities from riparian zone of Yellowstone River, Montana, USA - 550 T | ecosystem: Environmental > Terrestrial > Soil > Riparian zone > Trees stand | place...
ACATGCTCGTCTGCCCGCGCTGCCGCCGACGCTTCGACATCCCCAACTCGCAGACCGTCGTCTTCATCTGAAGGCGGCCCAAGGTTCGGCGTCTTCGAGGCGTGCATTTCATCTCAAGCGAACAAGAGGAGAGTGATTCATGGACGAGCTAGTCAAACAGGTCGTTGAAAAGACCGGCATCAGCGAGTCGCAGGCGCGCACGGCGGTCGAGACGGTCGTCGGCTTCTTAAAGGATCGTCTGCCCGCGCCCATCGCAGGGCAAGTTGACAATGCGCTCGGCGCAGCTGGCGGCGCGGTCGGCACAATCGCCGACAAGGCGGGCGACGTGCTGGGCGGCCTCGGCGGCATGCTCGGCGGGAAGACGGATTAGGACACTTGCGCCGGCCTTCTCCGTCCGCACACACCAGTTACGCAGGAGGATGCGATGAGCGACAACGGAACCTTCGCCGTCGGGTTGTTGGACATGGCCGGGAACCCCGCGGTTGACCCCTCGGTTGAGGTCAGCTTTAACCGCTTCGGTCAGGCAGAGCCTTTCCTACGCAAGGCGGGCCTGAGCTTCCCGCCGCGGCGCGCGTTCACAATCCCTTTCGTAGCGTTCAAGCAGGTGAACTGTTGGGTCGTCCCGTCGCGGTTTCGCATGCGGCAGTCGGGCTACTTCAACATCCTTGCCGACGAGAATGTGACCAAGGACTTGAACGTCTTCCGAATCCCCGAAAAGTGGGAGGCGCGGTTCTTTCCTTGGAGCCAACTGCCGGAGTCCTTCGCGTCGCTGCGAACGGTGCTGGGTGCGTCACACAACGTTAAGGTTAAGAACAAAGACGCGCTCACCACGATAGGCGACTTCTCCGGGCAGTCTTACGACGACGCGAGCAGCCAGCCGGCGGTCTTGGCGAAGGCCTCGCTGCTCAACCTCTACTTCAAGCTGATGAAGCTGAAGGAGCCGGTCGGCAACAAAGACACTTGGTTCTCCTTCGTGCAGGAGATGCTCGTCATCGGGCGCGAGAGGTTCGTGGCGGTCGCCGACCCCGGCGTGGAACAGATTATAAACAAGATCAAAGACAACATCGGCGACTACAAGAAGGACTACAAAAACGCGCTCGCCGATTTGCACTACAAGAACTTCCCAGCCGAGTACAACGTCCTCAAGTCGAAGATGCGTAGCATCAAATCCACCGAAGACAACGGGAACATCCAGCTCACGGTAGCGCCGGGCACACACCCCACAACGGGCCAGCCGGTCACGCTCTTGGACGCGGACATTGACGAGGACAACAAACTGATCGCGCACATCCTGAGCCTCTTCAAGCACAAGTTCAACGGCGGGACGCACCCACACAACATCTACGACTACCTGCTCTACCAATACGGCAAGAACATCATGCTCGGCTACAACCTGATCTAAGCCGGTCAGTGCCGGAGCTGACAACAACGCCGACCCGCGCAGCCCTCACACCGCGTCGTAGCGCTTGAGCTTGCGGTAGAGCGTCGAAAGATCAATGCCGAGTATGTTGGCGGCGCGCGCCTTGTCCTCGTTGACGGAGGCGAGCGTGTCGAGCAGGTAACGGCGCTCGACTTCGGCGAGCGTGGGGCGCAGGCCGTCGGGGTCGCGCACGGCGGGCTGCTGGCCCGCGGCGTCGCGGACGCGGGGCGGGAGGCTGTCGAGGTCTAGGCGCTCGCCGCTCAGTGTGAAGGCTCGCTCGACTGCGTTCTGCAACTCACGGACGTTGCCGGGCCAAGCGTAGTTGATGAAGGCGGTCATGGCCGCAGGCTCGATTGCTTTTTCGTCCTGTCCCTGCTCGCGCGCGGTGCGCTTGACGAAGTGGCGCGCGAGGAGTGGGATGTCTTCGCGCCGCTCGCGTAGGGGCGGAATGTGGATCTCTATGACGTTGAGGCGGTAGAAGAGGTCTTCGCGAAAGCGCCCCTCCGTCACCTCCTTTTCGAGGTCGCGGTTGGTGGCGCAAATAATGCGCGCGTCGAAGGGCACGGGCGCGCTTGAGCCTACGGGCGTGACTTCATGCTCCTGCACGGCGCGCAGCAGGCGCACCTGAAGGGCTTGGCTTATCTCGCCTATCTCGTCGAGAAAGACCGTGCCGCCCTCGGCGGAACGAAAGAGACCCGCGCGCGAAGTGGTTGCGCCTGTGAACGCGCCTTTGGTGTGGCCGAACAGCTCGGATTCGAGAAGCGTTTCGGGGAGCGCGCCGCAGTTGATCGCGACGAAGGGGCGCACGGAGCGCGGGCTGTTGTGGTGTATGGCGCGCGCGATAAGCTCCTTGCCCGTGCCCGACTCGCCGTAGACGAGTATGTTCGTGCTGGTCGCGGCGACCTTCTCGACGAGCCGGAAGACGCGCTGCAAGCTCTCGGACGTGCCGATGATCTCGGAGAAGCTGTAGCGGCTGTCCAGCTCGCGGCGGAGCGCGCGGTTCTCGCGGAACAGCTCGCGCTGCGTGAGCGCGTTCTTGATTGACTGTAGAAGGTCTTCGTTGACGAATGGTTTGGTGACGTAGTCGTATGCGCCTTTGCGGAGCGCGGCGACCGCCGAGTCAACGGACGAGTAGGCGGTCATCACGACGACGAGCGCTTCCGGGTCAATGTCTTTGACGCGGTCGAGCAGCGTGAGTCCGTCCATGCCCGACATGCGTATGTCCGTGAGCGTGACGGCCACGTCTTCGGCGGCGAACGCTTCGAGCGCTTCCTCCGCGCTCGACACAGCCGCGACGCGGTAGCCCGACTCTTCCAGAAGGCGCGAGATGATCGCGCGCATAAGGTCTTCGTCTTCGGCGACGAGGACGAGTGGTTTGCTGTCCATCCTTTTTCGTTCCGATCTTACGCAGTAATCAGAAACGCGACCGTAAGGGAGCGTGTCTCATCTCCACACGCTCCCTTACGGTCGCGTTTCTGACTCTGCTGCGTAGCTCCTAAGACAAAAAGCGGAGCCGGAAGTCGTTCCGGCCCTCAGCCGCCTCTTTAAGATACTCGTTCTGCGCGACGAGCAGTCGCGTCATAAACTTCCGAAGGAACACCGCGTCGAACGCCGCACCGAGCGGCCCGAAGGGGCTGGCGAAATCAACGTGGTCGCGCATGAGCGTGCCTCCGTTGTGCGGCTCGAACGTGTGCGTGTGACGCCAGCGTTTGAAAGGCCCGCGCTGCATCTCGTCGGTGAAGGTGCGCGGGGCGTCGAGCGCGACTATCTTCGAGGTCATGCGCTGCGACACTCCGAAGAAGAAGCCCCTCCAAGTGACTTCCTCTCCCAAATCAATCAGGCCGGAGGTGACGCCCGCCACGGCTCGATGTTTGAGCGGAGTCGGTGCGACCGTGTGCAAGTCAATGCTCCGCGCCAGATCGAAACAGATCGCCGTCGGCGCGTGAATCATAGTTTTGAGTTCAATGAGCGGCATAAAGGTAAAGTCAGAAGGCAGAACGATAAACGCTGAACTGAAAGCCAAATGAATTCAGTTCATAGTTCTGCGTTCTGACTTCAGAGTTTCAATTACGCCCTCCCTCACGGTCGGGCTTCCGCCTTTTCTTTCCACTCGCCCGCGAGCATCGAGTAGGAGACGAGGTCTTTGAAGTGGTCGTGTATCCACTCGGCCTGCCGGTGAACGCCCTCCTGCGTGAAGCCGAGGCGTTCGGGGATGCGTCGGCTTCGATGATTTTCGACGGCGCAGTAAATCTCCACGCGGTTCAGCTTCAGCTCCTTGAAGGCGTGGGCCACGAGGGCGGCGCATGCCTTCGTCATGATGCCGCGGCCCTGCAAATCTTGGGCGAGCCAGTAGCCTATGTCCGTCTTGCGGCTCGCCCAGTCAATGTGGTTGTAGCCGATGCTCCCCGCGACGCGCTCGCGGAAGAAGATGAGCGTGGCGAAGCCCTGATCCTCGGCGTACTGGCGAAGGTTTCGTCGTATGAACTCGCGCGCGTCATCAACCGCGTATCGCTCGGTCGCCCAAGGCATCCACGGCTGAAGGTGCGCGAGGTCGCGGCGGACGAGTGCGGTCAACTCCTCCGCGTACCGCTCGTCAACGGGGCGTAGCTCCAAGTCGTCTTCGATTCGGTGGCTGAACATCGTCGTCACTCTCCGTCGTCACTGTCCGGCGGACAAATGTTTACCTCTCTTCGCCTGTGGAAGTCTGCACCGCGGGCGCTCGCGGCGCAACCTCTTTGGCGCCCATGTCGCTGGCGGGCAGGCGGACGCGCGCGGTCGTGCCTTGTCCGTCGTTCGGCTCGACCGTGATGCTCCCGCCGTGCGCCGTGACGATGCCGTAGCAGACGGCGAGGCCGAGGCCCGTGCCCGCGCGCTTTGTCGAGAAGAAGGGGTCGAAGACGTGCGGCAGAGCCTCTTCGGAAATGCCGTGTCCCGTGTCGGAGACGGCGACGACGACCTCGCCCGCGTCGCGGTCGAAAAAAGTTTTGACGTAAAGCTCGCCGCCGTCGGGCATGGCGTCGCGCGCGTTCAAGAGGAGGTTGAGAAAGACTTGCTGCAACTGATCCGCGTCGGCGGAGACGCGCGGGGCTTGCGCGTCGAACTCCAGACGGACGCGCAGTTGTTTGAAAGCCTTGTCGAAACTCGCGAGGCGTATGCTCGATTCTACGACGCGTCCGATCTCAAGCGGCGCGCGGGCGGGCGCGCGCTGCCTCGCGAAATCCATCATGTCGCGAAGCACCTGCGAGATGCGCGCGATCTGCGTCGAGGCGAGGCGAAGCATCTCGCGCGTCTCCGCTTCGTTCTCGGCATTGAGCGGGCGCGATTGCAAAATTTGGATGAGCGACGAGATTGATGCGAGCGGGTTGTTAACCTCGTGCGCGACCCCCGCGGCGAGCGCGCCCGCGGCGGCCAGTTTTTCGGCGCGGACGAGATGCTCGTTCAGAGCGCGCACCTCCTCGATGTCGTCGGCCATCTTGCGGCTCATCTCGTTGAAGGATGCGGCGAGAAGTCCGACCTCGTCGTTGCTCTTCAGCTCCACCTGAGTTCCGTATGCGCCGCCCGCAACGTCCACGGCGGCCTCGGTCAGACGCCGCAAGGGGCGCGAGATGATGCGTATGACGAGCGCGACAAGGACGAGGTTCGGGACGAGCGCGGTGACGACGCTGAAGACCAGATAACGCCTCCAAGCCTCGCTGGTCTGCCCCGTAAAACTCCACCAGACAATCGGGATTTGAAAGAGCGCGAAGCTCAACACGGCGACCGCGGCGATTGAGAAGGCGACCTTGTAGGCGATGGGAAAGAGTCGGAACTGGTCGAGCGCGGACTGGATGGAGAAGAGCTTGAAGTTGGTGATGGCGTAGGCGTAGATGATGACGCCGACGAGGACGAAGACCGAGCCGACGGGCAGAAGCGTGTAGACGCCCGCGAGCGGGAGCGCGATGTTTGCGAGCGTCTTTAAAGTCGCCGTTATGACGAGCGCGAAGAGTATCGCGCCGAGCTGCTTGCCCCAGAGGCTCGTGCGGTAGCGTCGCCATTTACGAAAGAGCAGCGCGAAGCCGTAAGCGAACAGCCCGTAGATGTAGAGTCCGAAGGCGTAGGCGAGCGGCGTCAGCTTAATCTTGAAGGCCGCGCCGTCGAACTCAAGTCCCTGCCACATCATTCCCGCGAGCGCCGCCGGGAAGAGAACCGCTCCGGGCGCGAACATGACCGCCGCGCGACGGACGGGGACTTCGCTGTTTTCGGGGAAGACCCACGCGAAGACTACGAATGCGAATTGGAGCAGGAGCGAAAGGCCGAAGCTCATGCCCGCCCACCACTCGGCGATTGCGCGCCCCCCGCCGAAGCCCCACATCACGATGTCGTTGATAGTCCAGAGCGCGAGGCACGCGATGAAGGCCGCGAAGGTCTGGTGCGTGCGGCTGCGCGGCGCGGCCACGAAGACGTAGAAGCCGAGCAGCACGAGCGTGAAGAGCGAGAGCAGGAGCAGGGCGAGAAGCATTAGAAATCAGGAGCAGGAGGCAGGAGCAGGAGGCAGGAGCAGGAGGCAGGAGCAGGAGGCAGACGGCAGATGACGTAGTTGCTGCGGATTCTCGATTTTGAAATCAAAGCGATTTCGCCTGCCTCCTGCCCATGCCTTCTGCGTCCTGCTCCTGCTTCCTGCGTCCTGCTGTCTGCCTCCTGCTTCCTCAGTATTGATAAATCCCCGGACTCAAGATCAGCGCGGCGATGACGATGGGGATGCCAAACACGAGCGGCCAGAGCCTGCGCTCCTCAATCATACCATCGCGCGAGACCACGCGGTGAAGCGTCGCGAAGACGGGGAAGCCCGCGAGCGCGACGGGCACGGCGCATATCACGCCGAAGATCGCGCCGAACCCGAAGCCGACCGCGCCGCCCGCGCCGCCCGTTATGATGGCCCACGCCGTGCCCATCAGCATCGAGCAGAAGAAAAGCACGGGCCAAGACCACGCGCGCGGGTCGCCCATTCTCCGACCGAAGTACGCGCCGGACTTGCGCCCGACGAGACAGCAAACGGCGTTCATCGTGAGAAAGAGCAGCCCCCAGCCGAGCGCTGCATCGCTGCTTCTGAAGCCGTTCGCGAGCATCCGGCAGAAGATCGCGAACGGCGGGAAGAGACCGAGGAACGTGCCGAACCAAGCGTAAGCCTCTTCGGTCGAGAGCGTGACGCCGAGCGCAGGGAGGGAGTGTCGCTTTCGCGCGCCGCGTAATGATTTGTCGCGAAGCTCGTCGCGAGCGATTTCGGCCTTGAGCCAGCTCAGCCTCCTGTCGAGGTTGTTGTCGGGAGTCGCCGCGTAGCAAACGCTGTGTGAACCGCTTGTGTCGTACATTGTCCTGCTCCTTCCTTCGGACGGACGGGCGTCGCCGCCGCGCCTTGCGCTTCGAGACGGCGCAGACGCGCGCCCTCTGCGTCGAGCAGACGCGCCACGCCGACCACAGCCGCGCGGTCGTCGAAGAGCGACAGCAGCTCGATTGCGCGCGAGAAGGCGCGTAGCAACGCTTCGGAGATTTGCCGCGCGGCCTCGCCGCCGGTTTGTTCCGTTGAATGAAATGGCCGCGACGCGGAACAGAGCTTGTGAGCAAGCTCGCCCGCGTCGGCGAGCGCGTGGACGAGTTCCGCGCGCGCACGCTCGCGGTGAGCCAGCAGGCGCGTGACGTTGCGCCTGTGGACGCAGCGACCCGCGACCAGAAGGTCGTCGCCCGCGCGACCCGCGATGCGGCACAGCTCAAGCTCGCGCTCGGAGGGCGCAGCGTCCACGCTAAGCCCCGCGCATGCGAGCGCGAGTCCCGCGTAACGCTCGACGCTCGCGCGCGCCGCGAACAGGGCGTGACGCTCGGCGTCGCCCTTCAGCCCGCACGCGCTCACGAGCAAGTCCTCGACGGCGAGGACTGCGTTCACGGTCGCGCGCTTGACGCCCTCGATCCTCTGCTCGTCGGGAGCGCCGCCCTCGTCAGTCGTCTTCGATGTGCCGGCCCTCGGCTTCGCGTTTTTGAAAAGGAACTTGAGCGTCGTCAAGGGCCACGCGAGCGCGGCGGCGACGGACTTCGCGAAGGTCTGCAAGCTGCGCGAGCCTTGTGCGTTCTGGTTGAGGAAGCGGGACACGCCGAAGGGCGCTGCGGTCGCGAGGTAGATGATGGCGAGTTCGCTCAGAAGCATGGCGACCCTCGGAAGGGCAATGCACATGCCAGCTTCGATTCCGTTTGAAAGGGCGACGGCGATTCACGTTGTGACGCGCGAGAACGCGAGTGTTTACGCGGTCGCGGTCGAGAACGAGGAGGAGGTCGCGCTCGCGGCGCGTGGCGCGGCGGGTTTGGCAAAGAGCATGCGCGCGACTCGCGCTTGGCATTCTGCAAACTCGCGGGCGAGCGAAGTTGATGTATGTATTGAGGCCACGCGCGCACTGCTTCTGTCCGAGCATATTGCGCGGCGCAGACGAAATCGGACGTCGCGTCGCCGAAAGTGCGTAGGCAACAGAAAGGAGTTCGAGCGCATCAATACGTCAGCTCTCGAAAGAACCTTTGCCGCAAAACCTCGTGCAGACGCGACCTTCCGGGCCGGCAGATGTAAAAGTTTTATTACGAGTGCCCGACGGCGAGCATGCAATCCGACATGCGCCCCTGCGTCGTAACTGTTGTGGCCTCCGGTTTGCATTTCATTCCGGCGTGCCGCGATGGCAAGGAACGGTAATCGAACAAAAGGGAACTTTTCACCCTTCTCTAACGTCTTAAGAGAGCGAACAACAATTCCGAAAACGGAATACAGATCATGAAGAAGAAAACTACAATCAAGGTAATCAAGCGGGACGAGAGAACTCGTAAGCAACAGGCGACCGAAGAGGTCGTGCCCGAACGTAAGTCTACGCAAGAGACCGCGCGCGACATGGTCGCGACCGTCTCTCAGTGGGTCAATGAGTTTCAGCAGAAGCGTCGCTCGGAAACGGCGAACGCGATCAAGACTCTGCTCACAGACCCGACGCCGCAGACGAGCAAGGCGTAACTCCCCACGCCGACCGACTCTTCTCTTCACGCTCCGCAACAAGACTAAGACCGCGATCCGATGACGCGCTCGCTTGAGTTGTGTCTGAAGGGCCGCGGCCTTTTGACGTTGGAGTGTGCGGGCTTGCCCAGAGCCGAGCCGCGCGTTCGGAATCGAAAAATTAACATGGATGGACAGGATGGTCAGGATAAGGCAATCGGGGATTTGAAATTTCAAATTTGAAATTCTTAATCCTGCCCATCCTGTCCATCCATGTTAATTTCCACGCCCCGCCCTGTGAGCATTGACACTAAAGCAGAGCGCGCATAGCATTCGCGGTAAGAAGCTCACAGCCGTGGAGGCTCCCGATGAAGAATAACGAGAGAAAGCAGTCGCGCAAGCGTGAAGAGCGGTCGCTGCTCGCCTCGGTACGCAAGCCGCTCGCGCCGCCGGGACATCCGATCTCGCGCGCCAAGCCCGAAGAGCGCGCGCACCCCGCCGAGCGCAAAGCCAAACACAAACGCCGCCCGGAGGATAGTGAAGGATGAGCGACGCGGCGCACGCCTTCCTCGACGAGGCACGCAGATACTTTCTCGCCGACTACCTCCCGAAGATCGAGCGTTGCCTTGAGCGTCTGACGGACGCGCAGGTTTGGTGGCGTGCCAACGAAGAGTCGAACAGCGTCGGCAATCTCCTGCTCCATCTGGAAGGCAACGCGCGCCAGTGGATCGTCTGCGGCGTCGGCGGCGCGCACGGCAAGCGCGACCGCGACCGCGAGTTCGACGAGCGCGACGAGTTACCGCGTGAGCGTCTTTTGTCCGCGCTCCGCGCGACGCTCCAAGAGGTTGACGCAGTGCTGGCGCGGCTCGACGCGTCCGCACTGCTCGAACGTCGCCGCATACAGGGGCTGGACGTGACCTTGCTCGCGGCGGTCTTCCATGTCGTCGAGCACTTCTCAATGCACACGGGGCAGATCATCCTTCTGACAAAACAACTCGGCGCGGGAGACCTCGCCTTCTACGAGTTCGACGAGGGCGTGCCGCAATACAACTGGCGAAAATGAGTTTTCAGTTTTCGGTTTTCAGTTTTCAGCAAGTGATAGGCTGAAAACTGAAAACCGAAAACTGAATTTTTCACTTTCAAATCTCGCCGGTTCGTGCTTAATATATCGGTCGTAGTGAGCATTCCAGTATTACCGGCGCAGCCGCCCTGCGGAGCAAGCGCAGAGCTTGAATAGCGCCGCCGCCGTCATACAAAATTTTCGAGGAGGCAACTCAATTCGATGACGTATACCGTTTGCGAGCCGTGTGTAAACTGTCGCTACACGGACTGTGTTGTGGTCTGCCCGGTCGAGGCTTTTCACCTCGACGACAACGCGGTGTGGATAAACCCTGAGACCTGCATTGACTGCGACGCCTGCGTGCCCGAATGTCCCGTCGAGGCGATCTTCGCCGAGGACAAAGTGCCGGAGCAGTGGGCCGAGTACACGGCCATTAACGCCGAGAAGTCGCTGAGCGGCCTGCCGATCATCAGCGAGAAGTTAGAGCCGCTCTGCTAGGGCGCGGGGCGCAAGTCGTTTCCCGGCCCGCGCGCCGCCGAGCGGGATTCGTGACGCGCAAGCTTGAGTCCTCGTACCGTTGAGGGCGAGCTTGCGCGCACACGTCCGCGGGGAGTTTGAGTGTGGCGCGGGTTAAAATAATGAAAGGCAATAATCGGAAAGGACGTTGGTTCGGTGCGCTGGCTGGTCTGGCGGGATTGACCGCGGGCGCGCTCGGCGCGACGCTTCTGTTGCGACGCAGGGGCGAGGTGGACGAGCGAGGCAAGTCAATCTACCCGGAGTATAACCGCCGCGAAATAGACCGCTGGGCGCGTCCCGGCATGCCCGTCACCTTCCGCGCGGAGCTGATGCCGGGACGCAGTCGTTCCGAGCGAACATTCCGCGTCTCGGAAGTCCTCGCAAGCGGTCGCGTCACGCTCGAAGACTTCACGGGCGAGCATTCCGAGACCGAGTTCGAGCATGCTCGTTAACTTCGCACCGCCTGTTTGTCGGCGCGACTCGTCGCCCACGCGTCTCTGTCAATTCCGTAAATCACAACCTTCTTACCGAAGAGTTCCCAATCATCGCCCTTCACTTCGCCGATCCTTTCGGCCACGCGAATGGAAGCGACGTTCTCAGGCGCGATGAGGCTGATGACGCGCGTCTGATTCAGTTTCTCGAAGGCGTAGTCGAGCGACGCGCGCGCGGCCTCGGTCGCGAAGCCGCGCCCCCAGTAGGCGCGTCTCAGAGTCCAGCCGACCTCGACCCCCGGCCAGCCTTCGGGACGCCAGCAGCCGACGCGCCCGACCATCTCGCCGCTCGCGCGCTCCTCTACCGCCCACATCCCGTAGCCGCGCAACTGCCAGTGCCCCACTATCATCGCCATGTTGCGCCACGCCTCCGCGCGCGACGCGGGCTGGCCGCCGAAAAAGCGCATCACCTCCGGGTCGGCCACCATATCCGCGTAAGCGTCCGTGTCCGAGTCGCGGAACATGCGTAAGACGAGGCATTCTGTTTCGAGCGTTGACATAAGTGTTGTTCTCCCTAAACGCGTGAGTGAGCCGGCGCGCTCCCCGTCCATTCGTCGCGGAGGATTGCGTATAGGTACTCGTCGCCCCACTTGCCCTTGAACCAGACGTTCTGTTTGAAGTGCCCCTCTCGTCGCATCCCGATGCGCTCAAGCAGCGCGACCGACGGCGCGTTCTCGCAGTCGGTGATTGCGACGACGCGGTGGACGCATAAATCCCGGAACGCGTAGTCGAGTACGCGCGAGACGGCCTCCGACGCGTAGCCGCGCCCCTGATGCTCGCGCGCGAGCGTGAATCCGATCTCCGCCTGCCGAGGCTCTTGCCCGTCAATCTTCAAAGCGCAATCGCCGATAAGCGCGCCCGTCATCTTCAGCTCGACGGCGAACTGAAACCAATTGCCGGGGACGCCGGGCCGCAAAGCCTTCTGCGCGGCGATGAAGTCCCGCGCCTCCTGCTCGCTAAAGTCGCTCCAACTCTGGTATCTGGCGATGTCGGGATCGTTGCGGTAAGCGTGGAAGGATGCGAGGTCGTCGCAAGCGAATTGTCTCAGCGTCAGCCTCGCGGTTTCGAGTCCGGCGAAATCGTTTTCGTTAGTCATCCGGCGTGTCGCGTCCGCGGCGTCCTTCGGCATCACCACGAGTACTCGCGACCGGGTTCCATGACCGACAGGCGCGGGATGCCGAGGGCCGCAAGCTCGTCAATGAGTTGCAGGCGGAAGGAGGGCTTGAGGTGCATTGCGAGGATGTCTATGTCTTTGTGCGTGAGCTTTTCGAGTTCCTGTCCGAGCGATTCGGGCGTGAAGTGGCCGGAGGTGTCGGCGAGCTTGCGTAGGAAGTTTGGGAACGAGGTCTCGATGAGCAGCGCATCTATGCGCGGCTCGCGGTTGACAAGCTCCCAGAACTCCTCCGTCGAGGAGGTGTCGGAGCTGAGCGCGAGCGTGTGCTCGCCGTCGGTGATGACCATGCCGACCGTTGGGACGATGTGGTGGACGGGGACGGCGGTGACGCGCAGGTGCGCGACTCGGAACTCTTCGCCGACGCGGAAGGGCACGAAATCCATGACGCGCGTCCGCCCGTTGTTGAAGTTCTGAAAGGGCGGGTAGACCGTGCCGTTGAAAACGTCGCGCGCGACCAACTCGCAGACCTCTTCGGTAGCGTGGATGCGTACAGGCTCGTTGAGGAATCCGAAGAGGTCGTCAACGTAGATGGGCAGCGTGGCGATGTGATCCATGTGCGGGTGCGTGATGATCACGTCGCGCACGACGCCGCGCTCGTCGTCGTTCAGGCCGATGGCGATGCTGCCCGCGTCAACGGCCACCAGCCCGTCAATCAGAAAACAGCTCAGCCGCTGCTCCGGCGACGCGTGCCCGTTGGCGTCAAAGGTGCTGGGAAGGAGTTTGATCTTCACGTGGGGAATCTCAGAGTGATAAGTGATAAGTGATAAGTGATAAGAAAGAGCCAATGCCTTTTCTTATCACTCATCACTTATCACTTATCACTGCTTTTCAAGTTGCAGGCGCAGCCGATAAATCTGCTGCACATAGGTGGCCTCGCGCTCGGCGTCGGTCACGCCGCGAGACTTGATTCCGCGCGCGACGCGGCAGCGGTGGAAGGCCAATTCACCGGCCACGCGGTTGAGCCGGACACGCGCGCGCCAAGCCGAAAGGCCGCCACGCGCGAGCGCGCCGTAGACGGCAGCCGACCGACCGCGCAGCGAGCAAAGACGCATATATTCCCCTTGAGAGATCAGTCCACTTTCGATGTCGCGCAACAGATGCTCGCGCAGGATGCGCCCCTCGCGCCGCAGCGAGAGCGCGACGACGAGCAGCATGCCGACGAACGTCGGCATCATCACGAGCAGGTACGTGAGCAGAACGTATGCGCCGTCGTTGAACCTACCTGCGAAGTAGGCGGCGGCGTTCCAGCCGCTGTGCAGCACGACGGCTGCGAGAAGCCCGCACGCGGGCGCGACGAACTTCACCGCGCGCCGGTCGGACTGCGCGGCGAGGCCGATGCCGACGCCCGTCATGCTCGTGAACAGAGGGTGCGCGAAGGGCGAGAACAGACCGCGCACGATGAAGACGCCGACGGCGTTTTGCGCGATGACGGCCTCGGCGTAGTACTTCACGTTCTCCGTCATCGCGAAGCCGAGGCCGACGAGCGCCGCGTAGATGATGCCGTCCGTCACGCCGTCGAACTCGTCGCGCCGCCACAGGAAGAGCGCGATGAGCGCGAGCGCCTTTGTAGTCTCCTCGACGACGGGCGCGCTCAAGACCATGCCGTAGAAGTTGGCGGTGTTCTCGTCCGAGAACATTAGCACGATCTCGACGCCGAGCGAGTTGATGATGATTGCGAAGAAGACCGCGACGAGCGCTCCCCAGAAGAAGGCCGTGGCGAGCATCAGCGGCGGCTCAGGCTCGTAGCGGTCGAGCCACAGCACGAGCGTAACGTAGATGGGGACGGGTAGGACGGCGACGATAAGCCCGATGAGGAAGGGCACGAGGCCGGTCTCGTAGCCGATCACCCAGAGCGTGAACAGCCCCGACAGCAGCGCGGCAAACACGCACGCCAACGCGACGGCCCAACGCAACACGCTCCGCCTCTTGACGGCGAGTGCCGGGGGAGATGCCACCTGTGGGTAAGAGGGGGCGGGGAATTGACTCATATAGACTGTCCGCGCCGCGGCGCTCTAACCTTGCGAGTTAAGGTAGAACAGCAGAGCCAGAAGAGCGCCTATCAACAGGACGGCGACGAGGCCGACGACGGCAAGGAGCATCGCGTTGCTGCCGCTGCTCGCAGGTTGCTGGTACGGCTGCTGCGGCTGCTGCGGCGGCTGCGATGGCGTGTACGCCTGCTGTGGCGGCGGGGTAGGGCGCGGGCTGTCGGGCATCGCCTTCCTGACGACGGTCGGCTTCGACGATTCCGGGATCGGCATTTTCTTGCCGACCATCGTGGCCGCCATGTCCCATTCGTCGCCCTTTTGGGCAGTGTCGCTCATGCCGACCACCGCGCCGCACTTCGAGCAGAAGGCCTGATCGGCGTTGACCGAAGCGCCGCACTTTTGACACCGCATCTCCATTACGAACCCTCCTCGTCTTCAAACAGTTGCCTTGCGGCTCTGGACGCGCGCATCAACTCTCGCCGCCTTAGAACCTTTACGCCGAAGAGCTTGGTCGGGGACGTGCGACCGCGCGACCCTTGAAAGCGCACGAGCAAAACGGAACGCAAGTATAAACGTATCCGCGCGCTTCTTCCAGCCTAATTTGAAGCGAGAGCCGTGGCCCTTAGCGCAAGCCCGCGGCGAGCCGCTAACGTGACGCTGGGAGCGCGAGGCGGCGCGGCGAACCGCGGATAGACGCGGTTGAATAGAATGACTATAATCCCCGCTTAGCCGCCGGGCCGCGAATCAGCCTCGCCCGTTTGCCGATCCGAAGGCGAGGTTTCTAACCTGAAGTTTTCGCCGGAGTAAACGATTGCCCACCCGCTCAGCCGAGCACACGGCGCAGCAGAACGCGCCCACGCGCGCTCAAGGGAGCGCGCCGCGTCGCCGCAGCAGGCCGCAGCCGCGCATGCCTTCGACCGTCGGTTACATGGTCGTCGCGGGCGGACTCTCGCTCGCGCTCTTCTGGGGTATATGGTTTTTGCTGCGCTCGGAGGGCGACGAAGCGCCGTGGATTCCCGCGGGGCTTTCAGCGGGGTTCGTCATTCTAATCGCCGCCGCCGCGCGCGAGATCGCGATGCGGCGCGCGTGGGCGCGATACACGCGCGAGATGGAGTTGCTGATGGGCGGCGGCGAGGCCGCGCGCCCCTCGCTCAAGCCGAAGCCCGTCGCGGCGAATCGTTCGGGCATGCAGGCGCAGGTGGCGGCGCTACGCAACCTGCAACAGCGGCTCTCGGAGCTTGACGCCGCAGGCACGCCGCCCGACGCGCACCTCGAAGCATACAGGCTGTGCGAGCAGCACCTCGCGGCGACGGATGAAGCTCTACGCACGCCGGGAGGCGCGGCGGAGATGCGCTTCGCGCTGCGCTCCGGTCAGGAGCGCGTGCGCGCACTCCAGCGCAAGCACCTTCTCGCGTGGGCGCGCGGCGAGGTGATGCGCCTGACGCAGGAGGCGCAACGGCGCGTGCGTCTCTCGGACAAGATCGAAACGGCGCAGCGCGCCATCGAAGTTCTCGACGAGGCTCTGAAGGTCTATCCCGACGAGCAGGAGCTGCGCGACTCTTCAATCGCCGTGCGCGACTTCATCGGGTCGGTGAAGGTCGGGCAGTGGGTCGAGATGGCAGAGCGCGCGGCCTTTCGCGGCAGGTACGCGCGGGCCGTCGCGCGCTATCGCGACGCGCTCTTCTATCTGTCGCGCGCCGAGATGGGCGAGGACGCGCGCGAGGAGGCCGCGACGCGCATCCAGCGCGAGATAGAGCTTTTGCGCGCGCGCATTCGCACGGCGGATGATGGCGACGAGGATGCCACCAGCGACGTTCAGGGCGCGCGGCGCGTCGCGGGCCGGCGCGGGCCGTTCGAGGCTGACTCGGAGGGTGAGGAGGTCGTGGGATGATCGCGCAGCGTTGCCCGAAGTGTCGGAGCAGGCGTCTGCGGCGCGGCTACACGGACACGCCTCTGGTGCTGCGAATGATTGGCGTTTACAGCCTCCTGTGCGACAATTGCAACCTACTCTTCAAAGGCTTCGCCGTTCCCGGCACGGTGCCCCTTCACGGCAGCCGGCGACGCCGCAACGCGAGTGAGGACGGGCGCGGTAAGTCGAGCAAGGCAAACCGCGGGATGAGGTAAGCCGGATTTTCGTGCAGCCGGGGGCAGCCGACGCCCCGCCGACTGCATCTACTGTTTTTCGTCGGCAAAGGGAAGACGCAGAGCGACCCGAAACTTTGTGCCTCTCTTCCACAGGAAGGTGTTTATGAAAGTGAAAAAAGTTCTTCTCGTCGTAGCCATCTGCTGCGTCTCAGCTGCGGCGGCGCTCGCGCAACAAGACGGCGGGTCTTCATCCGTGCCGCAGGTGAACATATCCAGCCCCAGCCCGTCCGGCAATCCGATGGATGCGATGGGCGTCAAAAAGTACATGCTCGGCCCCGGCGACGTGCTGGACTTGCGTGTCTACAACGAGCCTCAGTTCAACGGCACGCTCATCGTTAACGACGAGGGCAATATCGAAGTCCCCTTCGTCGAAGAGCCGATCCGCGCGCAGTGCCGCATTGATCGCGAGATCAAGGGAGACATCGTCAAGGCTCTGGCGAAGTATCTCAAAAAAACGCAGGTGAGCCTGCATGTCCGCGTGATGCGGAGCCACCCGCGCGCGCTCGTGTTGGGCGCGGTA
>Ga0190275_10001678_pt1 | contig 16304 bp, 14 predicted proteins | sample Popmic550T_FD_133745 | JGI IMG/M metagenome (GOLD analysis project Ga0190275, IMG submission 133745) | Populus adjacent soil microbial communities from riparian zone of Yellowstone River, Montana, USA - 550 T | ecosystem: Environmental > Terrestrial > Soil > Riparian zone > Trees stand | place...
CACCTGCTTGCCCAGCTGCTTGCCGATGCCGCCGATCCCGCGCTGGCACAGCTCGTCGCTCACCTCGCGGACGAGCGTCTCGTAGCCGGCGGCCGCGGCCACCTGCGCGATCCCGCTCCCCATCAGCCCGCACCCCAGCACCCCCACGCGCTTGATCTCGGCCATGCGTATCTCCCCAACCGTTCAGGTGTTTTCGATCGATGTGTCCAACGCCTCCGCCCATCCCGTCCTGATCCGCCGACGCCGATCGTCAGCGCCGCCCCTCCGCCACCCGCGCCAGCCGGAAGCACCCCGCCGGCGTCTCGCCCGGGCAGAGCACCAGGCTGTCGCGCGTCACCCGCACGCCGTACTCCGCGGGCGTGGCGGCCAGGGTGCGGATGCGCAGCCGCCGCCCGTCGTCGTCCATGAACTCGTAGCGGGCGACGGAGGCGGCGCTGTCGCCCTGCGCCAGCATCACCTGGCCGTCGGGGTAGAACAGCATCCGCCCCGCCGCGCTGCGCCACTCCCCCAGCACCGCCTCGCGCGGGTCCAGGCCGCAGGCGCAGAGGAGGAGCGCCGCCGCCGCGGCCGCGCGGCCGACGGCGAGACGCCGCCTCACCACGGCCGCCCACAGTACGGCCCCCGGTGGATCCGCCCCGCCCCGTCGATGCTGGCGACCACGAGCGGGCGCCTCGCCGGGAGCACCGCCACGCACAGCCGCCGCCGGTGGTGCACGATCCACGGGTAGTAGCCGCTCCCCTGGTCCTCCCATCCCACGGTCTCCAGCGCCTCCGCGGTGGCGGCGAACTCGCCGTGCATCGCGCGATAGGTCATCTGCAGCGTGTAGAGCTGCTTCAGGATCCCGCTCGCCACGCGTTCGGGCCGGGTCGCCCGCCGCGGCGAAGGGAGCGCCCGGGGGATCGCGCACCCGGCGGCCAGGCACCCGGCCAGCAGCGCGGTCAATAGCCCGGCCACACGCATCAGAGCCCGAACCGCTTCTGCCATTCCTGCTTCTGCTGGGGGAGGCGCAGCTCGCCGTGCTCCAGCCGGTCCAGGAAGCCCTCGAGCTTGTGCTGCGTCTGGTTGGCGATCACCCGGTAGATGCCGCGCGAGCCCAGCACGCCCGCCGCCAGCACCCCGGCGCCGGCCAGCGCCAGCAGCGGCGGGGCGGTGCTCGCCAGCACCACGGCCGCCAGCGTCCCCCCGCCGCCCAGCCCGCCCAGCCACCCGCTCACCGCCGCCCCCGTGCGCGCGCCGCTGAGGTCGACCGAGAGGGTGACGACCGACGAGTCGTCGTCCGCCAGCGCCACGCCCACGTCCACCTTCTCCAGGTCCAGCGGGGCCACGCGGCTCCCCACCTTGGTGAAGGTGCGCCCCAGCGCCGCGCCGATCCCCTGCGCTTTCTGGTAGCGGGTGCGGTCGGGGTAGCGGCGCTCCACCACCATGAACTCGGCCTCCAGCAGGTACTTCTCCAGGAAGATGCCGAGCTCCACCGCCGGGCGGCGGATGGTGCGGGCGGCGCGGGCGATCCCCGGGCCCATCATCCCGGCCACCAGCCCGTGCTCCTCGGGCGGGCGGCTGCGCACCTCGGCGATGGCGCGGCGCACCAGGTGCTGCTCCAGTCCCAGGTCCTGCCCGATGCGCACCACCTCGGCGTCGCTCAGGCCGTCGGTCATGTCGGTCTCGCGCGCCGTCTGCAGCTCCACGGCGCGCTTGATCACGGCCTCCAGCTCGGTGCTGGACAGCTTGCGCGCGGGAAGGCCGGAGCCGCCGGGAACGGGTGCGGGAAGATTGTCGCTCATCTGCCGTTCAGGCGCGCCGCCGCCCGCGCGGAAGCGGACGGCGGCGCGGTGTGCGGGCTCAGGAGGCGGCGGCCGGGAACGCCTCGACCACCACGGCGATCCCCTGGCCGCCGCCGATGCAGGCGGTGCCCAGGCCGAAGCGCTTCCCCTGGCGCCGCAACTCGTGCAGGAGGTGCACGGTGATGCGGGCGCCGCTGGCGCCCAGCGGGTGGCTCATGGCGATGGCGCCGCCGGAGACGTTGGTGCGCTCGCGGTCCAGCCCCAGCTCCTTCTCCACCGCGCAGTACTGGCTGCCGAAGGCCTCGTTCACCTCCACCAGGTCCATCTGCTCCAGCTCCATCCCCGCCTTCTTGAGCGCCAGCCGCGACGACGGAACCGGGCCGATCCCCATGTGCTTCGGCTCCACCCCCGCCACGCCCCACGACACCAGCCCGCCGATCGGGCTCAGGCCGTTGCGCTCGGCGTAGTCGGCGCTGGCGATCACCACGGCGGCGGCGCCGTCGCCGATCCCCGAGGCGTTGCCGGCGGTGACGGTGCCGCCCTCCTTGAAGTACGGCTTGAGCTTGCCAAGGGATTCGACGGTGGTCTCGGGCCGCATGTGCTCGTCGGCCATGAACTGCGTCTCGCCCTTGCGCGTCTTGATGGTGACGGGGGTGAGCTCGTCGGTGAAGTGGCCCGCGTCCCACGCCGCCTTGGCGCGCTGCTGCGAGAGGAGCGCGTAGGCGTCCACGTCTTCGCGGGCGATGCCGTGCGTGTCGGCCAGGTTCTCGGCCGTCACCGCCATGCTGCACCCCGCGAACGGATCGGTGAGCGACTCCCACAGCATGTCCTCGTAGAACTTGCCCGACGGCCCCAGCCGCTGGTCGCCCCAGCGGGCGCCGCGGATCACGTGGGGCGCCTGGCTCATGCTCTCGGTGCCGCCGCACAGCGCCACCTCGCACTCGCCCAGCAGGATCTCCTGCGCGCCGGTGACGATCGCCTGGAACCCCGAGCCGCACAGCCGGTTGAGGGTGATGGCCGGCACCTCGATCCCCAGCCCGGCCCGCAGGCCGATGTGGCGGGCGAGGTAGATGGCGTCGGCGCTGGTCTGCAGCGCGTTGCCGAACACCACGTGCCCCACGTCGGCGGCGTTCACGCCGGCGGCGTCGAGAGCCCCCTTGGCGGCGAACACCCCCAGGTCGGTGGCGCTGAAGTCCTTCAGCGCGCCGCCGAAGGTGCCCATCCCCGTGCGCTTGGCGGAGAGGAAGACGACGTCCGTATCCTTGCCCTGCGTAGCCATTTTCGATGAGTCGTGCTCAGTGTGGATCAGGCCGGAAACGTAGGCGTGACAATATGATTGGGCCCGCAGGGCGTGGCAAGCGAGGGCCCTCGCACGCCGCGCCCTTGTGCCCCCCGCGCCCGCCGCGCTACTCTGCGCCGCCAGCCGCGCCCCGTCATCTCCCAATGCGAGTTCTCCCGCCGCCCCGGTTCACCCCATGCTCGCCGCCCTCCTCGCCGCCGCCCTGTCGGCCACGTCCGCCACGTCCGCCACGTCCGCCACGACCGCCGCGCCCGACACCGCGCCTAAGTGGGCGCAGGTCTCCGTGGGGAACGACCACGCCTGCGCGCTGGACGTCCGCGGCAGCGCGTTCTGCTGGGGGAACAACCACGCCGCGCAGCTCGGCGCGCGCACGCCGGAGCGCTGCGGCATCGTGGGCGAGAGCGGTCACCGGAGCTGCTACCCCACCGCCAGCGACACGCCGGTGGCCGCGGGCGGGGCGATGCGCTTCGAGGCGATCAGCGCGGGGCGGTCGCGCACCTGCGGACTGGCGAACGGCGGGCAGGCGTACTGCTGGGGCGCGGAGGTGTCGGGCGCGACCGGGACCTGCCTGACGGGCACGCGCTGCAGCTTCCTGCCGCTGCCGTACGAGCCCGCGCGGCGCTTCCGCACGCTGGCGGTGGGCTCGCGGGTCACGTGCGGCATCGGGGTGGACGGCGAGGCGCTGTGCTCCAACGTGCTGCGCGGCGACCGCTGGTGGGAGCTGGGGCCCCTGCAGCCCGTTCGGCCCGGGGCGCGGGCGCTCGGACTGGACGCCTTCGCCGACTGGCCCCTGGAGAACGTGTGCGTGGTGGACGACCAGGGCGCGGCGTGGTGCCGCGGCTCCAACCGCACCCGGCAGCTCGGCACCCTCGCGGCGCCCGCCTCGCGCGAGGCGGTGAATTCGCTGGTTCGCGTGGCCGGCATCGCCGACGTCGCCCGCGTGGTGATCCAGGACGGGTGGATGTGCGGGCTGGACACCGTGGGGCAGGCGTACTGCTGGGGGCTGCGGTCGACGCGTGAGCACTACGGTGCGGGCGCCGCGCCCCCGGGGGGGTGCGAACGAAACGCGTGCGCCCCGGAGCCCGTGGCGATCGCGGGCGCGCTGCGCTTCCGCGAGATCACCGCGCACCACCGGCGCGTGTGCGGCCTCACCGTGGCGGGCGAGGCGTATTGCTGGGGGCCGACCGAGGGTGCCGCCTCGCAGACCGACGCGTCGGCCGACTACGTCCCGGTGCCCGTCCAGCCGGACCTCCGCTTCTCGTCCCTCGCCGGGAACGTGGAGCTGGGGAGTGGGAGCTGCGGCGTGACGATGAATGGGAGGCTGGTGTGCTGGGGAGCCCAGAATCGCCCGCAGCGTGTGCGCATCCTCCATCCCCGCAGGCCGCGGTAGAGTCGGGAAGGTGGCTGCGGGCGGCTTACGTAATTTTCGCCGATTTCTCACGCCTCGAGCTTGTGTTGGCTGGCGTGGCCAACAAACTTAGTGTCCTCTGCAGATCCTTGTTTTTCGCCAATGCTGACACCTCGGTCCCCTTCGATAGTTTCCCTCATTCCGAAACACGTATGAAGGTCTTCCTAAGTTCCACGTTCAAAGACCTCGAGCCGTACCGCGCCGCTGTCATCGCCCGGCTGCGGCGCCTCGACGGCGTAGAGGTGCGCTGCATGGAAGACTTCGGTGCTCGCGCGGCATCGCCAAAGCAGTTCTGCATCGATGAAGCGCGTGAATGTGACCTCTTCATCGGCCTCATCGGCCACCTTTACGGCTTCATACCGCAGGGCGACGAGACTTCCATCACCGAACAGGAATACGAAGCGGCAAGCGGAGCCGAGCGGGAGATGCTTCTGTTCGTAGCTCCCGGCGACTTCAAGGTTTCCGTCGACCTTGTCCTCGACGACAGCGATCCGCGCAAGCAGAAGAAGTTCCGTGAGCGCGTGCTGGGCGACAGCGTGGCGAACGTCGATTGGTCCACTCCCGAACGGCTCGCATTAGGCGTGGTGGAAGCCGTGCGGAATTGGGAGCGGGCGCGCTTGGGAGTACCCGCGGCGCTTCCGGCGACTCCCGGAATAAACCTGGGGATTTATGCACAGCGTTGCCGCACACGGTGGGATGCGGTCGATCTCACTGCGCTCGCTGCTCCAGGTGCGCTGGACGGCGATGTGGACGCGCCAAAGCTCTCACAGGTGTTCATCCCCCAGGCGTGCCGCCGAAGCCGTCCAGCCATGTCGCTACCACGCGACTACTTGAAAAAACAAGGGCTGGACCCCGACGAGGAGGAGCGGCTCCTGAGCGAATTGCAGGCTCGCTGGGAGCGCCAGGAACGTTTGCCTGCGCTTGACCTGCTTGCCAGGCCGGAAGCCCGAAAATTGGTGCTGCTGGGAGATCCCGGGGCCGGGAAGTCGTCGCTTACCCGGTTCGTGCTGCTCCAGCTCCTCGATCCGCTCGCCAGTCCTGAGAGCGTACATGGCGAATGGCACCAGGCCCTGGATGGGCACTGGCCGGTGCTGGTCGAGTTGCGTGATCTGCTCGCACGCGAGGCCGAAGGCCGATGCGAGGATCTACTGAGCTACCTCGGCTATGTCGGCGAGACACAGGGGTTCGGATTCAATCGGTCTACCGTAGATGCGCAACTGGGAGACCGCCCGAGTCTTATGATCGTGGATGGCCTCGATGAAATCTTCGACGTCAAGCGCCGTCGCAGGGTCGTAGAAGAAATCATCGGCCTTGAAACGCGGTTTCCGAAGGCGCGAGTGCTGGTGACGTCGCGGATCGCGGGTTTCGACGCGAAGTCGTTCGAGGCGGCGGGATTCGAGATCGCCACGCTGGACGATCTCGACCAGGGCCAGATCGACGTATTCGCGGAGAAGTGGTTCGCCCTTGCGTTTCCCGGCGAGGCCGAAAAGGCTGCGCAGGCGCGTGGTGACCTGCTCGAAACGCTGAAGCGGCGCCCACAGCTCGCAGCGATCGCGGGGAACCCGCTGATCCTCACGATCATGGCGATCATTGCGCGCCACAAGCGCCTGGCGCGCTCCCGAACGCAACTCTACGCGCAGGCGCTGGAGGTCCTGTGCTACGCATGGGACTACCGCCGCGGACTTGAACTCTCCGCCGACTCTCCGCTGGTTGATCTCGAAGCGAGCGACACCCTGCTGATGCTGCGCCGAATCGCATGGCGGATGCAGGAGAGCAAAGAAGGGCTGCGCGCAAATGCCATCAGTGAGGCGGACTTGCGCGGTATTCTGGTCGAGTGGTTCGAGCACGACTGGCGATTCTCACCACAGAAAGTGCGCCGCGCCGCCAAGGAAATGTTGAGCCTGCTTCAGGAGCGGAACTGGATTCTAACCACGCGGGGGCCCGGTCTCTACGGGTTCGTTCACCGTACGTTCCTGGAGTACCTTTGCGCACTTGAACTCACTAAGCGCTTCGAGGCGCAGGAACTCACGCTCGAAGCGCTCCGCGATGATTACGTGCTCCCCCGTGTGGATGACGACAGCTACAGCGAGGTAATTCGGCTGCTATGTGGGCAGCTTCCGTCTCGCATAGCCGAGCAACTCATTGTCGCGATCTGTCCGATCGGATCGACCCTGGATTTTGACGACGACCGCCGTCTATTGTTGGCGTGGCAATCGCTTGGTGAGATGGAGCCCCGTGCCCTTTCAACGGTCGAACGTGCTTGCGCCGTCATCCTGGCATCACTTACCCATTGGATATCCGCGGACAACTACGCGTTTCAACGAGTAGATGCGGCGGAAATGGCCAACGGAATCAACTCCGTCGAGCCCGGTAGCTGGCCCCAGGGGGGTATGAAGAATTACCGGTTTCCCTTCAGTGACTCTCGTTTCGATAATAAGTTCCAAGTTTTTCAGGCATTAGGCCGCACGATCTGGCTACCAGATGCCCCACTCCGCGCTACTCTATTCAAACTGACGCGCTCAAAGAACTGGGTCGAACGGAGAGGCGCGCTCATGACGTTGAGTGGACTGTCCGATCCGAACGTTTGCCAGGCGTTGATGAATGCAGCCGGCGGGGATCGCGACGAAAACGTGCGCATTTCGGCAATCACAGTTCTAGCCGCCGGTTTTTCTACCTTCACCGGTACATTCGACCTGCTCATCAACGTGGCGGCCGAGGACCTATCTTCCCTCGTACGCGGCCAAGCGGTGATTTCATTGGCACAGAGCTTCTCAAACCATCCTGAGACGTTCGATTGCATTCTGACGCGGGCACAAAAAGATTCGCGTGCTTACGTCCGCCAGGTCGCGGTCGACGAGCTCGCCATCCATTTCCGACATGACCCTCGGACATTCGAGACACTCCTCAGCCTGGCCGGCGCCAACGATCCGGCACATAGCGGCCTAGCCGTACGTGCATTGTGGCAGCACTTCAGCGATCGATCAGAGACTTACAGCCTCCTCTGCAAGTGGGCTGAGCCTGACTATGTGACGGGCGTACGTAGAGCTGCGTTCCAAGGTCTCACGCATCACTTCGCAGAAAATTCGGGAGTTTACGAGTTGATGGTTGCAACGGCCGACCAGGATGCAAATGCCGATATGCGTGCTGCGGCTGTAAGTGGACTTGGGAAATTCGCCGACCGGGCGGAAGTCGTTGAAGTGGTCCGACGTCTGGCTCGAGGCGATGCCACCAAAGAAGTCCGGAGGCTAGCGATCATGGTCTATGCAAAGAGCCTGGGGGAATCGATATCGGCGCTCCTCCTCACTCAGGATCTTGACGGGATGGGCCCGTGGATCGACCCGCGTGAGCCGGTCACCTCCAGCCGCGTTCGTCAGGCTGCCGCTGCACTTTCGACCACCGAGAACGAGATTCGGAAGCGGTTCGAGGAGTTGGTCCGTGAGCACGGAATGCCTCTCGAACTTGAGTGGCTAGCCAGTTAATCTGAGCTACAATTTCATGACCCGATCATAGCTTGGAACAATGTTTCGATCTCCGAACCGTCCGCTCCAAGATCGCCGTCGACGGTGCACTCCCGTTCCGGACGCGTCGTGATTATCTTCCAAGTCACGGCCGGGAGCGCACTTCGGTGCGTGCATCCGGCCGTGGGCCCTCATCGTACGGAACCAGGCGGAGCCGCCCCGGCGGCTGCCGCCGTTTGCATCTTCGCACGTAGTTTCTCCATGCCCCCTGCGCTGCACGATCAGGACGACGCGCCCAAGGCGCCCCAATCCCGGCCCGAACCGGCCACGGCCACGGGCGACCAGCCGCGCAACCGGCTGGTGCTGAACCTGAGCCCGCTCGCCGCGCGCATCAACGCCGGCGTGCTGGTGCTGCTCCTCCTCGCCCTGGGCGGGTGGAAGCTGTACACGCACCTGCGCGCGCCCGAGCTTCCGGTCGTCGCCTACTCCGAGCTGCTGAACGCGATCGACGCCGGCCGCGTGGAGGCGATCACCGTGCGCCCCGGCGCCGACGTGCGGGGCACCTGGCGCCGCGCGGGCGGTGCGAAGGGGTCCGCGCCCGAGTTCCGCGTGGAGTACCCGGTGCAGACGGTGGACGCGCTGGCGCAGCGCGCGCAGGCCCGCGGCGTGGCCATCACCCTGGCGCCCGCGCCCGAAGGGTCGCGCGTGCAGCGGATGCTCGGGCTGGCGCTGGAGGTGCTGGTGCTGGTGGGGATCGGCTACTTCCTCTTCCGGCAGATGAAGGGGAGCCACGGCGGCGAGCTGGGCCAGGGCGGCAAGAGCACCACGACGTTCGACGACGTGGCCGGCACGCAGGGCGCCGCCGAGGACCTGCGCGAGATGGTGGAGTTCCTCAAGCGCCCCGACGCCTTCGCCGCGCTGGGCGCGCGCATCCCCAAGGGCGCGCTGCTGGTGGGCCCGCCGGGCACGGGGAAGACGCTGCTGGCGCGCGCGGTGGCCGGCGAGGCGGGGGTGCCGTTCTTCTCGCTCTCGGGCTCGGAGGTGACCGGGTTCCTGGTGGGGATGGGGGCGCACCGCATCAAGGCGCTGTTCAAGAAGGCGCGCAAGAAGGGCGGCGTGATCTTCATCGACGAGATCGACGCGCTGGGCGGGCACCGCGGCCGCAACCGCAGCCACAACGAGGACGACCGCACGCTCAACCAGCTCCTGGTGGAGATGGACGGCTTCGACCCGCTGGACGGCGTGGTGGTGATCGCCGCCACCAACCGGCCCGACGACCTGGACGCCGCGCTCCGGCGCCCGGGCCGCTTCGACCGCACCATCACCGTGAGCACGCCCAGCTCGGCCGGCCGCGAGGAGATCCTGCGGCTGCACGCCACGAAGCGGAAGATCCCGCTGGCGCCCGACGTGGACCTGGCGCGCATGGCCCGGCTCACCCCCGGCTCCAGCGGCGCCGAGCTGGCCAACCTGCTGAACGAGGCGGCCATCGCCGCCGCCCGCGAGGGCGAGACGCGGGTGGGGTGGAGCCACGTGGAGCAGGCGCGCGACCGCATGCTGCTGGGCAAGGAGCGCAAGGGCTTTCGCGCGCTCGACCGCGAGCGCTGCACGGTGGCCTACCACGAGGCCGGCCACGCGCTGGCCGGCGTGGTGTGCGCGCCCGAGGACGGGCTGCACAAGGTGACCATCCAGGCGCGCGGGCAGGCGCTGGGCGTGGCGTTCTTCTCGCCCGGCGACGACCGCTCGCTGCACCGCCGCAACTACCTGGAAGGCGTGATCATGAAGGGCCTGGCCGGGCGCGCGGCCGAGGAGCTGGTGTTCGGCGCGCACGCGGTGACCAGCGGCGCCCAGAGCGACCTGCAGCAGGTGAACAGCATCGCCCGCAAGATGGTGTACCAGCTCGGGATGGGCGCGGGCACCGGCCTGCTGATCCACGACGGCGAGCCCGGCTCGCTGAGCCCCGACGCGCACGCCGGGATGGACCGCGAGGTGCGCACCCTGCTGGAGACGCTGTACCGCAACACGGTGGAGCTGCTGCGGCTGAACCGCGAGCCGCTGGCCGCGCTGGCGGTGGCGCTGCTGGAGCGCGAGACCATCGACGGCGCCGAGGCGATCGAGATCATGGAGGAGGCCGGCCTCACCCGCCCCGCCGCCGTGCTCCCCGCCGGCATACTCGCCGAAGCCGAGGCGCTCGCCGCGGCGGGCTGAGACGGCTTCCGCTCGACGGATGATGCAGAAGGCCCGGACGGCAGCCGCCGCCCGGGCGTTTTCCTTGCGCCGCTGAAAGGGGCGTGATCGGACATCGGCAAAAGACACGTTTCACACGGAGTCAACGGAGTCAGCGGAGTCCACGGACCGTTCTCCTGTGAACTCCGCTGACTCCGTGTACTCCGTGTGAAATGGTCGGTTTCCAGCCTGATGAGCTCGCCACGCTTGTCTCCGCGACGGAGGGACGGCAGCTTTCCTCCGCGATTTTGCGAATCGCCCACCCCTGCCGCCCTCTTCGCCAACCGGCTCGATACCATGCGACTCCGCATCCTTCTCGCCGTCACCGCTCCGCTCGCTTTCGCGGCGTGCGCCAACTCCGGGATCATGGTGGGCGGACCCGGGATGCAGGTGGGGATCCCGATTCGGCGCACGCAGGCCGCGTTCGGCGATACGGTGGCCGACCGGCTGTACTTCGGGCGGTCGATCCCGGGCGGCGGGACGGTGTCGGACAGCGCGTGGGCGGCGTTCCTGGGCGAGGTGGTGACGCCGCGCTTCCCCGCCGGGCTCACGGTGTTCCGCGCGGACGGGCAGTGGCGCAACGACGCCGGCGGTATCGATCGCGAGCAGTCGTTCGTGCTGGAGGTCGTCCACGCGGCCGGCCCGGCCGCCGACGCCGAACTGCGCGAGATCGCGGATGAGTACAAGCGGCGCTTCCGGCAGGAGGCCGTGCTGCGCATGACCGTCCCCGCGCGGATGCAGGTCCATGAGTAGCGTCCTCCACCTCCTTGCCGGACACCGGCTTCGCCGCGTGGCGGTGGCGCTCGCCGCCGCGTCCACGGGGGGATGCGCGGCGCACGCACCGCCGGCCGCCGCGCCCGAGATCCGCTTCATCACGCCGACGCGCGACTGGCCGTTCCCGTTCTCGCCGGCGGTGCGGGTGGGCCACATGGTCTACCTCTCCGGGCAGATCGGGACGCGGATGGAGAACGGGCGGCCGGTGCTGGTCCCCGGCGGCATCGAGGCCGAGACGCGGCAGACGCTGGAGAACATCCGCGCGATCGTGCAGGAGAGCGGCTCGTCGATGGACCGCGTGGTGAAGTGCACGGTGATGATGGCCGACATGGCCGACTGGCCGCGGATGAACACCATCTACGCCTCCTACTTCCCCGGCCCGAAGCCCGCCCGCAGCGCGCTCGGCGCCAACGGCCTGGCCCTCGGCGCGCGGGTGGAGATCGAGTGCATCGCGGTGGCGCGGTGAACGTCCGCGGCTCGGCGTGACGCCGCGCTGAACGCGGCCGAACGGAAATCTTGCCGTCCATGTCCATCTCACCATAGAGTGGCGCCAATCTCCCGGATTTCCCGGTGAGATCGCGCTCGCCTTTCAACGAGGTGACCGGACATGCTCTCGCGCTCCCTCGCCGCCGCGGCGCTCGCGGCCACGCTGTCGGCCCCCTCCGCGCACGCACAGGCCGCCGCCGTTCCGCTGGAGCTGGCGCGCGCGCTGCTGGCCTCGCCGTCCGCCACCGTGCACGCGCCCGAGATCGTGGTGGGCCGCGCGCCGACGGGCTTCCCGGCCGAGCTGCTCCCCACCGGCGGCCGCGTGCTGGGCGGGTTCCGGCGCGACACGCTGGCGGTGGTGGTCGCCGCGGCCATGCCGCAGGCGCCCGCGGCCGCCGGCGAGGCGGCCCAGCAGGCGCTGCGCGGCGCCGGATGGACGTTTCCCGGTGCGGCCGAGGTGCGCGGCTTCGTGGGGCCCAACTCGACGCTGTGGCGGTACCTCTGCCGGGGTGGCGAGATGGTGTCGCTCACCTCGTCGGCCGCGCCGGAGGGCGGGTCGTACCTCCGGGTGGAGTACACGACGCGCGACCGGCCGACCCGCTGCTCCAGCCGTGTGCCCGAGGCCAGCCGTGTCGGCCCCTGGCACGACGTGCCGCTCCCCACGCTGAACGTGCCTCCGGGAGCCGTGATCGTCTCCAGCGGCACGGGCATGCTCCACTCGATCCCCGGCCTGCGCGGCGCGGAGATCCACGCCACGATGCGGACGGCGGACGGCGCATCCGAGCTGCTTTCGGGCTTCGCGGCCGAGCTGCGGCGGGGCGGGTGGGTCGCGGCGCCGGCGACCGGCGCCGGGGAGGCGGCCGCGCAGACGTTCCAGCTCCGGGCGGCCGACGGGAAGGAATGGTTCGGCGCGTTGACCGCCGTCGCCTTCCCCGGCTCCGACGTTCGCCGCGTGAACTTCCAGGTTGCCCAGCTCCCCGTCCCGGCGCAGTAGCGGCTTGCCTCGCGCCGCGCGCGCGGCTTACGTTCGACCAGGACAGGGGCCCGGGCGGCAGGCGCTGCCCGGGCCCGCGCATCTCCCCCCGCGCCGTGTGAGGCCGTGGCCGCACGCCCGTACATCCTGGCCGAGACGAGCTGGAAGGCGGTCTCGCAGACGCGCTACGACGTGGCGGTGCTCCCCTGGGGCGCCACCGAGGCGCACAACCATCACCTCCCCTACGCCACCGACGTCATCCAGGCCGACGCCGTGGCCGCCGAGGCCGCGCGCATCGCCTGGGACGCGGGCGCGCGGCCGATCGTGCTCCCCGCCATCCCCTTCGGCGTGCAGACGGGGCAGCGCGACATCCCGCTGTGCATCAACCTGAACCCCAGCACGCAGCTCGCGGTGCTGCGCGACGTGGCCGAGACCGTCGCCGCGGCCGGGATCCCCCGCCTGCTGCTGCTGAACGCGCACGGCGGCAACGACTTCCGCTCCATCATCCGCGAGCTGCAGGCGTGCACCGACGTCTTCCTCTGCACCATCAACTGGTGGAATTGCGTGGACCCGCGCCCCTTCTTCGACCGCCCGGGCGACCACGCGGGCGAGCTGGAGACGAGCGTGACCATGCACCTCGCCCCCGACCTGGTCCTCCCCCTGGCGGAGGCGGGGAACGGGGCCGAGCGCAAGGCGCGCGTCGCCGGGCTGCGCGAGGGGTGGGCGTGGGCGCCGCGCCCGTGGACGCGGATCAGCGCCGACACCGGCGTGGGCGACCCGCGCGCCGCCACCGCCGAGAAGGGCGCCGCCTTCTTCCGCGCCGTCACAGAGCGCGTCGGCGGCTTCCTGGTGGAGCTGGCGCGCACGGCGCCGGACGAGATGTACGGCTGACCGGCAACGACCCGCACGGCACGATACATCCGCCCGAGTCGTGAACGCCCTCACGCACTCGCGCACCGGTTGCCGTAATCCGCCCCGCCCACGCAAACACCCGTCGCCACAACCGTTGCGCGGCGCGGGGATCGTCTCTATCCTGAAACCGTCGCGCGCGCATTCGCCGCGCGCGGCTCTCCCCGCCGGACCGCCCCGTTTCTCCTGCAGTTCCGGCGTTTTCCCCCGCACACCCCCGAGGTGATCCCATGCTGTACACCAAGATCCCCGCCTACGAGGCCGATTTTCGCGCCAAGGGCCTCGATTCCGACGGCAAGCAGTTCAAGCTGAGCCCGTTCCAGGTGAGCGTTCCCGGCACCACGCAGAGCTTCGAGGTGGTCACCGCGAAGCTGGCCAGCGGCGACGCGAGCTTCTACTACGCCGAGGCGCCGGCCAAGGAGCGCATCGTGGTGCACTTCACCGCCGGCTACCTCAAGGGCGATATGGCGGCGCTCAGCAAAAAGAACAACCACGTGTCGGTGCCGTTCGTGATGGCGCGCGACGGCAGCATCTACCAGCTCTTCTCGTCGAAGTACTGGAGCTACCACCTGGGGCCGGGCGCGCAGGGCGGCAACCAGGCCATGAGCGCGAGCGCCGTGGCCATCGAGCTGTCGAACGTGGCGTACCTGCGCCCGAAGAACGGGATGCTGGTGGACCCGTACGGCCAGCCGTACTGCTCGCCCAGCGACAAGGACGCCTACGTGACGCTGGCCAAGCCGTACCGCGGCTACACGACGTTCGCCACCTTCACCGACGCGCAGTACAAGAGCCTGATCAACCTGCTGCGCTACCTGACGGCCACCTACAAGATCCCCCCCGCCTTCCTCCCCGAGCCGCAGCGCTACGACGTGTACGCCGACGTGGCTCAGTTCAAGGGGATCACCACGCACGTGAACTACCAGCCGCAGAGCTACGGCAAGTGGGACTTCGGCCCCGCCTTCGACTGGAACCGCGTGATCGCGGCGCTGAGCACGGTGCCGGTGAGCAACGTGGTCGCCGCGCCGGTCGCCGCCGGCGGCTGAGCGGCTCGACACCGCGGATTCGCTGAACCCCGGCGGCCCGCGCCACGCGCGCGCGGGCCGCCCGGCCTCCCCTCCCCGGCTCCCCCGCATGGCCGACGAGATCGACGCCACCGACATCCGGCTTCGCGAGCTGAAGCTGAAGGAAGACGAGCTCGCGCACCGCCGGGAGATGGACGCGCGCAGCTCGCGCTTCCAGCTCTCGCCCTGGACCACCGCGCTGATCGCGCTGCTCACCACCGGCATCACCGCCTCGGTCGGCGGCATCTGGTCGCAGCGCGCCGACGCGGCCAGGGGACAGCGCGAGATCGCGCTGCGCGAGCGCGAGCAGCAGTTCCAGATCGTGCTGAAGGCCACGGAGAACCGCACGCCCGAAGACGCCGCGAAGAACCTCCTCTTCTTCGTGGACATCGGCTACCTCCCCGACGCGGACAGCGCGATCCGCAGGAAGGCGGCGGCGGGACAGGTGCCGGTGATCACCAGCGGCAGTGGAGGAAGCGACAACCCGATCGAGGAGCGGATGCAGCAGGCGCAGTCGCTCTCCGCCGGGCCGGCGGTGACGCTCCCCGGGATACCCTTCCAGCTTCGCAACCACGTGCTGCTGGGCGCCGACGGCAAGCCGGTCTGGTCGTCCGCACGCCGTCGGTGGGGAAGCTGGCCGAGCCCCGCTTCGTCGTGATGCACTTCACCGCCACGGCCACGGCTGCCCAGGCCATCCGCGTGCTCGCCGACTCGGGGATGAACGTCAGCGCGCACCTGGTGGTGGACCGCGACGGCAGCGTTACCCAGATGGCTCCGTTCGACTACGCGACCCGGCACGTGGGGGCGAGCAGGTACAACGACGTCACCAACCTGAACCGGTTCAGCGTCGGCATCGAGTTGGTGAACCGCGGGCAGCTCAGTCGGCGCGGCGACACCTGGGTGGACTGGTCGGGAGCCGCCGTTTCCGCGGCGGAAGTGGCGGTGCTGCCCACGCCGGGGTCGGAGAGGCCGGCCGGGTGGCACACCTTCACCGAAGCGCAGGTCCGCCGCACCGAGGAGCTGATCCGCATCCTGCGCGCGGCGTACCCCTCCATCACCGACGTGCTGCCGCACCACCAGGTGTCGCCCGGCCGCAAGATGGACCCGGGTCCCGCCTTTCCCATCGAGCGGGTGCGCCGGTCGACGGCCCCGGCGCGACGGTGAGCCGATCCGCACGCCGCGCCTCGCAGAGGGCACGGCGGACGCATCCCGACATCAGGAGAAGACCCGACGAGAGCCATTCTCGCCGGGTCTTCTCCTTATTCGATCGTACGAAGTCGATGTCCGCGGCAGTCACCCCGGCGGAAGCTGCACGTCCACGCAGACGCTGTCCGCGGGCGAGCCGAAGGCCGACGTGCCGCCGTCGCGGACACCCCCAGGCGCAGGGAGCCGGCCAGCCGCGGCTCGAAAGGACGAGCGGGTCCCGGGTGCGGGTTCGATCCGTGCGTGTCGGGCGCGGATACTCGGGCGATGCCCGCGCCTCGCCAACCCTGCCGCAGGAGGACGGTCCCGTGCGCCAGCTGGTCCTCAGGAACGTGCTCGTCGCCACGGACTTCACCGACGAGTCGGCGGGTGCCGTCCAGGCCGCCGCCGCGCTCGCCGGGCTGGCCGGCGCCCGCCTGCACGTGGTGCACGCCGCCCGGCCGGGGGAGCGCGACGTGGAGGCCCGGCTGCGGGAGCACGTGGCCCGGCTCTCCCCCGAGGCGGGAGAGGCCGCGACCATGGCGCCCCCCGGAGCGCCGGAGGAGGTGATCCTCCAGGCCGCGGAGCGCACGCGCGCCGACGTCATCGTGCTGGGCCCGCACCGCCGGCGCGGCGGCGGCGCGCTGGGGAGCACGGCGGACCGGGTGGTGCGCGGCGCGGAGGTCCCGTGCCTGATCGTGCCCCGCGCGCTCGAGCTCCCGCTGCGGCGCGTCGTGGCCGCCATCGAC
>Ga0190275_10001679_pt1 | contig 16298 bp, 16 predicted proteins | sample Popmic550T_FD_133745 | JGI IMG/M metagenome (GOLD analysis project Ga0190275, IMG submission 133745) | Populus adjacent soil microbial communities from riparian zone of Yellowstone River, Montana, USA - 550 T | ecosystem: Environmental > Terrestrial > Soil > Riparian zone > Trees stand | place...
CGGTCGTTGCTCTTCTCGCTCTCCGCGACCGGGGTCCGGCCGACCAGGATCGCGCCGCGCTCGCTCGAGAAGACCGCAGCCAGCACCCGGCGGTTGAGCGGGTGCTCGTCGAGCGCTGCGGCCCGGTAGTACTGCAGGTAGGTCGCGTTGATCATCAGTGCCAGGAACAGCAGCAGACAGAAGATGGAGATGGTGCGGATCGGCTTATTCATGACGGCTCACACCCTCACGGCCTTCACGACCTGGGTGGCCTCGGCGTCGGCGTCGTCGTCCATCGTGAGCTGCGGTGCGGGGCGGCGGGCCTGGTCGGAGACCCGCAGCAGCAGCGCGATGATCACCCAGTTGGCGACCAGGCTCGAGCCGCCGTACGACAGGAACGGTGTGGTGAGGCCGGTCAGCGGGATCAGTCGGGTGACGCCGCCGATGACCACGAACACCTGCAGCGCGAAGACCCCGGCGAGGCCGACGCACATCAGCTTGCCGAAGCCGTCACGGCACACCAGGGCCGTCCGCAGCGCGCGCTCGACGATGATCCCGTAGAGCAGCACCACCGCGATCACGCCGGTCAGCCCGAGCTCCTCGCCGATCGAGGCGATGATGAAGTCCGACTCGGCATACGGGACTCGCTCCGGGGTGCCCTCGCCGAAGCCGCGGCCGATCAGGCCGCCCCAGCCCATGCCGAACATCGCCTCGACCGGCTGGAACGCGCGGTCGTCGGTGCCCTCGCCGTAGTGGGCGAACGGGTTGAGCCAGATGTCGACCCGCTGGGCCACGTGGGCGAGCTTCCCGGTGGTCGAGGAGATGTAGTAGAGGATCGCGGCGCCGCCGATGAAGAGCGAGCCGCCCACGACCAGCCAGCCGGGCCGCTCGGTCGCGACGTAGAGCAGCACCAGGAACAGGCCGAAGAACAGCAGGCTGGAGCCGAGGTCGCGCTGGAACACCAGGATGCCGAGGCTGACCAGCCACATCGCGAGGATCGGGCCGAGGTCGCGGCCGCGGGGTAGGTCGACGAAGAGCAGCCGTCGACCGGCCAGCGCGAGCGCGTCGCGGTGGAGCACGAGGTAGCCGGCGAAGGCGATCACCAGCAGCACTTTCGCGACCTCGCCCGGCTGGAAGCTGAACCCGGCCAGCCTGATCCAGATCTGCGCGCCGTTGACGGTGGCGCCGAGGCCGGGCACCAGCGGCATCAGCAGGAGCAGGATCGCGACCAGTCCGAGGGTGTAGGTGAAGCGCTGGAGCACGCGGTGGTCGCGGAGGAGGAGCAGCGTCGCCACGAACAGCAGCACGCCGACGGTCATCCAGATCAGCTGCTGCCGGGCGAAGTTGGTGTCCATGGCCAGGTCGAGCCGGTGGATGACGGCGAGGCCCAGCCCGTTGAGGGCGGCGACGACGGGCAGCAGCACCGGGTCGGCGTACGGCGCGGCGATCCGGACCACGATGTGAGCGCCGATCACGAGGGCGGCCAGCCAGCCGGCGTACGCGACCATGTTGGCGGGGATGGTGCCCTCGACGCCGAGCCCGACGGCGGCGTACGCGCCGGCGCCGACACCCAGCGCGAGCACGAGCAGGAACAGCTCGGCCCCGCGGCGTCGGCGGTGCACGAACCCGAAGAGGGTGCCGGTCTGCTGGGACATCAGGTGCCCGCCGATCCGGTGTCCTCGGCCACCAGGTTGTCGACGGTCCGCCGGGCCGCGGCCAGGTCGCCGGCACCGATGCCCTCCTCGACCTGTCCCCGGTCGTACTCGCTCAGCGAGTCCACCTCCAGGTCCGTGGTCTCGTACGGCGTGGAGAGCTCGACGCCCGGCAGGTCGGCGTCGACGCCGCGGAAGACGGTGACGACGCCGTCGTGCTCCCCGACGTAGTACTGGTGCTGCGTCCACGACCAGGCGGCCGCGCCGCCCGCCCAGACCAGGCCGACCAGCACCAGCAGCGCCAGGAACCGGCGGACCCACGCGAACCGGCGGGGTGCGCGCGGCGCGTAGCGCGCCTCCTCGGGGTCGATCGGGTCGGACGGGATCGCGAACCCGATGTCGTCGGGGATCTCGGCCTGCACCGGCTCGAGCTCGCCGGTGTCGCCGGCGCGGTGGCCGCGGAAGAGACCACTGACGGATCCGCGCGCCTTGCGCGGCAGCTCGGCCGCCGCGCCGACCAGCATGGTCTCGACGCTGGTGTCGAGGTCGCCCTCGACGACGTCGGCCACCAGGCAGGTGACGTTGTCGGTGCTGCCGGCGGCGAGGCTGGCGCGCACCAGCTCGACCGCGGCGTAGTCGGCGTTGCCGCTGCGGAGGATGTCGGCGAGCCGCTCGTTGTCGAGGACGCCGCACGCGCCGTCGCTGCAGAACAGCAGCCGGTCGCCCGGGCTGATCTCGACGGAGAACAGGTCGGGCTCGAGGTCGTGGATCCCGTCGATCGCCTTGAGGATCAGGTTGCGGTGCGGGTGCTGGCGCGCCTCCTCCTCGGTGATCTGGCCGTCGTCGATCAAGGTCTGGACGAACGTGTGGTCCTGGGTGAGCTGGCGCAGGTCGCCGCCTCGCAGCAGGTACGCGCGGCTGTCGCCGACGTGGCCCATCGCCAGCGTCTCGCCGTCGAAGAGCGCGACGGTCGCGGTGGTGCTGGTGCCGGCGAGGGTGGGGTTCTCGTCGACCAGCTCGCCGATCCGGTCGTGCGCACGGTGCAGGGCGCCGGACACCTGGCCGAGCAGGTCCGCGTGCTCCTCGTCGGTGGCCGGGCCGTCGTCGAGCCGGCGCAGCTGGCCGATCGCGGTCGCCGAGGCCATGTCGCCGCGTGCGGCGCCACCCACGCCGTCGCACACGGCGAGGACGTGGGGGCCGGCGTATCCGGAGTCCTGGTTGTCCTTGCGGACCCTGCCCACGTCGGAGATCGCGGCGTACTCGAGGCGCATCGGCGTGATCAGCTACTTCCGCAGCTCGAGGATGGTCTTGCCGATCCGGACCTGGGTGCCGAGGGTGATGGTGGTCGGCTGGGTGATGCGCGCTGAGCCGACGTAGGTGCCGTTGGTGGAGCCGAGGTCCTCGACGAACCACTGGTCGGCGGACGAGGCGATCCGTGCGTGCCGGGTCGAGACGTAGTCGTCGTCGAGCCGGATGCCGGCGTCGGTGCCGCGGCCGATCAGGACCGGCCCCTGGTCGAGCTCGGCCCGCTCTCCGACGTTCGAGCCCTCGACGACGAGGACGTGGGTGGGACTGCCCCGGCGCTTGGCCGGCGGCTTGGCTCCCTTGCCTGCCTTGCCCGCCTTGGGCGGCTTGGAGCGGCCGCCGGCTCGGGCGCCCTCGGGCACCCGCGCGCCGAACATGTCTGAGCGGATCACCGAGATCGCCGAGAGCACGAAGATCCAGAGGATCGCGAGATAGGCGAGCCGGATGAGGAACAGCGTCAGCTCAGACACCGGCACCACCCTCGATCGGCTCCGCCACGATCCGGACGGTCAGCGTGGTGTTGCCCACCTTCACCTCGGAGCCGTCGCGCAGCCCGGTCGTGGCAACCCGGTGGCCGTCGACGAGCATGCCGTTGGTCGACCCGAGGTCGCGGACCCGCAGCTGGAGGTGCTCGCCGGTGCCGGCCACCTCGAACTCGATGTGCCGTCGGCTCACGCCCGGGTCGTTGATCCGGATGTCCGCCTCGGTGCCGCGCCCGACGACCGTGCCGCCCGGGTGCAGCGGGTGCTGGGTGCCGTGGACCTCCACCAGGGCCGTGGCCCGGCGTACCTGCGTGTGGCTGGCGTTGCTCTGCACCTGGGCCTGCGCCTGGCTGCGGATCCGGAACCGTCCGGTGGTGAGGTCCTCGGCGGCCTCGAAGCTGATCCGGACCGGTCCGGGGAACACGTAGCTCTGGTTGTCGGCGTGGTCCTGGAGCTGGTCCTTGAGGTCGGTGGCCATCGCGGAGTCGTACGCCGAGAGCCGGTCGAGGTCTGGTTGTGAGAGCTCCACGTGGAAGAGGTTGGGCACCATCCGGCGGTTGCGGGACAGGATCTGCGCGTTGTTGTCGCACTCGCGCTGGAGGGCGGCCGCGATCTCCACGGGCTGCACCGCGCTGCGGAACGCCTTGGCGAAGGCACCGGAGATCGCCTGCTCGAGTCGTCGCTCGAAGTTCTGCAGTGCGCCCACGCGTGCCTCCTCTCGTCTCGACCTCCCCCAGTGAGGGATCGTATCGGGGCCGACCCCGGGCCTCTGCAACCGCGGGCTGCGTCGGCGGGGCAGGTTCTGTACCCGCTTCTCGCCGGTTTGGGGATGCTCTCAGCGCTGGGATAGCCTTGCGGCGCTTCTCGCGCGAGTGGCGGAATAGGCAGACGCGCACGGTTCAGGTCCGTGTGTCCGAAAGGACGTGGGGGTTCAACTCCCCCCTCGCGCACCAGGCCCCTGCACGTCGCGGAGCCTTCGTCTCAACCGCCCAGAAGGAGCCCCTCGACGTGACCGTGACCACGCATGCCGCTCGTGTGGCCGCCGTGCGCGCACACCTCGAAGCGCTCGGGCAGTGGGCCCGTCGTGGCCGAGTCCGCGCCCTGGTGACCAAGCTGGTCCTGACCGTGGGCGGGGTCGCGACGATGGTCGTGGGACTGGCGATGCTCGTGCTCCCGGGGCCGGGACTGGTCGTCATGGCTGCCGGGCTGGGCCTGCTCGCCGCCGAATGGGAGTGGGCGCGCCGCCTCGTGCGCGCCGTCGGCCGGCAGGCGAGCCGTGCCCGCCACGCGATCCTCCCTGAGGGCAGCTCCCCCCGGCGCAAGGCAGCCGCCGGGGTGCTCGCAGGTGCGGTGATGGTGCTGGGCGCCGTGGCCACCACGGCGGTCACCGCGCTGCTGGGCGCCACCACGATCCTGTAGTCGGCATGTTGTCGGGCCGGTAGCTGGCGAGGCCTCGGTCCTGGGTGCATCCTGAGCAGGTGTTCCGTCTGCTCGGGCTGCTGGCCGGGCTCGCCGGCGTCACGGATCTCGGGACCGGGGGGCAACCCGACGAGTCCCTGCACCGCTGTGTGCTCGCGGCCCGACTCGCGACCGCTGCCGGCTGCGACGACGACGAGCTCAGGGACGTCGTGGTGGTCTCCCTGCTCGAGCACATCGGCTGCACGGCGTACTCCTTCGAGAGCGGGCAGACCTGGGGAGACGACATCGCGGTGACCCGGGCCGTCCTGATGGCCGAACCGGGCTCGGTCGCCGACCTGCTGCGCACCTTCATCCCCGCGGTCGCGGCGGCGACCGGGCGCTCACGGGCGGCGGTCGCGCTCACCGCCGCCCGGAGCATGCCCGCGATGGCGCGTGACGCACCGGTGGCGACCTGCGAGGTCGCCCGGGAAGCCGGCCGCCGGCTGGGGCTGGGGACCGCCGCCCAGCACGCGCTCGGGCACATGACGGCGATGTGGAACGGCAAGGGCTTCCCGCGGGCCCGCGGGGAGCAGGTCCCGCTCCCGGCCCGGATCATGCACGTGGCCGGTGCGGCAGTGATGTCCTGGGAGCTCGGCGGCGAGGAGGCTGCCGTGGCCCAGGTACGCACCCGGTCCGGCGGTGAGCTCGACCCCGGCCTGGCCGACCTGTTCCTCGCCGATCCGTCCGGGATGCTCGACGGACTGGACTCCCCCGACCCGTTCGCGATGGTGCTCGACCTCGAGCCCGACCCCGTGGAGCGGGTCGGCGACGAACGGCTGCTCGACGTGGCCCGGACCTGCGGTGACCTGGTCGACCTGAAGAGTCCCTGGCTGCACGGCCACTCGGGGGCCGTCGCGACGCTTGCTCGCGGTGCGGCCGACTCACTCGGGCTCGCCGAGGCGCACCAGGTTCAGGTCGCCGGACACCTCCACGACGTCGGCCGGGTCGGGGTACCGAGCCGGATCTGGAGCGTGCCGCGCGCGTGGACCACGACCGAGCGTGACCAGGCGCGGCTGCACGCCCACCACACCGAGCGGGTGTTGGCCCGGGTTCCCGAGCTGAGACTCGTGGCCGAGCTGGCGGCGGCACACCACGAGCGGTGCGACGGGAGCGGCTACCACCGGGGACTGCGGGCTGACCGACTCTCGATCGGTGCCCGGGTGCTGGCCGCCGCGGACGAGTGGCGCACGCTGGTCGAGGACCGACCCCACCGGCCGGGGCTCGACGAGCAGCGGGCACGACGACGGCTCGAGGCCGACGTACGGGAGGGACGGCTGGACGGCGACGCCGTGGCCGCCGTGCTCCTCGCGAGCGGGGACCGACCGCGCAGACTGACCAGCACGGCCGGTCTCACCGCTCGTCAGCTCGAGGTGCTGCGGTTGGTCACGCGGGGCCTCTCCAACCGGGAGATCGCTCGCCGCCTGACGCTGTCCCCCCGGACCGTCGACCGACACGTCGCGGATGTGTACACGCGGATCGGCGTGACCAGCCGGGCGGCAGCGGCTCTGTACGCGATCGAGCACGGCCTCGTCGACCCGCGACGAACTGGGTAGAACCACCCATGACCGCCGGCCCCGGCCGCCGGACGATGCGGTCATGGCCCAGGCACTCACGACCCGCGAACCTCTGCTGACCCGCAGCTTCGTCACGCTCGTGGTCGCGGAGCTCGCCTACTTCACCGCTGACGGGATGGCGATCCTGGCGCTGCCGCTGCTCGTGACCGGCCCGCTCGGCGGCAGTGCCACCGGCGCCGGGCTGGCGTTCGGTGCCTTCGCGGCGACCGCGCTGCTGGCACGGCCGTTCGTCGGCAGGCTCAGCGATCAGTGGGGCCGCCTGCCGGTGATGACCGCAGGCGCGGTCCTGGCAGCGATCGGGCTGGCGCTGACGGCGTACGCCGACAGCCTCGCCCTCGTGATCATGCTGCGGCTGCTCCTCGGTGTCGGCGAGGCGGCGTTCTTCGTCGCCGGGCTGGCCGCCCTGGCCGACCTGGCGCCGCCCGATCGGCTGGGGGAGGCCGTCAGCTACTACTCGCTCGGCCTGTACCTGGGGCTGACCCTCGGTCCGCCACTCGCCGAGGCGCTGCTGCACTTCGGGGGATTCCGGGCGGTGTGGCTCGCGGCGGCGCTGCTCGCCGCGGCGGCCGCGGTGCTCGTGCGGTTCGTCGGCGAGACGAGGGACCCGGCGGCACCGTACGAGCCCGGCGGGCTGATCCACGTGCCTGCCCTCGCGCCCGGGCTGGGGTTCTTGACCTCGGTCGTGGCCATGGGCGGGTTCCTGGCCTTCGCCGCGCTGCACGCGCGCGAGTCCGGCCTGGCCAATGCGAGCCTGCCGCTGGTGGTCTACGGCGGCACGGTCGTGATCGGCCGGATCGTCGCCGGCAGGTACGTCGACCGGTTCCCGCCGCTGCGCCTCGGCGCCGCCGCGCTGGGTGTCATGGCGCTCGGACTCAGCCTGCTGTGGCTGGTCGCGACGCCAGCAGGCGTGCTGGTCGGTAGTGCCGTGACCGCTGTCGGCGTCGTGTTCAGCACGCCGGCCTTCTTCGCCGCCATCTTCTCCACCGCGAGCCCCTCCGCGCGGGGCGCGGCCTCGGCCACGGCGAGCATCGCCCTCGACCTCGGACTGGCCGGCGGCCCGTTGCTGGTCGGCATGGTCGCCGAGGGACTGGGGATCACCGGGGCGTTCGCCCTGTGCGCGGGGATCACGCTGACGGGGATGGCATGGACCTGGCTGCTGGCGCGGCGCACAGCACCGTGATCCGCATCGGTCAGCGGATCGGGATCCGCAGCCGCCAGCCGGTCCGGATCAGGTCCGGGTCCTCGATCCGCGGGTTCGCGGCGACGATCTGCGCGACCGTGGTGCGGGTGAAGGCCCGCACGGCCCGGACGATGCCGGTGAGGGTGTCGCCCGACTCGACCCGGTAGAGCAGGAAGCCTCGCATGTCGGGGAAGTAGATGACCTCCACCTCGCGGGTGTCGAAGCCCGGGCTGGGGCCCTCGTCGGGCAAGCCGGGGTTGTCGCCGAACACCTGCACCGTGAGCCGGCTGCCCGCCCGGGGCTGCCGGTCGAGCTTGACCCGTGTGGCGAAGTCGCCGACACCGAAGCCGCCGCCGCTGGAGTTCGCCGAGTCCTCGCCGACGACCCGGCCACCGGGTCCGAGGACCCGGATCCCGATCGTGCCCTCGAAGCCGGCGCCGATCCCGGCGACCACGAACCGGTCGCCGACCAGGTCGTTCTTCGCGGGTTGCCGCACGCGCACATCCGTCTGCAGTCCCATGGGTGTCCCTCCCCGTCAGGTTCCTGGCGTGCCGTGAGCCTACGCCCGTTCGGGCCTCGTGTGACCGGGCCGCGACGGCGGCTACCGTGCAGCGCATGAGGGGTTGCGGGGCGCTGCTCGTGCTGGTGCTGCTGGCGGCAGGGTGCTCGGCCGACGAGCCTGCGCCCGGCGAGCTGGAGGACGGACCGCCGCCGGGGGTCTCGATGTCGGTGACCCAGCTGCTTCCCGACGAGGGGACCAGCAAGGCCTTGCTGCGAGTGACCAACGAGAGCGACGCCCGGCTCATCGTGTCCGGCACCGGGCTGGACTGGTCCGGGTACGGCGGTGCGTTCTTGCAGCCGCAGGACGACGAGCTGGCGCCCGGCCAGACGCTCGACCTGCGCACGCTGCTGCCCGCCGAGGTGTGCGACGCCGGCGAGGAAACAGTGCTCGGAGTGCTCGAGACCGACCGCGGTCCGGTGTCGCAGCCGCTCACCGCGAGCGGTGAGGTCTACCTGAGACGACTCTGGGACAAGCGCTGCTTCGAGCAGACGCTGGCCGACCAGGTGTCCATCTCCTACGGCCCCGGCTGGGAGATCGACCCGCAGCGGGAGACGCTCGAGGGCGACCTGCTCCTCCGGCGGCAGGGCGGCGATCTCACGGTGGCCGTGACCGACGCGTCGGGCTCGGTGCTGTACGACCTCGGCGTACGCCGTGAGGCCGGCCCCGATGTCGAGAGCGTCCCGGACTCGCCGGTCACCCGCGTGCCGCTCTCCATCACTCCCGGCAACCGGTGCGACGAGCACGCGATCGGGCAGGCGACAGCACCGTTCACCTTCCAGGTCGTGATCAGCGTCGACGGGGGCGACTCCTTGCCGGTCCTGGTCGTGCCACCGGTGCCGATCCAGAAGCAAGCGGCGGCGCTCCTCACGCTCCACTGCGAGCGACGGGGCTGAGCGGCAGGGTCGACTCCGGGTGAACTTGAACCTATACCCCCTATAGGTATATGGTCCGAGTCATGAGCGAGCACGTGCACGGCTACCTGGCCCATGACGACAAGGACAAGGTCCTCAAGCGACTGCGTCGGATCGAGGGCCAGGTCCGCGGCCTGCAGCGGATGGTGGAGGACGAGAAGTACTGCATCGACGTCCTGACCCAGGTCTCGGCCGCCACCAAGGCGCTGGAGTCGGTCGCCCTCACCCTGCTGCACGACCACCTCACCCACTGCGTCGTCGATGCCGCCAAGGCCGGTGGCCCCGACGCGGACGCCAAGGTGCGCGAGGCGTCCGACGCGATCGCCCGACTCGTCCGTTCCTGACCGTTCGTTCCTGAGCAGAGGAGAGCCCATGAGCACCCAGACCTTCGCCGTCACCGGCATGACCTGCGGCCACTGCGTGGCGTCCGTCACCGAGGAGGTCTCCGAGGTCGCGGGCGTGCAGAGCGTCGATGTGGTCCTCGAGACCGGTCAGGTCACCGTCACCAGCGCCGAGCCCGTCGACGCCGCTGCCGTCCAGGCGGCCGTCGAGGAGGCCGGCTACCAGCTGGCATGACCACTCCGGTCCGCGTCGTCGGCTTCCTGCTCGGCCTGCTGGTGGTGTTCCTCGCCGCCCGCGGCGTCGGGGCGGTGGCCGCGCCCGAGCCCGCGCCGCCGGCCCCCATGGGGCACGACGGCATGGCGGAGCCCGGTCACGAGGATGAGACCGAGGGATCCGCCGAGCACGGCGACCACGAGGAGCCGGCCGAGCCGGCGTCCGACGGCCCCGGGGGGCTGGCCGTCTCCGACCAGGGCTACACCCTGCGGCTCGTCTCGGCGCCCCTGCCCGGCCGCGACCGGCCGCTGCGGTTCGTGATCGACGGCCCGGACGGCACGCCGGTCACGTCGTACGACGAGGTGCACGACCAACCGCTCCATCTGATCAAGATCCGACGCGACGGCGCCGACTACGAGCACGTCCACCCGAGCCTCGCGGCCGACGGGACGTGGACGGCCCGGCTGAGCATGTCACCGGGCACCAGCCGGGTGTTCGCGGACTTCACACCGACCGACGGTCCGGCCTTGGTGCTGGGCACCGATGTCCAGCTCGACGGCGACTACGCGGCGTCCCGGCCGCCCGACCTCACACGGACCGCGCGGGTCGACGGGTACCGGGTGATGCTCGACGGCGACCTGGCCGGGGGCGAGTCCTCCCTGCTGACCGCGAGGATCACCCGGGGCGGCGAGCCGGTGACCGACCTGCAGCCCTACCTCGGTGCGTTCGGCCACCTGGTAGCGCTGCGCGAGGGCGACCTCGCCTACCTCCACGTCCACCCCGAGGAGGCCGGCGCAGGCCCGGAGATCCCGTTCGTGGCCGAGGTGCCCAGCGACGGTCGCTACCGGTTGTTCCTGGAGTTCCGGCACCGTGGCGCCGTCCACACCGCCCGCTTCACGCTCGCGGCGGGTGACGTCCAGGCAGTCGGCCATGGCGAGGGGGAGGGTCATGACCACTGACTCCTCGCAGGGCGTGGAGCTCACGATCACCGGCATGACCTGCGCCGCGTGCGCCAACCGGATCGAGCGCAAGCTCAACAAGCTCGACGGGGTCGTCGCAAGCGTCAACTACGCCACCGAGCGGGCCAAGGTCAGCTACCCCGGCTCGGTCTCCACCGACGACCTGGTCGCGACCGTCGAGCAGGCGGGCTACGGCGCAGCTCTGCCGCGGCCTGAGGGCGACCGGACAACGGAGGAGCCCGGGCCTGACCCGCTCGCCCCGCTGCGGCAGCGGCTGCTCGGGTCGATCGTGCTGACCGTCCCGGTGATCGCGCTGGCGATGGTCCCGGCCTGGCAGTTCGAGTACTGGCAGTGGCTGTCCCTGACGCTGGCCGCGCCGGTCGTGGTGTGGGGCGCATGGCCCTTCCACCGCGCGGCGTGGCTCAACCTCCGTCACGGGGCGTCGACGATGGACACGTTGGTGTCGGTGGGCACCCTGGCGGCGTTCGGCTGGTCGCTCTACGCCCTGTTCCTGGGCACCGCCGGCGAGCCCGGGATGACCCACCCCTTCGAGCTCACGGTGGAGCGCTCCGACGGCGCCGGCAACATCTACCTGGAGGCGGCCGCCGGCGTCACGACGTTCATCCTGGCCGGGCGGTACTTCGAGGCCCGGTCCAAGCGGCGCGCGGGGGCGGCACTGCGGGCGTTGCTCGAGCTCGGCGCCAAGGACGTCGCGGTCCTCCGACCAGGCCCTCACGGTGGGCGCAGTGAGGTCCGGATCGCGACCGAGGAGCTGGCGGTGGGCGACGCGTTCGTCGTACGCCCCGGGGAGAAGATCGCGACCGACGGCGTCGTCGAGCAGGGCACCGGCGCGGTCGACGCCTCGATGCTCACCGGTGAGTCGGTACCCGTCGAGGTCGCGACCGGCGACACCGTCGCCGGGGGATGCGTCAACCGCGGCGGGCGACTGGTCGTGCGCGCGACCCGGGTCGGATCGGACACCCAGCTCGCGCAGATGGCCCGACTGGTGGAGGACGCGCAGAACGGCAAGGCCGAGGTGCAGCGGTTGGCCGACCGGGTCTCCGGGGTGTTCGTCCCGATCGTCATCGCGCTGGCGGTCGGCACGCTCGGTTTCTGGATCGGCGCGGACGCCGGTCTGTCGGCCGCGTTCACCGCCGCCGTCGCCGTCCTGATCATCGCCTGTCCGTGCGCGCTGGGGCTCGCGACGCCGACCGCGCTGATGGTCGGCACCGGCCGGGGCGCCCAGCTCGGCATCCTGATCAAGGGCCCGGAGGTGCTGGAGTCCACCCGCGCGGTCGACACGGTGGTGCTCGACAAGACCGGGACCGTCACGACCGGCGAGATGACCCTCGTCGGGGTGCGCGTCGCCGAGGGCGAGGACGACGGCGAGGTGCTGCGGCTCGCGGGCGCGGTCGAAGACGCGTCGGAGCACCCGATCGCGCGTGCGATCGCGGTGGGAGCGCGCGAGCGGGGGGACGTGCCCCCGGTCGATGACTTCCAGGCCCTCGCCGGGCACGGCGTCCGTGGCCGGGTCGAGGACCGCGAGGTGTTCGTCGGTCGCCCCACGCGCGACGTCGCCCATGCGGCGGGCGGCACGGTGGTCGAGGTCTCCTGGGGCGGCGTCCCCCGGGGTTGGATCTCGGTGGCCGACGCGGTCAAGCCGACCTCGGCCGAGGCGATCGGCCGGTTCCGCGATCTCGGGCTGCGCCCGATGCTGCTCACCGGCGACCACGAGGCGGTCGCCCGCGCGGTCGCCGCGGAGGTCGGGATCGACCAGGCCGACGTCATCGCCGGGGTGCTGCCTGCCGACAAGGTCGACGTCGTGAAGCGGCTGCAGGAGCGGGGCCGGGTCGTCGCGATGGTCGGCGACGGGGTCAACGACGCCGCCGCCCTCGCGCAGGCCGACCTCGGGCTGGCGATGGGCACCGGCACGGACGTGGCGATCGAGGCGAGCGACCTGACCCTGGTCCGCGGCGACCTCCGGGTGGCCGCCGACGCGATCCGGCTCTCCCGCCGTACGCTCGCGACGATCAAGGGCAACCTCTTCTGGGCGTTCGCCTACAACGTCGCAGCGCTCCCGCTCGCCGCCGCCGGCCTGCTCAACCCGATGATCGCCGGCGCGGCCATGGCCTTCAGCTCGGTCTTCGTCGTCAGCAACAGCCTGCGGCTGCGGCGCTTTCGATAACTGACCGCGAAAATCATCGTTCCTGGTCCGATGGTGATGATTTCCGCGGTCAGTTATCGACGGTCGGCACAAGGGCTCCTACGTCGCCCGCCGACTAGGGTCGACGGATGCGGGCCGAGCACGTCGAGCCGGGTGACCCGGCCGCGATCGCGGCCGCCCTACGTGGGCGGCTGACCGACCCGATCGGCGTGTTCGCGGCGCCTGGTCGGGCGAACCTGATCGGCGAGCACACCGACTACAACGCGGGACTCTGCCTGCCGATCGCGCTCCCGCACTCGACGTACGCCGCCGTGGCGCGCCGGGACGACGACGTGCTGCGCGTCGCCAGCGTGCAGCTCGACGAGTGGGTCGAGGTGCCACTGTCCGACATCACCCCGGGACGGGTCAGTGGCTGGGCGTCGTACGTCGCCGGGGTCGCGTGGGCGCTGCGCGGTGACGGTCACCGCCTCCCCGGGATGGAGGTCATCGTCGACGGCCGGGTGCCGCTGGGCTCCGGACTGTCGAGCTCCGCGGCCCTGATCTGCTCGGCCGCGCTCGCGATGTGCGCCGCCGCCGAGGTCGACCCGGACCGGACCTCGCTCGTACGGGCGACGATGCGGGCCGAGTCGGAGATCGCCGGCGCGCCGACCGGCGGCCTCGACCAGACGGTCTCGCTGCTCGGCGAGGAGGGCCACGCCCTGCTGATCGACTTCGCCGACCACACCACCCGACAGGTGCCGTGGCGGCCGGACGGCGACGGGCTGGCCCTGCTCGTGGTGGACACCCGCGCCTCCCACGCACACGCCGACGGTGGCTACGGGCAGCGCCGCGCCGACTGCGAGGAGGCCGCCCGGACCCTGGGCGTGGCCAGCCTGCGAGACGCCACGCCGGAGGCCGTCGAGGACCTGGCCGACGACCGGCTGCGTCGCCGCGCACGGCACGTCGTCACCGAGATCGCCCGGGTCCAGGCGACCGTCGAAGCCCTGACGGCCGGTGACTGGCGGCTGGTCGGGGAGCTCTTCGATGCCTCGCACGCCTCGATGCGCGATGACTTCGAGATCTCCTGCGACGAGCTCGACGCCGTCGTCGACACCGCCCGCGCGCACGGCGCGCTCGGTGCCCGGATGACCGGTGGCGGGTTCGGCGGCTCGGCGATCGCGCTGGCGCCTGCCGACCGTGCGGGCGAGGTCGCCGACGAGATCGCCCGGGTCTTCGCCGCCCGGGGATGGGCTGCCCCGGGTGTGCTCCCGGCGCCCGCGTCGGCGAGCGCGCACCGGGTCAGCTGACCAGTTCCTCCTCGTCCCGAAGCGGGTGGGCGAGCTCGTCGGTGGGCATCTTGGCCCAGATCACAGCGACCACCGCGAACACCACGGGCACGACGCCGGCGATCACGAAGGTCGTGCGCAGTCCGACCAGCTGGGACACCGGCCCGGCCAGCGCCATCGACACCGGCATGAACGCCAGCGAGACGAAGAAGTCGAGCGACGCCACCCGGCCGAGCAACGCGGGCGGCACGCGGCGCTGGAGCAGGGTCCCCCAGATCACCATCGGTGCTGAGAAGACAGCGCCGATGACGAACGCCGCGACCACGACTGTCCAGACGTTCGCGGCGTACGCGATCAGGATGAACGGGAGGCAGGCGACACCCCACATCAGGTTCATGAACGTGAGGTAGCGCCGCGGCATCCGCAGCGACCCCATGGCGAACGAGCCCAGCGCGCTGCCGATCCCGAAGCCCGCGAGCACCAGGGCGTGATCGCCCGGCCCGCCCCCGAGGTCGTCCTTGATCAGGAACGGGATCAGCACCTCCAGCGGCCCGATCACCGCGAGCACCATCACGGACGCGAACAGCAGGGTCGCGAGCAGCCACGGGGTGCGCAGCATGTAGCGGAAACCCTCGGCCATGTCGGCCACGGCGGTCCGGACGGGATGCCCGTCGTCGGCGGCGTCGAGCTCACGGCGCAACGGCGTGCGGGGCACGGTCAACAGCGCCAGCAGGCTCACGACGTAGACCGCGACGGACACCGACACCGCAGCCCCCGGTGACGCCGCGCCGACCACGATGCCGGCCACAGCCGGCCCGATCGCCTGGCCGACCGCCGGCCGGATCATGCCCTCGAAGCCGTTGACCGCCATCAGGTCGGACTCGGCCACCAGCGCCGGCAGCCAGGCGGTGTACGCCGGGTAGTAGAACGCCATCGCCGCGCCCATCGCGAAGGCGACGATGCTGAGGTGCCAGATCGCAGTGAGGTCGGTGAGAGAAAGGGCAGCCACGATGGTCAAGCAGGCCAGCTCGACGGCGCAGACCGCGAGCAGGATGGTCTTCTGCTCCACCCGGTCGGCGACCACACCGGCCAGCAGCGCCGGCAGCAGGACCCCGATCGCGCTGGCGGTCGTGACGATCGACAGCTGGGTCGGGCCGCCACCGATCCGGATGACCTCCCAGACCATGGCCACGATCCAGACGCCCTGCCCGAAGGTGCTCGCCACGAGCGCGATCGCAAGCCGCCGGTAGCTGGGGTGCCGGAACGGTGTCAGGAACCTCGGGAGGGCGCGACCGGTGGCCTGGTCACCGACGGTGTTCGCCACCGAGTCGACCACCGGGTCCGTCATGTCGTCCTCCTCCGCACCTCGAGTCTGCCTGGACAGACTGACAGCGGCACCTGAATTCATCGGCACCGCGCTCTCGGCGTGACCAGGGCCCTGACAGACTGGGGTCCCATGACGACTCTCGGCGACTTCAAGGCCACGGCGATCGACGGCAGTGAGACCGACCTCGCGACGTACGAAGGCCAGGTCGTGCTGGTGGTCAACACGGCCTCGCAGTGCGGCCTGACCGGGCAGTACGCAGGGCTGCAGGAGCTCCACGACAGCTATGCCGACCAAGGCTTCACGGTGCTCGGCTTCCCCTGCAACCAGTTCGGCGACCAGGAGCCTGGGGACGAGGAGGAGATCGGGGCGTTCTGCGAGCGCAACTACGGCGTGACGTTCCCGATGTTCGCCAAGGTGGACGTCAACGGAGACGACGCCCACCCGGTCTTCGAGTGGCTCAAGGACGAGAAGTCCGGGCTGCTCGGCGGCAAGATCAAGTGGAACTTCACCAAGTTCCTGGTCGGCCGCGACGGACAGGTGCTCGAGCGGTTCTCGCCCACGACCGAGCCGGCGAAGCTCACGGGCTCGATCGAGAGCGCCCTCGGCTGAGGCCTACGCCAGGCCGTACGCCGCCCGCGCGCCTTCCGGCACCAGGTCGACGTACTCGGGGTGCCGCTCGATCCAGTTGGCCGTGAACGCGCACGAGGGCAGCACGGCCAGCCCGGCGTCGCGGGCGGCGTCGAGCAGGTGCCGCGCCAGCAACGAGCCGAGCCCCTGACCTTCGTAGGCGTCGTCGACCTCGGTGTGGGTGATCGTGATGCGGTCGCTGCCTCGCCGATACTCGGCGAACCCTGCGACGGCACCGTCCACGAGGACCTCGTACCGGGACTGATCTGGATGGTCGCGCACCTCGGTGGCCATGCCA
>Ga0190275_10001680_pt1 | contig 16298 bp, 17 predicted proteins | sample Popmic550T_FD_133745 | JGI IMG/M metagenome (GOLD analysis project Ga0190275, IMG submission 133745) | Populus adjacent soil microbial communities from riparian zone of Yellowstone River, Montana, USA - 550 T | ecosystem: Environmental > Terrestrial > Soil > Riparian zone > Trees stand | place...
GCGCTCCCCACGGGCGCGGTGATCGCGCTCACGGTGCGATCGACCGTGTCGTGGTCGGCGTCCTGATAGGGAGCCGGCCAGGGTAGCGGGACCTCGTCACATCGTCAGATGCTGTTCCAGCTGTTGCACGAGAGGGCGAAGCTCCGACCCGACGGTGGACTCGTCGAACGCGTACTCGTCGTGCTGATCCGGTGTCACCACGGTGAGCCGGTAGGTGAAGGAGTCGGCTGGCGGACGCACCTGGCCCGGCGCTGTGCCGCCGGGTGGGGAGCGCAACGCCCTCTCGACCAGGGTCCACAGCCGCTGAGAGGCGTCCGCGGCCATGTCGGCGCTCTTCAGCTCCGCACGCAAGGGCACACCGGCGAATCCGCCGTGCCTCTCCAGGAGGAGCCTGAACGACGGAGCCGTCATGAGTCGGCTCTGGACACGCCGACGGCTCGCCAGGCGTCTTGCACGGCGGTCGCCTGGGTGCTCTGCCTGCCGAACTGGCGACGGGCCACCACAGTGGTGAGCCGCGCAAACGCTCGAAAGGTCGACTCCGGCTGAAGGCGGTAGTGCCGTAGCGCTTCGTACCAGATGGTGCCGGCATCCGTCCACGCGTACCCGTCCAGGCTCATGGCAAGCGTGTGGAACGCCTTGTTGGGGATACCCGAGTTGATGTGAACGCCGCCGTGGTCGTCCATGGTCACGACGAAGTCGTCCATGTGTCCTGGTTGGGGATCACGCTCCCATGCGGTGCCGGGATCAGCCATGTCGCGTAGTGCCCTGCCCGGGAAGGTGGGCCCGACGATGTCCGCGCCGATCAACCAGTCGGCCTCGCTCACCGGTTGGCGCAGCTTGTACTGCTTCACCAGCGAGCCGAAGACGTCGGAGAGGGACTCATTGAGGGCGCCGGACTGGTCCTGGTAGAGCAGGCCTGACTCGTGCTCGGTGACGCCGTGCTGGAGCTCGTGGCCGATCACATCGAGCGAGAGGGTGAAGCGCTTGAACAGGCGCCCATCGCCGAACACCATCTGCTCGCCGTTCCAGAAGGCGTTGTCGTAGCCGACGCCGTAGTGGACGATCGCTCGAAGATCCATGCCGTGGTCATCGATGCTGTCACGCTGGAAGACATCCCAGAACAACGTGTAGGTGTCGCCCAAGCCGTCGTAGGCCTCGTTCGCCGCATCGTCGCCCACCGGGTCCTGGCCCTCGGCCCGGACGAGCGTCGCCGACCCGGACGTGGCGTTGGCGATGTCATAGATCAGCCGATGCGGCTGACCGGGCGACCCCAGTTGCTCCACCAGCAGCCGGTTGTCCACGGCGCCGCTGGCAAAGCGAACGGCAGCGGCGGTCGAGCGGCGATCACGCAGGGACATGTCCAGCGCGAGAGCCTCGAGAGCTGCCGCGCGCTGATCGCTGTCGCCGTTCCGCGCGAAGTCGTCGAGGACGAAAGGCGGAACGATGCAGGCAACGGAGCTGCGTGTGACGGCTTTGCCACCTGCACCTGCGCGTCGGCTGGTTGTGGCCGCGTTCGGTGTGGTCACCATGCTCCCTCCGGCCCGACCGGGTGGGCCTGGGCACGCAATATCCTCCCGGTCGACGACGCGCACAAGGCCCAGACGCAAGAGGTCGAGAGGTGCCCAAGAGTCTCCCTCACGAGGCTGGTCGGCGCCTTTGTCGCGGAGTAGCGTCGTGGTGCCCGGTCCGACCATTGCCCGGGGGGTGAAAGTCAGGTGAGCGACATGTTCATTCAGGTGATCCAGGGACACGTCTCCGATGCTGCCCAGGTGAGGAGGCACCTGGAGACATGGCAGACGGAGGTGGCGCCCGGCGCCGCGGGATGGCTGGGGAGCACGTCCGGTGTGACTGACGACGGGTACATGGTCACGCTCGCGCGTTTCGAGTCGGAGGAGGCGGCGCGGCGCAACAGCGATCGCCCGGAGCAGACTGCGTGGTGGGAGCAGATGGCGACTGTGTTCACCGATGCGCCGGTGTTCCACGACAGCTCATCCGTCGTGGTGGACACACCTGGTGATCCTTCGCAGGCGCAGTTCGTGCAGGTGATGCAGGGCCGTTCGAGCGACCCGGACCGCGTACGTGAGCTGATGGCCAACGACCCGACCGACTGGGAGTCGTTCCGGCCGGAGATTCTCGGGACCGTCTCTGTCGGTCACGACGGCGACGGCTGGACGATGGCCATCTACTTCACCTCCGAAGAGGAGGCCCGCGAAGGTGAGCAGAAGCCGCCTCCACCTGAGCTGCAGGAGATGATGGCCGAGATGGACGCGCTGTCCATCGGCGAGCCGGCCTACTACGACCTGCGCGATCCCTGGCTCAGCGCGCCCGGCTGATCTGGGCCAGAGGCAGCCGACTCGTCCATCCCGGCGGTTCTCGCCGCCGAACGGCCCCGGCGGCGGCCCGGGCACGCGAGCAGGTCGTCTGGCGTGTTCCCATGGCGCGTGGCCTCTGAGCCACGCCGGCCAGGGACTCGGGGGCGCCGAGATGCGGACTGCTTCACGAACGGCATCGGTGCACCGTCCTCCACACACGAGTGCACGGTGGCGCGTCAGCGTCCTGCTGGTGGGCTCGGTGCTGGTCGTCGGCCTGAGCGGCTCATGGGCACTTGTCGGTGCGGTGGAGGGCGAGCAGGACCAGCACCGGTCGGAGGTGATGGACCAGCGCGTCCAGGTCATCGAGAACGCGGTGGCCGCCGAGATCGGCCGCTATCTCGACGCGGCCACCGATCTGGCGGCCGGAGTGGGTGCGCAGACCACCCTGACCGGCTCCGACTTCAATGCCCTCACGGCGACGCTGACCCCACAGCGGCTGCCTGGAGTGAGTGGAGCGGCACTGGTGGTGCCCGCGACAGACCGTGAGCTCGGCCGCGTGCAGCGGCAGTGGCGAGCGCTCGGCAACGGTCGCCTGCGCCTGGACCCAGCGAAATCGACGTCCGAGCATCTCTTCATCGTGATGAGCCGCCCCATGGACGGGGCCGCCACGAGGAAGGGCAAGGATCTCGGCGGGGATGCCGCGCCGACTCAGGCGCTGCGCACTGGTCGTAGCGACGGGCAGGTGACAGCAAGCGCCACCTATGTGCTGCCGGGGGACAGGCTTCTGCCTGCTGCTGAGCAACAGTTGTCCTTCATCCTCGCCGCGCCCATCTATGCCGGCGTCGGCACTCCTGATGCGGCGCTCTTCCGCGGCTGGTTCGTCATGAGCATGCGCGGCGAGGACTTCCTTGCCGAGACGCTGCAGGTGGCTTCGCAGGACAACGTCGCTGCCACCCTGCTGGAGACGTCGACCTCGCGCAGTGACGGGGTGCCGGTCGCGCAGAACACCCCCGGCCCGGTGCTCGACAACGATGACCTACGGCGCGAGGTCAGCGTGCAGGTTGCCGGCCGCACCTGGAGGCTTCTGCTTCAGCCGACGACGCAGTTCGCGGACTTGACCGGTCCCTCGCTGAGCATTCCGGCAGGGGCAGCCGGCGTCCTGTTCACCGTGCTGATCGCTGTGCTGGTGGGCACTCTGTCCACCTCTCGCGACAGGGCCTTGCAGCGCGTCGAGCGAGCCACCGCAGCACTGCGCGCGGACATCGGACGGCGGGAGCTCGTCGAGGCAGAGCTCCGGGAGACCGAGGAACAGCTGCGACTGATGGCGCTCACCGACTCGTTGACCGGACTGTCCAACCACCGCGCGTTCATGGACGCACTCCACCGCGCACACTCCCGGTCAGTCCGACACGGTACGCAGCTCGACGTCATCTTCGGCGACGTGGACCACTTCAAGGCGATCAACGACACCTACGGGCATGCCGTCGGCGACTCCGTGCTCTGCCAGATCGCCACCCGGCTGCGCACGCACTTCCGTGCCGAGGACACGATAGGGCGACTCGGTGGCGACGAGTTCGCCATCATCTGTGAGGACCTTCCGCCCGACTCACAGGTTGCGGTGAACCGCCTGCGGGAGCTGCTGGACGCGCCGTACCTGGTCGAGGACCAGATGCTGGTCGCCACCCTGAGTCTCGGTCATGTATCGCCGGAGGTGGGCGAATGCAGCGCGCACCTTCTGGACCGCGCCGACAACACGATGTACGCCGCCAAGGCCGCTCACCACGCCTAGCGGCCGCGGCCCTACGCGCCCGAGGCGACCTCCTCAGCCCGACGGGACAGCAGTCTTCGCTCTGCGACGTTGCGGGTCGCTGCTGCCGCGGCCCGGAACGCGTCGGCTGCCTCGTCGGAACGGTGCAGTCGTGACAGCAGATCTCCGCGCACAGCCGACGGCATCGGAGAGCCGGCGAGCGCGTCGGTGGGAATGGCCTCGAGCACGGCCAGCCCGGCCTCGGGTCCGTGTGCCCGGCCGTGGGCGACAGCACGGTTCACCTCGATCACGGGACCGGGTGCCACCTCAGCCAGCACGTCGTAGAGGTGGGCGATCGTGGTCCAGTCCGTGTCCGCAGCCCGAGCGGCGCTGGCATGCCGTTCCGCGATCGCGGCCTGTAGGTAGTAGCGGCCGATCGGCCGCCCGCTGGCAGCGAGCTGCTCAGCCCGGGTCAGCGCCGCCTGGCCGCGCCGGATCAGCAGCAGGTCCCAGCGCCGCCGGTCCTGGGACTCCAGCAGTAGGGGCTGACCCTGGGCGTCCGACCGGGCATGCAGCCGCGATGCCTGCAGCTCCAGCAGCGCCTGCAGGCTGTGTACCTCCGGCTCCCCGGGGACAAGGCGGGCGAGGATCCGCGCCAGCCGTACCCCTTCGTGGCACAGGTCGGGGCGCGTCCATTCCGCGGCGGCAGTCGCGGAGTACCCCTCAGTGAAGACGAGGTAGATCACCGCCATCACATCATCGAGGCGCTGCAGCCGCTCCGCGCCGGACGGCATGTCGAAGCCGGCACTGGACTCCGACAGGGTCCGCTTGGCGCGCGACAACCGCTGCCCCATCGACGTCTCGGTGGTCAGGAAGCCCCGGGCGACCTCCGCAGTCGTCAGCCCGCCGACCAGCCGCAGCGTCAGCGCTGCGCGTGTGTCGGGTGTCAGTGCAGGGTGACAGCAGAGAAACATCAGCCGCAGGAGGTCATCCTCGATGTGATCGACCTGAGCGTCCAGGTCGGGCACCTCCATCTCGACCAGGCCGCGCCCGAGCTCGGCCGTGCGGCGCCGCAGTGTCTCGGTGCGGCGGAAGTAGTCGACGGCACGCCGCTTCGCCGTGGTCATCAGCCAGGCCGCAGGACTACTCGGGATGCCGCGGCGCGGCCACTGCTCCAACGCGGCAACCAGCGCATCCTGCGCCAGGTCCTCGGCGACGGCCACGTCACGGGTCATGCGGGTGAGCGCGGCCACCAGAGCTGCGGACTCCCGGCGCCAGGCCGCCGTGACCGCTGCCCTGGTCGCCTCGCCAGCCCTGGTCGCCTCGCCAGCCCTGGCCGCCTCGTCAGCCCTGGTCGCCTCGGAGGCCATGGCGGCGCCGGCAGCGGCGCCGCCATCGGCAGAATCGGTCGGCTCGCCCACTCGTGCAGAGTAGGCCGCGCCGACCGACCCGCTCGGCGGTGGCGGCGTCAGGCGCCCGGAGACGGGTTGTCGCCCGGTCCGGAGATGCGGCGGGCCTCGACGGCGCCCACCCACTCGGGCCAGTGCTTCGCATGCAGCTCGGCCATCCGCCGCGCGTTCTCGACCGCCTCTGCGTGGTCACGGACATCGATGATCGCGAAGCCGCCCACCTCCTCCTTCGCCTCGGTGAACGGGCCGTCGGTGGAGGTCACCTCGCCGGCACGGACGCGGAACTCCGTCCGGCAGGAGGTGGCGTACAGGCCGCCGACCTGCACCAGCGTCCCGTTCGCGAATCCGGCCTCCATCTCGGCACCCATCGCCTCGACCAGAGCCGCGGGTGGCTCGAGGTCGGCCTCGGACATCTTCACGAACACCATGTAGTGCATGTGCTTGCACCCTTCTGTGGGAGTTGCCTGTCATCCTCACGTCGAACGGGGCCGTCGCTCTTCGACATCGTGGTGCTCACGGCGTGGCCGTTCGCCGGGCGATGCTGGCGGCGACGAAGGCGACAGCCGCCCCGAAGAGCCCGGCCACGGCGGTCAGCCAGTAGCTCGACGACGCGCCGGCGGTGTCGACCACGAGGCCGACCAGTGCAGCGCCCGGAGCCAGGCCGGCGCCCAGCCCGGTGATGAACAAGGTGATGCCCTCAGTGATCCGGCCCGGTGGCACGATCTCCTCGATCCAGGCGAAGCTCGCGATCAGCGTGGGCGCGATCGCAAGACCGGACAGGAACAGGAACAACGCGAGCGTCACGAACCCGTCGACGAAGGGGAGCGGCAGCATCAGCGACCCCAGGGCGAGCATGCCCCAGCGGAACCGGATGGCGTTCGACGCCGTCAGGTGCACGGCGCCGGTGATCACACCGGCCACAAGGCTTCCGACGGCCCATATCGCCAGCATCAGCCCGGACAGTTCCTTGGCGCCGAACTCCTCGGACAGTGCCACGGTTGCCACCTCAGCGCCACCGAGCAACCCCCCCATGGCGAACGCACAGACGACGAGCGGCGCAAGCACACCCCATGGCATGGGGGCCCCGCCGCGCGCGTCCCGGCGCGTCGGGCCGGTGGGTGCCGGTTCCGTCCGCTTCTGGCTGACCAGCACCGCCGTCCCCGCTACCGTCGCCACGACCGCGCTCGACAGTCCGGCAAGGGGATGCACGGCTGTCGCGAGCACGGTGACGAGGACAGGGCCCAGCATGAACACCATCTCGTCGACGACCGACTCGAAGGCGAACGCTGTCAGCAGGTCCCGCTTGTTCGGCACCAGACTCGACCAGCGGGCGCGCACGGCGGATCCGATCTGCGGCATCGTCGCCCCGCCCACCGCCGCCCACAGGTGCGGCCATGGAGCGGAGCTGTCCGACTCGACCGCAGCCATCATCGCCACCAGCCCGGTCGCGGACACGGCGGCAGCGACAAGAAGCACTCGACGTTGACCGAGGGTGTCGATCAGGCGGGCCTGCGGCACGGCGAACAGCGCGTTCGCGATCAGGTACGCCGAAGCGACGATGCCGGCGGACGAGTAGGAGCCGGTGCGGGTCGACACCAGCAGCACGATGCCGAGGCTGACCATCGCGATGGGCAGGCGAGCGACCAGACCACTCGCTGAGAACATCAGCGCTCCGGGGAGAGCCAGCACCCGGCGGTAGGTCGTGAACACGAGGCAGCCTCTCCTGACACCGACGAGAGGGTCCGTCGGGCGCCCGCGTCAGCGTAATCCGCAGAGCCTGCCAAGCACTGGCGGTGTTGCCGTTCTCCTCCCCGGCGGTGGAACTGCTCATACAGTGATCGGATGAGCCGCGCCGTCATCACCGCCGTGGCCGGCCTGGTTGTCATCGCAGCGGCAGTCGGCGCTGCCACCACGCTGGGTCAGGCCAGGCAGCGTCCTGCGGCGGAGCTGTACGGGCACTGGTCGATGACCACGCGGGGCGCCACGGTTCCCAGCCTGATCGGGACCGAGGACCTCACACTGCACGGCCTCTGGCGATCGGTGGATGGCGTGGCCGGTGATGCGGTCGAGTTCTACGACAAGTCCACGGCGTTCGGCATCGCCCACGGAAGCGAGAGCGACAACGCCGGCACGGAGGACTTCGCCATGGGCGTGACGTTCACCAGCGAGCCCCCCGAGGCAGGTGTGGGTTTCAGCGGCAACATCATGCAGAAGGGGCGGGCGAACGAGCAGGGTCAGGTGAAGCTGTCGGCCCTGCCGACCCCGCTGGGTGGCGCCACGTTCTGTCGGGTGAAGGGAACCAACGGGTACCAGCTGCTGAAGTCGAAGGTGATCATCGACGACGGGGACTATCACACCGCGGTCTGCTGGCGGGAGGACGTCACCATCGGGCTGACGGTTGACGGTGAGACCCTCACCATGGACTTCGACCCAGGGTCGATCACGACGGACGAACCCGTGCGCATCGGGAACCAGGCCGCCGAAGGGAACTGGGCCGATCAGCACTTCGGCAGCAACGACTGCTCGGTCTGGGTCATCGGCGCCGGCGCTCGGGAGCTGGCACTGTCCTCGACGCCCTGCTAGTCGTTCCAGGAGTCATCCGCCCGACCCGGCCGGCACGGTACCGATGACTTCCCGCCATCACGAGGGTCCCTAGGGGCACAGAGGTGGTTCCCACGGAAGGCCCAGCACATGCGCAAACTCGTAGTGATCGAGTTCATGTCCCTCGACGGCGTCGTACAGGCTCCCGGCGATCCGCAAGAGGACACCGAAGGGGGTTTCGTGCACGGGGGTTGGCAGCGGCCGTACTTCGACGACGTGTTCGTGCGGGAGGCCGCGGGCGGGATGGCGGCTACCGACGCGCAGCTGTTCGGTCGGAAGACCTACGACAAGATGGCGTCGTTCTGGCCGACCGCTGGCGACGACGACCCGTTCGCCAGGCACCTGAACTCTGTGGACAAGTACGTCGCCTCGCGCAGCATGACCCAGGCGACCTGGCAGAACACCACCGTTCTGAATGGCGACGTGGCTGCTCAGGTCAGCGAGCTCAAGGCGCAGGAGGGCGGCACCATCTCGGTTCTGGGCAGCGTCGCTCTCGCCCAGACGCTCATGCACCACGACCTGGTGGATGAGTACGCACTGGCCATCCACCCGGTCGTGCTGGGGAGCGGCAAGAAGCTGTTCCGGAGCAGTGCTCAGCTCCGGAGACTGCAGCTGCTCGATGTCACGCCGACGACGACCGGGGTGCTGCTCACCACGTACCGCCCGACTCGCTGACTGCGGCCCGCTCTGCACGTCCCGTCGACCGGCACAATCACGCTCATGACGGCAGCTCATGGCGGCATCCCCCCTGCATTCTCCGTGGAGCCTGCCAACCAGGCGACCTGGGAGGACCTGCAGGCGGTTCTCGGCACGCGCGGAACTGCGTGCAGGTGCCAGTGTCAGCGGTACAAGCTGCGGCCTCGGGAGTCCTTCGCGTCGTTCCCCGTCGAGGAACGCGCGCGGCGGCTGCGGGAGCAGGCCCACTGCGGAAAGCCCCGTTCCCGTACGACCAGCGGGCTCGTCGCCTTTCTGGACCGCGAGCCGGTCGGCTGGTGCGCGGTCGAGCCGCGTACCGCGTATATCGGCCTGGTGCGAAACAGCCGCGTCCCGTGGGTCGATCGCGCGGAGGACAAGGCAGATGACAAGGTCTGGGCGGTGACCTGCCTGTTCGTCCGTGCGGGCTTCCGGAAGCACGGTGTCGGCCGGGCGCTCGTGCATGCCGCAGTGGACTTCGCTCGCGAGCGCGGCGCCCGCGCCGTCGAGGGCTACCCGATGACCACGACGACGACCGCACTCCTCGAGGAGCTCCACGTCGGCACCATCGCCATGTTCGCCGAAGCCGGTTTTCTCGAGGTCAGTCGTCCGACGCTGCGCCGTGCGGTCATGCGGGTGGACTTCTGAGGGTGCCAGCCCTACGGCCGCGTCGCCATCATGGCCGCCAACGGCTCCCCCATGGCGATCCGCCGCGGCCGGCCCGGCGCCAGCCCGGCGGCACGCAGCTGGTCGGACAGGTCGGCGAGGGTGGGAAGCTCCATGTCGCCCGTCTGAGCACGTAGCAGAAGGTCGAAGTGGCGGCTGAACATCGCATCGGTGAGCGCCGTGGTCACCACCACGACGGTGCCGCCACGCTGCACACGCTCGGCTACCGCCCGTAGCAGTGGAACCCGCTCGCCGACGGGCAGGTAGTAGATCATGTTCGCGAGCAGGACGAGATCGAAGCTGTCGGTCATCGAGCCGAGCGTCTGCCGGACGTCGCCCTCGACGATGCCGGCTCGGTGTGCCAGACCCTCGTCGGAGACCCGTGTCCGCGCCAGGGCAGCGGCTGCGGAGTCGCTCTCGATCCCCGTCCCCGACGCGTCCGGCGCCATCCGGAGCATGTGCACGAGGTGGGAACCCGCTCCACAGCCGATGTCCAGGACTGCTCGAGGCTGCACCGTCTGGAGCTGATGCGTGAGGAAGTCGGTGACGAAGGGGTCCATCGCCCGCGAGAGCCGGGCGATCAGCTGCCCGTTCTCGGCGACGTCATGGCGGCCGTCACCGCCGCTGAGCTGTTTCTCCACCTCGCGGTAGAGGCCGGTGTGGTAGCCGTCGAAGGCCTCGTACATCGCTCTCACCACATCGTCGGCCAGCACCGAGCGGCCGCGACGGGTGAGCTGCCACTGCCCACGTGAGGTGCGGGCCAGACCCAGCTGCGCCAGCGTCTGCAGGAACGACTCCAGCAGACTCTCGTCGGACCAGCCGCGACGGGTGGCCAGCGCACTGGTCGTGGCGGGCCCCTGGCCGAGCAGGTCGAGTAGGCCCGTCCGGAGCCCGGCAGCAGCGGCTGCCACCCGGACGGCGGCCTGTCCGTCTCGGGCCGCCGCGAGCCGGGAACGTACGTCCCCATCGCGGGCCAGGCGCAGTGCCGCAGCTATTCGCACGACGCCACGCTAGTGGGCTCGGCGTCCTGGCAGAACGGCCGGCCGACCGCCGCACGGCAGAGGTCACCGCCCGTCGTTGCCGCCCCTCGACGTCACGCTCTCACGCCACGCGCCCGGCACGCAGGTGGGACGACCTCCGGTCATCGCGTCCGGACGGCCGGCCCTCCTTGCATCGCGAGCGACAGTCAGCTCTTGGGCGTGAAGGCGATCGAGTCGTGAACCTGGCCGGCGAACCGCCTGCCGTCCGAACCGAACCACACCCCGCCCGGCGTGGGATAGATGAACTTCGTCCCCACACCGCGGGTCTTGGTCGGGTTCCAGGCGAGCGCCTTGCCGCTGACCGGGTTGATGGCTCCGATCCCCTTTCGGGGAACCGCACCCGGGCCGGCGCTGTTCCTTCCCTCCGGGTTGTCGAGCCAACGTTGGTGGCCGCCGACGTAGACGGCCGACCCGACGGCTGCGACGGAGTGCAGGGTGTCCCCCCCGGTGTAGTTGATCCAGGTCGGCCGGAACGGCTCCGCGATTCCCGTCTCGAACCGAGTCGTCGCGTCACAGATGTCCCTGCCCACGCCGAGCGCCGTCTGGGGCATTCCGCCGGTGGCGACGAAGACGAAGTATGAGCCGTCGGGGCTGAAGTCGACGTCACGCAGATAGGCGCTGAGGCTGGTGGCCCTGCAGACGTTCTTCAGGGGCCGGTAGCTCCACGCGGCAAGGCTCGCCGAGTCAGTGCCCAGATCGGCCATGAAGGCACGTGGGCGGCTGACCGTGCCCACTGTGGCGAAGTTGCCGATCGCGACGAGACGGCGGCCGTCGGGGCTGATCGCGATGCGGTAGACCGCGGTCGGCCCCGCGCCGTTGGTCTTGACCGTGCCCGCGATGTCGAGGCGCAGGTAGCCGGTGTCCCGGCCTGTGGCCGGGTCCAGCGCCACGAGCCGCTTCTTGAAGGATCCAGCGACGATCAGGCGTCCGCCGGTGTAGTCCAGGTCTGTCACCGGTGCTGTCACGCGCTCGGCACTCCAAGCCGTGTCGATGGCCGGTGTGCCGGAGTCCACTTGGTAGCGGACGAGGTGCCCGGCCACGCCGTCCGCTGTCGTGAACGAGCCGCCCACGTACAGGTACGGCGCGACGTACAACGTGCGGAACACCTCACCGTCGACCTGCGGCGCCCACGGCGTCGGATTTCCCGTGGGAATATCGAACGAGAACAGGTTGTGTCGTGTGCTCGTCGTGTTTCGCGCCGGGTCCTGGATGCTGTGGAACTGACCACCGGCGTACATGACGGAGCCCACTTTCGACAACGTATGCACGGCGGCGTTTGCCACCACGCCGTCATCCACGGCGTGCGGGGTCTTCGTGGACGGAACCTCGGAGGTCACCGATGGCTGGCTGATGGACGCGGTGGCCGGCACCGTGAGTCCTAGTACGCCGACGCCGGTGGCAGTCACCACTGCCAGCACCGTGCGAGCGCGGATACGTCGTGCCACTCTGATCATCTCCCCGTTGGTTGTCCCGGTGATCAGCGTTCAGCACGACAGCTCCGGATGACCTCGATATCACCCTTTTCGCATGGTTCGCTCACGGAGCGTGGCTCGTCCGGTTCGGTGCCGCCCGGGTCGAGTTCTCGGAACGCTCGATCTCGGCGGCGACATCCGCATCCACCATGTCGACTGCGAGTGCACCGGCGGTCGTTGCCAACTGGACGTGGAGGTCGGCGTCCTGGTCGAGCGTGATCCGGCCACGTTCGAGCCGGAAGTCGAGCACATGCCCACCGAGGGTTCTGGAGTCATCCAGGAAGTGCAGGTGATATCCCGCGACGGTCGTCCCCTGTGCGTACTGCGGCGAGCGGAAGCCGACGACGGTGCCCCGGACGTCCTGCACCGTGTGCTCTACCTGGGACTTCGTGGTCTCCACCAGTCGCGGATAGGGCCTGGTCTGGCGAACAGCCGTCCGCGTGGTCACCGCGCCGAAGAGGCCGTCGATGCGGATCGCGTAGAACGTGTCGGCGGACGGAATGGTCGCATCCACCAGCGCGAACAGGTCACTACGGCTGTACGGGCTCTCGATGTCGATCTCGGCGTCGTCGCGGAAGAAGCACACGGCCGCAAACGGCGTCAGGTCAGTGGGGTCGACATCGCCCACGCTTCCGTCGGAGTGCAGGTGGTAGAAGTGGCCGTCGAGGGCCGCCATCTCCCCGTCGAGCGCGTTGAAGGTGCCGACCCCGAAGTCGCCGTGGCACATGACCTCCGCGTACGGAGTGTCCCCGTCGAAGGAGCCGGCCAGCAGGGCTCGCACCGTCGACACCTGGAAGATGTCCCCGCTACGGGGGTCGGACCTCGTCGCGTGCGGGGCGTGATGTGCCGCTAGCGAGACAGCCAGCTCCCAGCAGGTCTGCGCGCCGTCATCGGTGCCGGTGCCGGTGTTGTCCCTGGTGCTGTCCCCGGTGGTGTCGCTGGGGCCGGTGCTGCGGGTCATGCCAGCGATGATCCCGCCCCGGCGTCCAGGTCGGCCTGACACGCCGCGCGCAGGCTGCCGAACCAGCCGATCGGACTACGTCTTGCGGCACCTACTGTGTGGTCATGCGGGTGCCCCACCCCGGCTGGGCCCTCGATGGCTGACGCCGACGACGTGCGCCGGGTCGCGCTCGCCCTGCCGTCCGTCACGGAGATCGACAGCGCCGGCTTCGACTTCAGGGTCGGCGACCGAGGCTTCGTCTGGTCCTACCCGGAGCGGAGGTCGGGCGGCCCGCGGGTCATCCGCACCGACATCGCCGTGCTCTTCGTCGGCGACGAGGCCGAGAAGCAGGCCCTGCTCCTCGGAGAGCCGGACCTGTTCTTCACCACGCCCGCCTATGACGGCCTGCCGCTGGTGCTACTGCGGCTGGCGCCGGTGGACACCGGGCGCCTGGAGGAGCTGGTGGTCGACGCCTGGCGCATGCGTGCGCCCAGCAGCATCGCCGAGGTCGTCGACGGCCATGAGCCGCGCACCCTCCCCGGCTTCGATGTCCGTCCCGGCTAATGACGAGGTCGGTGCAGCCGACCACCCACCGTGCTGACCGTCAGTTGCCGGCAGCCTGGAACTTCGCGACGAGGTCGGCAGGGATACGTCCACGCGACGACACCGGCTCATTGTTGGCTGCCGCCCAGGCCCGAACCGCCTTCGGGTCGGGGCCTGTCCCGGAGGACTCCGCGGCACGCGCGGACCGGCCGGTGCGTCCGCGTGCGGTGCCTGCGGCCCTGCGGCCCTGGGCGACATAGGGAGCGAGCATCTCGCGAAAGGCGATCGCGTTGGCCTCGGAGAGGTCGATCTCATACGTCGTGCCGTCGAGCGCGAACCGGACGGTCTCGTCGGCTTCGAACTCCGGCTCGAGGTCGTCGGTGAGTAGCACGATTTCTTTGCGAGCCATTACTTGCTCCAGTGTGGTCTTCGTAGGGGACTGCATAAACGATACACATGCGCAGAACAGGTTCTCACAGGCAGGGTCGAATGGAGGCTCGGCCCGGCGCCTTGGTCGAGGCCCGTCCGCAGCGTCCCTGAGGGGAGTACGTCATTCGCTGGTTCTCCACCAGGCTTGGGTTCTCGGGCCAGCGGGCAGCGATGGGGGAAGCATCGCCGTCCCACCCGAGAAGTGCCGGTGAGGCGCTGCAAGCCTCGATGCCCGGGACTTGCGCGATGCGATTGTCACCGAAACTCCACTATTCCGTTGTCCGCAATAGTCCGGTGGCGGTCTCGCCCCGTGCCTGCAGGCATTGACAGACACTCACCGCGCGGGTTCAGTAGCCGTCGGTGCTCTCGGCGGGCGGCTCGTACCGACCGACCACGGCGGCGAGCGGATCCGCGGCCGGAAGCAGCGGGCCGGCGCTCTCCAGCCGGGCAAGCACACTGGCCCGGAGCCGCTCGATATGGGCGTGAACGGTCTGTGACAGTAGCGCCTCATCGGCGGCGAGCATGGCGTCCGCAAGCCTGACATGGTCTTGCGAGCAGGTGCGCAGCCGGCCGTCGAAGTGCGGAGTCTGTAGCCAGAACCGCTGGACCCGACGACGCGTCTGCTCGAGGAACTGTGCGACGAAGCGGTTCTGGGCCGCTTCCATCACGATGGCGTGGTAGCGCTTATCGGCGTGCCGCCAGGCCTCGGCGTCTCCGGAGTCGGCACTGGCAACCAGGCTGGAGGCCAGCTCGAGAAGACCCTCCAGCTCGGTCCGGGGCAAGGCCTCGGCTGCGCGCTTGTACACGTAGGTGTCGAGAAGGCTCAACACGTCACAGGCCTCGTGCACCTCGGCGGCCGTGATCGTGGCCACGGCGAATCCGGATTCCGGCATGCGCTGGACCAGGCCGTCGCGCTCGAGACGCAGCAGTGCCTCGCGGACGGGCGTGCGGCTGACCCCCATGCGGGCCGCCAGCTTGTTCTGCGAGAGCGGTGTGCCCGCGCCGAGCCGGGCCTCCACGATGGCGGACAGCAGGGCCGCGTACACCTCGTCCACCATCGAGGACGACGTGCCGTCACCCCGGACACCGTCGAGCATCACATGACCCTGTCCACGAACTCCCGGTCGTGCACGGCCACGGGCACGTCCATGAGCTCGAGCAGGGCACGCGCGACGTGTTCGGAGTAACGGCGGAACGCCTCCTCACCCTTCTCCTTCGTCGCGCGCATGGGGTTGCCGATCGTGCCGCTGTCGATGAACTCGTGGTGGTCCATCGGGAAGCTGAAGTACTGGTAGCCCTCGAACTCGACGTCCGGGGCTCCGTCGGTCTTGCGGAACGACTCGGGAAGGAAGCCGGGAACGCTGGCCCGCGTGTCCGACGCCCGGTCCATGCGGACCAGCTCGGGGTTCCACGCCATGTCCTGCGAGGTCTCGAGCTCAGAGGCGTGCCAACCAGGCGTCTCCTCGGGAGGGTTCTCCATGAGCCCGTCGAGAATGCCGACGTAGCGCTCCATGTAGGGCTTGACGAAGCCGATCATTGCCCCGGTCTCGTACCTCAGCCGACGCAGCACCGGGTCGACCACCTTGGTGTTCGACCCGTGCCCGTTGACGAAGATGATGCGGTTGAAGCCGTGATGGATCAGGCTGCGGGCCACGTCGTACATGAGGTTGAGCAGCGTGCTGGAGCGCAGCGTGATGGTGCCCCGCCCCTCACCGGGCTCGTGCATGTGCTGTGGGGAGTACCCCGCCCACAGCGGGGGCGTGTGAAGGACCCCGATGTGCTCCGAGACACGCGCGCTCACCTCGACGGCCGTGATGGTGTCCGTGTACAGCGGCAGGTGGGGGCCGTGCTGCTCGGTGCTGGCCATGGGAACGAGCACCGTGTCCTTGGCCGCGAGGTACTCCCGGATGTCGACGTACGAGAGGTCGGCCAGGGCCCACGAGCGGAACTTGTTCCGGAACTGCTCGTCGTCACTGGTCAGCCGGGGGACGTCGCGGGGGATGGTGGACGTCATGGGTGAGCCTCCTGGATCAGGTCGAGGAACAGTCGGGCCACCAAGCGACCGAACTCAGGATCGTTCACGTGGTGGTCGTGCGTACTGATGGGAATGTCCGGTCGGAGCTCACGGCGGAGCAGGTCGCGGAAGCCGCTGTCTGCATCGGGATCCCAGAACGGCCCGCCGGGCACGTTCGGTATGGACAGGCCGCCGGTGGGGATCGCGACCTGCACCGGTCCCTGCGCCGAGCTGAGCCGTTCGGCGAACACGTGCGCGACGGTGAGCATCTCCTCGGGTGACGTGCGGATCAGCCGGAACTCGGGGTTGTGGTCGTAGCTGGGCCGCTCGGCCAGCGCCGGGGGGATCCTCGACGGTTCGAAGACCGCGAAGTCGATGCAGCCGGGGACCACCACCTGCGGCAGCCCGAGCCGGCCGACGGCCCGCAGCCGA
>Ga0190275_10001681_pt1 | contig 16290 bp, 15 predicted proteins | sample Popmic550T_FD_133745 | JGI IMG/M metagenome (GOLD analysis project Ga0190275, IMG submission 133745) | Populus adjacent soil microbial communities from riparian zone of Yellowstone River, Montana, USA - 550 T | ecosystem: Environmental > Terrestrial > Soil > Riparian zone > Trees stand | place...
CGCGGTAAGCATTCCGGCGTTCACGATCTCCGGACTCGATCCCGGTCTCGGTGGCATGAAGGTCTTGGGCGCCTCGCGGCTAATGTCACGCACAGCCGGCGCAAACGGACCGGCTTTAAACCCCGTGAACATTCCGACGAGTTGCGTCTCGATCTTCTGCAACGATTCGTTCAGTTCCGGTGTTAAGAGAGCGCGAACTTCTTGAGGCGATGCGCCGATCTTCCTCCGGTTCTCGTCAACAATCGATCTCTGCTCGGGAGTTCGTTTCGCCTCATCGGTAGCAAACGCGTCTCGTACCATCGCGGGTAATTTCGTGAGCTTCTCATCCGAGATCTTCTTCTGATAAGGCCGCAGAATCGCCTCGAGCTGGTCACCGATCTCACGCAGCTTGGCGTGTCGCATATTCTCGCCAAGATCGTAGCCGCGAGCCGGATCGTACTGCAAAAATACGCGCGTTTTCTCGGCGGGAACGAAAATTGCCTGCATGCGATAGTAATCGCGCTGCGGGATTGGATCGAACTTATGATCGTGGCATCGCGCACATCCCACCGTCAGACCCAAAAAGACAGAGCTGGTCGTATCCACATAATCGGTAAGGGTCTCGATTCGATTGATGTCTTCCACCTTGTAGAGCATGTCCCGATTCGGCCCGACGGTGAAATACCCTGTGCCGCTCTGCGCGACGGGATCGTCGGGATACAGCTCATCCCCGGCAATCTGCTCTTTCACGAACCGGTCGTACGGCTTGTCTTGATTGAACGACTCGATCACATAATCGCGGTAACGCCAGGCATAAAGAAGATAGGGATCCTGCTCAAACCCTGATGTATCGCCATACCGCACAAGATCGAGCCAATGCCGTCCCCACTTCTCCCCATAGCGAGGCGAAGCAAGCAGTTCGTCAATGAGCTTCTCATACGCATCCGCCGACGTGTCTTGCAAGAATTGGTCGACGCGTTCAGCCGTTGGCGGAAGACCATGGAGATCGAGAAATGCCCGTCGAATCAGAACCCGCTTGCCGGCTTCCTTTGCAGGTTGCAGCTTCGCTTGCTGTAGCTTAGCCACGACAAAGGCATCGATAGGTGTCCGAATCTCAGCCGCCCGAATCGCAGGAACCTGTGGACGTTTCGGAGGCTGAAATGACCACCACGTCCCAGCCTTCGAAGCTGGAGCAACGGATACGCTAGCCGGCCATGCGGCGCCCTCATCCACCCATTTCGCCAATAAATCGATATCGGCATCGGACATCTTCTTGCCTGGTGGCATCGTCAGCTTGCCCGCATGACGAACCGCGTTCATCAGCAGGCTTCCCGAAGATTCACCCGGTTTGACCGCAGTCCCCCGAACGCCTCCCTTCAGAACAGCGTCACGTGTATCGAGCCGCAATCCTGACATAGCGACGGCCCCGCTGTGGCACTGCGCACATTGTTGATGCAAAAGGTTTACAGCGCGTGTGGGAAGGTCTTGCCCCTTCGAGGCGACAACTAATAAAACGGTGAAAAGGGTGAGGCGAGACAGCATCGTGTCTCACCCAGTGTATCGAAAAATCTACTCCCGTACCGTCTGCAATTGGAGCGGAGGAGACAGTTTGGCGTACATCCAGTGCAGTACATAGACCAGGCATCCGGCCGAAACTGCTGCCAGCGCATTCACCACTAGAACCGCAATCGCCGTCGCCAGAAAGGCCACCGCATCCACGCGCCGCATGTGAGGCAACCTCTTCCACGTGCTCCAGTCGAGCAGGCACAAACCGCTAAACACCACCACGCCCGCAAGCGCCGTGAGCGGAATCTGAGCAATCAAATCGTTTCCCGCGCTCAGGAAAAACACGATCGCCGCCGCATGAAAAAGAATGGAGAGCCGCGTCGTACCGCCGCATCGCAAATTCGCCAGACTACGGGCAGGGATCCCGACACTCAACGGCGCGCCAAACATTCCAGCACACAAGTTGGCGATACTGTACGCTCCAAGCTCCGTATCGGCATCGGCCGCCTTCAATTGCTGATGCCGTCCCCGAAAGTGCTCTACCACACGCGAAGTAATCAGCAAATTTACCGAGGTAACAACAGCCAAGCCGAATCCGGCCGGTAGTACGCGATAGACATCCGAAGGCGTCCATGCAAAGCCGGCAAAAGGAGGCAGCTCAAGCGCTAGCGCTCCGACAACCGCTTCTCTGACGCCGGTGACCTGCGCCGCAGCGACGGCAACAGCGATTCCAATCAAAGGCGCTGGCGCTTTCGACGACCACTTGGCAGCGGCCATCGACCCAACAACGGCGAGCAATCCGATCATCATTGGTCCCGGCTGAATTGCGTCCAGCGATCCCAACCAGCCAACAAACAACGCGACCATGTTGCTGGATGTCGCGCTAGTAGGAGGAGCTACGCCCGTGATCGTGTTCAACTGCGAGATCACCATCATCGCTCCAATGCCGCAGGAGAACCCGGAAACAACGGCATGAGGGACTTTCGATAGATGCCGTCCCAGCTTCAGCACACAGAACATCATCATGAAGACGGCAGACACCATCGTCACTTTTGCCGCTCCACCGATACCTTGCTCCTTCACGGCAAGAGCAACAAATGGCACAGTCGCGCTAGCAGTTCCACCGATCAGTACCGGATTTCTTCCCAAAAGCGCTGTCGCCGGAGCAGTGATAATCGACGTGAACAACCCGAGCACTGGAGGTAATCCCATAAGCGAAGCCATCGCCAAGCCATAGGGAATCGCGATCAGAGCCGCGATCACACCACCGCTAATGTCGCCCGAGAGCGCACTCCAGCCATACTTCCATTTGATTTTCGTAATCATGAGGATTACCGCTCCGCCTGATCTCGGCTAAGCCGAGCCGCGACCAAACGGAGCGGTTTTTGACAGTTCCTTAAGCCATGACTTTCAGGAAGGCAGTCTTGAACTTCTCCATCTCGTCTTTGGTTCCGATAGAAACACGCACATGCGTCGGCCATGTCGCCCACACTCGGCCGATGTAGACCTTATGTTCTGCCATGGCTTTGATCACTTCCTGGCCCGGCCGTTTCACATCGACCATGAACTTGTTGCTCTCAGATGGCACAAACGAGAATTTGTTCTTATCGAGAAACGCAAATACATCCTCTCGAACATCCCCAATGATCTTGCGCCGCTCGGGCACCAGCGATTTCGACTTCAAGCTCGCATGGGCGCCGACCATACCGGTGAGCGGTAAAGCGCCAGCGCCAAACGCCCGAAGCTTTTCAATCAGGTCAGGACGACCCATTGCCGCGCCTGCTCGCAATCCGGCCATGCCATAGAGTTTTGAGAACGTGCGCAGGATGATGACATCTTTGTCCTGAGCGATGAGATAGGATCCCTTCTCAGCGGTCTGCGACAAGTGAATGTATGCCTCGTCCAAAAGCAGAATGCTTCCCGCCGGCTTATTTGCCGCCAGCCACTCGATGTCTTCTTTCGGCGTCACCGTCCCAGTTGGATTATTAGGATTGCAAACGTAGATGACACCGGCGTTTGGATCAGCAGCAGCCATTTTTTTCACGTCGTGCTTGTAGTCCGCAGTCAGAGGAACGCGAATCACATTCGCCTTCACAAACTGTGCCGCGCGCTGACCTGCTTCATACCCAGGGTCCGACATCACAAAGCTTTTTGTCGGCGACGTATACGCCAAAACAGCTCGATGAAGCGGATCGCTCGACCCGCCGAACGGCATTACATAGCTCGCCTTCAATCCTTCCTGCTCTGCAAGCGTCGCAGCGAAATTGAAGGTTTCCTCATACATGTAGCGACCGCCCTTCGCGACGACGCTGTGAATCGCTTCCGCCGCCTCCTTACAAGGACCGAGCGGGTTCTCATTCGCATTGATCTTCACCGCGTCGGGCGGTAGAGGTCCGATCATGGAAAGCTGCGCCAGAGCCGCTTCGTTATAAAACGGAAGCGCCGCCCCGGCTGCCAGAAGTGAGCTGATTCTCCCAAAGCTCCTGCGGGTGAATCCTCTATCCAAAAGTTCCTGCTTCGTCTCTTTAGAGATCATCTGCATCGTTCTTCTCCCCTAGAAATAAAAGCGGACGCCGAGCTGTAAGTAGCGCGGGAAGTTGGCTTGACGAGTAATCTTTCCGAAGTTCGCGTTTGCCAGGTTTGTTTCCGGCCCATTGAAGATGGGCGTGTTGAAAGCATTCATCGCCTCAGCCCGGAACTGAGCGCGAAATTGCTCCGTGATAGAAAAGGTCTTGAACATCGACAGATCCCAGTTCGCTTGACCTGGGCCGCGGTAATCGATCGTGCGGCTTAGATTGCCAAACGTGAACTGCGGAGCCTGAGAGAAGGCGTCTCGGTTGATGTAGCCATCCATCCGCGCCTGAACACTCCCCTCGACTACCGGCGACACACCGGTCGCATTCGGACGCTGCACACCCATACCCAGCGCCGAGTTCAGATTCTGCTGCACGATGGCCAGCGGGAAGCCGCTCTGGAACGAAGACACCGCATTGATCTGCCATCCACCGACGGCGAGATCCAACATCTTGTTGCTCGACAGCATCGCCTTACCACGTCCGAATGGCAGTTCGTACGTTACCGAGCTAACCCAGCGGTGCGGCACATCGACAATCGCTAATCCGTATTCCGCGTCAAGATCATAGGCGTTCTGCGGAGCGGTCGCAGGTATGGTCGTGAACGTGTTTCCCGAACCGAAGCTAGCGTCGAAGTTCTTCGAGAACGTCCATGTCGTAAGGAACGTGAGTCCTGCAGAGAATCGTTTCTGCGCCTTGATCGCGAACGAGTCATAGCGAGCGTGGTTGGAATCGTAGTAGATAGCGTTCACGTTCCCGAACTGAGGATAGGGCCGCATCAATTGGTTCCGCGCCACGGTGCTCGATCCAATCGCGAACACACCACCCTTACCGAAGAAAGGATTGCTCACTGCCTGCAGAAGCGAACTCCCCATGCTCAAATACTGAGGATCAAGCTGGTTTAAGTTCACAGTTGTTCCGGCAGTGGAGCCCGGCGCAAGGTTGTCACTGCGTGATCCGACATATCCGAAAGCCAGCGCGATCCCGAGCGGCAATTCCCTCTGTATGTCGAAGGAGAACTGCTGAACCCTGCCTGCCTTCGCGTCCTGATAGTAGAAGTCGATGGGCCGCCCGATGCCGGCTAGCGCCCCTGCGCTGTTACCGGCAGGAGCCAGCAGACCCGACGGGAAGGGATTCGTCAGACTCCCTGCCGGCGTCAGATTCCCGTCATTACTGGCGACATACTCCGAGACTTGCGTGTATCCAAGCGGGTTGAACAAGTCATAGCGAGCGGGCGCATAGAACAACCCATAACCACCTCGCAATGTTGTTTTGTCATTCAGCCTGTATGCAGCCCCGATACGAGGCGCGAACCGCTTGTTCCCAAGGTTGCAGCATTTCGTGGGATATCCATTGACGCCCGCATACATCAATACGCCTTTCGTGTCGACGCCGGCAGCAGCGCCTATCGGGTTCACCGCCGTCGCATCGAAGCCGCTGATGAAATTGTCATTTCGCTCGCCCAGTCCTGTCTCGTACTCGTACCGTAGTCCGAGATTCAAGGTCAGCCGGCTGCTGACACGAAAGTCATCATGAAAGTAGCCCGAGTAGTATCGAACATACTGCGCAAGCTTCGTCGACACCTGCGCTTCGCCCTTCCATGGATAGCCTAGAAGCAAACTCGCCAAGTCGCTTCCCGACCCATCCCTGGCGAGTGGATTTCTCCGTGTGAATGTATCGTCGAACTCAAATCGTCCTGCTGCGCTGCCAAGGTTGAAGCCGTCAACGTTGATCACCCGATAATCGAACCCTGCCTTCAAGCTGTGGCGCCCCATGAACTTCGAGACGCTGACAAGAAAGTTCTTCGAGTGATACACCGTCTGCGACGTATCGCCTGACCCAAGCGCGCTATTGCCTGCGCGCGCGAAATTCTGCATCTCAATACGAGGGAACTTCAACTGTTGAAGACTTGCGACGTACGACGGCGAGAACCCGAGTTGTGCAGGGCTGAACGCCTCACTCACCGCTGTCACCTGATTCGGGAAGCGATTGAAGCCATAGCGGATGCTGAGAACTGTGGTCGCGTTCGGTGTTAGGATATTGTTCCACTGCGTCGCATCCACCTTGCGATACAGCATGTTTCCACCGGGCGTCGCAATCGACCCGAACCAGTGTTGGTTCGGCTCAATCGACCCGTAGTGAAGATAGGAAAAACTCGACCGGAACCAGGGCGCGAACTCATGATCGAACTTACCGGTCAACTGATCTGCTCGGTCGCCGAGAATGGTCGAAGCCGTGTAGTTACTCTGCCCGTGAAATGTTGCTGCGCGTTGCGGCGCAGGGAAGTACGAAGCGATGGCCGCGCCGATCGGATTGATGCGGCTTCCTGGAATCACACCACCCGCGAAAGCATCGCGCACGTAACCCCCGGCGCCATTCGACCGTGTCGACAACGGGTCAAAGATTTCGAGCGGCGCTCCAGTCGCCGTGCGTGACTGAGAGAAATCTCCCGCGCGTTCGAGAGCAGTAGGAACCGGAAAATCCGCCGCATCCGCCGACCGTTGTCTATAGGCCTCACCGCCCAGGAAGAAGAAAGTCTTATTCGTGCCGTTATAAAGCTTCGGAATACGCACAGGTCCACCGAACGATCCACCGTAGTTGCGAAACGGCGTGTCCGGCTTCAACCCTTGGTTCGCCGCGCTGCGATTGAAGAAGAACGGATTCGCCAGCCACTCGGGCTGCCGCATGTATCCGAAGGCGCTCCCATGCAGAGCATTACTGCCAGACTTGAGGTACGTATTGAAAACACCGCCGCCGGTGCGCCCCATTTCGGCGTCATATGTATTGGCCTGGATCTTCACTTCCTGAACGCTTTCGATCGTGGGAATAATCACCGCGCGATTCTGAAAATCCGTAATCGGCACGCCATCGAGTAAATAGTTGTTGCCGCGCACGGGGCCGCCCGCGATGCTGATCTGCGAGGATCCGCTTTGATCTTGCATGCGATTGAATCGCGGATCTCCCGCCGGCACGACGTTCTGCGCAATCTTCGACATCATGAACGGATTGCGTCCCAAGTTAGGAAGATCGACGAGCTTCTGCCGGTCAACCACTTGTCCCGTCGATGCATTGGAGGAATCGATAATCGGAGCTTCTTCGGTCACCTGCACGCTCTGACTCACCTCGCCCAACTCCATCTTCAAATCGAGGGTGAGAAACTGCTGCGTCGCAACGATCACTCCGCTTTGCTCGAGTCTTTTGAAGCCGGCTGACTCTACCGACACTTTGTAAGTGCTGGGATTCACCGCTGTGAAGTTGTATTCACCAATGGCATTGGTAAGCGTGGCGCGAGATGTGCCGGTCGCCTGATCCACCAGCGCGACTTTAGCGTCTGGAATGGAGGCCCCGGCCGTATCCGTGATGCTTCCCCGCAATCCACCCTGGAACGACTGCCCCCAAGCCGCGGATGTTGCGATGAACAAAAGCGGACACACTCCCGCTGTGCGAGCTAACCGAAATTTCATTCTGTTCTCCTGAGGTCGTTAAAGACGCCGTGGCACTACGGCTCTCGTGGGCGCGCTATGGCCTTCGAACTCTACTAGGGTGAACAGCGACGTGGCAGGAAAGAAAACTCTTAGGACGGGCCGAATAGCTCCCGATTGGAAACAATTTAACGCAAAAAAGCGATCATGTCCAGAGAAAGTTATCAGCGCTACGGAAGCGAGTACATTCTCTCGATGTCTTTCGGGTCAAACCGAAGGCGATCTGCGGTAAGCTCACTGCTCGTTAACGCCTTCCGCGCAACGCCACCGGTACCGTGATGTGGCGATTTGGAGAGAACATGGTAAACCTCATGGGCAAGCACGCGCCCTAAGGCCTTTCCCAACACAGTGTCCCCATCTCTCAACTGATCGCTTGTCATCGAGGACTTTACGGACACACGAACTCGGTCGCAGGCCACCTCACTGAAAGGCTGCATCTGACCATCAAGCATCTGCGTCGTGGCAAATGGCCCGCGTTCATCGAACAATTCGGGCAGCAGCTTCATCCGGCATTGTCCCTTGAACTTCACCAAGACAATCTCTGGAGGCGCATCGAACTCCGTCAATTCGCTACGAAGCTTATAGTCAAAACTGAGACCGGCGGCCTTCATAATTGCTGCGAACTCACGCTTCATCGCAGTAATCGAGGCTTCCGAGTGATCCTGCTCGAATTGCATCAGCAGCATGATCGGCCGCTTCTCGGCTCCGAAGGCCGAGAGAACGAACAGAAGAATGGCAGCGACGCAGCGGCCCATGGCGATCTTCAGTATAGCGAAGAGTAAACTAGCGATAGCCAAATAATGATCCGCAAAGTTCTGCTTGCCTTAACCGGGATGGTCCTCGCCTACGACAGAAACGCAGCCTTCGCGCTGCAGCTCAACCATCAAGCCACCGCGGAACTGCAGGGTGTAGTCGACCTTCACGCCCACTCTGACCCGGATAGCGTCCCCCGCACAATCGACGCAATCGATCTCGCGAAGCTCGCTGCCTCACGAGGCATGCGAGCTCTCGTCTTGAAGAATCACTATGAATCCACCGCCTCACTGGCCTACCTGGCAAGGAAGCAAGTTCCCGGCATCGAGTTATTCGGTGGCATCGCTCTGAATCGGTCTGTCGGCGGCGTCAATCCGGCCGCCGTCGAACGCATGACTCTTGTCAAAGGTGGCTGGGGACGCGTCGTATGGATGCCCACATTCGATGCCGGCGTTGTTCCCGTCTCCCGCGATGGCAAACTTCTCCCATCCGTCGACGCAGTACTCGACCTGATCGCTAAACATCAATTAACGCTAGCAACGGGTCACTCCAAACCGGAAGAAGGTCTCATGCTCATCCGGGCAGCCAAAGCAAAAGGGATCAACCGCATCTTGGTGACCCACGGCATGCTCCCGCCCGTCAGCATGACTATCGATCAGATGAAGGAAGCAGCGCGACTCGGCGCCGAGGTTGAGTTCGTCTACAACGCCTTGACCGGCCCAACGAAAGTCTTCGAACCCAAGCAGTACGCCGATGCCATTCGAGCGATCGGTCCGGAGAACTGCGTCCTATCAAGCGATCTAGGTCAACCTGGAAATCCGTTGCACCCCGATGGATTCTCGACGTTCTTGAAGACGCTAAAAGCCGCAGGGTTCACCACATCCGAGCTTGACCTCATGAGCAAGACGAATCCCGCGGCCTTATTAGGCTTGAACTAGATCGGCTCGCCGCAGACAATCCTGTGGCCGTCCGGCGTGCGAAGACCGAATTCCCGCAAACCCCATGGCTTATCCGTCGGCGCCGATGAGATAATTGCGCCCTTTGCCACAAGTTCCCGGTAAAGTTCATCCACTCCTTCGACATTCCAATACGCAAAATAGGAATGATCTCCCAACTCACCCGCAGGCCGTGCGTCCGAGCACTCACCGAGCATGACGCGGAAGCAATCACGCGTCAGGAAGCTCCAACCTTCGGCGCGGATCGGATCCTCTTGGAATCCAAGGATGTCTACGTAGTAACGAGCCGATATAGCGAGATCGCGAACCGCCAAAACACACCGGGAATTGACAATGCTGGCCACGCTTCAACCTTAGCGCAGCGCAGTGGCAAGCGAACTATCATGTAGGCATGCTAGGAGTCAACCCATACATCGCATTCAAAGGGAACTGCCGGAATGCGATCGAATTCTACAAGAACGCCCTCGATGCCCAGGTGCTTTTCACTCAAACCGTGGGCGAGTCCCCAATGTCGAACATGGGTCCCCCGGATAACATCATGCATTGCACAATCAAAGTCGGTGATTCCACCATCATGATGTGTGACGATCCGAGACCTGACGGCCAAACAAACGGAGGGAACATCAGCCTTGCAATCGGTCTGGACTCTCCGGAAGTAGCCAAACGAATCTTCGGAAATCTCTCCGAGGAAGGCTCGGTGGTCATGCCGCTTGAAAAAACTTACTGGGCCGAAGTATTCGGCATGGTCACCGACAAGTTTGGCGTCAGATGGATGATCAACTGCGAGGCTAAGCAACCGTAGGGTTGCATATTACTGTCGCTCGCGCTATTATGCAACCTGGAGGTTGCTAATAATGACCGATCGTATCGAGAAGCGAATCGAGCTCAAAGCTCCGATTTCACGAGTTTGGCAGGCGCTCACGGATTATCGCGAGTTCGGGGAATGGTTCCGAGTCAAGTTGGATGGCCCGTTCGCTCCCGGTCAAGCTTCGAGCGGCCACATCACTTATCCAGGCTACGAGCACGTTAGATGGGAAGCCGTAATACAGGCGATGGAACCCGAGCGTTTGCTCTCCTTCACGTGGCATCCCTACGCGGTAGACCCTAAGACGGACTACTCGCAGGAATCGCCCACCCTGGTCGAGTTCAGGTTGGAGAAGACCTCGAATGGGACTCTTCTCGTAGTCACCGAGTCCGGCTTCGACAAAGTACCCGCCAACCGTCGTCCCGAAGCATTTCGCATGAATGAAGGCGGATGGGCGGAGCAGATGACCAACATTGAAAGTTATGTCCGCCAAAACCCGTAGCCGCCCGGCCAAACCTCAGGCCCACATTTTCGCTGCTTTGGGAGACGAAACGCGGCTATCGCTGGTGAACAGACTCTCCAGCGGTCAGGCGCACTCGATTGCCCGGTTAACCGAAGGCTCCAAACTTACCCGCCAGGCCATCACGAAACATCTTCGCGTCTTGCAAGATGTCGGAATTGTACGCGGTGTCCGCGCAGGCCGTGAAAGCCTCTTCGAGCTGGATCCACAGCCGATTCGAGAGATCCGAGACTACCTGAATCTGGTCTCGGAAGAATGGGATCAGGCGCTGGCGAGATTGAAAGCCTTCGTCGAAAGTAAACGTTTCTGAGTATCGAGAAGTGTTGCTGAGCCGCGACCGGGAGGGAGCGTTCTCCCTACGTCAATGCTGCAATTAGATAGATATTAATGCGCAGCCGGCGCGGGCGGTGTCACCGGAGCGGAACTGGCCGGAGAAGTCCCCACCGGGGCAGTCGTACCCGGCATTGTGGGTCCGGACCCAGGCGCCCCTGGCTTAGCGACAGGAGGCTTCAAATTGGCCGGTTCCGGCCACGGGCGGGCAACCTGGTCCGTATAGCATCCGATCAAAAACAATCCTAGAAAGAACAGCGTGCTGCAAAAGATAATACCGGTCATCGGCTTATCCCAACGCAGATGCATGAAGAACAAGGCGACAAGCGAAGCCTTCAAGGTCGCGATGAGCATGGCAATGATCACGTTCGCCATACCGCCACCCCAATCGATCATCGACGCTCCGACAGTGATCACGGTGAGCACCAGCAGCGCCCCCAGGATCGCGCCATAGAGCTTGGGGCCGCCATGGACATGCGGTTCATGATCGTGAACTTCGGGGTGAGCGGCAGCAGTAGTATCGAGCGCCATCATTGACTCCTACGTAATCAGATACAACAGCGGGAACAAGTAAATCCAGATCAAATCGACCAAGTGCCAGTACAATCCAACCAGATCCACTGGCGTGTAGTAGGTCGAGTCGAACGTTCCCTTCCTCGCCTTCAACAGCGTCCACGTAATCGCGATCATTCCGCCGATGACGTGAATTCCGTGAAGCCCGGTCATCATGAAGTAAAAGCTGAAGAAGATGAACTGGTCTTTGACCGTGTCGCCTTTGTGCGAATAGAACTTGCCCGGCAGCAGACCTTCTTCCCACTTGTGGTGATACTCGAACGCTTTAACGACAAGGAAGATTCCCGCGCACGCTAGCGTGATCAGCAAATAACGGATGAGAGCTTTTTGCTTGTTCGTAGCGGCGGAGTGGACTGCCATCACCATCGTGAAGCTCGAAAAGAGCAGCACGACAGTGTTCAGCGCGCCCAGGCTTTTGTCGAGATGGTGATGGGCCGCGAGAAACGCTTCAGGATGCGATGCCTGCTGCAAGGCGAAGCCGACGAATAACCCGCCAAACAGCAGGACTTCCGTTGCGAGAAAGAGCCACATCCCGATCTTGCTCGCATCGAGTTGCTGCTCGAACGTCGCGAAGTGGTGCTGCAGCCTCGGGTCGTGTTCGGAATGAACCTCGCCGTGCTTATCGGTGCGGTGATCAGCCGTGATGGACTGGTTCATCTAGCTTTGGCCTCTCAGGTCGGTAGTCGTACGGTCCATGCTTCAGGACAGGATCGAAATCGAAGTTCTGCGTAATCGGCGGAGACTGCGCTTCCCACTCGAGCGTTTTGCCGCCCCACGGGTTCATCTCGGCATCCATCGGCTTACGGAAGGTCGCTAGCAAATACGCCGCCGTCAGAAACAGTCCCGCGCCCAAAATCCACGATCCCACGGTTGAGATCTGATGCAGCTCCTGGAACTGCGGCAGATAGTTGTAATAGCGTCGCGGCATTCCACGGGTTCCTAGCAAAAACTGCGTGAAGAACGTCACGTTGAAGCCAATGAACACCAGAGCGCAGCCGATCTGCGCGAGCCTCTCGTTATACATGCGGCCGAACATCTTGGGCCACCAGTAATGCAATCCACCCAGGAACGCAATCACTGTACCGCCCATCATCACGTAGTGGAAGTGAGCAACGATGAAGTACGTGTCGTGAAGGTGAATATCGACAGCCAGCGCTCCCAGATAGATTCCTGTCAGTCCGCCAATGGAAAACAGCATCAGGAACGAGATAGCGTATAGCATCGGAGCCTTGAGATCGATCGAGCCCCGGTACATTGTCGCCAACCAGTTGAACACCTTCACTGCGGAAGGAATCGCAACCAGGAATGTCAGGAAGGAGAAGATCGCCCCGGCCAATGTCGATTGACCGCTGATGAACATGTGGTGTCCCCAAACCAGGAAGCCCACAATCGCAATAGCAATCGATGAGAACGCAATCGCGCGATACCCGAAAATGGTCTTCTTCGAGAAGACAGGAATGATTTCGGAAATGATCGCGAATCCCGGAACGATCATGATGTAGACCGCCGGATGCGAATAGAACCAGAAGAAGTGCTGGAAGAGAACCGGATCACCACCCAGCGCCGGATCGAAGATCCCGACATGGAAGAGCCGTTCCATGAACAATAGCAGCACCGTAATTCCGAGGACCGGCGTAGCCATCACCTGAATCAGCGCGGTCGCATACATCGACCACACAAATAACGGCAGTTGAAACCAGCCTTGCCCCGGAGCACGCAGCTTGTGAATGGTGGCGATGAAATTAACCCCGGTGAAGATCGAGCTGAAACCGGCAACGAAAACCGCCAGCGCAACCAGCCCTACCGCGCCGCCCGTAGATGTCGAGTACGGCGTGTAGAAGGTCCAACCCGTATCGATACCGCCGAAGAAGATCGTCGTCAGGGCCATTGCAGCGCCCACCCAATATAGATACAAACTCACCAGGTTCAGCCGGGGGAAGGCCACATCCTTGGCGCCTAGCATCAATGGCAAGACAAAGTTCCCGAGCGCAGCCGGGACCGACGGAATGATAAACAGAAACACCATGATCGCGCCGTGAAGCGTGAAGACCTGGTTATAGGCCTCTGCCGTCATGATGGTCTGCTTCGGCGACAGCAACTCAATGCGAACCAGCAGCGCCATGATGCCGCCGAGGAAAAATGCGGCCAGTACCGACCACAGATACATGACACCGATTCGCTTGTGGTCTACCGTTAAGAGCCAGCTCTTCAAGCCTTTCGGCGAGTTAAGGTAATGCTCTCCGGGCGCGTGATGTGCGTGAACATCTGCCATAGTAAAATCCCTTACAATTATAGGACGCCTAGCCTACTTTAACGATTTGATATATTCGATCGCGCCCAGCAATTCCCGGGGGCGCATCAATCCCTGATACGTCGGCATAATCGGTTCGTAGCCCTGCACTATATGTTTCTGTGGATCGAGAACCGACTCCCGAATGTAATTCTCATCTGCTACGGCCGAACTGCCATCGGCAAACTGTCGCGTCTGTCCGAAAACACCCTTCCAGGTCGGGCCCTGACCGCGCGTGCCATCTAGCGAGTGGCAGGTAGCGCAGCCCTTGTTCTCATAAACCAGTTGGCCGAGTTCTTTGAGGGGCATCTTTTTCATTTCTTCATCACCCTCAACCAGCCACTTCTGATATGTCGCGTCATCGTCGACGTGAATCTTCGCCAGCATGTCAGAGTGTCCCTTACCGCAATACTCGGTGCAGAGGACTTGGTAAACGCCCGGCCTAGTCGCATGGAACCAAGCTTCTGTATATCGATTCGGCAGTACGTCCTTCTTAATGCGAAACGCCGGCACGAAGAAGCTATGAATCACATCTTCTGAATTCATCACCAGGCGCACTGGCCGATTCACCGGCACGTGGATGTCGTTCAAAGTGCGCATTCCGTCCGGATACTCAAACTGCCAAACCCACTTCTTGGCCGTCACCTGAATCTCAATGGAATTGGCCGGAGAAATCTGCGCAACCACATATCCGTGAAAACCCCAGAAGAAAATGCCAATCAGAATAAAAAGCGGCAGCACGCTCCAGATAATTTCAAGCGTCTGATTATGCGTGATATGGGGCGTAATTTCATTAGGCGAACGGCGTCGATACTTTTTGACGAACACGAGAATCAGCCCGACGATCAACACAAAGAAAAACGTGTTGACCGCCGAAATGAACATGAACAGATTGTCGATATTCGGCGCCAGAGTCGAGGCCTGTGGGCCCATCATCCAATCGCGAAGCCAGGTCATTTTACGGTAGCCACTCCACTTGGCAAGGGCGCATGACGCTCCCGCCGGAACAGAAAACTGAGTACAACCCCCAGCAACACCGCGCTCAGAGCGCCTCCGATTTTCATGATGTTACGTGCAAACGGCACATAGCCCTTTGCCTCCGGGTCGTAATGAAAACAAAACAACAGCAACTTATCCCCAACACTACCGAGCTTGCCTTCCGAAGCCTCAGTCAATCCAAGCCTCAGGTCCCGATCCTTGAACCGGACCCCGTACAGATACCGGGAGATCCTGCCATCCGGTGTTAACAGCATCACCGCAGCCGCATGAGCCCACTGCTGAGTCTTCTCGTCCCAGCGATACTGAAATCCAACTTGATCGGCCAATCTCTTCGTGTTGCCTTGAAAATCCGTCAGAAAACTCCAGCCCCCGCTGGTCGGTCTTCCATAAGTCTCGAGATAATACTTCTTCTTCGCCTGCGCCAGGTTAAACTGCTCTTCCGGCGCGATACTGATCGTCACCACATCAAACTCTTTTCCAACCGTCCAAGCCAGGTCCCGAAGCGCTGCGGTCTGGCCGTTCAGCACCAGATTGCAGAGCATCGGACAGCGGTAGTACACAAAATTCAGCAAGACCGGCTTCCCTTTGTGAAACAACTGCTTCAGCGGAATCTGGTAGCCGTTCTCGGCCGTAAACTGCAGATCGAGATCGACCTTCTCGCCGATATGCTCAACGACATCCACTCCCACCAACTCCGACGGCAACTGATTCACTTGCGCGAACAGGACCTGCGCCAGCAGGCCCGGCGCAAACAGGGCCATAAGCGACGTCGCAACAAAACTACTTACTCGGCGCAGGCGTTGGTTGCACATTCGGACTACTTCCACCGGGCGCTGGAGTACTTCCCGGAGGCGTGGCGGTTCCAGCGGCCGCGGGCGCTCCACCGGCCGCCAGTTCGGCTGCCGTTTTCACACGATATGAAGTCGTTGGGTACTTGGGCTTGTTCTCGGCGGCATCCTGGGCCACCGCTTGCATCGCTTGTTCGATCGGAAGCCGTACGACGTTCTTATTCTTGTCGACGTACCCGTAGTGGGTAAGTTCCCACTGTTCTTTATTCCGAAGATCCTGAAGCTGCCAGTTATCCTGGGACAGCACTTGTTCGTAGACTTCCTTGGACTCAACTAAGTCGTAGTAAACCTGGACCGCGATCCCAACCAAAGCGAGGCCGACAACGGTAGCAGCCATGTAGAGCACGATCGAGCGTGCATGCGGATCACTATGGTCGTAACTCTGCGGATGGTCGCCGTGGAGTATCTCTTCTCGATATTCGGAATGATCCATCTCTCACCTGCTCCTACGCGTTCTGGAACCCGAGCGACTGCGCAAACCGCGGATCGCCGATCGGCATCAGCGCATGCGCCTTCATCCTCGACCAGAAAACCAGTCCCATTGCGCTCGCCGGCGCCACCAGGCACGCGATGTCCAGCCAATGCGGCGCAACACCGTGCGGATAGAACGTCGGCATCACCTGCCAGTAAAAATCGATGTACTGAATGATCAGGAACCAGACAGCCATTAACGTCA
>Ga0190275_10001682_pt1 | contig 16289 bp, 14 predicted proteins | sample Popmic550T_FD_133745 | JGI IMG/M metagenome (GOLD analysis project Ga0190275, IMG submission 133745) | Populus adjacent soil microbial communities from riparian zone of Yellowstone River, Montana, USA - 550 T | ecosystem: Environmental > Terrestrial > Soil > Riparian zone > Trees stand | place...
GATGCGCGCGAGCCGCGCCGCAGGCCCCATGCCCATGGCGGCGGCGGACCACAGCATCTTTTCCTCCACGGCGCGCGCGCCCTGGTAGCTGTGATAGATCACCGGCAGGCTGACGCCGAGGAAGATGACCAGCGTCTTCGAGGCATCGCCGACACCGAGCCAGAGCATGATGATCGGCATCAGCGCGGCCTTCGGCACCGGATAGATGATCATCAGCAGCGGATTGAAGAACGCCGCGACGAAGCGCGAGCGGCCCATCATCAGCCCGACCGGCACCGCGAAGGCGAGCGCGAGCGCAAAGCCGATCGCCATGCGGCGGATCGAGTCGAGAATGTTGAGCAGCGATTCCTTGTCGGTGAGGATGCCGGGCAGTTCGCGCAGCGCTGCGTGCGCGGGCGGCAACCCGGAAATGTCGAGCGTGCGCGCGGCGATTTCCCACGCGACGAGCAGGCCGGCGGTTGCGAGCAGCGGCGGGAGACCGGGGATGGCGGAGAGGCGGGTCATGCTGGCACAGTCATTCCGGGGCGCGCCGAAGGCGCGAGCCCAGAATCCACAACCGCGAAACAAGAGGTTGTTCCCGGGCAGTGCCACATCGAAAGGATCGTGGTTATGGATTCCGGCCCTCGCTTCGCTCGGCCGGAATGACGAAGGAGAGTCATGCAGCCCCTGCCGGATTATCCATCAGCTTCTCGATATCCACCACGTATTGCTGATAGCGCCGGTCGACCAGAAGCTCCGCGCGGCGGCGCGGGCGCGGCAGATCGATGGTCAGGATTTCCTTGATCCGCCCCGGCGCGCGCGTCAGCACCACGACGCGGTCGGAGAGGAACACGGCCTCCTCGACACTGTGCGTGACGAACAGCACGGTCTTGCGGTCGCGCTCCCAGATTTCCAAGAGCTCGTGCTGCATGCCGGTGCGCGTGTGCGCGTCGAGCGCGCCGAACGGCTCGTCCATCAGCAGGGTGCCCGGCCCGTAGGCGAGCGTGCGCGCAATCGCGACGCGCTGCTTCATGCCGCCGGACAATTCCTTGGGATAGAAGTTCTCGTAGCCCTTCAGGTGCACCATCTCGATCAGCCCGCGCGCGCGATCCTCGGCGATCTTGCGCGGCGCACCCTGCTCGATCAGGCCGTACATCACATTGCCGAGCACGGTCTTCCAGGGAAACAGCGCGAATTCCTGGAACACCGGGCCGCGATCCGGGCCTGGCCCGGTCACGGCCGCGCCCTTGACGCGCACCGCGCCATCGCTCGGGGCGACGAAGCCGCCCACGATATAGAGAAGCGTCGACTTGCCGCAGCCGGACGGGCCGAGGACCGAGACGAACTCGCCGTCGGCGACATCGAGCGAAATGTCGCTGAGCGCCAGATGGCTGGTGCCGCGAGCGGTCTCGAAGCGCTTCGACAGCCGCTCGATGGAGATCATTCCGCCCAAGATTTCCGTCTCTCGCAACGCAGCGAAGCATTCGCATAGACGAAGGTCGCAGGCAAACCACGGCGCTGCGGCGCGCCATGGGGTGACGGACGGGCAGGAGCGGGCCATACTGCCGGAGGGGCGTGCACAACAGCGGCGCAAAGCCGCGCATCTTAAGAGGGAGCCCATGGCCCATATCTCGCGCCGCGACGTTCTCACGGCCGGCAGCGCGCTCGCGCTCACCACACTCGGCACACGCGACCTGTTCGCTCGCGAAGTTACCGCGCGGCAGAAGGAGCTCTACGAACTCGCCAAGAAGGAAGGCGAGATCACTTGGTACACAGCGCATTCCAACGACACGACCGCGCAGGCGCTCGGCCGCGACTTCGAAGCCGCATTCCCGGGCATCAAGGCGAATGTGGTGCGCACCACCGCGCAGGTCGCCTACCAGCGCCTCACGCAGGAGCAGCGCGCGGGCGCCATGCAGGTCGACGTGTTCTCGTCCACCGACATCGGACATTACGTGGCGCTGAAAGAGAAGAACCTGCTCGAGAAGTACGTGCCCGACAACGCCAGCAAGGTGATCGATGCCTACAAGAACTACGATCCGGATGGATACTTCACGGTCACGTCCGCGGGGCTGATCGCCATCGGCTACAACACCGCGAAGCTGAAGGAAGCCGACGCGCCGAAGAACTGGACCGATCTCACCGATCCGAAATGGAAGGACAAGATCGCGCTCGGGCATCCCGGTTTCTCAGGCTATGTCGGCACCTGGGTGGTGACGCTGAAGAAGCTCTATGGCTGGGATTTCTTCGAGAAGCTCGCCAAGAACAACCCGCAGGTGGGCCGCTCGATCAACGATACCGTGACGATGCTCAACGCGGGCGAGCGCATCGTCGCGGGCTCCGGCCCGAACGGCACCGCGATGGAAAGCGCCGGCAAGGGCAATCCGCTCGCGATGATCTATCCGGTCGACGGCTCGGTGCTGATCATCGCGCCGACCGGCATTCCGAAGGGCGTGAAGCATCCGAACGCCGCGAAGCTGTTCATGGAGTATCTGCTGACCGTCGAGGCGTCGAAGATCTGGGTCGAGCACTTCAACGAGTCGATGCGGCCGGAGGTGAAGCCGGTGGGCGGCGCGAAGTCCGCCGCCGACGTGAAGACGATCCGCCCGACCGTCGAAGAGATCACCAAGGGCATCCCGGAAGTGATCAAGCAGTGGCGCGACACGTTCGGTGTGTGATGGGCGTGGTGCATAGGGTACGCCCGCTCCCTGCGCTCGGTCTATTCCCTCCCCCCTTGAGGGTTAGGGAGGGGGGTCGAAGTTTGTCGCGGCGTCCGTCGCACAATGATCGACCCCCACCCCCAACCCCTCCCCGCGAGGGGGAGGGGAACGCACCGAGCTCGCGGCTCGCGCAATCGACATGACCGCCGCGGTCGACCACTTCTCCGCGGCGCCACCCGCGCGCCGCTTCCGCCTCGCCGACCCGAGCATGATCCTGTGGATCGCGATGATCGCGATCCTGATCTTCCTGATCGCGAGCCCGATGGTGCGGCTCGTCGTCTCGAGCTTCCAGGATCCCGAGACCGGCCGCCTCACCTGGGCGAACTACGTCGAGGCCTACGGCCGTGCGCGGCATCTGCAGGCGCTCTGGAACACGCTGGTGTTCGGCGCCGGCGTCGCGGTGCTCTCCTGCCTGTTCGGCGTGCCGCTCGCCTGGGCGATCTCGCGCACCGACATGCCGGCCAAGGGCTTTATCCGGCTGATGGTGTTCGGCGCCTTCATCATCCCGCCTTATCTCGGCGCGATCGGCTGGATCCTGCTGGCCGGGCCGAATGCCGGCTGGCTCAACAAGGTCTGGATCGCGCTCACCGGCGCGGAGAGCGGCCTCTTCAACGTGTATTCCATGACCGGCCTGATCGTGGTCGTCGCGGTCACGTCGTTCCCGTACGTGTTCGTGTTCACCTCCGCGGCGCTCGATCTCGTCTCGTCCGAGATGGAGGACGCCGCGAACATCCTCGGCGCAGGCACGCTGCGTACGACGTTTCGAGTCACGCTGCCGCTGGTGCTGCCCGCGATCATCGGCGGGCTGATCATCTCGTTTCTGGAGGCGATCGCGCTGTTCGGCGCGCCCGCGCTGATCGCATTGCCCGCGCGCTTCCAGGTGGTCTCCACCCAGCTCTGGCAATTCTTCGAATATCCCGTGCGGGTCGAACAGGCCGCGGCCTACGCCATGCCGCTGCTGCTCATCACCATCTTCATGTTCTGGGTCCAGCGGACCGTGCTCGGCCGGCGCGGCTACACCACGGTCAGCGGCAAGGGCGGCGAGCGGCGCATCACGCGGCTCGGACCATGGCGCTTCGTGATGCTCGGCTATGCGCTGTTCGTCTGCGCGCTCGCCGTGTTCCTGCCGATGATCGTGCTCACGCAGGCGGCGTTCGCGAAGGCCTGGGGCCGCGGCTTCTCGCTGGCAAACCTCACGCTGCAGAACTTCCATTATCTGCTGTTCCAGCAGACTCAGGCGCAGCAGGCGATCGTCAACACCTTCGTCTATTCGGGGATCACGGCGTTCGCCGCCATCGGCCTCTCGCTCGCGATCGCCTATGTGGTGGCGCGCAAGCTGGTGCCGTGGAGCAACGTGCTCGCGTTCCTCTGCATGGCGCCGTTCGTCATTCCCGGCATTGTGCTCGCCATCGGCTTCTATGCGGCCTACGCCCCTCCACCGCTCGCACTCTACGGCACCGGCACCATTCTGGTGCTTGCCTATACGACCCGCTTCCTGCCCATCGCCTACACGTCGAGCGCGGCCGGCATGCGCAGCGTCAATCCCGAAATGGAAGAGGCCGTGCGCATTCTCGGCGGCGGCCGGCTCACCGCGATCCGCCGCGTGCTCGCGCCGCTGTTGAAGCGCAATCTCGCGGGCGCCTGGATTCTGGTCTTCATTCCCGCGGCGCGCGAATTGTCGTCCGCGATCTTTCTGGTCGGCCCGAACACGCGCGTCATCTCGGTGATGCTGTTCGATCTGTCCGAGGAAGGAAATTTCGAGGTGCTCTCCGCGCTCGGCATGATCCTGCTGGTCGTAACACTGATTATCGCTGCCGTCGGTTTCAAGGCGATCGGCCGCGACTTTATGGTGCGCTCCTCATGAGCAAGCTCAAGCTGCGTGGCCTCGAGAAGCACTATGCCGACGTTGCGGCGGTCGACGGCCTCGATCTGGAACTGCACGAAGGCGAGTTCGTCTCGCTGCTCGGCCCTTCCGGCTGCGGCAAGACCACGACCTTGCGCATGATCGCGGGCTTCATCGAGCCGACCGCCGGCACCATCGAGATGGACGGGCAGGTGCTCTCCTCGCCGTCCGGCGCGCTGCCGCCCGAAAAGCGGCGGATGTCGATGATCTTCCAGAGTTACGCGGTGTGGCCGAACATGACGGTGCAGCAGAACGTCGCGTTCGGGCTGGAGCTGCGCAAGCTGCCGCGCGAGGAGGTGCGGCGGCGCGTCGCCGAAATCCTCGACGTGGTCCACATGGGGCATCTTAGCGGCCGCTATCCGGCCGAGCTCTCCGGCGGGCAGCAGCAACGCGTCGCGCTCGCGCGCGCCATCGTGATCAAGCCGCAGGTCCTCCTGCTCGATGAGCCGCTGTCGAACCTCGATGCCAACCTGCGCGAGGAGATGCGCTTCGAGATCCGCCGCCTGCATGACGAATTCCGTATCACCACGGTCTACGTCACGCACGATCAGGCCGAGGCGATGGTGACCTCCGACCGCATCGCGGTGATGAATCTCGGGCGCATCGAGCAGGTCGCCGACCCGCACACGCTCTACAACAAGCCGAAGACGCGCTTTGTGGCCGGCTTCATCGGGCGCACCAATTTCATCGAAGGGACGAGCCAGAACGGCGAGATCGCGTTCGGCGCGTTCGCGCTGCCTGCCGCGACGCTGAACGGCGCGCCGGCTTCCGGCAAGGTGACGGTGTCGGTGCGCCCGCAGAGCATGCGGCTCTCGCGCGCGCAATCCGCCAACGGGGGGCCGCAGGTCGCGGTGACCATCGCGGAGCGCGCCTATCTGGGCGAGTTCTGGGACTATGTGGTGACCCCGCCTGACGGTACGATGAAGCTGCGCGTGACGACGCCACCGCTCGAGATTTATCAGGTAGGCGAGCAAGCCTGGCTCGCCTTCGATCCGAAGCAGATGACTCCCATTTCATGAGGATGACGATGACCCGCTTGTTCGCCTCTGCCCTTGCCCTCTTGTTCGCCGCCCTCCCCGCGCGCGCCGACGTGAACGAGATCAAGATCGGCAAGCAGTACGGCCTGCCCTACATCCAGTTCGTCATCATGGAAGACCAGGGCTTGCTCGAGAAGCATGCGAAGCTTCAGGGCTTAAGCGACCTCAAGGTGACCTGGGCGACGCTCGGCGGGCCTGCGCAGCTCAACGACGGGATCATTTCGGGCGCGATCGATGTTGCCGGCGTCGGCCTGCCGAACCTGATCACCATGTGGGAGAAGACGCGCACCAACGTGAAGGTGCGCGCGATCGCGGGCCTCAACTTCATGCCGCTGATCCTTTTGACCCGCAATCCCAAGATCAAGACGCTGAAGGACTACACCGAGACCGACCGCATCGCTGTACCGTCGGTGAAGATCTCGATGCAGGCGATCCTGCTCGAGATGGCGGTCGCAAAGGAATTCGGCGACGCGAACTACGAGAAGCTCGATCCGCTCACCGTCTCGATGGGCCATCCCGATGCGGTCGCGGCGCTCTCCGCCAACAAGGAGGTGACGAGTCACTTCTCGTCGGCGCCGTTCCAGTATCGCCAGCTCAAGCAGCCCGGCTACACCCAGGTCGCCTCGTCCTACGACATCATCGGTCCGCATTCGGTCAGCGCCATCTCGATGACGACCAAATTCCACGACGAGAATCCGAAGGTCATCGCGGCGCTGCTCGGCGCGCTGAAGGAGTCGACCGCGTGGATCAAGGCGGACAAGAAGGCGGCCGCCGAAGCCTATCTGCGCGTCACCAAGGACCGCATGCCGGTCGAGGAGTTGCTGGCGATGCTGAACGATCCGAACATCGTGATCACGATCGAACCGAAGGGCGCCGACAAGATCAGCGAATTTCTGGCCAAGGTCGGGCGCGTCAAGGTGAGGCCGGATAAGTGGCAGGACTACTACTTCGGCGACGTGAGCAAGCTGAAGGATTAAGCCTCTCCCGCTCATGCCCGCGAAAACGGGCATCCAGTGCTTGGCCAAGAACTGGGTCCCCGCTTCCGCGGGGACGAGCGGCTGCTGAGGTGCGCGCGTAAATTGTCGCGAGTGACCGACAGTCGCCCATCAACGCATTGACGGCCATTTGCCGCCGGGTTCATCATCGTCGAAATCAAGGAAGCGCCTGTGACCCCTCGCCTCTATATCGGCACCGCGGGATTGTCCGTCTGGTACTCGGACGACCTCGGCGAAACGCTGCACCGGTTCTGGGGCACATCGGGCATGTATTCCGAGACGCGCGTGTGGGCGCTCGCATCGCATCCCGAGCGGCCGGACGAGCTGCTGGCCGGCACGGATTCCGGCATCTACCGGCTCGACATTCCGGCAGCCAAGTGGACCCACCTGCCGTCCGAAATGGATTCGCTCTGCATCTGGTCGGTCGCGCGCTCGCCGCACGACCCCGACCTCATTCTCGCCGGCACACGGCCGCCCGCGATCTTCCGCTCGACCGACGGCGCGAAGACCTGGGAACGCGTGAAGGCGCCGCTGCCGGAAACCTGCCCGGCGGTACTCCGGCCGCGCGTCACGCGCATCCTGTTCGATCCGGACGACCCCGATCTCGTGTTCGCCGGGCTGGAGATCGGCGGCGTATGGCGCTCGACCGATGGCGGAAAGTCGTTCGAGAACGCGTCAGCCGGGCTTGTGTCGGAGGACATCCACGACGTAGCGGTCGTGCGCAACGGTTCGCGGCTCATTTACGCCACCACCAACATGGGCCTGCATGTGAGCAACGACGACGGGCGCTCGTGGGAGGTGAAGCCGCTCGACTCGCCGTCGCAGTACACGCGCGGGATCACGCCGCGCGCCGACGGCTCGGGCTTTGTGCTGCTCGGCAATGGCGACGGCCCGCCCGGCTCGTGGGGCAAGCTGATGGTGAGCCGCGATCACGGCGCGCACTGGGAAGATGCCGGCCTGCCGGGCAAGCTCGAAAGCTCGGCCTGGGTCGTCGCCACCAATCCGACCGATCCGAAACTGATCTTCGCCGCGACCGCGCTCGGCCAGTATTTCCGCTCGCAGGACGGCGGCGAAAGCTGGACCGCGCTGCCGCGCCGGCTCACCGAAACGCGCGCGCTCGCGTGGATTCCCACTTAGAGGAAACAATGGATCACGCCGACAAGCCGATGCGCTACCCGGGTCCGCTCGACCTCGGCCACGCGCACACCAAGCTCAATCATGTCGTGACGTCGGAGGAAGCCTTCACGCGCGATGGGCCGCGCGCGGATAATGAGTACCGCGATCTCGGCCTCGCGGCGGCCTCCGGCGGAAAGATCGGCGCCAAGCACATCCGCGCCATCCGCTCGTTCGAGCAGCCGACCGGCTGGCACTGGCACGACATGACCGGCCATTTCGTGATCATCCTGAAGGGCTGGGTCACGTTCCGTTTCGCCGGTGTCGAGGGCGATGTCACCGTGAAGGCCGGCTCATGCCTCTCGCAGCCGGCGGGCGTCGCGCACAACGTGATCGCGCGCTCGGACGATCTGGAGTTGATCGAGATCAACATGCCGGCCGACTACGGCACCAAGGATCTCGGCGGCGCGCTCGACGCAGCGCAGCCCTCGTGAGCATCGCGCTCGACCAACCGGCACCGGCGCGCGGCGCAAGCCTTGGCGCCTGGCTCAAGCGCCGGGCGGCGCCGCTGATCGTGTTCGCGATGCTCTTGGTGTTCTGGGAATTCGCCGTCCACTTCACCGGCGTGAAGGAATACCTGCTGCCGCCGCCTTCCAAGGTCTGGTCCGAGTTCCTGAAGCGCTACCCAACCGTGATGGACGGTGCCTGGGTGACCACGCAGGAGATCATCGCCGGCTACCTGCTTGCCGTCGTCGTCAGCATCCCGCTGGCCCTCGCGGTCGCCTATTCACGCTTTGTCGAGACCGCGATCTATCCCGTGGTCGTGTTCCTGCAGATCGTCCCCAAGATCGCGATCGCGCCGCTGTTCATCATCTGGTTCGGCTTCGGCTTCACCCCGAAGCTGCTGCTGGTGTTTCTGCTGTCGTTCTTCCCCATCGTGGTCGCGAGCATCGCGGGCTTCAAATCCGCCGATCCCGACATTCTCGATTTCGCGCGCACCACCGGCGCGGGTGCCTGGAAGATGTTCGCCAAGATCCGCCTGCCGCAGGCGCTGCCGGACATCTTCACCGGGCTGAAAGTGGGCGCCGCGCTGTCCGCGACCGCCGCGGTGGTCGCCGAGTTCGTGGCGTCCGACCGCGGGCTCGGCTACCTGCTGCTGCAGTACAACGGCAACCTGGAAACGCCGATGGTCTTTGCCGTGATTGTGCTGCTTAGCCTCATCGGCCTCGCGGTCTATTACGTGGTAGAGATCATCGAACGCATCACCATCCCGTGGCATGTCTCGCAACAGCCGACGGATGTGACGCTGACATAAGAAAACCCAAGGGAGGGCAACATGAAATTCAAGTCGATCATCGGCGCGCTGGCTGCGCTCGCGGCCTCCGCCACCATGGCGACTGCGCAGGACGCCGTTACGTTCCGCCTCAACTGGTACATGGGCGGGCTGCACGTGCCGTTCTATTACGGCAAGGAAAAGGGCTTCTACAAAGAGGAAGGCATCGACCTTACCATCAACGAGGGCCGCGGCTCGGGCAACACCGTGCAGGTGGTGGCGGCGGGCTCCGACACGTTTGGCCTCGCGGATTCGTCCAGCGTGATCGCGACCGCCGCCAAGGGCGCCGAGATCAAGTCGGTGATGACCGTGCTCAGCTCCACCGGCTTCTCGGTGGTGTCGCTCGCCTCGAACGGGATCAAGACCCCGAAGGATCTCGAAGGCAAGAAGTTCGCGGTGTCGCCGGGCGATCCGCTCGGACAGCTGTTCCGCGCCATGGCGGCGGCCAACCAGCTCGACATGAACAAGATCACCTTCGTGCAGGTTGACCCGGCCGCGAAGGTCGTCTCCGTGCTGGAGAAGCGCGTCGATGCGCTGCTCGGCGGGGCGGACGACCAGTACTTCCTCATCAAGTACAAGGGCGAGCAGCCGGCCGCGCTGCGCTACGCCGACCACGGCGCCAACATCGTCGGCATGACGATCCTGACGCAGGAGGCGACCATCAAGAACAAGCCAGACCTCGTCCGCCGCTTCGTGAAGGCGACCGTGCGTTCGTGGGACGAGGCGAAGAAGAACCCGGAAGCCGCCGTCGACGCCACCATGAAGGTGAAGCCCGACCTCAATCGCAACTCGCAGCTCGACCAGCTCAAGGTCGACATCGAGCTGATGGACTCCGAAAACGTCAAGGGCCGCACCGGCTTCGGTCACCAGAAGGACTGGGAGCAGACGCTTGCGATGCTCAAGCAATATCGCGACGTACAGACCGACAAGCCCTGGACCGCGTTCCACACCAACGAGTTCCTGCCGAACGCGGCCTCCAACTGACCGTGCAGGCGGCGCTTCGGGCGGCATCGGACGTGCAGCCGGCCCGCGCGGCTGCGCGTCCCTACATCGAGGTAAAGGACGTCAGCCAGGTCTTCCGCCGCGGTGGAGCGACGACGCACGCGCTCGACCGCATCGACCTGACCGTGAGGGAAGGCGAGTTTCTTGCGATTGTCGGCCCCTCCGGCTGCGGCAAGAGCACGCTGCTGCGCATCATCGCGGGGCTGCTGCGCCACACCGCGGGCAGCGTGCTACTCGACGGGAAGGAAGTGACCGGGGCGCAGACCGGTCTCGGGATCGTGTTCCAGAGTCCGGTGCTGCTCGAATGGCGCAACGTACTCGACAATGTGCTGCTGCAACTCGAGCTGCGCGATCTCGATCCGAAGGCCTACCTGACGCGCGCGCATGAGCTGCTCGCCAAGGTCGGGCTTGGCGAATTCCACGACCGCCGCCCGCGCGAGCTCTCCGGCGGCATGCGCCAGCGCGCCGCCATCGTCCGCGCGCTGATCCACGATCCACCGCTGCTGCTGATGGACGAGCCGTTCGGCGCGCTCGATGCGCTCACCCGCGAGCAGATGCGCATCGACCTGGAAGAGCTGTGGATGCAGACCGGCAAGACCGTGCTGTTCATCACGCATTCGATCGACGAGGCGGTGCTGCTCGCCGACCGCGTGATCGTGATGTCGCCACGCCCCGGCCGCATCGAGCAGGTCTACGAGATAGCGCTGCCGCGCCCGCGCGGGCTTGCCGCGCGCAGCCACCCGCTGTTCATCGAGGCGGCGCAGAAGATCACGGATTTGTTCTTGTCGAAGGGGATATTAAGGGGGGACAAGGCGAACTCACCGTAGGGTGGGCAAAGCAAATCCTCGCAACAGCGAGGCGAAGCGTGCCCACCACTTTCTGCAAGCCACGGCCGCGTGGGCACGGCGCACGTTGTGCGCCTTTGCCCACCCTACATTTATCAGGCGTAGCCCGGCGTCTTCATCCGGGAATACTGCAGCGAGTAGAGCCCGCGCTCCATCGCGGCCGTCGCACCGTGCTTGGTCAGATCGCCTGCCAGCAGCTTGTCGCAGGCCACGTCGGCCGCCTCCGGCGTTCCCGCCTCGATCATGATCAGCCAGCTTGGGATGCCATCGACCGGGCGGCCTTTCTTCTCGGCGGTCTCGATGCGGCTGCCCGCCTGGTCCGCGATGGCGAGGTGCACACCGGTCACCTGCACGATATCGGCGAGCGGCGGCAGCGCGGTGTGCCGCAGATATTTCTCCAGCTCGTCCTCCCGTCCCTCAGCGGCAGCCAAGCGTAGCGTCAGGATCCAGCCGCCCTGCCCGACCCCGAGCGAGAGCTTCACCCGGCAAATGCCGCGCGAGGTGTCGCGGAAGTAGGTCGGTGGCACCTTCCGCGTCCACGGCGTTGGGTTGTTCAGCCGGCCAAGATAATCCTGCCCGACCAGCACTTCGGCTGAATCCGCCTCGTAGAGCGTGAAGAATTCCGGCTTGCCGTACTTCGCGACGTAGCGCCGCCCACGCCGGAAACCCGGAATGCCGACGCGCTCCGGCATGTGCTCGCGGTTGTGCCACTCGTAGAATTCGGTGCGCCCTTCCTCGGCGATCCCGTTCCAGATCGCCACCACCGCCTGACCCGCGAGACTCATTGCTCCATCCATTTCGGTTTGCGTTTCTGCAGGAAGGCGTTGACGCCCTCGTTGCCCTCAGCATGACGCAGGCATTCGGCGAAGGCATCCGCCGACTGCTCCAGCAATTCCTCGCGCGGCAGGGTGCGGCTGGCGAGGATCAGCCGCTTGGTCACGGCGTTCGCATGCGGCGAGCAGCGCGTGATCCCGGCCATCGTCTGCGCCAGCGCCGCCTCCAGCGCGGCCGTGTCCTCGCAGGCCATATCGACCAGCCCGAGCCGCTCGGCCTCACGCCCGTCGAACCGGTGCGCGGTGAGCGAGAGCCGCCGCGTGCGCGCGACGCCGATGCGCTGCGCCACGAAAGGCGCGATCTGCGCCGGCGGCACGCCCAGCGTCGTCTCGGAGATGGAGAACTTCGCATCCGCGGCAGCCAGCACCACATCGCCACCGCACATCAGGCCGAGGCCGCCGCCGTAGGCCGCGCCCTCGACCACCATCACGATGGTCTGCGGCAATTCCTCGAAGCGCGACATGATCGCGCCGAAGCGGCGGTTGTGCAGTGCGACTCCGTCCCGCTCGCCCGCCGCCGGCAACGGCGTCGAGAACATCTCCTTGAAGCCGTTGATATCGCCGCCGGCGCAGAACGTCGCATTGGCGCCGCGCACCACGGCGGCGCGGATGTCCTGATGCGCCGCGAGGTAATCGATGGCCGCGGTGAGGTCCCGCACCATCGCGCGGTTGAGCGCATTCTTGGTCTCGGGCCGGTCGAGCGTGACATGCAGGATGCCGCGCTCGATGTTCAGCTTGAGCGTTTCGCAGGTGGGAAGGGCGTCAGGCATGCGCAGGTCTCTCGGTCTCCCTCCCCCTGAAAGGGGGAGGGTTGGGGCGGGGGTCCAATCGAAGATGATCCCCACCCGGACTGCTTCGCAGTCCGACCTCCCCTTTTCAAGGGGAGGTAAGAAGGGAGAAGCCTCAGTGATTCTTCCGTTGCCCCGGGAGGATGCCCATGCCCTTGCAGATGATGCCGAGCATGATTTCGTCCGCGCCGCCGCCGATCGAGGTCAACCGTGAGTCGCGATACATGCGCGAAATCTCGCTTTCGGTCATGTAGCCCATGCCGCCCCAGTATTGCAGGCAGGAGTCCGACACTTCGCGTATCAGCCGTCCCGCCGTGAGCTTCGCCATGGAGGCGAGGTTGGTCACATCCGAACCGGCGAGATATTCCTCCACGGTGCGATAGACGTGCGAGCGCAGCAGCTCGACCTTGGTCTCGAGCTCGGCCAGGCGGAAGTGCACCACCTGATTGTCGAGAATGCTCTTGCCGAACGCCTGGCGCCCCGCCGTGTACTCGATGGTCATCCGGATCATCCGCTCCATCTTCATCAAACCTGCGGTCGCCGCCCAGATGCGCTCCTCTTGGAACTGCTGCATCTGGTAGATGAAGCCCATGCCCTCCTCGCCGATGCGGTAGCGCTGCGGCACGCGCACATTATCGAAGAAAATCTGCGCCGTGTCGGAGGCGCGCATGCCGAGCTTGTCGAGCTTGCGCGCGATCTCCACGCCCTTTGTTTTCATCGGCAGGCAGATCAGCGTCTTGTTGCGGTGGGCCGGACCGTCGCCCGTATTGGCGAGCAGGCACATCCAGTCGGCCTGCGTGCCGTTGGTGGTCCACATCTTGCCGCCGTTGATCACATAGTCGCCGCCGTCTTTCTTCGCCGTAGTCTTGATCGAAGCGACATCCGAGCCGGCGCCGGTTTCCGACACACCGAGGCAGGCGACGTAATCGCCCGAGATGCTCGGCTTGAGGAATTCCTCGCGCAGCTCGTCCGAGCCGTTCTTGGTCAGCGCGGGCGTCGCCATGTCGGTCTGCACACCGATCGCCATCACGGCCGAGCCGGACTTCGCGGCGCCGAGCGCCTCGCAGAACGCGACCTCGTAGGAATAGTCGAGCCCCTGTCCGCCGAACTTCTCCGGCTTGTGGATGCCGAGCAGGCCCTGGTCGCCCATTTTCTTGAACAGTTCGTGAGCTGGAAAAATGCCTTCCTTCTCCCATTCCTCGGCGTGCGGATTGATCTCGGACTCGATGAACCTGGTGACCGAGCGCATCAGCTCGCGGTGCTGTTCGGTGTAGATCATGGGTCCTCCGTCATTCCGGGACAGCGCGAAGCGCTGGGCCCGGAATCCATAACCACGATCCTATCTGCGATCGCACGAGTAGTGGTTATGGATTCCGGGCTCGCCGCTAACGCGGCGCCCCGGAATGACCACCATAACGGCCCTCACGCGCTTTACCAAGCATTTGCTTGGTAAAGCTTTCGGACTTTGCTAAAGCCTTTTTCCCGCTTGGAATTTCCGGGATCGGCATGGCGGCATATCAATCGGTCTTCCGCGCGAAACTCTTCGAGGGCCAGGCCGGCATCGTGACCGGGGCCGGGAGCGGCATCGGGCGCTGCACGGCGCATGAACTCACCGCGCTCGGCGCGACGGTCGCGCTGGTCGGGCGTCGCATGGAGAAGCTCGAAGCCGTCGCGCGCGAGATCGCGGACGCGGGCGGCACGGCGCGCTGCTACACCGCCGACATCCGCGAGGAAGAGCGTGTGCGCGAAGTCGTCGCGGAAGCGCTCGCCGATTTCGGGCGGCTCGACTTCCTCGTGAACAACGCGGGCGGTCAGTTCGCCGCCCCGCTGGAAAATATCTCGGCGAAAGGCTGGGACGCGGTTGTACGCAACAACCTGACCGGCGGCTTCCTGATGGCGCGCGAAGCCTACACACAATGGATGAAACAGAACGGCGGCGCGGTCGTGAACATGCTCGCCGACATGTGGAACGGCATGCCGACGATGGGCCACTCCGGCGCGGCGCGCGCCGGCATGCTGAATTTCACCGAGACCGCCGCGTTCGAATGGGCGCCGGTGCGCGTCAACGCCGTGGCGCCCGGCTGGATCGCGTCGTCCGGCATGGACCAGTATCCGCCGGAGGCAGGCGACCGCATTCGTTCGCTGCGCACGAAGCTTCCCGCCGGGCGCATGGGCACCGAGTCGGAAGTCTCTGCCGCGATCGTGTTCCTGCTGTCGCCGGCCGCCGCGTTCGTGTCCGGCACGTGCATCCGCATCGACGGCGCCGCCCCGAACGTGAAAGCGAGCCACGCGCTGGTGCAGCGCGGCGCGACGGCCGAGTTCAACGGTTTTCATCTGGCCAGCAAGCCGAAGGTGCTGGAGTGATGACGCACAGCTCTCTCCCATACCTCCCCCTGCAAGGGGGAGGTCGCCCGCCGAAGTCCGAAGGACGAAGGCGCGGCGGGTGGGGATCATCCGCGCGCAGACCCCCACCCCGACCCTCCCCCTTTCAGGGGGAGGGAGCACGCGGGAGATAGCAGTGCCCGCCATCGAATCGAAGATCGATGTGAGAGGCGATGCGTTCGCGCGCAATCGCCAGCACATGCTCGGGCTTGTCGAGAAGCTGCGCGCACTCGAAACCCGCACGCGCGAGCGATCGGCGCAAGCAAAGCCGCTGTTCGACCGGCGCGGACAACTGCTGCCGCGCGAGCGAGTCGCGCGCCTGCTCGATATCGGCGCACCGTGGCTGGAGCTGTGCTCCATCGCCGGCTACGGCCTCGACACCCCGGACCTCGACAAGTCCGTGCCCGGCGGCGGCATGATCGCCGGCGTCGGCTACGTGTCGGGCGTGCGCTGCCTGGTGGTCGCGAGCGACTCAGGGACCGATGCCGGCGCGATCCAGCACATGGGACGCGAGAAGCTGCTGCGCGCCCAGGAGCTGGCGCTGAAGAACAAGCTGCCGTTCATTCATCTGGTCGAATCCGCTGGCGCCAACCTGCTGCGCTACCGCGTCGAAGGCTTCATCCATGGCGGCGCGATCTTCCACAATCTGGCGAAGCTCTCCGCCGCAGGCGTTCCAGTCATCACCGTGGTGCACGGCTCATCGACAGCGGGCGGCGCCTACATGCCGGGCCTCTCTGATTACGTGATTATGGTGCGCGGCCGCGCCAAGGCGTTCCTCGCCGGACCTCCGCTGTTGAAAGCCGCAACCGGTGAGATCGCGACCGACGAGGAGCTCGGTGGCGCCGTGATGCACACGCATGTGTCGGGGCTCGGCGAGTATCTCGCCGAAGACGACGCGGACGGCGTGCGCTTCGCGCGCGAGGTGATCGCGCGCTTGAGCTGGGGCAATACAACAGCGCCGCAAGGCAAGCCGCCACGCTATGACGCCGACGAACTGCTCGGCATCATGCCGCCGGACCGCAAGTCGGCAGTCGACATGCGCGACGTGATTGCGCGCTTCGCCGACGATTCGGATTTCCTCGACTTCAAGCCGGACTATGGCCCCGCGACCGTGTGCGGCCACGCCGCCGTACAGGGCTTTGCAGTCGGCATCGTCACCAACAACGGGCCGCTCGATCCGGCGGGCGCGACGAAAGCCACGCACTTCATCCAGGCGTGCTGCCAAGTGGGTCTGCCGATCCTCTATCTGCAGAACACCACCGGCTACATCGTCGGCAAGGCGTCCGAGGAAGCCGGCATGATCAAGCACGGCTCGAAGATGATCCAGGCGGTGTCGAACGCGAACGTGCCGCAGATCAC
>Ga0190275_10001683_pt1 | contig 16281 bp, 12 predicted proteins | sample Popmic550T_FD_133745 | JGI IMG/M metagenome (GOLD analysis project Ga0190275, IMG submission 133745) | Populus adjacent soil microbial communities from riparian zone of Yellowstone River, Montana, USA - 550 T | ecosystem: Environmental > Terrestrial > Soil > Riparian zone > Trees stand | place...
GAGTGGGACGTCGAGCCGGCGTGGCAGAACTCGACCGCCTCGGTGCGCCGCGCCAAGGACACGTATACGGTCATCGGCGATTCCGATGCCTACGCGATCGTCTTCCCGAGCAACGGCGACCTCGCGCAGTTCGCGGTGCGGAGGGAGGCGCGGCGCCGCGGCATCGGAACGCAGCTCCTCCGGCAGGCTGCCGCCGTCGCGGGAAAACCGCTGCGCATCATGAACATCGACGAGCGCGCCGAAGGGATCAAACACTTCTTCCACGCGCTGGGCGCGAAGCGGACCGTCCGCCAGCTGGAGATGGTCCGCAACATCTGACACTGGCGGAGTTCGTGCTTTGACCGGGCCGGGGCATGACCGTGGCGCGGGCCGATATCCTGGTCGTTGAGGACGATGAGCCGGTTCGAGCTCTCCTCATCGAATACCTGACAGAGCATTCCGATTTCGTCGTCGACGGCGCCCGCGACGGCGTCGACGCTTTGCATCAGGTCTGCACGCATCGATACCGCGTGGTCGTTCTCGACGTGATGATGCCCTACATGACCGGCATCGACTTTCTCGACTCCCTCGAGGCGATGGTGTCCGACCCGTCGATCAGGACCATGGACGAGCTCCCCGCGGTGGTGATCATCACCGCCGCCCCGCCCGAACAGATCCCGAGCGCCGTCATCGAGCAACGCTTTCCCTCGATGGTGCGCTGCGTCTTCCGCAAGCCGGTGGATCCGCAGGGTTTGGCGGAGTGCGTGGAGCGGTTGCTGAGGTGACTTACCGCCCCAGCGCCGAGTCGATCGCCCGCGTCACCGTCTCCCGCGCCAGGTCGCCCTTGTAGACTACGTTCGCGGCGCGGGTGAGGATGGCCTTCTTCTCGTCGTCGTTGACGAAGCGGGAGGTGACGATGATGACCGGGATGCCGGCGGTGGCGGGGTCGCTCTTCAGGCGTTGCAGGACCTCGTGGCCGCCGAGGCCGGGCATCATCAGGTCGAGCAGGATGATGTCCGGGAGGTCGGTCTGGGCGCGGGCGATGCCGTTCAGGCCGTTGTCCGCTTCGAGGATCTGTGTGCCCGGGCGGGTGGCGAAACTCGCCACGGCGTAGCGCGCCGCCTCGTCGTCGTCGACCACGAGGACGCGCAGCGGCGCCGCATCGGCCGGCGTATCGCCGGGAACCGTGCCGCCCTGGGCCGCCGGCCCTTCTTCGCCGCCGAAGCGGATCGGGATCTCGGCCCAGAACGTCGAGCCGGAGCCGACGGTACTGCGAACGCCGACGCGCCCACCGAGGAGCGTGGCCAGTTTGCGCGTGAGCGGGAGGCCGAGGCCCGTCCCCTTCTGCGCGCGCTGCAACGGGTTGTCGATCTGCGTGAACTCCTCGAAGATCCGCTCCTGGTCTTCCGGCGCGATACCGATGCCGGTGTCGGCGACCCCGAACATCACCGCGGTGTTCCCCGCCGCCAGCGACGCCGTGACCCGGATCTCTCCTCCCTCGGTGAACTTGAGGGCGTTGGAGATGAAGTTGCGCAGGATCTGCGCGATCTTCCCTTCGTCGTTGAACATCGGAGGAATCCCCTCGGGCTCGTCGAACACGAGCGACAGGGAGCGGTTGAGCAGCAGTGGCCGCAGCATGCCTCGCAGTGCGCTGAAAAGGTTCGTCACCTCGAGCTCGGCCGGGCGGACGTCGATCTTCCCCGCCTCGATCTTGGCCAGATCGAGGAGGTCGTTGACCAGGCTTTCGAGATCCTCGGAGGCACGGCGGATGAGGGCCACCTGTTTCTGCCCGTCGGCGTCGAGCGGCGCTTCCTCGAGGAGCCGCGTCAGGGCCAGGATCGAGTTCACCGGGGTGCGGAACTCGTGGCCCATGTCGGAGAGGAACCGCGACTTGGCATGGTCGGCGCGGCGGAGGAACTCCGCCTTCTCGTCCAGCTCCGCGTAGAGCGCGAGCACGCCGCGGTTCGTATCCTCGAGCTCCTGGTTCAGCCGTTCCTGCTCTTCCCTTCGCTGATTCAGCTCGGCCAGGGCTTGCAACAGCTCCGCGTTCTGCTGCTGGATCTCTTCCAAAGGACTTTCCGGCCGCTGCCGCGCCAGCTCGTCGACCAGCTTCACCAGCCTCTCGTTCGACAGCAGCGGCGCGTTCGGCGGCAGGCGCTTGTACATCACCACCGTCGTTCCTTTGTCGCCGGTGCTGATCTGGACGTCGTCCATGAGCCGGCGCGCACCGATGATGCCGAGTCCCATGCCGCTGGGAGATTGGTATCGCCCCGCGAGGACGTCGTCGAGGTTGGAGATGCCGGGCCCGCGATCGGCGACCGTGAGCACGAGGGTCTGCGTGCCGGCGCGGTTGTCGACGGCGAACTCGACCCGTCCGCCGCCACCGTAGCGAAGCGCGTTGCGGGCGATCTCGGAGGCCACCGTGGCGATGCGGGTCTGGTCCTGCTCCTCGAACCCGAGCAGCGCCGCGATCTGGCGCGAGCGGCGCCGCGCGGCCACGAGGTCGTACTCGAAGTGCAGCGAGACCGAGGAGATCGGGGTGACTGCCATCAGGAAGCTTTCGCGACGACCACGGTGGCGTCGTCGTTGCCGCGGCAGTGATCGCGGTAGATCACGGCCGCGATCAGCGTCGGATCGTGCTGCAGGAGCCCCGGGTACGACGAGATGCTCCAGTTGGCCGAAATGCCGTCCGAGTGAAGGATCAGCACCGCCGAAGCGGACCAGGGATACGAGAATGTCTGCACCTTGCGCATCTCGTGACCGACGATGCCGTTGAGCGAGACCACCCGCCGTTGCCCGTCGTCGTCCGCAATCGTACCAGCGATATTGCCCACGCCGGCGAAGTCGACCTTGCCGTCGGTGGCGTGAATCCGGGCGATGCCGATCGCGGCGCCTCGGGTCGGCCGAAGAGCGCCGTGGGCGTCCTGCAGCATCCGGTCGAGCGGCAACTCGGAACGTTCCGAGAAGAGACGGACTGCCTCGGTCGAAGCGGTCGCCGCGGCCAGGCCGTGACCGAGGCCGTCGGCAATGGCGAGCGTGGCGCTTTCGCGCGACACCGACGCCATCCAGGCATCGCCCGGCTGTTCCTCGCCCGGATAGGGCACACAGATGCCGGCATAGGTGAGGCGGGGCGGGAGCGCCACGATCGGCTTGCGCGCGGACTCGTCTTCGACCCGGCAGAGCACGACCGTGCCGCGGTCCGGAACGGCGTAAGCGTCGAAGAACGTGGCCGCGCGCCTGATCGCGCCGAGGCCCGTACCGGAGCTTCCGGCGGTCGAGTATCCGTCGCGCATGGCCCCGGAGATGCTGGCGATGCCGCGCCCTTTGTCGATGGCGACGATGGCGAGCCCATGCTCCGGCTGCCCGTTCGAACCGAAGAGAATCGACCCGCCGTCGCCGTGCTTGATCAGGTTCGTGGCCAGCTCGGTCGCGATCAGCGCCGCCTTTGCGGCCGCCACTTCGCTCAGCCGCAGCGCCTGTGCGCTTTGCGTGGCGAGGCGGCGTGCGCCCGCCACTTCACTCGCATCGCCGACGCGGACGATGCGCGTCAGGCGCGTCACGAAACGCCTCTCCAGCGCGTGATCGCGATCCGCGTACCTTCGCCCGGAGCGGTCTTGATCTCGAACTCGTTCGACAGCCGCCTGGCGCCGCCGAGTCCGAGGCCCATGCCCGAGCCGGTGGTGAAGCCGTCGCGGAGCGCTGCGGCGAGGTCGGGAATGCCCGGGCCGTGATCCTCGAAGATCAGCCGCAGGCCGCGGCGGTGTCCGTCGTCGAGACCCTCCAGCGTCAGCGTACCGCCTTTGCCGTAGTCGACCATGTTGCGCGCCAGCTCGGAGGCGGCGGTCACGATCTTCGTCTGCTCGACGAGGCTGAACCCGAGCTCCACCGCCCACTTGCGTACCGCGTGACGGACGCCGACGACTTCCGGCGCCGCGCGCACGGACATGGTCTCACTCTTCGCGATCCGCATCCGTTGGCTCCGCCTCCGATTCGCCGCCTTCGGCGATTGAACGGAGCAACTCCATCCCCCGCTCGACGTTCAGGGCGGAGCGCACGCCTTTCAGCGAGAGTCCCAGCTCGACGAGCGTGATCGCCACCGACGGCTGCATGCCGACGACGACCGTGTCGGCGTCGAGGATGCGCGCCATGGCGGCGGTGTTGGCCAGCATGCGTCCGATGAACGAATCGACGACGTCGAGCGACGAGATGTCGATCAGCACGCCCCGTGCGCGATGCTTGACGATCTGCGCGGTGAGATCGTCCTGCAGGGTCATGGCCGTCCGGTCATCCATGTCGACCTGGATGGAGACGAGGAGGAACCTCCCCATCTTCAGGATCGGGATGCGTTGTTCCATGCGCTACTCCGCCGCCCCGGCGGCGCGGCCGGCCGAAGCTTTGCGCACGACGGCCAAGCCGGCGCGCTTGAGGGCGATGGCAAACGCATCGGCCAGCGTAGCCTTGGTGATGACGTCGTTGATCTCCACGCCGAGGTGGACGATCGTCTGCGCGATCTGCGGACGGATGCCGCTGATGATGCAGTCCGCCCCCATCAGCCGTGCCGCGGCGACGGTCTTCAGCAGGTGCTGCGCGACCAGCGTGTCGACCACCGGCACGCCGGTGATGTCGATGATGGCGATCTCGGAGCCGGTGTCGACGATGGTCTGCAGCAGGCTCTCCATGACCACCTGCGTACGGGCGCTGTCGAGCGTGCCGATGAGCGGCAGCGCCAGCACGCCCTCCCAGAGCTGCACGACCGGAGTGGAGAGCTCGAGCAGTTCCTGCTGCTGGCGGGCGATGATCTCTTCGCGCCCCTTCTGGTAGGTCTCGGTGGTGTAGAGGCCGAGGGCATCGAGGAGGGTGGTGATGTCCCACGCCCGGTCGGTGAGCTCCTCGGCCGCGACGTTCTTGCGCAGCACGTCGAAGACCGGCTGCTTGAGCGAGAAGACGAAGGTCGCGGTCTCGGTCGGACTGAAGCCCTGACGCGCGCGGGAGCGGGAGATCCCGGACAGAAAGTCGCGCACCGGAGCCCAGGTGTCGGATGTGTTGACGTTCGCGCCGCCGCCGGTCTCGAGGGCCCGGCTCAACAGCTCGATGAAATCGCGGCACTGCTGTTCGAGCTCGCCCGCCTTCAGCAGATTGTTCCGCAGCGCGAGGTCCTGTCGCTGCAGCCGCACCCACTCGTTGACGATCTCCTGCGCGTTCGCGCGCAATAGCCCGGCAAGCACTGCCCATCCCTTTTCTGCCATGAAATCGCTCCGTATGCGAAAGTAGCGGGACTCTACTACGCAAAGACAGGGCCGAGGGCAAAGGGCCGAGGGCCGGGGAGATCCGCGCCGTGCAGTGTGTAAGGCTTTTCTGATTCCTCGATTTTCCCTCGGCCCTCAGCCCCTCGGGCCTCAGCCCTGAGGCTGCTACGATGCGCCTTCGATGCAGCCCCGCTTCATCACCATCCATGGCCATTTCTATCAGCCGCCGCGGGAGAACCCGTGGCTCGAGGCGGTGGAGACGCAGGATTCCGCCTACCCCTGGCACGACTGGAACGAACGGATCACCGCCGAGTGCTACGAGTCGAACGCGACCGCACGCGTCCTCGACCGGCAGGACCGCATCCGCGCCATCATCAACAACTACGCGACCATCAGCTTCAACTTCGGCCCGACGCTCCTGAGCTGGCTGCAGGCGGCTGCACCCGATACCTACGCGGCCGTCCTGGAGGCCGACCGGCTGTCGCGCGATCGCTACTCCGGCCACGGCTGCGCGATCGCCCAGGCGTACAACCACATCATCCTGCCGCTGGCAAATGCGCGCGACATTCAAACGCAGGTGCGCTGGGGCATTCGCGACTTCGAACATCGCTTCGGCCGCAGGCCGGCCGGGATGTGGCTGCCGGAGACGGCGGTCGACGTCGCCTCACTCGAAGCGCTGGCAGCCGAAGGGATCATCTTCACCATCCTGGAGCCGCATCAGGCGGCGCGCTGCCGGCGGATCGGCGAGACGGAATGGCAGCCGGCGCACGGCCGGATCGACCCGACCATGCCGTACGCCTGCCCGCTGCCGTCCGGAAAGAGCATCGTCATCTTCTTCTATGACGGCCCGATCTCGCGCGCCGTGGCGTTCGAGCAGTTACTCGCGCGCGGCGAGAACCTCGCCCATCGCCTCGCCGGCGCCTTCAGCCCCCACCGCGACCACCCGCAGCTCGTCAACATCGCCACCGACGGCGAGACCTACGGCCACCATCACCGCTTCGGCGAGATGGCCCTCGCCTACGCGCTGCGCGTGATCGAGGAACAGCAGCTCGCGAAGCTGACGAACTACGGCGAGCATCTGGAGACCCACCCGCCGACGCACGAGGTGGCCATCCTCGAGCGGACCGCCTGGAGCTGTGCGCACGGCGTGGAGCGCTGGCGCAGCGACTGCGGCTGCCACACCGGCTCGAGCCCGGGATGGAACCAGCAGTGGCGCACGCCGCTCCGCGACGCCCTCGACTGGCTGCGCGACGAGATTGCACGGATCTTCGAACGCCAGGGAGCGAAGCTGCTGCGCGACCCGTGGGCCGCGCGCGAGGATTACATCCAGGTCATCCTCGACCGCTCCGCCGAGAGCGTCACGCGGTTCCTGGCCAAACACGCCGTCCCGGGCACACCGGTTTCTCCGGCGCTGGAGCTGCTGGAGATGCAGCGCTACGCGATGCTGATGTACACGAGCTGCGGCTGGTTCTTCAGCGACGTCTCCGGCATCGAGACCGTGCAGGTGCTCCACTACGCCGGCCGGGCGATCCAGCTCGCCGGACGCGCCGGCGCCACCGGCCTCGAAGCAGCGTTCATGGACCGCCTCGAGGGCGCACGCAGCAACATCGCCGACCGCGGCACCGCGCGCCAGATCTACGCGCGCGAGGTCCTTCAGGCGCGCCTCGACCTCGGACGCGTCGCCGCGCACTACGCCGTCCTCTCCCTCTTCGACAAATTCGACGACCGCGCGCGCGTCTACTGCTACGAGGTCACCCGGCGCGATCACGAGATCCACAAGGCCGGACGGGCGCGGCTGGCCATCGGCGCGATCGAAGTCCGCTCGACCATCACCTACGAGACCGCCTCCTTCGAATTCGCCGTGCTGCACCTCGGCGAGACGGAGCTCACCGGCGGGGTGCGTCACGCGGGGCTGGAGGCGGACTACGACTCGGTGCGCCTCGGCCTCTTCGAGGCGATGGAGCCGGGGGAGATGCCGAACGTGATCCGCCTCCTCGACACCTACTTCGGCGAGATGCCGATCTCCATCCGCTCCCTCTTCCGCGACGAACAGCGCCGGGTCATGCGCGAGCTCATCGTAGCCACGCTCCAGGAAGCGGAGTCGGCCTTCCGTCAGTTGCACGAGCGCTACGACCCGCTGATGCGTTTCTATAACCGCCTCGGCATCCCGGTGCCGAAAGTCCTGCAGACCGCCGCCGAGTTCGACCTCAACCTCCAGATCCGCCGCCTGCTCGAAAAAGACCTCGGCGCCCCCGCCGAGCTCGAAGCCCGCCTGCGCGAAGCGCGCGACGAAGGCGTCACCCTCGACGAGACCACCTTGATGGCCTTCCGCGACGCCATCGAGCGCGCCACCGAACGCTTCCGCGAAAACCCCGAAGACCTCGACCGCCTCGAAACCCTCGAAACCCTTGTCGCCATCGTCCGCGAAGCCAACCTCCCCGTCGACCTCCGCCGCGCCCAGAACCGCTACTACCGCATGCGCCAGACCGTGCGCCCGGTCATCGAAGCAGTCTCCACGGACGCCTCCCGGGAGTGGCTGCAGATGTTCGACTCGCTTGGGGAGATGTTGTTGATCGTGGGGCAGGAGGGTGAGTTGGGGGGCACGAGGTATGAGGGATGAGTGCCTGCCATGTTTGCCGCGGGTGCGCAAAACCTGTCACCCGAGCTCGCACCCTCACGCGGGAGCCGCCGTAGGCGGCGAAAGATCTGTAGACCCGCGGACGACAGCATATGGTTTGCGCGTACCCTCTGTTCTGTCGCCCGCTTCGCGGACTCGCCTTCGTGGGATCCGCGCGATACCCGCCCTGAAGGGCGGGCCTACAGATCTTCCGCCGCCTTCGGCGGCTCCCGCACCCAGCAGCTTTTACTCATACCTCATACCTCATCCCCGTACCCCATGCCTTAAGATTCCCGGCGATGCCCACCTCCACCCACCCACCCGCCGACGCCCCCCGCACCGCGGGTGTCCTTCTCCATCCGACCTCGCTTCCCGGCAGCTATGGCATCGGCGATCTCGGGGACGAGCTCGTGGCGTTTCTCGATTGGGCGCAGAGCGCCGGGATGCGCATCTGGCAGGTGCTGCCGCTCAACCCGACCGGCTACGGCGCGTCGCCGTATGGCTGCCTCTCGTCGTTCGCCGGCAATCCGCTCCTGATCTCGCCGCAACGGCTGCTGCACGAGGGGCTGCTCGATCCCGACGACGTGGCCAACGTGCCGCGCTTTTCGGATGAGCATGTGGAGTTCGATACCGTCCAGACGTACAAGTCGCAACTCCTGCACACGTCGTGGAAGCGTTTCGAGGAGCGTGCGACGGCCGAACAGCGCGCGGCGCTGCAGGCCTTCGTCGAGGCCGGCGAGCAGCGCGAGTGGCTCGACGACTACGCGCTCTACATGGCCCTCAAAGAGAGCGCCGGCGGCGCGCCGTGGTGGAAGTGGGATGCGGCGCTCGTGGCTCGCGACGAGGAGGCGCTGACTGCCGCCCGCACCGGGCACGCCGAGGCGATCCAGTTCTGGCAGTACGTCCAGTTCCTCTTCTTCCGGCAGTGGAGCCTGGTCCGCGAGGCGGCACACGCGCGCGGCATCCGGATCCTGGGCGACGTGCCGATCTACGTCGCCTGCGACAGCGCCGACGTCTGGGGCAACCGGGAGCTGTTCCAGCTCGACGAGCAGGGGGAGCCGACCGTCGTCGCCGGCGTGCCGCCCGACTACTTCAGCGCCACCGGCCAGCGCTGGGGCAATCCGCTCTACCGCTGGGACGTGATGCGGGAGACCGAGTACCGCTGGTGGGTGGCCCGCGTGCGCACCAACCTCCGCTTCGCCGACATCATCCGCCTCGATCACTTCCGCGGCTTCGCCGCCTACTGGGAGATCCCCGCCGAGGAAAAGACCGCGGTCCACGGCCGCTGGATGCCCGGCCCCGGGAACGCCCTCTTCGACGCGCTGCGCACCGGCCTCGGCGACCTGCCGCTCGTCGCGGAGGACCTCGGCTTCATCACCGAGGACGTTCATGAGCTGCGGAAATCGACCGGCCTGCCGGGGATGAAGATCCTGCAGTTCGCGTTCGCGCAGAACGACAGCGTGCACCTCCCCCACCGCTACGAACCGAGCACCGTGGTCTACACCGGCACCCACGACAACGACACCGCACGCGGCTGGTTCGAGAGCGCCTCCGACGACGAGCGGGAGAACGCCCTCGCCTACCTCGGCTGCACGAACGCCGACGACATCGCCTGGGGCCTCATCCGCGCCGCCTACACCTCGGTGGCCGAGACCTCCATCGTCCCGGTCCAGGACATCCTCAGCCTCGGCAGCGACGCCCGCATGAACACCCCCGGCGCCGAACAGCACAACTGGAGCTGGCGCCTCGGCGCCGGAGTGCTGACGCACGAGCACGCGGCGAAGCTGTGGAAACTGGCGCTGGTGACGGGACGCAGTTAGTGCCGACGATCCTGACCCATCCCGCGGTGGCGCTACTGAAGACCTGGTGCCCGCGATTGTCCGGCCGCGTCGCCGCGACCGGCGCGTTCCTGTCGATCCTCCCGGACTTCGACGTGATCGCGTTCCCGCTCGGCATCCCGTACGAGCACCTGCTCGGGCACCGCGGGATCACCCACTCGATCGCCTTCGCCGTTGCAATGGCGGCCCTGGCTACGTCCATCCTGCGCGATGCGCCGCGAAGGCCGGCGTTCCTCTTCCTCCTCGTCTGCGCCCTCGCCCACCCTCTCCTCGACGCCCTCACCGACGGCGGCCTCGGCGTCGCCCTCTTCGCCCCCTTCTCCAACGAGCGCATCTTCTTCGCCTGGACCCCCATCCGCGTCTCCCCCATCGGCGCCGGCTTCTTCAGCGCCCGCGGGATGGAGACGGTGTGGAGCGAGGTAAGGTGGGTGTGGGGGCCGGTGGGGGTGATCGGGATACTAGGCAAATACGCGCGTGATCGGAAGCTCGAAGCCAGGAAGGAGCGGTGAGGTGATCGTGCCGCCGGCGTCGGTGTCGATCTCCGCCGTCTTCGTGTACGTCCCGCCCTGGAGCCGAAAGATCTTCACCAACTCCAGTTCCGGGTCGACGACCCAGTACTCGTCGACACCGGCAGACTCATACAGCTTCCGCTTCTGGATCTCGTCGTAGCGGCGCGTTCCGTCGGAGAGGACTTCGACCACGATGTGCGGCGGGCCCTGGATGTTCTTTCCGCCGATGATGGACGCACGTTCGTCTTTGATGAAGAGAACGTCCGGCTGAACGACCCTGTCATCCGCGAGTACGACGTCGAGCGAGCCTGCGACCTTGCCGCCGTGCACATACGAATAGTTCACGAATGCAGCGTTGAGCGCGGCCACGATAAATTGATGCCGTGGAACGGGCGAAGGATTCACGTACAGCTCTCCGTCGATGATCTCGTAGCGATTCCCGTCATCCGGGAGCTTCACGTAATCCTCGTAGGTCAGACGGTTGGTGGCTGCGACTGCCATGACGGTTTCCTGCGCTCAATTCTACGCCCGTTCCAGAATGGCCACCGGGAACGCGGCAAACACCTCACGGAGCGGAAGAGTGTCGCCTTCGACAACCTCTTCCGTGAACGCGTTCCGCCAGCGGCCGCCCACGGAAAGAGCGTGCTCGCCCCATACCTCGGCGAGCGGGAACTGCGGCGGTTTAACGAGGCGCGTGGTGAGGCGGGGGACGACGACCACGATGTCCTCGCCGCGGGCGAAGGCTACGGCGTTCTCGGTGCCGGTCTCCAGGGCGCGGTACGCGCCGGACCGGAAAGTCTCCGCGTGCCTGGCGCGTGCGGCGAGGGCGCGGGCGGTGACGAAGAGTTTGATGCGGCCGTCCACCCAGGTGCGCAGGAGCGTGGTCGGAGGAGACATCCGTTCGAGCATCGCCGTCCGTTTTTCGTAGTCGACCGGGCGGCGGTTATCGGGGTCGACGAGGCTGAAGTCCCACAGCTCGGTGCCCTGGTAGAAGTCGGGGGCGCCGGGGCTGCAGGCTTTGAGCACGACCTGGGAGAGCGCGTTGAGCATGCCGTGGAAGGCGATGCGTTTCTGCAGGCGGCGGAAGCCTTCGAGGAACGGGGGGTGGTCGATGACCGCCGTGGCGAAGTCCTGCAGCGCTTTCTCGTAATCGGCGTTCGGCGAGAGCCAGCTCGAGTGCGTCTTTGCCTCGCGCGCCGCTTTTTCCAGGAACATGCGCAGGCGGTCCGGCACCGACGCCAGCTCCGCGTCGTCGAGGGGCCACATGCCGGCAAGGGTCTGGTAGATCATCCACTCTTCATTCGGGTCGGGCGCACCATCGCGCTTGAGCGGTGCGTTGACGCGCGACCACTTCCGCGCCTCGCGCGTCCAGACGTCCGGCATCTCCGAGAGGACGCTGATCCGTGCCCGTACGTCCTCGGCGCGCTTGGTGTCGTGCGTCGAGGTGGCGTTCATCGTGTTCGGCCACGCCGCCGCCATCCGCTCGTTGCGCTCGTGCAGTTCGCGCACGCCGTCGAAGCCGCCGCCGCGTCCCGGCTCGCCGCCGACCTCGTTGAGCGACAGCAGGCGGTTGTAGTTGTAGAAGGCGGTGTCCTCGACGCCCTTGGCCATGACCCGCCCGGTGAATTGCTGCCAGCGCTTCACGAACTCCAGCCAGTGATCGCACTCCCCGGCGATGTACGGCGGCGGATCGAGCAGCAGGACGCGCTCGACGAAGTGGAGGAGCCGGCGGTCGACGTGTTTCGCGCGGCGGCGCGCTTCCGCGATCGCCTGATCGATGTACGCGCGGTCGCCCGCGGTCATCGCCGCCTCGCGCACGTACGTTCGATAGACCGGCATGCAGGCCGTGATCTCGATCAGTGCGGCCAGCAGCTCACTGGGCGAAAAATCGCGCGCGTTGCGATCCGCCACGGCGAGCGTGCCGAGGTGCGCGCCGAGCGCGCGCATTTCGCCGTAGAAGAGCTGGTCGATGGCCTGCTTCTTCTTCTCGTACACCATATCCTCGTACGATGCGGTGAGGCCGGTGTAGGTCTGATACGCCTCGGTCAATGACGCTAGTCCCGCCGGGTCGACGAAGACCGCGTTCACGGTATCGAGGAAGTCGTACCCGGTCGTTCCCGCGCAGCGCAACGCCGGCGGCAGCACCTCGCCGTGCTCGAGGATCTTTTCCACCACGACGTAAAAGGTCTCGCGCTCCTCCGTGGCCGGATCTCCGAGGCGGAGCTGCAGCTTGGTCAGGTAATTGATCGGATCGAACAACCCGTCGATATGGTCGATCCGTACACCGGTCACCTTCCCGTCAGCGATCATCTGGAGGATGACCCGGTTGCGCATCTCGAAGACTTCGGGGTTCTCGACGCGCAGCCCGATCAGGTCGGTGACGTCGAAGAAGCGGCGGTAGTTGATGGTCTCGCTGGCAATGCGCCAGTACGCAAGGCGGTACCACTGGCCGTCGAGCACGCGGTCGAGCAGGTCGAAGTCGCTGTTGAGCTTCTCCAGCGCCGCGTCGAGCGCCTGCCGGAACTCCGGCGACTGTTCCTGCACCCGCCACAGCGTGTCCTTGAGGAACCGGCTGTTGGCGAACGAGTCCTCGTTACTCACCAGGTCGCGAATCTCGATGGCCGGCCCTTCCTGCGGCAGCGACTCGATGCACTCGCGCAGCACGAGGTGATACGACTGCGGCGCGATCGGCAGCCGCTTGTCGTAGTACATGAGGAAGAAGCCCTCGGCGTCGAAACCGAGCTTCAGCTCTCCCGACTCCAGCGTCTCGCCATACGGCTTGCCGAGGATCGGGAGGAGCACCTTGTCACCGCGCCAGTCGATGTCGAAGTAGTGCAGATAGCGCGACTGCGGCCCGTTCTCCAGGACGCTCATCCACCAGGCGTTCTCGTGGCTGGCCGCCATATGGTTGGGAACGATGTCGAGCAGCAGCCCCATGCCGTGGCGGTCGAGCTCTCCCTGCAGCTCCGTGAAATCGTCGGGCGTACCGAGCGCCGGGTTCAGCGAGCTCGCGTCGACGATGTCGTAGCCGTGCGTGCTCCCCTTCCGCGGCCGCAGCAGCGGCGAAGAGTAGAGATCGGTGATGCCGAGGGCGGCGAGGTACGGGACGATTCGCCGCGCGTCCTGAAACGTGAAATCGGCATTGAACTGGATCCTGTACGTGGCGAGCGGAATGCGGAACATCTACGACGTACTCCAGAGCGCAAACGACACCGGCGGCAGCGTGATCCGGCTGCCGTCCGAAGCGCCCGTGTCGAGCAGCGGCTGCCACGACACGTTGCCGAACGGGTTCTCCACAGTCTGGGCCTTGTCGCTGAAGTTGAACGCGAGCAGCACATCGCCGCGGCGGACCAGCAGCACGTTGCGCTCGTCGTCCGCGTGCGTCTCGGCCGCGCGCAGGTCGAGATTCCGCAGTGCCGGAGTGTCGCGGCGCAGCGCCAGGAGCTCCCTGTAGAGCCGGAGCATCGACGCATGCTCGTCGCGCCGGAGTAGCGACCAGTTCAGTTTCGAGCGCTGGAAGGTCTCCTCCGCGTCAGGGTCGGGCGGATCCCCCTGCCAGATGAAGTCGTCGAACTCCTCGTGCCGCCCCTTCCGGACCGCCTCGATCAGGTCGGGGTCGGAGTGCGAGGTGAAGTACTGGAACGGCGCCGTCTCACCGTACTCCTCTCCCATGAACAGCATCGGTACGAACGGCGAGAGGATGATCGCCGCGGCGGCGAGACGAACGCGTTCGACCGACAGGAGCGCGGCGATGCGGTCGCCCGTCATCCGGTTGCCGACCTGGTCGTGGTTCTGCGACGAGACCACGAACTGCGCACCGTCCGTCGTTTTCGGCTTGAGGCCGTACTTGCGCGCCCGGTACGTCGAATGCTGGCCGATGTAGAGGTAGCCGTTCTGCATCACCCGGGCGAGATTGCTCGCCTTCGGCGGAAAGCCTTCGTAATAGCCGTCCTGCTCGCCCGTCAGCAGCGTGTGCAGCGAATGGTGATAGTCGTCCATCCACTGCGAGTCGAAGCCGAGGCCGTAGTCCTCCTTCGGCGTGATCACCCGCGGGTCGTTGAGGTCACTCTCGGCGATGGTGTAGATGCGGCGGCCGAGCTCCGCCGCCCGCTTCCGCACCGACTCGCAGAGGTCCTGCAGGAACGGCTCCGCGGAATGGTCGACGATCGCGTGGACGGCGTCGACGCGCAGGCCGTCGACGTGAAACTCATCCACCCACTGCAGCGCGTTCTGGATGAAGAACCAGCGGACGTCGTCGCTGCGGGCGCCGTCGAAGTTCAGCGCCAGCCCCCACGGCGTCTTGTAGCGGTCGGTGAAGTACGGGCCGTACTGGCTGAGATAGTTCCCCTCAGGCCCGAGGTGGTTGTAGACCACGTCGAGGAGGAGGGCCATGCCGCGCTGATGGCACGCATCGACGAGACGCTTCAGCGCGCGCGGCCCGCCGTACGAATCCTGCGCGGCATTGACGTACGTCCCGTCGTAGCCCCAGTTGCGGGTACCGGGGAACTGCCCCACCGGCAGCAGCTCGACCGCCGTGATCCCGAGCTCTTTCAGATGATCGAGATGGGCGATCGCGGCGTCGAACGTCCCTTCCTGCGTGAACGTCCCGACGTGCAGCTCGTAGACGATGTAGTCCTCGAGTGCGACTCCGGTCCATCCCTCGTCGTGCCACTCGAAGGCGCTCCCGACGACCTCGGAGGGCTTGTGCACGCCCTCCGGCTGCGAGCGCGATGCGGGATCGGGCCACTCATCTTTGCCGTCGAGCAGGAAGAGATAGCGCGTCCCTTCGCCGCAGTTGTCGACGACCGCCTCGTGATATCCGGCGGCGTCCTTCTGCATCGGTACGCGCCGCTCGCGCGGCGCGGTGATGTGCACTTCCACGCGCTCCCACTGCGGCGCCCAGACGCGAAACTCGCAGCGGTTGCCGTCGAGCAGGCGTGCGCTGAGAAATGGCTTCGCTCGTTCAGACAACGGCTGCCACCTCGAGCTCTTGTTCGACTTCGGTTGCCTGTCCGGCGTCCGGTTCTTCCTCCGAGACGAAGAACACCGCTCCCAGCGGCGGCAGCGTGATCGTCACCGACCAGCGCCGCCCGTGCAGCGGAAGCGGCACCGCGTCGATGCCGCCCATGTTCCCCTGAGCGCTGCCGCCGTAAACCGGCGCGTCGCTGTTCAGCACCTCGCGCCAGTGACCGCCGCGCGGCACTCCGATCTGATAGTTGTGGCGTTCCTGCGGCGTGAAATTCAGCACCACCACCACGATCTTGTTCGGGCGCGACTTCGAGCGGCGCATCAGGCTGACGATGCTGTTCTCCGTATCGCAGCAGTCGATCCACGCGAAGCCTTCCGGCGACATGTCCAGCTCGTGCAGCGCCGGGATGTCGCGATAGGCCTTGTTCAGGTCCTCGACCCAGCGGTTGATGCCGGCGTGTACCGGATGCTGCAGCAGGTCCCAGTCGAGCTGCGCGTCGTGGTTCCACTCCCGGTACTGCCCCAGCTCGCCGCCCATGAACAGCAGCTTCTTGCCGGGGCTCGCATACATGTGCGCGAAGAGGAGGCGGAGATTGGCGGCGCGCTGCCACTCGTCGCCGCGCATCTTCCCCATCAGCGAGCCCTTGCCGTGCACCACCTCGTCGTGCGACAGCGGCAGCACGAAGTTCTCCGTGAACGCGTACATCATCCGGAAGGTCAGGTCGTTGTGGTGGAACTTGCGGTGCACCGGGTCTTTCGAGAAGTACCGCAGCGTGTCGTGCATCCACCCCATGTCCCACTTCATCCCGAACCCGAGTCCGCCCACGTACGTCGGCCGCGAGACCATCGGCCACGCCGTCGATTCCTCGGCGATGACCTGCACGTCGGGATGGACCTTGTAGACGTCCTCGTTCACGCGCCGGAGAAACGAGATGGCCTCGATGTTCTCGCGCCCGCCGAATTCGTTCGGGAGCCACTCCCCCGCCTTGCGCGAGTAGTCGAGGTAGAGCATCGACGCCACGGCGTCCACGCGCAGCCCGTCCGCGTGGTACTCGTCCAGCCAGTAGAGCGCGCTCGAAAGGAGGAACGAGCGCACCTCGCTGCGGCCGTAGTTGAAGACCAGC
>Ga0190275_10001684_pt1 | contig 16278 bp, 14 predicted proteins | sample Popmic550T_FD_133745 | JGI IMG/M metagenome (GOLD analysis project Ga0190275, IMG submission 133745) | Populus adjacent soil microbial communities from riparian zone of Yellowstone River, Montana, USA - 550 T | ecosystem: Environmental > Terrestrial > Soil > Riparian zone > Trees stand | place...
GCCCAGATCACCGAGAACAAGGACCTGCAGGCCGTCTTCGCCGACATCTTCGATTCCGACGGCTCGGAGATCTACCTCAAGCCGGTCAGCGACTACGTCAAGCTCGGCACCCCGATCAGCTACTGGCACATCGTCGACGCCGCCCGCCAGCGCGGCGAAGTCGCCATCGGCTACCGCATCGCCGCCAACAGCAGCGACCCCGCCGGCTTCGGCGTCAGCGTAAACCCGCCCAAGGGCACCTCGGTGGCGTTCGCGCCGGATGACCGGGTGATCGTGATCGCGGAGGACTGAAGCAGGATGCTGTCATTTAGCCCACGAAAAAAGACGACGGGAGGCCTCCGGCGGGCCGGCCCGCCGGCTGCGTTGGTTGCCATAGGCTGAACGCACGCCTCCCGCACGGAACGCGGTCCGAGCGGAAACCAACGCAGCCGGCCGGGCCGGCCCGCCGGAGGCCCCTCGTCGTCTTTTCGCCGGCGGACTGAGAGCAACCTTGTTCCATTCGCGCACGTGGCGCGACCCCTCACCCCTGCGAGAGGGGCGACAAAACACCCGTTCCGGTTCAATTTCAGGCGAATGGATGGTTTGTTGCCCCTCTCCCCGCCGAGCCGGGGAGAGGGATGTTCGGCACCTGCGCGTGACAGAATCGAGGTCGTCCGAACAAGCCACGAACGCGTGAGAAGTTCAGGTGCCGGACGGGGTGAGGGGCCGTGCCACGGGGCGCGGCACTTTCACTTCACCGCTCGTCTCCCCCCTCCCATCGCCCTACCCGAACGGCAGGCTCTTGATGAACTCAGAGATGCGGGCCGCTTCCGCGCGGGTGAGGTCGGAGGGAAGCTCGACGGTCAGGAGAAAGTCGGGGCGGAGCACGAAGCGGTGGACGATGACGCCGGCTGGCTGGAGATCGGCGGCGCCCGGACCCGGCGCGCGGTCGCGTCCCGGGGCACTGTCGCCGCGAGCCGCGTGGCCGATCTCGGCAAGGCTCAGGCTCTCGATCGGGGCGAAGCGGGAAGGACGGCTTCGCCGGCCGACGATGAAGAATCCGGTGCCGATGCGATGAAGCTTCTTGAAGACCGCGATCACCTCGCGCCGGCTGCACGAAGTCCCCGCGCCGGCGAGCGCCTCCCGGACCCTCTCGACCGTCGTCACGGCCTCGTCCCCCCTCGACGCAAGATCGTCGAGGACGGCTTTCGCGCAGCGGTTCGAGTCGTAAAGCTGCCTCAGGCGCTCGAGGTTGTCCATCTGCACTCCCTCATATGAGGATAAGGCGACGCCAAAAGAGAGTCAATCAGCGCCAGAAATGCTCCACGCACGGATATTCTGTTAACGCAGAGGGTTACGAGCGTTGCACGCCAAGTCAGAAGTCCTCGCCCAAGCGTTAAACAAGCAGTAACGCGCGTAAGGTCAGAATCACTTGCCTTAGGAACGTCAATTGCCACGATTAAAACGTCACTCACCACATTAAGAACGTCATTCCGCACGTTGGAACCGTGGCCGCGTACGTATGGAAGCCGACGAGAAGGTTCAAGACGCTCGCGCTAGCGTGAACGACGCTCTCCACGACGTTTAACATGTAAGAACGCACGTCGGAAACGTTCGCCGCCGCTTCTTACACGTTCCCGTCCACGTTCGGAACGTTCCTCGCTACGTTCTAAACCTCGGCACGAACGTCGGAAACGTTCGAGGATACGTTCTAAACGTTCCAGCGAACGCTCTAAACATTGCTGGCTACGTCTTAAACGTTCCCGCCAACGTCCGGAACGCTCGCGGTCACGTCTTAAACGTTCCCGCCAACGTCCGGAACGCTGCCGCGAACGTCCGAAACGTTCTCGAATCCGTCTTGAACGTTCGCGTGTAGGTTTTCGGCCTTCCTGCAAACGTTCGGAACGCTCGCGGATGCCTCCTGAACCTTCGCGCGAACGTTCGGAACGTTCCCGAATACGTCTGGAACCTTCGCGCGAACGTCCGGAACGCTCGCGGATACCTCTCCAACCTTCCCGCCAACATTCGGAACGTTCTCGAATGGGTATCGAACCTTCCCGCGAACGTCCGGAACGCTCTCGTATACGGTTTCAACCTTCCTGCGAACGTATGGAACGCTCGCGGATGCCTCTCGGGCATTCGCGCGAACGCCCGGAATGTTCGCGGATGCCTCGTGAACCTCCGCGCGAACGTTCAGGACGCTCACGCGACCGTCGCGGAGGTTCGCAGGAACGTCCGAAATGCCTGCGAGAACGTCCTCAACGCTCTGACCGGCGGTTTTCACGCTCGTTCGCCTTCGAAAACGTCCGGCCGATGCTTCTGAACCTGGCCGGGAGCGTTCGGAACGCGAGCCGGAAGGCTTTCGACGCTCGCGCCGGCCTTCGGAGACGTCGCCGGAACGTTTTTCCGGCTCGCGCGAGCGTCGCCGCGGCACTTCGGAACCTCCCCGCTCGCCCGCACCGCGTCCGGCCTGCCGAAAAGATCGCCGGGGAACCGCTTCGCCGAGGACCCGGACCTCACCGTCGGTCTCGATGCCGCCGGCGGTAACGGCGAGAACGCGACCGCGGGTCCTGGCGACGATGGCGGAGACCATGGCACGGTGGCCGCGGCGGTTTTCGATCGCGGCAACGCGGTCGCGGTCGATCCGGACCGGTCAATCGGGAAGCGACGGCGCGGTACGAGAGAAGAGCGATGAGAGACGAGCGATCGCGCTGCGCGTGAAGTTCGGCGTCACGCCGGTTGTAAGCTTATCGTTTGTTGCGGCAACCGGCGCGCCGGTGAATCGAAGGAGAGCGAACCATCGACCAGGAACAGGTGACGGCCCTCGTTGCACGGGAGTTGGCTTGGATCGATCTGCCGTTGTGCGCGCCCGCGGGAAGCCAAGAGCGTCCCCTTCGCGCACGTGGCGCGACCCCTCACCCCGCCGGGCACCTGGTCTTCTAACGCAGCGAGAGTTGTATTCGGGACATCTCGCTGCTGCCACGCGCAGGTGCCCGGCATCCCTCTCCCCTACGAGAGGGGCGAGGGCCAACACACCACCCGTTCCGATTCAACTTCAGGCGAATGGGATGGTTTGTTGCCCCTCTCCCCGCCGGGTCGGGGAGAGGGATGTTCGGCACCTGCGCGTGGCGAGCACGCTTACCGGCCAACCTCGGCGACCGTTTGTCAGAAGCTCGGGTGCCGGACGGGGTGAGGGGCCGTGCCACGGGCGCGGCGCTTTCACTTCACCGACCGCCGTCTTCCCGAAACCACCGACAGCTCCCACATCCCCAATCCGGCGGCATGGAGCATCGTCCCGCTCTTGTTGATCGCCAGCGACCCGACGGGCGGCAAGCCCTCCTGAATCGACGTCCACGTCGCGCCGCTGTCCGTGCTGCGGAACACGCCGCCGCGCAGGCTGCTGATGTACAGCGTGTCCGCGTCCCGCGGGTCGGCCACCATCGAGAGCAACCCCCCTCCCTCGGGGAGCTTCGCCACGCGCGTCCACGTCTCGCCGCGATCCCGGCTGCGCCACAGCCAGCTCTCGAGCAGGTGGCCCGGGCCATCCACGTAGATCGTCGCGCCGCCGTCGGCGGCGGAGATGGCGATGTGGGACGCCGAGTTGGCCTCCGGCACCTTCACCTCCCAGGTGCGCCCGGCGTCGCGGCTGCGCATCAAGCCGTTCCCGATTCCGAACAGCACGTTCGAGTCGTGCAGGTCGACGGCGAGCAGGAACCCGTGCGCCCCGCTTGGAAGGCCGAGGCGACTCCACGTCGCGCCGCCGTCGCGCGTCACGAGGAACGCGCTGGCCGTCCCGCTGTAGATCACGCCCGGGAGCTTCGGGTCGGCGAACAGCTCGCCGTAGCCGGAGTCCGGAATCTCGAGGAACGTCCACTGCTGCGAGCCCGCGGGGAGCTTCGCCGTCCAGGTGCCGCCGCCGTTGGCGAACCAGCGGGCGTACACGGTCTCCTCCGCGTCGATGACGATGCTGGTCACGAACGCGCCGCCGTCGAGGCGCACCGGCTCCAATTCCGTGAGGAGTTGCCAGGTGCGCGCGAAATCGCGGGTCACGTAGATCCGGCCCCGCGACGTCGCGTACGCGGTGCCGGGATCGCGGAGACTCGTCACCACGTCCCGCATCTCCAGCGATGCGTCGCCGGTGTGCAGCACCGTCCAGTCATTCCAGGGAAAGCGCTCGCTCCGGTAGACGCCGGTCATCGTGCCGACCGTCAGCGCGCCGGTGACGGGATCGAAGAGCATGGTGTTGACCGACTCCGCCGCCGGACCGCGCAGCGGCAGGAACGACGCCCCGCCGTCGCCGCTGCGGAACACCCCCGACTGCGTCGCGACGAGCAGCCGTCCGGTCGCCGGGTCGATGGCCACGTCCGTCACGGAGAACCAGGGGATCATGCTCCCTTCGAGCAGACGTGGCTGCGTGACATCCCACGTGATTCCGCCATCGCTGCTGGTGACGAAGGCCCCGCTGCCGGTGCCGTAACGGCGGTTCGGATCGCGCGGGTCGGCCACCGAACCGCGTCCCGGCAACACCGACTTTCCCGCGATCCACGTGGCCGCCCCATCGTCGCTGCGCGCGAAGCCGCTGTCGCTGTACACCGGAGAGGCGTAGAGCGTGTCGGGATCGAGCGGGTCGAACGACAGCGCCGTGACGCAGCGCGCGAATCCGCCCAGACCCTGACCCGCATCCTGAAACGTCGCCCCGCCGTCGGTCGACTTGAAGACCCCCGAAGGCTCGTGGAAATTCGCGCGCGGGCCGCGGGCGAAAATCGGCTCGCAGTGCGAGCCGACGTAAACGACGTTGCCATCGCGCGGATCGATCAGGATCGCCGAGGTGCGACCGGCCGGCAGATTGGCGAGCCTCGACCACGTCCTGCCGCCATCCGTCGTCTTGTAGACGTCGCGCCCCTCATAACCGCTCGACGCGAAGACCGTATCCGGATCTTTCGGGTCGATCGCCAGCGCGGCCGGCGTCACGATCGGCCCTCCGGCGTCGATCCACGTCGTCCCGCCGTCGGAGCTCCGGAACACCCCGCTGTTCGCGGCGAGATAGACGATTTGCGGATTCGAAGGCGCCGCGGCGAGCACCCGCGCCACCCCACCCGCCGGACCGGAAGAGCGCCACTCGGCGGCGTGGAGGGTGAGAGCGAACAGCAAGGGGAGGAAAGGGAACGTCCGTCTCATGGAAGAACAATACGTCTGTCGGAGCCGAAGTGCTGGTAGTCACCCATCTGTGGCCCGGACTTTTAGTCCGGGCGGCTCTCGGCAGGCTCTTCCTCTACGACGACCTCCTCCTCCCGCACGAACGCCTTGTAATGCTCGTACCGGTCGAGGATCAGGTCGACGTACGCCACCGGCTCGGTGCCGCGCGCGAAGCCGTACTTCACCACCGGGTCGTTATAGACGCTCCGCTTCGACTTCCGGATCAGCCAGTAGCCGACGTCGGACCACTTGCCGGGGTCGTCGCCGAACTTCTCCGCCAGCCGCTGCGCGTCCTGCACGTGACCGGAGCCGACGTTGTAGGAGGCGAGGATGAACTTGATCCGCTCCGATTCCCGCTCGATCGACTGCCATTGCCGGTCGAGCTTCCAGAGATAGCGGCACGCCCCCTCGACGCTCTGCCGCGGGTCGGCCGGATTCACCCGCAGCTCGCGCGCCGTGGCGGGCATGATCTGCATCAGCCCCGACGCGCCGGCCCACGAGCGCGCCCGCGGGTTGAAGCGCGACTCCTGGTACGCCTGCGAGGCGACGAGCCGCCAGTCCCACCCGGGGATGCGGGCGTACTCGCGGAAAAAGTCGTCGTATGGCGAGAGCTGTCCCGTCTCCGCGCTCAGGTAACGGCTGGCGGCACGCTGGTGGAAGCCGCGCCGGTCCTTGAAGTACTTGCGATACAGGACGGCCAGCAGCCCGCTCTTCTTCTTCGCCGCCAGCCAGGCGTCGAGCTTCTGCCGCAGTGCCGGCGCGTTCGTCCGCACCGCGAACGCCACCTGCTGCGGCGGGCCGACCGCCGGCATCACCAGCAGGTTCGTGTACTCCCCCGCCTGCAGCGCGGCGACGTTCTCCGCCGCCACGGTGTACGCGATATCCCCCTCGGAGAGCTGCTGGATCAGGCGGTCGCTCGTAGAGTCGACCTCCACCACCTCGATGTCCTGCGTCAGCTCCTCGTTCAGCTCCAGGAGCCGCATCCAGTACGGCGACGACTGCGGCAGGTGCACCTGTTCGCCGCCGAGCTCCTTCGGCTCCGTGATCAGCCGGGCCCGGATCCGCACCGGCTGCGGGTCCTTCGTCTCCACCCGCTCGCGCGCCAGCGCCTTCGCCACGTCTTCCGAGCCGCCGGGCGCCTGTCCCTTGCGCTGCACGACGGTCGGCGCGGTCTCGTACAACCCGCTCGTGAACGCGACCCGCGTCTCCTTCGCGCCGGGAACGAGCTGCGCCGCGACGATGTCGCCCGTGCCGTCGTTCAGGAGGTCGAACAGCGTCCTGCTGTCGCGCACCGCCACCGGCTTGAGCTTCAACCCCGCATCGCGCGCGAAGAGGCTCAGCAGCTCGTAGTCGTACCCCATCGTCGCGCCGCGATAGACGAAGTAGCCGGTGGAGTTGAAGGTGAAGAGCACCCGCAACTCCTTCGTCTCCACGATCGCCGGCAGGTCCCGCGCGACCGGCGGGGCGGGAGGAGGAGCCGGCGGCGCGGCCTCGACCGACTTGGTCCGCGGATCGCGCGCAGGCGGCTCCGGCGCCGCCTTCCCCGGCTCTTCCGAGCCGCCACACGCCGCCCACAGCAGAACCGCCACACCGAGACGCCAACCGCGCATCGGTCGGGGAATGCTGCACGGGGCGTTCCGGGGACTACTTTCCGATCTTCTCGATCGTGAACTTCCCGAACGACACGCCGATGTCGACGCCATGACCCTTGCCGGCGAGGCTCAGCGAGACCTCGCCCTTCGTGAGCACCGAAGCCTTCGTCGACTTCCCGGCGCCGGCGTGAGCCTCACCCTGCGCGTACGACCCGTAGAGCTCCTCGATCGAGTCGACTTCCGTAAACTTCCCCAGGCCGTCCTTGATCTTCGACTTTCCGAACGTGATCCCGCCACCCTTCGACGAGACTTTGACCTTCGCCTTCTGCCCGTTCTCGCAGGTGATCGTCCCGGTGCCGTTCGCGGTCTTGTAAAACGCCGACCACCCCGCCATGTCGAAATTGAGCCTGCAGACCGTCCCCGCTTCCGCCGGGAGGGCGGCGGCGAGGGCGAAGAGTGCGGTGAATGCCAGTGCTTTCAAAGGTTCTCTCCTTTACGAGCAGGACTTCATTCCCGCGCCGGGTGAGTCTCGTTTTCATGACTATGCTGCTCATGGCTCCAGTATAGGTCGGCCTGCCTTTAGCATGCCATCGCCTGCGTCATGGCAAAGAAAGAAACCACCGAGGAGCCCAGCCGCTACTACAACCTGCTCGAGAAGCTCTTCAAGGAGATCGACCAGGACTCGATCCAGGCGGAGGTGAAGGCGCTCCGCAAGGCGAAGCCGGAGCTGTCGCGGGAGCAGCTCGCGGACCATCTGACGAAGAAGGCGGCGGTGCGGGTGGCCTCGGTCGGCGCGGCCGCGGGGATCCCGGGGGGAGCGCTGGCGGTGCTGGCGATGGCGCCCGACATCTTCAACCTCGTCCTGCAGCAGAGCCGCCTCGTTCTCTCCATCGCCTTCCTCTACGACCGCAAGCCGCATCTCGAACAGCGCTTCAAGGAGGTCCTGGCCACCCTGGCCATCGGCACCGGCGCCTCCGCCGCCCGCCTCGGCGTGCGGGTCATCCTGGAGAAAGGTCTCGAGCGCGCCGTCGCCGGCAAACTGGCCCGCAAGATCTTCGGCCGCTACCTCGTGCGCCGCGTCCCCTCGATCGCCCCGATCGTCGGCACGGTGGTCGGCGGCGGCATCAACTACCTGTCGATGCGCGCGGTCGGGAAGGCGGCGGTGAAGTTTTACAGCGAAGAGGAGTGAGGGAAGGTTGTCGGTTGTCAGTTGTCAGTTGTCTGGGCAGCATCGCCTGGACGACATCCCGCGTTGTTCTCCTCAGCTCGCATTCAGAAGACCAACGCCTCTCTGCTGCCGTAGGCAGCTGAAGATCTGTAGGCCCGGCCTTTAGGCCGGGTAAAGCGTGGATGCATCTTCGAGTCCGCGTAGCGGGCGACAGCCCAGAAACGTGCGGACGGTCTTTTCTGCCGCCCGCTACGCGGACTCGTCTGGGCGGGTGCCCGTTTTACCCGCCCTGAAGGGCGGGCCTACAGATCTTTTGCTGCCTCCGGCAGCAGAGAGACGTGCTGGGATTAGAGTGAAGGGGGGCGTTGTCGATTGTCAGTTGTCCGGGCAGCATCGCTTGGACGACACGGGAGACTGGTCCCGGCACTGGTATCATCACCAGCATGGGCCGGATGCGGAAGATCACCGTCGAAATCGCTGAGGACCTGCTTCTGAAAGCGCAGCAGGAGTCGGGCGAAGGTGTCACCGGAACCGTGCGCCAGGGCCTCGAGCTGCTCGCCGCCGCGGAAGCACATCGGAAACTGGCGGCACTCCGCGGAAAAGTGAAGTTCTCGATCGATCTGGAGACCATGCGCCGGGATCGGACGTGATTGCAGCGGATACGAGCTCGCTCCGCCGGTTCCTGACGGGTGAGGCCGGGGCGGATGTCCGCAAAGCTGTATCGACCACCGCGTTCCTTTGATCACGTACGACCGCGATTTCCGGCATTACGAGCGATATGGCCTCGTAATCGCCTGACTCACGGCTCCGGACAATACCCCTCGAACGCATTTAGAAGACTCACGCCTCTCTGCTGCCGTAGGCAGCTAAAGATCTGTAGGCCCGGCCTTTAGGCCGGGTAAAGCGTGGATGGATCTTCGAGCCCGCATAGCGGGCGACAGCCCAGAAACGTGCGGCCGGTCTTTTCTGTCGCCCGCTACGCGGACTCGCCTGGCGGGTGCCCGTTTTACCCGCCCTGAAGGGCGGGCCTACAGATCTTTTGCTGCCTACGGCAGCAGAGAGAGTGCTGGGATTAGCGTCGGTCTTCTGAGAGCGTCTGGTCTACGGCTCCGGACAATACCCCTCGAACCCGCGCGCCTTCTCCCTCCGCTCCAGCCGCGACGGCCGGGCGTCCAGCACGCCGAGCTTGATGAGCTGCGGCCGGAACTCGTAGCGAATGCGTGCCGTCGCAACCGGGGTCGGGTCGAGGTCCACATCCACCCGCGTCACGTCGTGGCGGGTGCGGTCGCCCATGCCGGTGGCGGCGTATTCGTCGGAGAGGGCCCCTTCGGCGGCGACGGACGGCGCGGCTGCCTGCGACTTCTCCGAGCGCGCGGAGGCGGACGGTGCGGGGGCGGCGTCGTAGCGGGCGATGGGGCGGCGGCGCTCGCGGTAGAAGATGGCCTCGATCACGCCGAGGTTCGCCGTCTTCCCGAGAGCTGCCCCGTAGGAACTGCGCTCGCCGGTGAAGAAGAAGCGCCGGGCGGAGCGGTCACTCACCTGCCAGCCGGAGATCTCGACCGACTCGTACGGGTCGAGCACCCACTTCGCGGCGTTCCAGCCGTCCGAGTGCTTGGCGTCGATCGTGTTCAGGCCGTCGACCGACAGCGCCACCGCGACCCGCTCCGAAGTCGGATTGGTCAAGCGAAGCGCGAACTCCTGTCCGCGGATCGCCTCCACGTACGTCGTCCCGTTGTGGGCATACTTTGCCCGCGGCGCCCCGTCGACCATCACGTCGACGTCCGCCATCACCGGCAAAGCCAGAAGAATCATTGCGGCCAGTTTCATCACAGCCTCCTCGGGTGAATGAGACACCGCAGGAGGCCAAAAAAAAACCGGCGTATCATCGGAGAAACGGACCAACGGTCACTCTCAAGCAGAGAACGGAGATCGAGCATGCACTTCCTCAGGGCGGTATTCCTCTGTTGTGTCCTTCTCTTCGGCGGTTCCGTTGCCGCCTCCGACCTCGGCATCGCGCCGGTCTACCAGCAGACACCGGTCTGGTGCTGGGCCGCGGTCGGCGAAATGGTGTTCGAGCACTACGGTGTGGCGAATATCAACCCTTACGGCAATTTCCAGTGCGGGATCATCGCCCTCATTCATCCGGTGTGTAACCAGAACTGCGGCAACTGCATCGTCCCGGCCGGAAGCCTGTCGACGATGAACAACATGCTCACGGGGTATCCACGGTTCGCCAGCAAAGCCACCGATACCAGCACGCGCATCACCACACGGACACGCGGAAACCGCCTGAGTCTCGAGGATGTGCAGGCGGAGATCGACGCCGGACGTCCCATCGTCGCCGGCATCTCGCCGAGCGGCTATCGAGGGAACGCTGTGTCAGAACACGTGGCGTTGATCGTCGGCTACGAGGACAGCGACCTGATCGTGAACGACCCCTTCCCTTTCAGCACGAATGCGTTCACCGGCGACCCGTACGAAGCTGCCGGCGGTGAGAAGATCGACAGGGGCCAGTACAGGGTTCCGTACCGCAAATTTGTCAGTCAGTTGCAGTGGAAAGAAACGATCTACGGCATTCGCTGCTCGGGCTCCGATTGCACCGGCAGCGATGACGTATCCGATGACGACGAGGAGTATGAGGCGCCACGTCCGACGGCGCAGCTTGGCCATTCGTGCGCCACGCCCGCGCTGACCTGCGGGCCGTTTTATAACCAGCCGGCGTTGCCGCTGGGATCGGCCTGCTGGTGCGGGACGCCCTATGGCCCGTCTTACGGCCGGGTCGTCAAACCATGAGCAAAGCCAAGACTTGAGATCACATTTTGTGATCTCAAGTCGCTCTCCCTACTTCTTCTGCAACTCCGCCAGTGCCGCCAGCACTTCGTCGCTGTGGCCGGCCGGTTTCACCTTCTCGAATACCCGGACCAGCTTCCCGGTCGGGTCGATCAGGAAGGTGTTGCGGGCCGAGAGGGTCATGCCGTTGTACTCCATCACCGAGTTATAGGCCGCCGAGACTTTGGCGTCGGGGTCGGAGAGGAGGCGGAAGGTCAGGCCTTCCTTGGCGCAGAACTCTTTGTGCGACTCGGGGGTGTCGATGCTGACACCGACAATGGCCGCACCGGCGGCGTTGTACTTTTCCAGGTCGCGCTGGAAGTTCTTTGCCTGCAGCGTGCAGCCGCCGGTGAAGTCTTTGGGGTAGAAGTAGAGGACGACCCACTTGCCGTGGAAGTCTTTGAGCGAGGCGGCCGTCCCCTGGTCGCTCTTGAGCGAGAAGTCGGGAGCAGCCGCTCCGACCTCGGGGAAGATGGTCGAGGCAGACAGCGTGACGGCGGCGAGCAGGAGCAGAACGGCGAACAGGACGCGAGTTTTCATGGTTCCTCCAAGGACGAAAAACGGCTTCAGACTAGCACGCTCAGCGTGCCTCGTTCAGCAGCAGGACGAGCTCGAGCGTGCGCATGTCCGACGCCGCTCCGCTGTGCAGCCGGTACTCGCCGTCCGCGATCTCGATCGCCTGGAGGCGGACCAGGTCGCCGCGGCTGAGGCCGTACTCTTTCGCGAATTCGAGGTAGTCGTGCGGCACGTCGGTCTGGATCTCTCCCTCGGTGAGCAGCGGTTCGCCGGCGCAGTTGAAGTGCTCGCAGCCGAACTGTTCGCCGCACTCCTCGCACGGCTTCGGGTCCTGGAATTCCTCCAGCTCGCTCGGCGTCAGGACGCGGTGCACGCCTCCCTTCCGCTCGCGGACGTAATTCAGGCCGCTCTCGCTCGTCGAGAGCATCTCGAATCTCTGGAACGGAGGTCGGTCGCTCATGACGGCAGTCTAAAGCAGAACGCACGCTCTTCGCTCACGCACGGGGGACGACCGGGGGGCCTCCGGCGGGCGGGCACGGCCCGCTGCGTTTGTTGCCATAGGCTGAACGCACGCGTGCTGCACGGAACGCGGTTTGCGCGACAACAAACGCTGCGGGCCGTGCCCGCCCGCCGGAGGCCCTTCGGTCGTCCCCCGCAGCGTAAGCGACGGCAAGCAGTCCGCTTCAGCGCCGCCGGATCTGCGCCGCCACCCATTCCGCATCGCGCTTGCTGCGAATGTACCGGACCACCTTGATCCGGCGGCCGGTGGTGGGGTGGATCCGGATGCCGTACCACGGCTGCACGCGTCCGCCGCTCTGCTGGGTCTCGATCTTCAGCTCCACCGAGGCGATGTCGTCGCGGGAGACCCGCTTCTCCTTGCTCGAAAAGAGCGAGCGCTTGCGGATCGTGACCGCGTCGTGCGTGATCACGATCGTCGTCGAGCCGAAGAAGAGGTCGAACGACGTCCAGAGGACGAAAAAGGTGAACAGGCCGAGGACGATCGGGAAGACCAGGGGAAGCCCTCCGCGCACCATGACGTACGCGATGCCGGCCGAGAGGAGACCGATGCACAGCGTCACGATGGCCGCGGACCGCGCACGGAACGCGGGGAAGTGGATCTCCAGCCCCTGCGCGGTGTGGGTCACGCGGCAGTTCGGCGAGTTGCGCGGCTCGGCCGGCGGGGTGTGCAGCGTGCGCGGCGCACGGACGTCGCTGAACGCGGTGCGGAAGACCGGCACGCTGAACGACGTGCTGTAGTCGATGCCCGGCAGCTCGGCATCGACGGTGAGGCGCCACTCCCTCTTGTTGCCGCTGTCGCTCTCGTCGGTCGGCGAAGCGTCGCCGGGGATGTCGATGTCGACCGGAATCGTGACGCCGTCCGGCGACTGGGAGATGGACGACGGCGGCACCTCGACCTCCTCCTGCCACTGGACCGAGGTGGTCGTGCTCTTGCCGCTCTTTGTCGTGACGGTCTGCGTCAGCCGCACCACGATCGGCGACGCGTCCCGGAGCGCCGGATACGGCACCTCGACCCGGCCGCGCAGCGCCCCGCCGAGCGGCGCGGGGAGCGTGTCGAGCACCAGCGTCGAGCGGCGGAAGCGGAGCGCGCGCAGGGTCGCCCGCAGCGCCGCGGTCAGCAGGAAGAGGCCGACGAGCGGGAAGAGGAGCGCCAGCAGGATCGCAATGTTCCCTTTCTCCAGCTCGTGCGGGACGAAGAGCAGCGACGGCGCGGCGATGCTGTTCCAGAGAATCGCGAAGGCCCAGGCGCCCCAGAGCGTCGTCCGCGAGTCATCGCCGATGCGGCGGCTGGCCCATTCGGGATTCCAGAGCCAGGGCGAATCGGGATGCTGCGCGCGCAGCGTCTCGTCCTCCCGGACCTTTTTCCCGCCGAAAACCGCGCCGACGATCAACCCGAAGCCGACCAGGCAGAACGGGACCGCGACAGCGGCCAGCAAGAGAATCTGCCTGGCCGGATCCCCGCGCCGGATCGCCGCAACGAGCAGCGACAGCCCGAACAGGCCGCCCCCCGCGAAAGGGAGCGCGAACAGAATGAGGCATCCCGTACCGACGACGCTCTGCTTCATGGATGGGGAGATAGTAACTTTATCGCTTCACCGGCAGCTCGAACTCCACCGTCGCCGGCTTCCCCGTCTTCGCCGACTCCAGGAACGCCTCCCGCATCGCCTCATCCTGCGCAAGCCATTGGTCGCCCATGGCTTTCGCCTGCTGGATCAGCCGCGCCGCTCCCTTGTAATCCCTGCGTTCGTACGCGAGGCGGGCGCGCATCCGGAGCGTGCGGACGGTCACCTGGTATTCGCGCTCGGTCTGCGCGAGCAGCCGTTCCGCCTCGGCAAGGCGGCCCATGCGGATCAGCCAGTAGACGGACCCCATCCGCACCTCGTGCATCGTCTCCACGTCCCCGCCGAGCCGGGGAATCAGCGCCATCGCCTCCTCGGCGTCGCGGCCCGCGGCGGCGAGGTCGCCGCGGCGTGTACGCGCATAGGCCGCGTTCGCCCGCGCCCCCGACTCGACGCGCGGAGCGTCGAGCGCCTTTGCGACGTCGGCCGCCTGCAGCGTCAGCGCGATCGCCTCCTCTTCCTTCCCGGCGCCGTAGGTGACGATGGCCAGGTTCGCCAGCGCCATGATCTCGTCCTTCCGGTTGCCGAGCTCGCGGATCTGCGCGAGCTGGCGCCGCATCAACGGCTCCACCTTCTCATGGCGCCCTGTGTCCATGTACAGCCCGGCCAGATTTCCCAGCAGCGTCGAGATCGAGTCGCGGTCGTTGATCCGCTCCGCCATGGCGAGGCACTGGAGGTAGATCCGCTCGGCTTCCTCGTACCGCCGCCGGTCCTCCGCCACCAGGCCGACGTTGTTGAGGATGCGAGGCTGTGCACGGACGTCGCGGAGCGCGACGGCGCTGTTGTAGACGGCGCGGAATATCTGGTCCGCCCGTTCCAGGCGGTTCGTCCGCCAGGCGGCATGTCCGATCTCGTTCCGGGCGGCCATGATCCGCGCCGGATCGCCGAGACGGGTGGCGATCCGCAGCGACTCCTCCGCGAGCTGCTCCGCGCGCGCGTGCTCGCTGCGGTCGTTATGCAGCCCGGCGAGTCGTGCCAGCGCGGACGCCTGGGAATACGCGTCACCGCGGCGGCGGGCCTGCTCCACGACCTCCGTCACCAGCCGCATCGCCTGCGCCGAGTCGCCGAGGGAGTTGTGCATCTCCGCCAGATCGAGCTTCGCCGCCACGAACCCGGGATCGCGGTCGACCGCCACGGCGTAGTACTTCACCGCCGCGACCGGGCCGCGCACCAGCTCCTCCTGTTCGGCGATCGCATATGCCGTGTTGGCGAAGGCATCGGAGGAATAGCGCGTGCGCAGATCGGCCGGCGGCGCGTGCGGATCGAGGGTCACCGACAGCTCGCCCACCATCTGATTGGCGGCCTCAGTGAGGACGGTCGAAGTGACCTCGCGCAGACGGTCGACGCGATCCTTCGCCACCGCGCCGAAGCGGATCGTGTACCTCCCCGCGTCGGACACCACGGCCGACTCGACCAGCGCGCCGGCGCCGAGGGCGTCGAGTAACCGCGCCCGCTGCCCCTCGGTGATCTTCGCGCCGCGAGGCAACTTCAGGTCACCCATCGCCTTCGCGACCTCGGCCACCGGCACCACGTTCACGCCGCGCACGCCGGTGATGCCGCCCGCGACGAGCTGCGCCAGGCCGAGCTCCACCCACGCCAGCGCCTTGTCGCCCGTCTCGTTACGGAACGGCAGGAACGCCAGCCGCCCGCGCCGCTCCGCGTTCAGAATCGCCCGCGACTCGTTGTACGCGCGGACAGCGAAGATCCCTCCGGCCGTCAGCAGCAGCGCCGCGGCGATCGTTGCCGCCGCCATCCACCGCCGCCGGATGCGCACCGGCCGCGCGAGCTCCGCTTCCAGCGCGGCAGCAACCTCCTGTGCGTCCGGACGGTCGGCGGCGTGGAGGGAAAGCATGCGGCGCAGCAGCGCGTTGACGCCGCGCGAGCCGAAGTCGCGCCACTGGACGGCCGCCGAGCGGACGCGCTTGAGCAGCTCGTTCAGCGAATCGGTCTCGCCGTACGGGCGCGTACCGCCGGTGAGCACCTCGAACAGCACCACGCCGAGGGAGTAAATGTCGCTCGCCGAATCGACCGGCAGCCCGCGGGCCTGCTCCGGCGACATGTAGGTCAGCGTCCCGACCAGACTCCCGGCGAACGTATGCGTGGCGTCGGACGCCGCAGTCGTCACCTGGGGGCGGCCGAGCACCGCGGTCTGTTCGAGATCGTAGTCGTCCAGTTCCTCTGCCGGGGGGCGGGAGACGATGCGCGCGTGCGTGCTCTCGTTCGCGAAGCGCGCCAGGCCGAAGTCGAGGACCTTCACCTCCCTCGACCGCGTCAGCATGATGTTGTCGGGCTTGAGGTCGCGATGGACGATGCCCCGCTCGTGCGCCACCGAAAGCACCCGCGCCACCTGCAGCACGACGCGCAGCGTCTCCTCGCGGGAGAGGCCGTCGTTCATGTGATTGCGCAGAGTCCGGCCGTCGATCAGCTCGAGAATCAGGTAATCGCCCTCGGCGCGCTCCAAGACGTCGTAGATCCGGCAGATGTTCGGATGATCCAGCTGCGACAGCGCCCGCGCCTCGCGCAGGAAGCGGTTGCGAATCGTGGCGGTCCGCTTGTCGGCGTGGATCTCCTTGATCGCCACCGGCCGCTCGAGCCGCTCGTCGAACCCCTGATAGACGGAGCCCATCCCGCCGACGCCGAGGAGTGCGTCGATCCGGATCCGTCCCAGACGCGACCCGAGCTCGAGGGACATGCGGGGTGCATTGTACGGGTGGTCTCCTGTCATCCCGAGCCCGCGGAAGTTCCCCACGAGCGGGAAGCATGGCGGCGAGGGACCTGGGAGGGAGGGGGTGGGATACGCGTGCATCGTACGGGTGGTCTCCTGTCATCCCGAGCCCGCGGAAGTTCCCCACAAGCGGGA
>Ga0190275_10001685_pt1 | contig 16276 bp, 11 predicted proteins | sample Popmic550T_FD_133745 | JGI IMG/M metagenome (GOLD analysis project Ga0190275, IMG submission 133745) | Populus adjacent soil microbial communities from riparian zone of Yellowstone River, Montana, USA - 550 T | ecosystem: Environmental > Terrestrial > Soil > Riparian zone > Trees stand | place...
CAATCAGGCTCGTCAGTTCGGAAGGCAGTGTGAGCATCGAAAGACCTCTCTTGGCGGAGTTGGTCAATCAGCTTACGCGGCCTTCCGTTTTGTTTTCAAAGATCGAAAATGGATAAAGTCGAGGTTAGAAGCTGTTTGAAAAGTTAGCTCCGTAAGAGCGGGATGTTTGTAGACCTGCGTGACTTAACGACCTCAAGCTCCGTAGGGGCGGAATGTTTCGTACATTCCGCCCCTACGGAGCTTCGCCGGAAAAGAGAACGGCTCGTGCTACAAACATCCCGCTCCTGACGGAGCTTTGAACACAGCTTCTTAGAGTTGTTACGCGTGAGGTCAGGACTCATCCGCCGGACTTCGTCCCTCGACACTCCCCGCCCCGAACTCATCCGCCGGATCAATCTCCACCTCCGGCATCGGCTCAAACTTCGACTCGTCAAACGGCGGCATCTCAGGCTCCTCCGCCCCCAACTCCGCCAGCAACGCCCGCGCCTTCTCCAACCCCCAGTGATACGCGAACGGCGGCCCATCGCACCACGCCAATTTGTAAGCTTTCGTCGCCGCCTCAATCGCCGCCGCCCTGTCGCCCTCGTTACGCTCAATCTGCGCCAGCACATTGCACGCGTCGGCATGAATGAGCGGGAATGGCCCGCGCTCCGCTGGGTCCCAGACATCATCCAGCAATTCTCGCGCGGCATCCAATTCTCCCTCCCGTCGTCGTAACTCAGCCAGCGCAACGAGCGCGGGGAGTTCTTCTTGAATCAGGTTCACCATCCGCGCGCGGGTGAGCGCATGATGCAGCCGCTCGTCGGCTGCGGCGAAATTATCCAATCCCAATGCTGCCTCGCCTTGCACGCGCGACGCGCGGATGAAATCGCCCTCAAGATTCAGAGCATGAGCCAGTTCCCACGCGCGGTTTGCAAACGATAGCGCAACAGTAACCTCGGCAAGCCACAGTGCCCTTTGCGCGAGATTAGAGTTGTTGACCCCTTCACCTTGGCTATCAGATTGTGCAACAAACATTCGCAATGATCGTTGTAGAGCAGACTTGGATTTGTTCGTAATTCCCTTCGCCGCTAGCGTCAACCCAAGTCGATCCAAGCTGGGCGCTTCCCAATTGCGATCATGCTGCTCGCGTATGATAAGCAAGGCGCGACGCGCAACGGACTCCGACTCAAATAGCGCGCCTGACAGCCGTAATGTATCTGATAGGTTACGCAAGGCAGTGCTGAGGTTAGCGTCATTCTTTATCTCCAAACAAATTTTGATGTCGCGGTGAAACAGAGGGATTGCATCTCTTAGCTGTCCGCCGAAGTGATACCCTATCGCCAGCGAGCTGACCGCGGAGCCTTGTCTGTCTCGACTGCTCAAACGCGGCAACTGGCTCAGTCCATCGGGAAAGAGCATTTCCAGAAGTCCGATTCGCTGACGGATTGCGCTCAAACGGTAGAGCGCGGCTTTTTCCAACCGTTTGCGAAAAATTACAAAGGCATCATCATAACGTCCCAGTCCGATCAGGGTGTTGTACAATTCGATGGCGGGCGTCAGGTCTTCGAGACTATTAACTTTTTTCCAATCAGCAATCATCGGTAAAGCTTTAAAGTGCGCGTGAAGACTCGTATAGACGCCGCGCCGCGTGTCTTCGCGCAAGCCACCCCACACTACGCCGCGCACAATCGGGTGCAGGTCGTAGCGGTTGGAGCGCTTGTCCCAACCGACTAATCCACGGTCTTCCAACTCTGTTAAAGCTGCGTCTAAATTTGTTTCTTCATCAAAAAGTTTTCCTTCTTCAGCCACAAGCTTGCTGGTACGAAGATCAAAGCGGTTCTTGCTCTTACCGACTAATAGAGCGGTGAGCGTGTCATAAGTAGCCGGCATTCTAAACGCTGTGATGACTTGCAATGCTTTACGCGCTTTATTGTCCAACCCGCGCAGGGCGAATTGCAGCACATGACTCATCGCGTCCTGTAAGCGCGGGAACTTAGTCGGGTCAAATCGCGGATTGGCCTTGCGCCACTCTTCAAAGTTGCCCGGCGCGCGGCGATAGCGTTTCACCTCTCCCGCCAATGTCTGAATGAGCAGTGGATGTTTGTCGAAGGTGGCGAAAACAGGCAGCAGCAAGTCGCGCGAGCCTGTTACGTTAAAAGCGCGCCAGAGTTCGACCGCATCTTCGTCAGACAGTCCTTTAAGGTCACGCCTGAAACTACCCGGTATCGGGTCTCCGCCTTCAGTCTCAAGCTCGGCAGGGTAAAGGCGTGTGCTTACAAGGATGCGCGAACTCTTGACCTGCGCGAGCTTCTTTAAGAAACGGCCCTCGCGCGGGTCGGCGGTCTTGCGAAGACTTCTTTGATTGCCCACCTGACTGTCTTCAAGGCGTGCTGCGTCCATACGCGCATACGCAATCAGCATCCGCTCCAATCCGTCCAGCACTATCAGGAACGGCTCGCGGTCGAGCGCGGCGAGCAGTTGCGTCTCGCGTTCGGGCGCGGGAATCTGCTGCACTTCTTTAAGCTTCCGCCGTGTCACGTAAGCAAGCGCGCGGGTGACGAAGTTCTCGAAGGTCGCGTCCGACTCGTAGAAGCTCCACCACATGCGACCTGCGAGCGGCTTCATCTCCTGCGGGGCGATGTCGTTGAACCACTTCCACGTGAGCGCGCTCTTGCCGAGGCCGCCGATGGCGACGATGTTAAGGATGCGCGCCTTGTAGATTTCCGAATCCGGTTTGGCGACCCAGTCGGTCAGAAGGTTGAGTTCGGGCTGGCGTCCGACGAGCCGGTGAGTTTGCAGCAAAGTGTAAGGGTGCGCGATGAAGGCTTCGGGCGGCGCGGGGATGTCGCTGACGTAGTGAAACGTCTCAAGGTCAGGCTGGCGTAGCTGCGACAGGCTGTTGATGGCGTGCGCGCGCAGATCGGCAGGTGATTTGAAAAAGTTGACGATGTTCTCCGTCTCAATACGACTCTTGAACTGCGCCAGCTTCTCCGCGCTCTTGCCCAAATCTATGTCGTTGATGGTGAAGTCAGCAAGCGGAAGGTTCTTGTCAATGATGAAAATCAGGCGCGGAATTTTGCGCTCGACGGCGCGGGCGTATTCCATCTCGGTGATGGAAATCTGTTGCGGGTTATTCTCCTTCGGCACATAGCCGTAGCGGTGTGCGAAGACGCCGACGTAAATGTCCGCTTCATCTACAAGCTTGAGCGATGCCTCAATGGCTTCGGCATCGCTCGCGGGCAGTTGTTCCATCATCTTTGGGAACATGCCCTGCCGCAGACATGCATCCATCACTTCTTTGCGGTGTTCGGGCAGGTCGCGCGCTGTGCTGCTGACCATTACAACGGGCTGTTTGTTATTTGAATCGGGCACGTGAGGCAAGTCTCCTGTTAAATGGAAAGTCGGGACGTGCGAGGCGGAACTTTAGCACCAAACGGCGAAAGATGTATTCAGAAGTTTTCGCGGCGCGAAACGGTAGGCGCTGCGGCTTGACAATCGAAGTCGGCGGGCTAGAATATCGTTTCGCCTTTCGCGGAGATGTGGCCGAGTGGCTGAAGGCGGCGGTTTGCTAAACCGTTATAGGTCAAAAGCCTATCGCAGGTTCGAATCCTGCCATCTCCGCCAACAACCGTGACGAGTGACAAGTGACAGGTGACAAGATTAAGACTTGTCCCGTCCGGTCACTCGTTTTAATTTTTTGCGACGGTCGGTAAGGGAAGAACTTGTCACCCGTCACTTGTCACCTGTCACGTCTTTTATGACTGTCCGCGTCCGCTTCGCACCATCGCCCACGGGTTATCTGCACATCGGCAGCGCGCGCACCGCGCTGTTCAACTGGCTCTACGCGCGTAAGACGGGGGGCAAGTTTCTCATGCGCGTCGAGGACACAGACCTTGAGCGCTCGACCGACGAGTCAACGCGCTCGATCCTCGAAGGCTTAGCGTGGCTCGGCATCGCGGACTACGACGAGGAGATAGTCTTCCAGTCGCGCAACGCCGACAAGCACCGCGCCGCCGCCTTGCGACTCGTCGCCGAAGGCAAGGCGTACCGCGACTTCACGCCGAAGGGCGAACGCGCGGACGCGAACATAAAGCAGGAGATCGCGGAGCGCGCTCGCTCGCAGTCCGTGGGCGAGGGCACGGATCACCGCGCGAATCCTTTCCGCGACTTGCCGCTCGAAGAGTCCAGCCGCCGAGCCGACGCGGGCGAGCCGTTCGCCGTCCGTCTCAAGGTCGCGCGCGAGGGGCGGACGCGCTTCGTTGATGCCGTGTACGGCGAGCAGTCGCGCGAGCATTCGGAGATAGAAGACCTCGTGCTTCTACGCTCAGGCGATCTGTCGCCGCTCTACAACCTCTCGGTCGTCGTGGACGACATAGAGATGGGCATCACGCACGTCATACGCGGGCAGGATCACCTGACGAACACGCACAAGCAGGTTCTCATCTACGAGGCGCTCGGCACGCCCGTCCCAACGTTCGCGCACCTCCCGCTCATACTCGCGCCGAACAAGGCGAAGCTCTCGAAGCGAAAGCACGGCGAGGTCGTAAGTCTTACGACATACCGCGACCGGGGCTTCGTGCCCGCGGCGTTTCGCAACTACCTCGCGCTTCTCGGCTGGTCGCCCGGCGAAGAGAACAAAGAGATCATGTCGCTCGAAGAGATGGTCGAGCAGTTCGCGCTCGAAGGCGTGCATCGCTCGAACGCCGTCTTCAACTTCAGCGAACAGGACGCGCGCCAGTGGACTGACCAGAAGGCGCTCTGGATGAACGCCGAGTACATACGCACGTTGCCGATAGCGGAACTCGTGCCGATGGTAAGAAGCGAGCTTGAAGCGGCAACGCTCTGGAGGCCGGAGTACGAGTCGGGAGAGCGCGTGTGGTTCGAGCGCGCGCTTGAACTCATGCGCCAACGCTTCTACACGCTCAAGGATTTTACGGGACAGGGGCGCGCGTACTTCGCCGACGACTTCGAGTTCGACCCGCAGGCCGTAGCGAAGAATCTGAAGAAGGAGGCGCGGCTCAAGAAGCTCCTGCCCGGCCTCGCCGGAAGCCTTGAAAGCGTCGAGCCGTGGACGACTGAGGCTATAGAGAGCGCGCTGCGCGAGTTCTCGGAGAGCGCGGGCGTTAAGGCCGGACTGCTCATCAACGCGTCGCGCACGGCGCTGTCGGGCCAGTCGGTCGGCCCTTCGATGTTCGAGTTGTTCGAGGTAATCGGGCGCGAGCGTTCGGTCAAACGCCTGCGCGATGCGTCCGCGCTGGTCTAAAGTTTCGTGTTAATCTCGCGTCGCGCGCGTGGCAGTTCGTTCCACCGTCGCGGCGCGAATTTTTCGAGAGAGGTATTCGGCAATGCTTAGAAAATCATTCTTCATCGCGTCGCTCGTCCTCACGCTCGCGGCGACGAGCTTAGCGCAGGAGATAATTCCCATCGAGCGTCTGAAAAAACCCGCCCCGCGCCCCACTCCCGCGCCGAAGAGCGCGCCGGCGCAGACGGGCACGACGCAGGCCGCAGCCGTCCGCGGAGCCTTCGACTCGCTCGTTGACGGCATACGACGCACGGACGCCGAAGCGGTGATGAAGCTCTACTGGAACTCGCCGCAGCTCGCCATCTTCAACAACAACGGGACGGTGACGCGCGGCTGGGCGCAGGCGCACAGCAACCGCGTGAGCCTCTACGAGAAGACGAAGGACGTTAAGCTCGACGTGCGCGACGTTCGCGTGAAGACGCTGGGGCCGAGCGCCGCCATCGTCACGTGCTTCTGGGATCAGACGCAGACCGCAGACGGCCAGCCCGAACATGCTACGGGACGCCTCACGCTCGTCTACCAGAAGATCGGCGCGGAATGGAAGATCGTCCACACGCACACCTCGCCGGACAGTCCCGACCCGTCGAACCTCCTGCCCTCCGAGCGCGAACGGGAGACCGACGCGACCCCGGCCAAGCCCGCAGACGATGCGACTCCGGCCAAGCCGCCCGTCAAACCCGAAGCCGATAAGGCTCCTGTGAAGCCGCCCGCGAAACGCTGAGCGCGCGCCGCCGAATACGGGAGGCGGGAGGCAGGAGCAGGAGGCAGGTTAAGAGATTGCGCTTTGAAATCTCGAAGCTCAAATTTCAAATCCGAGATTTCTTACCTACCTCCTGCTCCTGCCTCCTGCCCCTATCTCCTGTATTCGGCGAGGCGAGTTATGTACGCTTCCAGCCGGAGCCGAGATTTTTCTTTTTGACGGCTAGACAGTTACCCACGATTTAAGTATAGTTTCTCCCGCTTGAGGTACCTCAATTTCAAAGTAATTCAGGAGAACGATCTATGCGCAAGACTTTAGCACTTCTGGCGTTGGTTGCTGTCGCGGGCCTTTCGGCTTGTGGCGGCGGCGAGAATGCCAATAACACCAACGCCACGAATGCCAACGCGAACGCCAATGCGAACGTCACGATCAGCAACGCCAACGTGACGATCAATACGTCGAACGCGAACGCCGCCAACGCCAACATGTCCAACACGAACAGCGGCGCCGGCAGCAACATGAACGGCAGCATGAATAGGCCGGCCAACACCAACATGGGCAACACGAACAGGCCGGCCAACACCAACACGAACAACCGGAACTCCTAGTCCCTGTCGTTCCGTATACGAATCGTCGAGGGCGCGCGTGAAGATCAGCGCGCGCCCTCGATTTTTCGTCTCGGCCCATGCGACCCCGCCCCGTCCGCTCACGCGGGCAGGGGAGCCGCGCCGAAAAGAAGAAGGCCGCCACGAATGGCGGCCTTCCCTTTTTTGTCCTATGGCTCGGTGAACTGTCTGGATTAGCCTCTCTGAACCTGACGTGCCTTGCGGGTGCGCTCTTTAAGGAGCGAGCCGTTGACTTTCATCTTTCAGGGATGCGAAACCATAGGCGGTGGCAAGTGCTTTCGAGTGCCGATCCCTGTTCAGGAGGCTTCAGCCACCTCACTGTGATTAGAACTACTCATATGTTTTCTTGGATCACCTCCTTTCCAGTGTTGCCGCGATGATAGACGACGCATAGTTGCTCGTCAACGATTATTTTTTAGCGCCACATTCGAGCCGCGCGCGAACGCTTCGCGCCCGCCGACGAAGACCGCGCGCGCGTGCTCGACCCCGAAGAAGTATGCAAGCTCGCGGTAGTCCGCGCAGTCGTGCACGACGAAGTCGGCGCGCTTTCCCGCTTCGAGCGTGCCGATCTCGTCTCCTCTGTTCAGACTGTAAGCAGCGTTGACGGTCGCCGCCGTCAACGCTTCGGCGGGCGTCATCTTCAAGTGCGTCGAGGCGAGCGAGAGGATCATCGTCATCGAGGGCGTCGGCGACGAGCCGGGGTTGAAGTCCGTAGCCAGCACGACGCCGAGGCCCGCATCAATCATCGCGCGCGCCGCCGGGTAGCGCGCCGAGCCGAGCGCGTAGACCGAGCCGGGCAGCAGGACGGGCTGCACGCCCGCGGCCTTCAAGGCGGCGATGCCGCGCGCGTCCGTGTGCTCAAGGTGATCCGCGGTCTTGGCCTTCAACTCAGCCGCGAGCAGCGCGCCGCCTCCGAGCGAGAGCTGATCCGCGTGGACGCGCAAGGCCAGTCCGCGCGCGCGCGCCGCCGTGAGAATGCGCCGCGACTCTTCGACAGTGAAGACGCGCTCCTCGCAGAACACGTCGCAGAACTCCGCGAGCCGTTCGTTTGCTACGCGCGGCAGCATCTCGTCCGTAACGAGGCTTATGTACTGGCCGCGCCGCTCGCGCAGCTCATCCGGAATTTCGTGCGCGCCGAGGAACGTCGGGACGTAAGATAAGCTGCCTTCCGCGTTCAGGCGGCGCACGACGCGCAGCATCTTCAGCTCGTCCTCTACCGTAAGGCCGTAGCCGGACTTCGCCTCGACGGTCGTCGTGCCCGTCCGCAGAAACCACTCCTCGCGCCGCTTTGCCGACGCGAACAGCTCGTCCTCCGTGGCGGAGCGCGTCCGGCGCACGGTCGAGCGTATGCCGCCGCCCGCAGCGGCGATCTCCTGATAGCTAAAGCCTTCGGCGCGCTTCTCGAACTCGTCCGCGCGGTTTCCGGCGAACACCGGGTGCGCGTGCGCGTCCACGAAGCCGGGCAGAACGACGCGCCCTCCCGAGTCGAAGACTTCGCATCCAGCGCCCGCGTGCGGCTCGACATCGGCGCGCGTCCCCACTAGCTCGATTACGCCGTCGCGGACGAGCATCGCGCCGCCCTCGATGATCGAGAGCTTCCGCATCTCCGCGCCCGCGCGAGGTCTGCGCGGCCCCGCGAGCGTCACGAGTTGCGAGCAGTTGACGACAAAGAGCGTGTCGGCCATGCGCTTTTCTCTCAAGTCGTTCCCGACTCCTCACGCGGGAAAGAAATTAACAGGGACGGGACAAGAAAACGATGAACGATGAACGATGAACGATGAACTGAAAGGCAAATTGATTTCGGTTCATCGTTCTGCGTTCATCGTTCATCGTTTGTCTTATCCTGTTCATCCTGTCCATCCCTGTTAATAATTTGTCTGTCGGGCATGCCCTGCTACGAAGCCGAAGAGGTGTGGTCGTGGACGATTCGCCAGCCCGCCATCGTGCGGCGGAAGATGAGTGTGAAGCGACCGTGCGGCGTGTCGGCGTCGCGCGTGAGCTGCCAGCGTCCGGTCGCCATCATGTAGAACTCGCTGAGCGGCTTTATCTCAAGCTCGGAGAAGCCGAGCGTGCCCATCTTGGCGCGCGTGTCGTAACGCGACTTGTAGCGCTCGTAAACCGTCTGCCAGCCGCGCGTGATGGTGTCGCCGGAGACGAAAGTCGTGTTGTCCTCTTTCGCGTAACCGGCCATGTAGCCTTCGATGTCGCCGCGATTCCAAGCCTCGGCCTGCGTCTCGATGACGGCGCGCACGGCGGCGACGTTGCGGTCTTCCTTCTGCGAGCGCGGCGCGCGGCCTCGCCCCTGATAGCCCACGACGACGGCCCCGACCGCCAGCAGCGAGGCGAAAGTGAAGAGATATTTCTTGTTCATGTTTGCCTATGACTCCGTTCCCGCGTTTCGTGGCACGGCGGGCGCGAGCATACGCGTACTGCCGCGGAGACTTCAAGAGTTAATGTCAGTTCGGAGAAGGACGAAGGAGAAATTTTATCCACGAAACCACACGAAGCGACACGAAACAAGCACGAACCTTGTGTCGTGTGTTTTTCTTCGTGTCGCTTCGTGTGGCTTCGTGGACGATCTCCACGTCTGTAAGGAAAGTCGTCTTACGCCGAACCGGCGCTCAACAGTCAAACTCGCGCTTCGAGCCACGCGCGCACGTCGCCGCGCATGGCGGGCACGAACTCGTGGCCCGCGTCGTATGAGCGCACTTCAACGTCCGACGCGCGCAGGCGCAGACGCTCGCCGTAATCTTCGACGCGCGAGGGCGTGTAAAACTCGTCGCGCGTGCCCGCAAGGTGAAGGACTGACGCCGCAGTCTCGCCGTAGACTTCGCTCGTCTCCCAGTCGCCGGGCATCCCTCCGCAGATGCCCACGACGCCGCGCAAAACGTTTCGGTGCGTGAAGGCGAAGCGATAGTTGAGCGCGCACGACTGCGAGAAGCCCATGAGGAAGACGCGCTCGCGTCGCGCGACGCCTTCACGGGCGAGCATGTCTATCAGATCGAGCAGCGCGCGTTGATGCAGCGCGATTGAGTCTTCCGCTCGGTAGCTCGTCAGCCAACCGAAGCCGTAGCGCAGAGGGCCGCCCGGCTCGCGCGGTTCTTTGATGTGCTGGTGCGGCCCTTGCAGCGCGGCGACGGCGAAGCCTTCGGGCGCATGCTCGCGCGCCTCGCGCATCATCCAAGCCTTGCTGCTCCCGTAGCCGTGCAGCGCGACGAGGAGCGGCGCGGGTATCTCTGACGGCGCGAAGAGGTCGTAGTAAAGCTTCGCCTCGGCGGCGAGCGTGCGGTCGGTGCTGAGAGTTTCGTTCGTGTGTGACATCGAGATACCAAACAGGCTCAAGCAGAGATTAGACCGAAGAGAGAGCTATTATATCGCTTTTCAGTTGAGTGTAAGGCATGGGGTAATTCACCGCAGAGGCGCAGAGGACGCGGAGGGGGCGCAGAGAAAAGCACAAGTCTCTGCGCCCCCTCCGCGTCCTCTGCGCCTCTGCGGTGAGTCCTACTCGTCTTACGCTCAACTGAAAATTGCTCTAGTAGAGAGGCGAAGCGTCGTTGGTCAGGGTCTGGTCTCTTCGGCTTTCAAATCACGAAGCAATCTGTCGAATGCCTTCTCGAAAGCGTCGTGGTCTTTCCAGTTAGAGAAATCGGGGATGAAATACTCGCGCACTTCCTTAGCCAAATCCTTGCCGCTGTCGGCGTCGAAGCGTCTCCAAGCTTTAACTTTCTCGAAATCTACGATGGTAATCGGGAACAGCTTGCGCCTGTTCTCTTTAATCTCCGTCTCCCGCGCCCTCTGAATTTCATTGATTACCCATTCGCTCTGCATGCTGCTCTCCGACAGGACGAGCAACAGCCTGTCGTGCAGTTGAATGGCCCGCTCTATTTGTTCGTGAAGCTTCTGGCCGCCCTGTATATCTTCGGGGGCGAACCACACGCGCAAGTGTTCGTCGCGCATACGCGAATAAAGCCGCCTCGCGAACTCTTCGTCTCGCGTGCTGTAGCTGATGAAACAGGAGTAGAACTGTATTGCCTGCCGGATGCCGAAGTGCGAGGGAATAAAGGCTATGAAATCGTCGGGGATGCCGCAGCCGCGCAGGAAGGCTTCGGGTATTTTCCCTGCTGATAGATAGAGCGTGTCAACGCCGATGGTTGACGGGGTAAGATGGCTGACGGTTTCGAGTCCTTTAGCTTCGCTGAGATCAAGTTCTGCCAAAGTAGACCCTTGCCAATAACTGTTCGTGAAATCCGTCCCTCTCAGAAGGGAGCGGTGAAGGTTCGCATAGCTGAGGTTCGCATGGCTGAGATTAGCGTGGCTGAGATTCGCAGAGTAGAGGCTTGCACCGTCGAGCCTTGCACCCCTGAGGTCTGATCGGCTGAGGTTTGCGCCGTTGAGGATTGCACCTATGAGGTCTGCTCGGCTGAGATTTGTATGAGAGAGGTTTACACGTCCAAGCATTGCATGGCGAAAGGTTGCGCCGCTGAGGTCTGCACCGCTAAGGTCTGCGTCATTGAGGTAAGGCTGAATCTCATGACTCTTCTTTCTCCACTCATTCCACGCCTCCACCCCTCGTTCCAAAATCTCAAGATGTTCAGGATTAGCCATCGCGAGCAAGCTCCGGTGAGGACTATGTAAAGCGCGGGGAATATATGCGGGGGCGGGGTGGGTGTCAAATAAAAGTGGGGTGAAGCCGTAAAGCCTCGCTCCTCTTCTTCCGCTACCACGACGCACGCGACGGTGTGAAGGCTATAGATGTTTAGGGATGTTACGGAGAAGGGTTGAATGAATTGTCATGCGCGGCTTGGATTCAATTAGCTCTGATTGTCTCAGACATAACGTCCCCCTTATTAAAACACCTCAGATGAACATCTCCTTTGCTCGAAGCCGATCACACCGCGCGAGTTCGTTGACCGCAACCAACATGCACCCCTTGATGCGCGCGGCCCCGCCGTGAACAAATCATATACGGCTCGTTGAAACCCCGCCTTATGTCCATCATCGTACACAATCTTAATACAATACAACCATCGTTATAACGTCATATTGCGTTGAAGGCGGGCGCGTAAGCTTAACACTTCCTAATAGACGCTTGTGCCGCCGCCCCCCCCTTTTGTGCGGAAGGTAAGGCAGCTACACACGCATCTCCGAGACTAACCCCTCTAACTAGGAGATGTTTCCATGATGTATTCCCGACCTTGGCGTGCTGACGGTAAAGTTGGCGGTGAGCGGGTACTGTCAGAGCTAATGCGAGTTGTCAGCAAGGTCAGCAAGCAAGCTCAACCCGAAATCTTCGCGCACGTTCAGCCCCACGCCCATGCTACTGCAAAACTGTCCTGCCACTTCGCTGCCTTCCTACGTCTCGACTTGAGCCGTGGGCCGACGCTCAAGGAACTTGAGATCGGCGCCTACATGCATGACATCGGCAAATTCTTTATTGCGTCCTCGATTCTCTTAAAGCCGGGTGCGCTTGACGAGGAAGAGCGCGCGATGATCTCCCTCCATTCCGTTTACGGGGCGACCGTTATCTCGAAGTTTCCGGGGGTCACGGAGACAATTCGTTCTACGGTGCTTCATCATCATGAACGATGGGACGGCAGCGGCTACCCGGAAGGGCTGTCGGGGACTTCAATCCCGCTGGCGGCGCGCATCGTTTCCGTCGTTGACGTCTACACATCGCTGCGCGCCAAGCGTTCATACAAACCCAAGCTCACAAAACGTCAAGCGCTCAGCAGCCTGATAGAGATGGCCGGGCATGAACTTGACCCGCACATGGTCGAAGATTTCATCAAGCTGATTAGGCACGAGCGCACATCAGCGGGACACGACTGCACATCCGTTTAAGCGCCGCCGCCGAGTGAGCCTGCGAGGTCTGCGCCGATTGAGGTCTGCTCCCTGCTTCAGAATCTCAAGATGTTAAGGATTAGCCATCGCGGTTAGCTCCGGTGAGGTCTGTGTAAAGCGCGGGAAATATATGCGAGGGGGTTTTTTGGTGTCAACAATGAGGATCAGCTTCTTTGAAGCGCTTTCTTGGTAAGTTCAGCTATGAATGGCCTCAGTCGCTCGTGTGCGGAGCGGCAACTTTTCAATTCACGTAACCATCGCCTCCGCCCGCATCGCCTTCGTCCTCGCCGCCTTCATTCGTGCGCGCTTCGAGTGCGGGCGTCGCGCTTGTGCTCTCTTCTTCTAAACTCCAAATCTCGTAAAGCTCCGGCGGGACTTCGGTGACGAAGCGCGAGGGGCGTTGGAGGACGGACTGGCGGCTGGAGTAGTCTGTGACCATCAGGGGGTATGCGATGTAGAGCTGATCCTGCGCGCGCGTCAGCGCCACGTACCAGAGGCGGCGTTCCTCTTCTTCGCCTTCGGCGTCGCGAAGGGAGCGGGGCGAGGGGAACTTGCCGTCGGCGGCCCAGACGATGAAGACCGCGCGCCATTCGAGGCCTTTGGCTTGATGGACTGAGGAGAGCGTCAGAAGCTCGTCTTCGTCGCCGCCTTCCACAACGTCCTCGGCTGTGAGGCCCTGCGGTGCGCCGTAGCGCTCGGTTGAAAGTAGCGCCAACTCGGCGAGGAATTCTTCGACCGAAGAGAAGCGCGCGCTGTAGTGCGCGAGCTGCCGGAGGTCTTCGAGTCGCGCTTCGGCGTTCTCGTAGTTGTTCTCTAAATAATCTTCATAGCCGCGCGCAAGGATCGTCTCTATCTGACGGCCCGGACTCGCGCGCACCTCGTCGCGCACAAGCTCTTCGAGGAGCGCGCGAAACTCCGTCCAGCCCGTCCCCCTTCGCGCGGCGGCGGCGTCGGCCTCGCCTCGAAGCACGAGCGCGAGCGGGTCGGGCGCGTAGCCGATTCGCTCCCACACGCGGTTGGCCGTCGCCGCGCCGACGTTCGGGACGAGTCGAAGCACACGCTTCCAAGCCAGCTCGTCGCGCGGGTTCGCCGTGAGCCGTAGATAAGAGATTACGTCCTTGATGTGCGCCTGCTCGAAGAAGCGCGTGCCGCTTCGGACGCGGTAGGGGATGCCTCGGCGCGTTAGCTCCAACTGTAACTCTAGCGAGTGGTAGTGCGAGCGGTAGAGGACGGCCATCTCGCCGAGGGCGACGCCTTCGTCGCGCAGCTCGAGTATGCGCGAGGCGATGAAGGCGGCCTGCTGATCCGCGTCGCTGCAAGGGACGAGCGCGGGCGCGATGCCGCGGGAGGGGCGCGCGGCGCGCAACTGTTTAGGGAACTGGCGACGGTTCGAGGCAATCGAGACGTTCGCGACGGCGAGGATTTCGGGCGTCGAGCGGTAGTTCGTCTCAAGACGATAGACGCGCGCGTCGGGGTAGCGTTTCGGAAATTCGTAGATGCCTTCGACCGACGCGCCTCTAAAGCCGAAGATGCTCTGCGCGTCGTCGCCGACGACCATCACGTTGCGGTGTCGGACGGCGAGCAGATCAACGATCTCCGCCTGCAACTTGTTCGTGTCCTGATACTCGTCAACCAGAACGTGCTCGAACTGCTCCTGATAGAGGCGCGCGATCTCGTCCTTCTCTTCGAGCAGCCGCTTCCAGTTAAGGAGAAGGTCGTCGTAGTCCATCACGTTGCGCTCGCGCTTGCGCTCGATGTAGAGGCGGTCAACGCGCGTTATCTGCTGCGTGAGAGGCTCGAAGTAAGGATAGCGGCGCGGGACGACCTCCGCGATGGGCGTGTCCGTGTTCGTGGCGAAGCTGATGATGTCTTGCAGGACTTGCGCCTTCGGGAAGCGTCGCGCTTTGGTGTCAACGCCTGCCTCGTCAACGCAGACGTTCAAGAAGTCTTTCGCGTCCTCGGTGTCGAGTATCGAGAAGTTCGAGGTGTAGCCTAGACTTTCGGCGTGGCGTCGCAGAATGAGGTTCGCGATGCGATGAAACGTGCCGCCCCAGACGCGGCGCGCAACGTCCGACGCGCCGCCCGTCAGTTGTTCGACGCGGCGGAGCATCTCGCGCGCGGCGCGGTTCGTGAACGTGGCGAGGACGATGCGCGCGGGCGCGACGCCCTGCTCGACGAGGTACGCGACGCGGTACGTGATGGCGCGCGTCTTCCCGGAGCCTGCGCCCGCGATGACGAGCGCGCTCCCTGCGGGCGCGGTCGCCACGGCGAACTGCTCCTCGTTCAACTCCTCGCGATAGCGAGCGAGTTTGTCGGGGAGCTGCGACCCCGCGGGCCGCTTGATGACGTAGCGTTTCATGACCTCGCGAGGCTTATAGCAAGCGGGTGCCTTCATGCAAAACGGGCGCGCGCGGCGTGATATCATGGGCGGGCCGTTTCAGAGACGTTATCAAAATTAGTGAGGGCATCAGGATGTCTGTCCAAGTCGCCAAGCACAGTTTCACCGTCGCTCAGTACGAACGCATGGGCGAGGCCGGAATTCTTTCGGAGAACGACCGTGTGGAGCTTATCGAAGGGGAGATCGTCGAAACGTCGCCAATCGGGGAACGACACGCCGCCTGCGTTGACGCACTTTCCGAAATGCTGCGAGAGAAGTTACAGCGCAGCGTTACCATCAGGGCACAGAATCCTGTGCGGCTCGGAGAATACTCGGAGCCTCAGCCGGACGTTGCCATCCTCAAGCGCCGGGAAGATTTTTATCGGAACGCCCACCCGACCCCCGCCGACGTGCTGCTCTTAATCGAAGTGTCCGACGCGACGCTCGAATACGACCGCCAGATTAAAGTGCCGCTGTACGCGCGCGCGGGCGTCCCCGAAGTGTGGATCGTAAACCTCGCCGACGAGCGGATCGAGACCTACGCAGACCTTGCGGGCGGCGTTTACCAGACGACCGCCTCCGCCGCGCGCGGCGAAGAAGTGCAGGCGCGTGGCGTCGCGTCCCTGCGCCTGAGCGTCGCGGAAGTCCTCGGCTAAGCGCCGGGAGCGCGACTTTCCCGTGCTAAATTTTTGTCGCGATGAAAGAGATCATACTGCTGGCCTGCCTCTTCCTGTTCGTCCTCGTGGGGCTGCTGTTGACGATACTTTACTTTTACTGGGGGCCGCGGGATCGGCCCAAAAAGTAGAGGCTCCCGCCGTTCGTCTCGATCCGCGCGGTCGAAGCGAACAGGGGGAGTTCTTCTGGCAGTTAAAGCGCCTCTCCATACGTGGGACGCGTGCGCTGGCAGCATCCGGGTCGCCGACGAATCGGCGGCCTTTTTGCTGCCGGCGCACGGCGCGGAAACGCGTGCGGCGGCGGTGCGCTTAACTTGACTTTCGGCGTTTGGAAAGATAGTCTTTGCGCGCAATTTCGGACGTGAACTTGACCCATCGGGCGAAAGCCAATGCCGCGACCATGCGGGCGATGTTAACGGCAGAAGCCTCCTACACACTCTCAAGCGTTAAAGGCTCGCTTCGGCCACTCTTCCGGATAATTCGTCACCGACAGGCGTTTGCGGGAAAGTCACTTCCGCGAACCGAAATCAGCACACAAAAGTCTTGAGCAAGCTCTTACCGCTTGAGCGAACGAGCAAGGGTTATTCGCAATCGAACAAGGTCTCGGTGGGCAGGTAGTCCGCAGGCTTCGAGCTTTAAACGGCGAGCCTCGGCAACACCGCAACGCCACACCCACTCTCGCGCAATCCTTTTTGAGCATGAAGTTTCCCACGGAGTTTCATTCCCGGTTCTAGCGTGGACGCACGACCGCTTCGTCCCGCGTCTGTCGGGGTG
>Ga0190275_10001686_pt1 | contig 16270 bp, 15 predicted proteins | sample Popmic550T_FD_133745 | JGI IMG/M metagenome (GOLD analysis project Ga0190275, IMG submission 133745) | Populus adjacent soil microbial communities from riparian zone of Yellowstone River, Montana, USA - 550 T | ecosystem: Environmental > Terrestrial > Soil > Riparian zone > Trees stand | place...
CGACGGGACCAATTGCCTTTCACACCATCCTGAGCCTGATCGCCATCGGCGCGGGTGCCTGCCTGATCCTCGCCATGTCCAAGGGGCGCAGCCCCGGCTACTGGACGCTGGCATTTCTCATTTCGATGATCGCGACCGATGTGACCGGCTTCCTGCTGCCTGCGCCGAAGCTGCTGCCGTCGCACATCACCGGCATCATTTCGCTCGTGGTCATCGCAATCGCACTCGCGGCGCACTATGCGTTCCATTTCGCCGGCGCGTGGCGCGCGGTTTACGCGATCACGATGGGCATTGCGATCTATCTCAATTTCTTCGTGCTGGTGACGCAGCTTTTCCTTAAAGTCGGCTTCCTGCACGCTCTCGCGCCGAATGCGCCCGACAATCCCGAGCCGCCGTTCCTGATCGCGCAGGCGATCGTGCTGGCGATTTTCGTCTGGCTGATCTGGAAGAGCGTGAAGAATTTCCGCCCCGACGCCGCCTAGCCGCTACGCGAGCTTCCGCGCCGCCGCGGTCCTGGCATCGCCGGTGTTCGGCGTGCCGGTCGGCTCGATCAGCAGCAGATGTACCTCCTCGCGCGCCACGGGGCGATGTTCGACGCCCTTCGGCACGATGAACATCTCGCCGGGCTGGAGCGTCACGGTGCGGTCGCGCAGCTCGATGTCGAGTGTGCCCTTGAGCACGAGGAAGAAATCGTCGGTCTCGTCGTGCTTGTGCCAGACGAACTCGCCCTGCACCTTCACGACCATCACATCGTGGCCGTTGTAGGTCGTCACGGTGCGCGGCGACCAGTGCTCGGAGAAGGTGGAAAGCTTCTCGGCGAGATTGATCTTGTTCACCGCCGCCTCCGCTTGCGCGCGGGCTTGCCGTAGCGCGCTTCCATCTCACGTGCGACCTTCGCGGCGGGATAGAGCGTCGACCCGCCAAGCTTGAGCGCGGTGATGCGGCCGGACTTCGCGCGCACGCAACTGACCGGCTCACCGTGGCTGGCAAAGCCCGCTGCGAGCGCGATGCGTCCGCCGGTGCGGCTGTGAATCTCCAACTCGCTCGCGTCGGTCATCGGATTGGTGAAGCCGGGCGCCGCCACCAGCACCTTGTTGCCCATGGGCACGAGATCGAGTCCCGCCCACAGGCTCCAGAAGCGCCCGTTCCAATCCTTCACCTTGCGCGATGGGGCGCCGTTGCGCTGGAACGCCTGCATGATGTTGACAGCGCCATCGACCCACAGATGCGCCCAGCCGTCGAGCGCGTTGGTGAGCACGCAAACGGTCAACTCCTGCTGCGGGTAGACGCAGGTGCGCGAGATGTATCCCTGCAGGCCGCCCGAGTGGCCGAACCAGTCCCAGCCGAAGAACGTGCCGCTGATCGTGCCGAGCCCGTAATACTGCTCGAGGCTCGTGTGCGGATTGCGCCAGTGGCGGCGCGTCATCTCGCGGCGGCTCGCGGCCGAGAGGACGCTCTGTCGCGCGTTGGGCGCAAGCTGCGCGAAGTAGCGCGCGATGTCGGCGGCCGTGCTGGCGAAGCCGCCCGCGGCGTCGATCGCGTTACACGGGTTGTCGCCCGGAATGACGAGACGGCGTCCGAGCAGGATGCGCCCGGTGTGGCCGCGCGCGAAGGGCGTGCCGCGCTTCAACGGCATGTCGGGCGTCGTTTCCTTCAGGCCTGCGGCGTCGACGATCTCGCGCTTGATCCACGTGGCGTACGGCTCGCCGGTGATCGCCTTGATGATCAGGCCGAGCAGGCCGAAGCCGTGGTTGGAGTATTTCATGCGCGTGCCGGGCGCGATGACGAGCGGCAGCTTGAGCTCGGCGCGCAGCTCCGCTTCGTTCAGGTAGGGCCGCCGGTCGAGGAACTGGCCGGCATCCTCGCCGTCACGGATGATGCCGGCGGTATGCGAGAGAAGCTGCGCAATGGTCGCGCGCGCGACATCCGGGTGCAGGCGTTCGACGTAGTCTCCCGCCGCGTCGTCGAGCTTGAGCTTGCGCTGCTCGCGCAGCTTCATGATGCCGGCAGCCGTGAAGCTTTTCGTGTGCGAGGCGACGCGAAAGCGGTGGCGCGGCGTGAGCGCTTCGCCGGTGTCGAGATTGGCGGTGCCGAAGGCGCGCTCCAGCACCACGTTGCCGCGGTGTGCGATGGCGATGATGCAGCCCGGCTGCTGCGATACCTGCATCTGGAAATCGAGCCAGCGCGGGATGTAGTCGAGCGCTGCGGCGAGCCAGCGGTCCATGATTGTGAGCCTCTCGCAACTTCGCGTAGCCCGGATGGAGCGCAGCGTAATCCGGGACAAGCTACGGATCGAATCCCGGGTTTCGCTTCGCTTCACCCGGGCTACAAGAATTGCGGGGAGGGATTACACCTCAACCGTCGCCGTCACCGGCACGTGGTCCGAGGGGCGCTCCCAGCCGCGCGCCTGCTTGGCGATATCGAGCCGCGACACCCGGTCGCCGAGCTGTGGCGAGACCCAGATGTGGTCGAGGCGGCGGCCGCGGTCGGCGGCCTTCCAGTTGTCCATCGCGCGGTAGCTCCACCAGGTGTAGAGCTTCGCCGGCTCCGGCGTCAGCTCGCGGGCGATGTCGACCCAGTTGCCCGCCTTGCGGAACGCGGTGAGCTTCTCGGTCTCGACCGGCGTGTGCGAGATCACCTTGAGCATCTGCTTGTGGCTCCAGACGTCGTGCTCGAGCGGCGCGACGTTGAGATCGCCGACCAGGATGGCGCGCTCGCCGGTCCGCGGGCGCAGCTTGTCCATGGCGTGCAGCTCGTCGAGGAAGGCGAGCTTGTGGGCGAATTTCTCGTTGATCGCCGGATCGGGCTCGTCGCCGCCCGCCGGAACGTAGAAATTGTGCAGCGTGACGGGATCGCGCAGCCCCGCCGTCTCGCCGAGCGTCACCGCGATGTGCCGGCAGTCCTCCTTGCCGCAGTAGTTGTCGATGACGACGCTCTCGAACGGCAGGCGGGAGAGCACGGCGACCCCGTGGTAGCCCTTCTGGCCGTTCAGGGCCGCGTGGGTGTAGCCGAGCCGCTGGAATCGCTTGAGCGGGAAGGCGTCGTCGGGGGATTTCGTCTCCTGCAGGCAGATCACATCGGGCCGCACCGCCTTGATGAAGCGCGAAACCAGATTGATGCGCAGGCGGACCGAGTTGATGTTCCAGGTGGTGACGGTCAGGGGCATTTTGGCCTTTACGGCATACTATGGAGATAGTAGAATCATAGTATATAAATACTATTGCATTCGGTGAGGAACCCGCATGGTACCGACGTTTTCCCAGCCGTTCGGCGCTGGCGATCTTCGCATCGGGATCGCGTCCTGGGACCAGGGCGACTTCAAGAGCCGCTCGATCAAATATGCCTATCGCGACAAAAGCGGCAAGGTTTCCCGCGGCTGCCCGGAGCTGCCGTTCGATGTTCTTGTGGAAATGGCAATCCTGGCGCTGAAGCAGAAGGAGCTGACGGTCGAGCAGGTGGAGCGGCTGAAGTATCACCTGCGGTGAGGGCGCAGGGCCGCTCGGCGTGAGCGATCAGCTCCGCTGTCGTTCCAGACAGCCCGCAGGGCTGATCCGGGATCCATATATCCCGGTCCGTCGTAACGGGCACTGTGGATCCCGGCTCTCGTTTGCGCTCGGCCGGGGATGACAGCCGGGTGCCGTTGCGCTCACGATAAGTCGCCCAGCCCGCCTACTCCCCCGCCTTAATGTTCCCGTCCTTGATCACCTTGGCCCAGCGGGCGATCTCGTCGCCCACGAAGGCGGCGCGGAATTCGGCCGGCGTGCTGCCGACCGCCACGATCCCCTGATCGGCGAGCCGCTGGATGGTTACGGGATCGGCCAGCGCCTTCTTGGCCTCGGCGGCGACGCGATCGACGATCTCCTTCGGGACGCCCGCCGGGGCGATGATGCCGGCCCAGGTGCCGGAGACGAAGTCCGGCACGCCCTGCTCGATGATCGTCTTCACGCCCGGCGCGGCCGGGATCGGCTCCTTCGCGGCAAGCCCGAGCGCCTTGACGTTGCCGGCCGTCACCTGCGGCATCAGCGGCCCGACGATGTCGAACATCACATTGATGTTGCCCGCGACCGTATCCTGCAGCGCGCCGGCGGTGCCCTTGTAGGGGACGTGCACCATGTCGAGGCCCATGCGCGCTTTGAACATCTCCATCGTGAGATGCGCGGCGGCTCCGATGCCCGACGACGCGAAACTCAACGAGCCGGGCTTGGACTTCGCGAGTGCGACGAGCTCCTGGATGTTGTTCGCCGGCAAGGTCTTGTTGGCGATGATGATCAGCGGCGCGGAGCTCATCAGCGACACGTAGGTGAAGTCCTTCAGCGTGTCGTAGGGGATCTTCGGGTTGAGCGTCGGGTTGACCGAATGTGCCGCGATCACCGTGCCGAAGGTGTAGCCGTCGGGCGCGGCCTTGGCGACCACGTCGGTACCGATGATGGCGTTGGCGCCGGGCTTGTTCTCGAACACGACCGTGACGCCGAGCGCGTCGGCCACTTTCGTCCCGACCAGGCGCGACATCAGGTCGGTGTAGCCGCCCGGCGTGTACGGCACGATCCAGCGGATCGGCTTGCTCGGCCAGGCTTGGGCCAGGGCGCTGCCGGTCAGCGCGAGCGTGACCGCAAGCGCGGCAAGCCCGCGTCGTACAATGTGCATGATGTCGCTCCCTCGTGCCGTATCCCGGCTTGAGGCAGCTTTAGGGTTTCAATGAGGGGCCGGCAAGCGGGCCGCTGACATTGCTGTCATCCCGGCCGAGCGGAGCGAGAGCCGGGATCCATACAGCGGCAATCGCTACAGCTGAGTGGGGATGGATGGATCCCGGATAGCCGCTTCGCGGCTTCCGGGACCACAGCGCAGCTTACTGAATGATCTCTTTGCGGTCGTAGTTGATCCGGAACATGGTCGGATCGATCTTCTGCGCAGGATCGAGGTTATAGAGCGCGACCGTCGTGTCGTAGCCCTGCGGGTCGGTGATGGTCCACTGTTTGAGCTGCATGTCCTTCACCGAGAACATCAGCAGCACCTTGTGCGTGCCGCCGAGCGTCTGCTTCTCCTCGATCGCCAGACTGATGAACGTGTCATCGGCGGCAACCGCGATGACGTTGGTTTCCTTGAGGAGATCGATGCGGTCTGCGAGCAGGAAGCGCAACGGCGTCTGCGACAGCGGGTAGAGGTCCTGCGTCTCGAGCTTGCGGTCGCGCACCACCAGCGAATTGCCGTCGGAGACCAACTCGATCGGGCTCGGCGGCTTGTATTCGAAGCGCACGCGCCCCGGCTTCGACAGATAGATCTTGCCTTCGGAGCGGCGGCCATCCGGGCCGACCTGCACGAAATCGCCGACCAGGTTCTGCACGCTCATCAGATAGACATTCACGCGGTCGATCAGCCCGCGCTGTTTCGCGTCGAACGCCGTCGTGGTGCCGGATGAGCCGAAGCCCGGGAACTTGAACGGAAAGAGATTGTTCGCGATCGATTGAATAGGCCCCGCGGGTGCTTCGGAAGTGGCGGCAGGAGGCGGCGCGACGCCGGCCTTCGGTCGCGGGCCGGGTGCCGGTACAGGCTGGGCGGCTGCCATGGACGCTGCCAGAAGCAGGCACGCGCCGGCCAGAATCGATCTCCGCATCCCGTCCTCCAAAGAGCCGCCCACCCTAATCGCCCCGCTATGGCGATTTCGCGGCCCCCGTGCGCCAAGCATGATCCTTTTCGGGGATCATGCTCATTCAATACTGCGCGTGCTCGGGCTCGCCTACCAGAATCTCGCGCTTCCCGGCATGATTGGCCTGCCCGACGATGCCTTCCAGTTCCATCTTCTCCATCAGCGAGGCGGCGCGATTGTAGCCGATCTGCAGCCGCCGCTGGATATAGCTCGTCGAGGCCTTGCGGTCGCGCATCACGATCGCAACGGCTTGCGAATAGAGGTCGTTGGTCTTGCCCATCTCGGAGTTGTCGAACACCGAGGCGTCGCCGCCCTCGCCCTCCTCCGGGTCGTCGCTGACGGTGACGGACTCGAGGTATTGCGGTGTGCCCTGCGACTTCAGGTGCCGCACGATCTTCTCGACTTCCTCGTCGGAGCAGAACGGCCCGTGCACGCGGCTGATGCGCCCGCCGCCCGCCATGTAGAGCATGTCGCCCTGGCCGAGCAGTTGCTCGGCGCCCTGCTCGCCAAGGATGGTGCGGCTGTCGATCTTGGAGGTGACCTGGAACGAGATGCGGGTCGGGAAATTCGCCTTGATGGTGCCGGTGATGACGTCGACCGAGGGACGCTGCGTCGCGAGGATCACGTGGATGCCGGCCGCGCGCGCCATCTGGGCGAGACGCTGCACCGCGCCTTCGATGTCTTTCCCGGCGACCATCATCAGGTCGGCCATCTCGTCGACGATCACCACGATGTACGGGATGAGGTCGAGATCGAGCTCTTCCTTCTCGTAGATCGCGTCGCCGCTCTCCTTGTCGTAGCCCGTGTGCACCGTGCGGCTGAGCTTATCGCCGCTCTTGTTCGCCTCGGCGACGCGCGCGTTGTAGCCGTCGATGTTGCGCACGCCGAGCTTGGACATCTTGCGGTAGCGCTCTTCCATCTCGCGCACCGCCCATTTGAGCGCGACGACCGCTTTCTTCGGATCGGTGACGACCGGGGTCAGCAGATGCGGGATGCCGTCGTAGACCGAGAGCTCGAGCATCTTCGGATCGATCATGATCATGCGGCAGTCGTCCGGTGTCAGCCGGTACATCAGCGACAGGATCATGGTGTTGATCGCGACCGACTTGCCCGAGCCGGTGGTGCCGGCAATCAGCAGGTGCGGCATGCGCGCGAGATCGACGATCACGGGCTCGCCGCCAATCGTCTTGCCGAGACAAAGCGGCAGGCGCGCCTGCGTATCGGTGTACTCGCTCGCCGAGAGAAGCTCCCGCAGCAGCACTTTCTCGCGCTTCGGGTTGGGTAGCTCGATGCCGATTGCGTTGCGGCCCTGCACGACGGCGACGCGCGCCGAGACCTTGCTCATCGAGCGCGCGATGTCGTCGGAGAGGCCGATGACGCGCGATGACTTGATGCCGGGCGCGGGCTCGAGCTCGTAAAGCGTGACCACAGGCCCGGGATGCGCGTTGATGATCTCGCCGCGCACGCCGAAATCGCTCAGCACGCTCTCCAGCGCCCTTGCGTTCTCCTGGATGGCGTCGTCGGAGAGCGTCTGGCGGTCGATGGCACGCGGCGCCGCGAGCAGCGCAACCGAGGGCAACTCGTAGCCGCCCTTGCCGCGCTTTGCGGGGCGCGCCGCGCCCTGCTTGATGCGCTTGCGCGGTGCGACCGCCACCTCGTCCTCCGTCTCCTCCTCTTCGTCCTCGACGTCGCCTTCCTGATCGTCGGCCGGATTCGAATAGGCCTCGGTGTGCGGCTCGATCATGGTGACGGCGGAGGGATCGTGGCGCAGTGCGACCACGCGCGGGCGGCGCCGCCACGGCAGCCAGTTCAGCAGCAACATCGGCAGCAGCAGCAGCCGCGCCTTCACGCTGTAGAGGAAATGATAGAGCCAGCCGAGCGAGACGAAGCTGCGCGGCTCGCGCTCCTCTTCGTCTTCTTCTTTCACGTTCCGCTTGGCCGTTTTCCGCGCCGGCTTCTCTTCTTCCTCTTCCTCGTGGTCCTCGCGCCGCAGTCCGAAGCCCGCCGCGAGCGCCAGCGCCGCGACGGCAGCGACACCCAGCATGATGGCGATCACAAAACGGGGCGCGCCGGAGAGCGGTCCGAAAATCCAGGCGGGCACATGCAACAGCGAGTCGCCCACGACGCCGCCGAGGCCGGTTGGCAGCGGCCAGGACTTGCTTGGCGCCAGGCATGAGGCGAAGCCCGCGGCCGCAATCGTGCCCGCCACCCAGAGGATTGCGCGGATGCGCTGCCGCTCGAGCGGCCGATGCGTGAGCAGCCGCCAGCCCCACGACGCGACCGGAAGCAGCAGCGCGACCGTCGCGATGCCCAGAATCTGCATCATCAGGTCGGCGCTGGCGGCGCCGACGAGGCCCAGCGCGTTGCGCACCGGCGCATTGGTGGCGTGGCTGAACGAGGGGTCCTGCACCGACCAGGTGGCGAGCGCGAGCGCCGCGATGCCGGCGATGCCGATCACGCCGATGCCGACGATCTCGCGCACGCGGCGGCGCGCGGCGGTGCGCAGATCGTCCGAGACCATGTCGCCGAGCGAGAGTGTGTAGCGGATCGCCGGCATTATCCGAGCACCTTCACCATGCGATGCAGCGCCTCGGCGGTGGTCTCCCGGTCCTGCACCATGGCGACGCGGATGTAGCCTTCGCCTGCGTTGAAGCCATTGGACTGCGGGCGCGCCGCATAGTTGCCGGGCACGACGCGCAGGCCCGCTTCCTTCCAGAGCTTCAGCGCCGCGGCCTCGCTGCCGCCGTGCTGCGACACATCGAGCCAGAGGAAGAAACCGCCGGCTGGGCGCTGGTAGCCGTAGCGATTGCCGAGGATCTGGTCGGCGAGGTCGAATTTGGCGCGATAGAGCGCCCGGTTCTCCTCGACGTGCGCCTCGTCGGTATAGGCGGCGATGGCGACTTCCTGCGCCGGGATCGGCACCTGCGGGGCCGACACCGCGCGCAGATCGAGGAACGGTTTGATGAAGCGCTTGTCGCCCGCCACGAACCCGATGCGCAGGCCGGGCAGGCTCGAGCGCTTGGAGAGCGAGTTGAACGCGACGACGTTGGCGAAGTCCTTCCCGGCGACCTCGAGTGCGCCGACCGGTTGCTCCTTCCAGTAGATCTCCGAGTAGCACTCGTCGGCGAAAAGCATGAAGTTGTGCTTCTGCGCGAGGGCGGCGACGCGCGCGAGATAGTCGCGGCTTGCCACCGAGCCCTGCGGGTTCGCGGGCGAGGCGAGATAGAACGCAACGGTGCGCGCCAGCAGGTCGTTCGAGAGCGCATCGAGATCGGGGAGGAAGCCGTTCCCGGCGGTCGCATCGAGATAGACCGGCTCGCACTCGGCCGCGACGGCGCCGGCCGAGTAGGGCGCATAGAACGGGTTCGGCACCAGAATCGCGGGCTTGCCGGGGCGTTCGCCGGCGAAGCGCTTCGCCGCGATCGCGGCGAGAAACAGGCCTTCGCGCGAGCCGCCCAGCACAAGCACTTCGCTCAACGGCTCGATGGGACGCGGGAGCGCGTAGCGGCGGTTGAGCCAGCCCGCGACGGTCTGGCGGAAGCGATCCGTGCCGGCATTGCCCGGATAGCGGCCGAAATCCGCGGTGTGTTTGGCGAGGATCGGCGCGACGAATGGCGGCACGGGATGCTGCGGCTCGCCAACCGAAATGTTGATCGGCGGCATGCCGGGCTGAGTGTCGCCCAACAGGTCGGCCAGCCGCATGAACGGCGAGCGTGCGTCGGTTGTCCGAGCGGGAGAGGTCGCGCGTTCGGGTGCGTTCATGAGCAACGTTTTCGGCGGCGGGACGCCCCGCCGGACTGGCGTTGCGCCACCATAGGAGGGGGCAGGTTAAGGCGCGATTAACCAATCGCGGGTGGGACTAGGCGCACTTCACGATGAGGATGCCGCAACGATCAAGAACGGAGGCCGGGCAGTCTCGTATTGCATGCTCGGCAAACGGGCCAAATCGTCTGAAGTCGGTTGAGGCTCCTTTACTGCAGTCACCCTGAACGAGACCTCGAGGAGGGCCGACAGGTAGGTCTCGACCTTGCGGTGGTACTTCGTAATGGGAAATTCCAGCCACTTTGTAGCACGCGCTCCCTCCTGGCCGTAGGCATCGAGCCGCCACGCCTGCTTCAACCCCTTCGAATCAAGAATCCAGCCGTCATCCTGCGCGGTCTTTATTGGATGCTCTACGGAAAAGATAAATCGTCCACCAGGTGTCAATGTCTTGTGGATACGCCTCAGCAGGGCGGAGAGGTCCGAAATGTAATGAATCGTGAGATCGCTGTGAACCAGGTCAAATTCCTGTGCGGGCAAAACGACGTCTTCGATATCGTCTAATATATATTTGATATTTGATTGATGTGTATGCTTGTGGGCCGCCTCAAGCATGCCCTCGGAAAAATCTATACCAACGACTTTGGCAGCGCCATTAGCTGCCGCGTAGCGACAAAAATCACCCCAGCCACAACCCAAATCGAGGACAGACCTACCCGAGAGAGCGGGCAGGAGCGCCCGGATAGTTCGCTTGTCCAGTGGTTCGGTCGGATTTCCCTCTTGTTGTCTCAACGAGAGATATCGAGCGATAAATCGAGAATCTTGAAATGGCGATTTCAGGGGCATTGAAATCGAGACCACTTTACGTTTTAGCCGAGTTCAACTGAGAAAGCTTGGAGAACAGCCGCTCGACGTACAACTTTTCACCGCTCTGGCGCAACCGGTCCAAAATCTGGTTTGCCTTTTCAATGTCCCCCGTTTGCATGTGTATTCTCGCCAAGTTGTATAAGGCGTCAGAATCGGATGGCTTGAGTGTCAATGCCATCTCTGTCGAGCTTAAAGCTTCGGGAAGCCGATTGAGCTTTCGCAGACTCGCTGATCTGAACGAGAAATTCCGAGGCGAATTCTCTCCCTTGGCAATGGCGACGTCGATGCACACCAGCGCGAGATCGTGACGCTGCTCCGAATTAAACCAACTGTGCAAAGCAAGGAAGTCCGACGAACTAGTTTCGCCGAGCACAGTCTCTATCCTTGTCACCTGTTCACGAATTCCCGATCGCTGGCGAAAATCAATTTTTTCATCACCGCCGAAGGGTCTGAAGATAGACGAAAAACGACGAATGGACTGGGTCGAAAGCTTTACAATTTCCAAGAAGTCATTTTCGTTTCTGAAGTCCTGTGGGCGATAGAGCTTCGCATAATGTGCACTAATCAGCCTGTAGATGATCAGGATAAGAACGAAGGGAAGAGCAATGCCAGCTAGTACGATGTATGGGAAGACAGGATCACCCTTGGTGACATAGGCCAACCCCATTACCAGCGCTTCGCAGAACCCACCCAGATAGGCAAGTAAAGGAATGGGGCCGGTAATTCTTTCGGGCGCCGATGCGCCGGTCGACTTCGGGATTTTCACCATCGCCTTCCCAAACTCTATGGTAGGGCTCGAAGTCTAATACAGCCAAGCATTTGTACACAACGCAATTTGAAACTGTTGGCATACACAGCGAAGCAAGAAGCCACTACGTGAGGAGAGCCCCTCGACCAGGCTGGCTGGGTCTCGATCCGAGGCCGTCGACTAGCGCGGTTTTCTTCGACTGGCCAAGCTCTTCCGTAGACCGAGAGCAACACCTAGCGCGCCCAGAAGCGGTCCGATCGGCGCCTCGGGCGATTCCATCGTCCACAGCGTCAGACCGGAGAGCAGGCACCACAGGAAAGGAACTGCAAGGAGGTGCAAAGAGGGCCGCTCTGCAGCGAGAAGAATTCCGATTGCGCCGATGGCGGTCGGGTCGGGCGCGAGGCCGAAGATTTCCGCTTGGGTTATCGGGCGGCCGGTGAGCGGCGCGATCAGCGGGTGGATGGCGAGTGCGTAGAAAAGCAGGGCGAGGCCGGTCTTCGCGGCAGTGTCTCGTGCGCTGAAGACAAGGTGGTCGCGGATAATACCGCTCCAGACCAGCAGCGCCGCCTGCAGCACGAATGCGATCGCAAAATAGCGCGCCGCCCAGTTGATGGTGTCGTAGCGCTCCAGCAGAAACGCCCAGGCGACGAGCAACCAGAGCGCCGCGAGGATTGCCGCGACAGCGCGACCGCTCCGGGCACGAGCGCGCACCATGAGAAAGGCAATCGCTACGCCGAGCGCCAACGTGACGAGCTGCAGCGGCCAGACGTCGGCGTTGGTGAGCTCGAACAGCCGGTAATAGGTGCGCGGCGAGAACAGCAGAAAGTTGGTGAGACTGTAGGTCCACCACTCCGACATGTGTCATGCCCCGCGAATGCGGGGCATCCAGTATGCGCCGGCTCCGATGCCGTCTACTGGATCGCCCGCCGGAGCTTGTACTCGGGCTCGCCGACGGCGAGACCCGGGTGCGGGCGATGACGCGGTCTGGATCATCAAAGTCTCTCCACGTACTGCACGATGCGCGCGCGCATTGCGGCATCGGGCAGTGGATCGCGCGCGGCACCCACGTTCTCCTGCACATGATCGACGCGCGTGGTCGCCGGGATCACGCAGGTCACAGCCGGGTGAGAGACAATGAATTTGAGGATCAGCTGCGCCCATGATGTCGCGCCGATCTCGGTGGCGAACGGCGGCAGCGGCTTGCGGACGATCCTCTTGATCAGGTCACCCTCGCGGAACGGGCGGTTGGTGATCACCGCGATGCCGCGCTCGCGCGCGAGCGGCAGGATGCGTTGTTCGGCTTCGCGGTCGAGGATGTTGTAGGAAAGCTGCACGAAATCGAGCGGATGCGCGCGCATGATCTTCTCGAAGTCGCCATGGCGCCGGCCTTCCGAGGTCGTGATGCCGACGTAGCGTACCCGTCCGGCAGCCTTCATGGCGAACAGCGTCGGCAGATGCTCTTCCCAGGCGAGGAGGTTGTGCACCTGCAGCAGATCGAATTTCGGCACGCCCCAGTAACCGCGCGACGCTTCGATCTGCGCTGCCCCGCGTGCGCCGGACGAGATCCACACCTTGTCGGCCGAGAAGACGCTGGTCGCGCCGATCTTCTTCAGGCCTTCGCCGATCACCGGCTGCGAGGAGCCGTACATCGGCGAGGAATCGATCATGCGTCCGCCGGCTGCGAAGAATGCGCGCATCACCTCCACGCAGGACATGCGCGCCACCGGATCGTTGCCGACGTTGAAGGTGATCCAGCTGCCGAGCCCGACCAGCGGGATCGCTTCGCCGCTCGATGGGATGGGGCGCGTGAGAGGCGCATTCGGTCGCGCGAACGCCGGCGCGGCACACGCGGCTGCGCCGCCAGCAAGAAGGCGAAGCGCGTCGCGGCGATCGACGGTTTGTCTCATCAGGTCACTGTACCTCGACTTGCAGCCGCGCCGCGACACGTCGCCTCAGCGGGACATTCCGTCGCTAGGCGTCGCCGCGGTCGCTCCCTACGTGGCGTGGGGGCAACGTCCAAACAACACGGAAAACGATGCTCGACGCAAAGCGCCTTCTCGATCAATTCCTTGGCGGGCAGCAGAGTTCACAGCCCGGTCAGCAGTGGCCGCAAGGACAACCACAGCTCGGCGACATCGCGCGCAACATTGGAACTTCGCTGTCCGGAAATCTCGGCGGCATCGGCGGTGGTGCGCTTGCGGGCGGGCTCGCGGGAATCCTCCTTGGAACCAAGCAGGGCCGGAAGATTGCGGGTACGGCCGCAACGGTTGGCGGAATGGCGCTGGTCGGCGCGCTCGCCTACGGCGCCTACAAGAATTGGCAGACTGGGCGCGCGTCGGCGCAGGATACGCGCGGGAGTGTTCCGCTGCTGCCGCCGCCCCGCGAGACGCCGTTCATGCCGGCAAGCGAGGCTGAGCAGCAATCGCTCGGACTTTCGCTGATGCGCGCGATGATCGCCGCCGCGAAGTCGGACGGGCACATCGACGCGAAGGAGCAATCCAACATCTTCGCGCAGCTCGACAACCTGAACCTCAGCGCTGAGGAAAAGGCCTTCGTGCTCGACGAGTTGTGCAAGCCGCTCGACGTCGACGCGGTCGCGCGCGCCGCGCGCTCCCCCGAGCAGGCGGCGGAGATCTATGTTGCCTCGCTGCTTGCGGTCGATGTCGATAATGCGGCGGAGCGCCGCTACCTCGCATCGCTCGCGATCAAGCTGCGGCTTGACGAGAAGCTGGTCGAGCACCTGCATGCAACCGTGGAAGGCGCGACGCAGCCCCTGCCGGCGTCCACGGGTTAGCTAGTCTCGTGGCGAGCCGGATGCGCTTGCGCTGCGCGCCATTGTCTTGCGCAGCACCTCGAACATGACGGCGGTCGACCAACCGAACATCAGCGCGCCGTTCATCGCGGTGATCGGACCGAGCAGTTTCCAGCGGTCGACCGGGACGATGTCGCCGTAGCCGAGCGTCGCGTAATTGACGAACGCGAAGTATACGATCTGGACATTCTCCGGAGCCGCATCGACCAGCGCGTAGGCCGATGCCCAGACCATCACCTCAATCGTGTGCGCTGCCATCAGGATCGACACGATCGGGATCATCACGGCGGCGAGGAACAGCGACGGGTGCAGCAGCTTCTTTTCGCTGGCGCGTTGGGCGACGCCCACCACGGTCGCCATGATCAGCGAATGGATGGCGATATTGATCACGCTGACCAAGCCGCCGACCAGGAGTTGTCTGAGCATGGGAGACCTCGGCTCAGGAGACCCGCGGCGGCAGCAGGTAGAGCGTCAGGGCGAAGATCACGTAGATCATCACGACCAGCACGCCGATGAACCACGCCGAGCGGCCCGTGTTGGTGACGAGCGACGCCGTCATGGTGGCGACCAGCATCATTGCGACTGCGCCGGGCCAGAATTCCAGATCCATCGGCTTCGGGCCGAGCACGTAGCTCAGCAGCACGAGGACTGGCGCGACGAACAGCGCGATCTGTACCGCGCTGCCGAGCGCAATGCCGACGGAAAGATCGAGGCGGTTCTTTCCCGCGGCGGACCAGGCCGAGATCATTTCGGCGGCGCCGCCCACCAGTGCCACCACGATGAACCCGACGAACGCCGGCGACAGCCCGAGCGTGGTTGCGGCGTGCTGCACCGATTCGACGAACACCTCACTGGTGAGCGCAACCAGCACCGTGACGACGGCAAGCGTCGTCAGGGCGAGCGGCAGCGGCCATTCGGCCTCATGGGTCCCGCCGTGCTCGCCGCCGGAAAAGAACTCGCGATGGGTCTTCAGTGAGAAGAATAGCCCAAGCGCGTAGGTGACGATGAGCAGCACCGACAGCCAGAGGCTGAGTGTCTGCGTGAAACGCGCTTCGGCGGGGGAACTGTCGGCTTCCGCGAGGACGGACGGAACGAGCAAGGCGACCGTTGCGAGGAACAGAAGGCCCGCCTGCAGGCGCGCGTTGCTGCGATTGTACTCCTGCACGTGATGCTTGAGCCCGCCATAGAGAAACGCCACGCCGAGCATGAACAGGGCGTTGGTGACGATGGCGCCCGCGATCGATGCCTTCACCAGCACATACTGGCCGGCGCGCAATGCCGCGAGCGCGATGATCAGCTCGGTGAGGTTTCCGAGCGTCGCGTTGAGCAGCCCGCCGATGGTGTCGCCGGTCCTCGCCGCAACCGACTCGGTCGCGCGGCTGAGCAAGCCGGCAAGCGGGATGATCGCCGCGACGGACAGCACGAACAGAAGCGTATGCGCATCGTGCCAGATTCTCGCCGCGACCAGGACGACCGGCACCAGCGCCAGCAGCCAGAGCAGCGGCGTGTGCCGGATCTCGCCGAGCAGAATGCTCAAGCCGCCTTTCGCGGGGCTTTCAGGCGAGCCTGCTGGACGGGCCGTGAACACGGGCGATCAGTGCCCGCTGAACACGAGCGTCTTGAACGGCAGCACCAGCGCCTGCATCCGCAGGATCAGCGCATGCACGAGGCCGAGCGCGTCCACGGCGTGGAGCGCGATGCCCTTCACGGTGCCGGTGCCCGGCGCGTGAATGGTGTCATGGTTGTTCGAGTAAGCGTTGGCGATGCAGCTCGAGCCGGGCGTCACGCCTTCGAGCCCGCCCGTGTAGAGCGGCTCCAGATATACCATCAGCGTGCCCGGCCGCGTCACGTGCTGCGCGTCGAGCAGCTGCTCGCCGCCGCGGAACTGGCCGGCCGCGATGTAGTCCTGCACGGCAGTGACGACCATCGGGATGACGGTGAACGGCCTGCTGACGCAGGTGACCTCCGCGATCATGCCGGGCTTCATGATCTGCGCCTCGATCTGGCTGAAGCCGGCCGTCAGGGCGCGCGAGCCACGCAAGCCCTCCGGGATGAGAACGCCGGCCGGCCGCATCATCGGGTTCACGACATCGCCGACGCGCAGCAAGAACTGCTCGACGCGCCCGTTCACGCCGGAGCGAATGACGGTCTTGTCCAGATCCACTTGCGCCTGTGCGAGCTCGGCTTCGGCGCTCGCCTTCTCGGACGGAAGCACGGTTGCGACGCGGATCTCCGCCGCCTGCCTGGCGGCATCGGCGGCGGCGACGGCCCCCTCGTTGGCGTCGACCGCGACCTCAAGCTTCTCGATGTCGCGCTGCGGCACGATGCCGGCGTTGCGCCGCTGCAGCTCCCGCTTGGTTGCGAGCTCATCCTCTGCCTGCTGCAGCGCGCCCTTCGCCTGGCGGAGCTGGCCTTCCGCCTTCATGATATCGGCCTTCGC
>Ga0190275_10001687_pt1 | contig 16266 bp, 11 predicted proteins | sample Popmic550T_FD_133745 | JGI IMG/M metagenome (GOLD analysis project Ga0190275, IMG submission 133745) | Populus adjacent soil microbial communities from riparian zone of Yellowstone River, Montana, USA - 550 T | ecosystem: Environmental > Terrestrial > Soil > Riparian zone > Trees stand | place...
GGGCGGCGGAAGTGCTCGGTGCTGAGCGGCGGCAGCGCCTCGCCGCCCAGGCCGGCCTTGCGGCAGGCGGCGCGGAAGAGGACGGCGAGCTGGTCGGCGTACTCCCCCTGCCCGTGCATCCGCGAGCCGAAGTTGGGATCGTTCAGCTTCCCCCCGCGGATCTCGCGGATGCGGTGCAGCACCTTCTCCCTGTGCCCCGGATAGTGCGTCTGCAGCCAGGTCTCGAACAGATCCTTCAGCACGAACGGCAGCCGCAGCGGGATGTACGCCGCCGCCTGCGCCCCCGCGCTCGCCGAGGCCCTGATGATGGCGGGGAGCTCGTGGTCGTTGAGCCCCGGGATCATCGGCGCGGCGAGGACGCGGACGCGAACGCCGGCCTTCGCCAGCGTCTCCACCGCGTCCAGCCGGCGCTTGGGCGTGGAGGTGCGCGGCTCCATCACCCGCTGCAGCTTTTCGTCCAGCGTGGTGATGGAGACGTTCACCGACGCGCCGCCCCACGCCGCCATCTCGGCCAGGATGTCGACGTCGCGGGTGACCATGTGGTTCTTGGTGATGAGCGTGACCGGGTTGCGGAACTCGGCCAGCACCTCCAGGCAGCCGCGCGTGAGCTTGAGCTTCCGCTCCACCGGCTGGTAGCAGTCGGTCACGCCGCTCATCCCGATCACCTCCGGCACCCAGCGAGGGCTGGCCAGCGCCTGCCGCAGCAGCTCGGGCGCGTCCTCCTTCACGAAGATCTTGGTTTCGAAGTCGAGCCCCGCGGAGAGCCCGAAGTACTCGTGCGTGGGCCGCGCGAAGCAGTAGATGCACCCGTGCTCGCAGCCGCGGTACGGGTTCACGCTGGCGCTGAACCCCACGTCGGGGCTGTCGTTGCGGGCGATGATGCTGCGCGTGGCGTCGCGCATGAACACCGTCCGCGGCGCCGGCTCGTCGTCCGGGTCCACGTGCTCGTAGTCGGGCACGAAGTCGGTCTGCACGAAGCGGTTGGGCGGGTTGTGCGCCGCCCCCCGCCCGCGGATCTGGATCAGCGGCCGCGCCTCGGGCTCGGGCATCTCGTCGCTCCGGATCAGTTCGGCTTTCATCATCCGTGAAAGTTAAAACCGAATACAATCCGAAGCAACCGGTCGCGTCCCGGCCGTGTCAGCGTATTTGTGGAATCCGACAGGTGATCCTGCGACGGATGACGAGGCGTTCGGTCGGACGGGCTTGGCGCCGCGCGCGGACGGGCCGTCCTCAAGCTCAGCTACCTGTTCCGCATGTGAGCGACGCACCGGGTCAGGGCAGTGGCCAGCGATCCGGACTGGGCCGACGCGCGGTCCCACGGCCGAAGTACGGGTATACAGGAGCGGCCGGGCGCCACCGCCCTCCTCCGCAGATGATTCTCAAACGTTCCAGACCCCGTCGGACTGCCCCAGGCGTGGCTCGGCCGCCAGCCTCGTTTCGTGGCGCTTCGCCGCGCGCCCCAGCACCTTTTGGTGCTTACGACGGCATCTCCCGCATCATCTGGGATCCGCTCTGGAAAGGGATGACAACCCGTTATGCGCATCCCCCACTCGCGGCGGCGTGACTCCCTCGAGCACAAAGCGGCTCACGTCGCGCTTGAGGGCGGGGAGCAGGCCCTCCTGGTGGGCGGCCTGGCCGCGGGCGGCGATGTCGGCGGCGAGGGCGGGGAAGGCGCGCGCGGCGCGGTCCACGGCGCCGGGCTCCAGCGCGCGGCCCTCCGTCCGCAACCCATCGCGGTAGTCCTCCACGGTCATGCGCCACGGGCTGGCCGCGCCGGGGTAGCGCGCCAGCACCAGCGCCGCGATCTCCAGCCCCCTGGCGTCGAAGTCACCGCCGTAGAACAGGTGCGCGCCGCGGCGGACGAGCGCGTCCAGCAGCGCCCGGTCGGCCAGGTTCAGGTTGCCGTTGGTGCAGACGAGCGTGGGATGGCGGTCCGGCACCCACTGGCGCACGTGCTCGATGAGCGCCGCCATCACCGTCGGGTTCTCCACCACGAACGCAACGCCGCGCCACGCCCGCACGTCCTCGCCGATCTCGCCCAGGGTGTTCAGCGTGAACGGCCGGTCGATCCCCGCCCGCCGCAGCTCCCGCAGGTACGCGCCGTCGCCGTCCAGGCCGAAGGTGTCCACCCGCACGGAGATGGGGTCACGCGCGACCCCCGCGGCGGAGAGCAGGTTCAGCTTCCACGAGGCGGAGCCGCGGTCCTCGCGCGCGGCCGTCTCGGGAAAGGTGTAGGCCAGCGCGCGCAGCAGCAGCGCGTGCGCGGGGCGGCCGGCATCCAGCCCGTGCGCGTCGCCCGTGACCTCGTTCGCGAGCTCGGCCAGGTAGACGGGCGGACCACCGGCCGCGGGGAGCCGACCAAAGGCGAGCGCGACGGCCCGGATCCCGTCGAGCAGAGCTGGCTCGCCCCAGCGGGTGGCGTCCGCGCGCAGCTCGGATTCGCTCGCGTGCATCCAGCCGACGACGCGCGCGTACGCCTCGGCCGAGATCCCCAGCGACGGCAGCAGCTCGAAGCCGCGGCGGACGGCGCGCTCGCGGCTGGCGATCCGCCGGTCGCGCTCCTCCTTCGGGCGCACGATGGGCGCGCCGCGATGCAGCTCGATCGCCTCCGCCAGCGAGCAGTGGAAGGCGCTCTGCTCGCGCAGGCGCTGGTCGATGTCGCGCACGCCGATCGTCCGCCCCGGCTCCACCCATTTCCCGACCAGGTCCTGCAGCGCGTCCGCCTCGTGGCGCGACAGGATGGTCACGCGGCCCTTCGGCTCGCCGTTGCGGACGAGGGAGGCGTGCAGGTCATCCAGCAGCCGCGCGAAATGCCTGTTCCGCAGCAGCGTCAGCAGGTCCCGCCCGAGGTCAGGATGCACCGCGCGCCTCCGATCCCGCGCTCGGGGAAAGCTGCACGCCCAGCAGCTCGTCACCCACGAACTCGTAGCGGCGCACGCCGTCCCACAGGCTGAGCATGGGGGCGACGGTCACGCCGTCCGTCAGCATCTCGTACGTCGCGGAGCCGCGCACCTCGGGGCCCTGCGCCGTAGCCTTTTCCGTCGCCATGATCCAGCAGAGGTCCAGCTCGGAGAGCAGCCCGTGGATCTCGGCGGCGTTGCGGTCGTCCACGCCGGCGAACGCCTCGTCGAACCCCACCAGCCGCGGCGCCGCGCGGTCGGCCGACTGCAGGCGCGCGGAGACGGCCGCGATCAGCGGCAGCAGCAGGTCCAGCGTGCGGCGCCCGCCGCTCCCCTGGCCGTAGAGCCGCCGGGTGAGTGGCATCCACCGTCCCGTATCGTCCTTGCGCTGCACGGTGAGCGTGTACCACTGCGTGTAGTCCACCATCCGCAGCAGCGCCGTGCGGTAGTCCTCCGTCAGCTGCCGGTCGCGGTTCTTGCGGCGGATGTCGGAGACCATCGTGCGGAAGATCTCCAGCAGCTCCTCGCGCCGGGCCTCGTCCAGGGCGATGCCGCGCTGGGAAAGGAGGTCGTGCAGCCGCTCGGGGTTGAACGCGTCGGCGGATTCGCGCGGGCGCACGGCCCAGTGCAGGCGCATGATGCCGCCCTTGAAGAGCTGCATCCGCCCCAGGATGCGGTTGATGTCGTCCACCCAGTGGCGCGTGTTGCGGATGGCGTCGCGGATGGCGTCCACCACGTCGCGCAGCATCAATTGCTCGATGAGGCGGCGGTCCTCCGCCTCCAGCAGCGTCTCGTTGCGCGCCTGCTGCTCCTCCACCGTGCGATACAGCTCGTCCAGCCGCATGGTGCCGAGCTCGTGCTTGAAGCGAAGGATGCCGCCGTCCAGCGCGGGGCTCATCTCCTCGAATGCGCCGCTGGCCCGCAGATACGCGGCCTGCAGCTCCTCCTGCGTGCGCTTCGCCTCGTCGTCCACGGCCGCGGGATTCACGTCGTGCAGGATGAGGTGCATCGCCTTCTCCAGCCCGGCTCCGCGGAGGGCGACGAGATACTCGTCGAGCGTGGGATACGCGTCCAAGCGCGTGCGGAACTCCACGTCGGCAGCCTGGAGCCTGATGGACGCGCCGCGCAGCTGAGCCGCGTAGTCCGGCTCCGACTCGGTCCAGCTCTGGATCTGGCCCGCCGTCCGGTTGATGATCCCCTCGGCGTCCTTCTCCGCCCCGGCGATCTCCTCCAGCCGCTGCACGATCTCCGCGATCTCGGCGGCCAGCACCTCGCGGCCCACGTTCGCACGGGAAAGCTGCCCGGTGAGGGCGTTGATCTGTGCATCCAGCGTCTGCACGCGGACGTCGGCCTGCGCGATGCGGGGCGCCAGCTCCTCGATCTGCAGGCGGAGCGCGTCGTGGGCGCTCGTGCGGCCGGCGTGGGCGCGGCGAAGCTCGTCCATCCGCTCGACGTCCTCGCCGATGGCGCGGACGACGGCGAGCACCTCGACCAGCGCGGCGGCGACGGCCTCCACGTCGGCGCGGGCGCGGCCCTTGAGCCAGGGCGCGTCGGCCGTGGCGCGCTCCAGGAGCGCGGTCTTCTGCTGCACCTCGCGCGTGGCCGCTTCCACCGCGTCCGCGGCCATCTCCGCGGCCGCGCGGCGGCGCTCGCGCTCGTGCTCCTCGCGCTTCGTGGCGAGCAGGCGGTCGTGCACGGTCTGCAACTGCACCAGGTCGTGCGCGGCGCGCCACTCGCGCGCCAGCATCCGCTCGCGCGCCTGCACGGCCTCGGCCTGCTCGCCGAGCACGCCCAGCGCCTCGCGCAGCGCCTCCAGCCGCGCGCGCGCCTCCTCGAGGCGGCGGCGGCGCTCTTCGCGGCGGGCCGTCTCGCCCAGGAAGCGGACGCGCGCCTCGGCCGGGGCGGGGGCGAAGCCGTGCAGCGGGCCCAGCCGCCATCCGCCATCCCCGTCCACCACGGCGCTCGCGCCGCCCGCCAGCCCCAGCGCGCGGAGCGCGGCCCCGACGTCCTTCGCCGCAAGCTCCGCGGACGCGACGGGCACCAGCCAATCCGCCGCCGGGCCGTCCGCTCCCGCATCGTCCGCGTAGGGGGCAACGGGCGCGATCCAGCGGTCGCCGAGGCCGTGCGCGTCCAGCAGCGCGCGCACGCGGCCGGTTTCGGACAGGGGAACGATCAGCGCGTCGAGCAGGCCGGCATCCAGCAGCGCCGCCTCCACCCGCGCGGCGAGCGCCGTGTCCGCCGCGAGCGGGCCGGCCAGGTCGCACGCGGCGAAGAGCGGGGCGTGGGGGATGCCGTGCTCGCGCAGCAGGCGGCGGGCGGCGGCCTGGGCGGGCGTGCGGTCCGGCTCCACGTCGCGTTCGGAGGAGAGGCGCCGCAGCCGCGCCTCCGTCTCGTCCACCTCCTCCTGCCGGCGCCGGCGCTGGATCCCCAGCTCCTGCGCCTCGCTCCGCAGCGCTTCCTGCGCCTCGTCGTGCACGGGCTGCAGGGGCGCGAGCAGGGCCGTGGGGCGGCGGCCCTGCGGATCGTATCCCTCCAGCGCCGTGAGCACGGCCGCGAACGCCGCGTCAGGGACAGGGAGCTCCGCGCACTCGGCCCGCCACGCCCCCAGCGCCGAGGCCGCGGCCCCGCGCGCGGACTCCGCCTCGCGCGAGGCCGTGCGGAAGCGGTCGTCCGCGTGGCCGTACTCCCGGCGCGCCACGTCGCTCGCCTTGCGGGCCCCGTCCAGACGCCCGGCCGCCGCGCCGACGGCGTCCAGCGCGCCCAGGACACGATCCAGCACGCCGCGCCGCTCCTTCGCCTCGTCGGCGATGGCGGAGCGGGCCAGGTCCCCCGCGAGGGCGCCGCCCGCTTCGATGCCCAGCGTGCCGAGCGCGTCGCCGGCGAGGGCGGCGCGCTGCTCCAGCGAAGGCCAGAACGCGCGCCGCGCGGCCGCCGCGACGGCCTCCAGCCTCTCGCCAAGGCGGCCGCGCTGGCGCGTCCACGACTGCTCCGCCTGGCGCAGCGCCTCCTGCTCCCGGTTCGCCGCGTCCTGCGTATTGCGCCGGTCGGCGCGGAGCGCCTCGTACGCGGCGGCGGCCTCGCGCTGCTCCGCGCGCACCTGCGTCAGCCGCGCCTCGATGTCGAACGCGCCGTGCGTGCGGTGCTGCTCCTGCAGCACCGTCAGCCACCCCTGCCGCTCCGCGCGCTCGGAGGCGAGCAGCGCGCGCCTTTCGTTCTGCCGATCCACCTCGGCGCGGGCGGACTCCAACTGGGCCAGGAGCTTTTCGTGCGCCCTGCGCCGGCTGCCGTGCTCGCCGAGCGCCTGGCGGTAGGCTGCGCCGGCCTGCCGCGCGGCGGCGAGTACCGCGGCCTCCTGCGGCCCCTCCAGCTCGCGGGCGACGGCCAGCTGCTCCTGCAGGTGGCCGAGCTCCTCCTCGATGGTATCGAGCTTCGAGAAGACCTCGGACGCGGCGTCCAGCTTGTCGGTCTGGATGGGGGGAAGCGACTCCTTGAGCAACGCTTCCACCCTCCGGGGGTTCAGCCCCTCGCCCAGCTTGGGCGTGCGGACCACGTGCAGCATCTCCAGGAACCGCTCGTAGTCCTCCACGCTCTGGAACCCGAAGAGCGCCTCGTTGACGGCGGACTTGTACGCGCGCTGGTCGTCGAACACCTGCCCGGCGCCGCCCAGCCGCGTGCGCAGCTCGCCGGGGCGCAGGGGGCGACCGGATTCGTGCAGGTGAAAGCCCAGCTCCACGCGCCGGGCACCGTCCATCACGAATCCCCAGCGCTCCACCTTCTGGTTCGTCCAGTCGCGCGACGAGCGCAGGCCGATGCCGATCGTCCGGAACTCGCCCGTGTGCCCGCGCTCGAACTCCAGGGCGATGTAGGCCGTGCGCTCGCGGTGGTAAAGGGCGCTGCCCTCCTGCGCGTCGTCCTTGCCGACGAGGTAGTAGCGGATGGAGCGGTCGTTGCTGCCCATGGTGTCCACCCGGTCGGGGGTGAGCATCATGTCCAGCACGAGGGTGATGGCGGTGACGAGCACGGTGGACTTGCCCGACTCGTTCTGCCCCGTGAGCATCAGGTTGCCGCGGCCGAAGTGGAAGACCTCCGGCTCCTCGAACATCCAGTAGTTCTGCAGGACCAGGCGGCGCGGCAGCCAGCGGTCGGGGTCGGCCGCGTGCATCCCGTCCAGCAGCTCCTGCATGCGCGGCGGCATGCCCGCCAAGCGGAAGAAGTCCGACTGCATCAATTCCATCCTCTTCGTTTCCGTGCGTTGCCATTCCAGGTCCGGAGCCGGTCGCGCACGACCCGCAGGCCGATGGAGCGCGCCTGGCCCGGCGTACGGCCGATCCAGCCGCCCGCGTCCAGCTTGAGGATCATCAGGTGTACCGGGGGGCGCACTCACGCCGAAGCAGCGTGCGATGTCCGCCTCGGCGGGGGCGCAGCCGGTGACCTTCGTATGGTAGCAGATGAAGGCGGTACTGCCCCCTCCTTTGCCGTGAACGCCCCGTCAGCTCCGCTCGGCATCAATCCTCCGCATCGTCCTGTTCGAATTCCGTCTCGTCACCGTAATGCGCGGCCAGGCGCGCGGTGGTGGGGAGCACGAGGTACTGGCCGTCCGCGTCCGGCCCCCGCATCAGCCCCCACGCCTTCATCTCCTCCACCAGGTCGCCCGCGAGAAGGCTCACCTTGCGCTCGCGCAGCGTCTTCCCCCACGCGCGGCCGTACCGCTTCTGCAGCTCGTCCACGTCCTGCTCGATGCGCCCCTCGTGCAGCAGAAAGCACTCCCTCCCCGCGGGCACCAGCCGCCCCGCCCGCTGCCGGTCGCGGAGCAGCCCGCAGAAGCACAGCACCACGTGCGACAGCCCCGACGCCAGGGGGATCGGCGTCTGCACGGCGTCTTCCGAGCGCGCGAGGCGAAGGATGCGCGCGTACTCCGCCGTCACCTCCACCTCCCAGTTCGTGAGGTAGCGCAGGTCGCGGTCGATCCTGGCGCGGTGCTCGGGATTCTCCAGCAGGCGGAACGCGGCGGGATCGTCGCTGCGAAAGAGCGCCGGGTTCAGCAGCAGGGTGCGATACAGGCGGATCTCGTCCGTGCCCTCCGCGGCAGCCGTGGGTGCGGGGGCGGGGCGGCCCTCCGCCAGCCGCTCCAGCTCCGCGGCGGGTATGCCCACGTGCAGGCGCCAGGCGGCGGCGCCCCAGGCGTAGAGCGCGTCGCGCTTGCCGTTCTCGTCCGCCCACTCCTCCACGCTGCCGTCCTCCAGCCGCAGCACGCCCATCTCCTCCAGCCCGCGGAACACGCGCCGGGCGGCGAGCCGCTGGTCGCGCGAGGCCCAGTCCAGCCCGCCGAGCCCATCCGGCGTGGCGCTGCGCAGCCGGATCTCTTCCGCGATCTGCGAGAGGGTGAACTTGCGCCCGCCCGTGTGCTCGCCGTACCACAGCACCCACGCCAGCAGCGCGTAGTCCGTGCGACCCCGCGCCCACGCCAGCCCGTGCGACGCTTCCGCCCGCGCCGGCGTCTTGACCAGCCGGGCGAATTCGGGGTGCGCCTGCAGCCGCCATCCCGCGAAGCGGTTGAAGGCGCTCTGCAGCTTGGGGGCGTGGCGGCGGATCATCTCCAGCAGGGGCCGGTTTCCCGCGGCCGTAACGACGGCGTGGTCGATAAGGGCCTCCGCGCACAGCCGCATCTCCCGGTGCGCCGCCTCGCTGGTGGCAGCGCCCAGGTGCGGGCCGGCCGCGCGGAGGCCCGGGCCCTTGCCCGCGATCATCGCGCGCCCTCCGTCCGCCGCAGGCGAAAGGCGCGGACGTACAACCAGCCGTCCGGCGCGGGCACCTCGGCGACGGCGGCGGGGTCGGCGGGGGGAAGGATCTGCACGCTCGAGCCGTCCGTGAGGCGCACATGGTTGCCCGGCGAGCGCAGGCAGTCGCGCACCAGGCGCAGCACGCGCGCGCGGTCGCCGGGGGAGCGCAGGACGAGCCGGTCCAGCGCCAGCTCGCCTTCCTGGAAGACCGCATCCCAGAAGCGCTCCTCCTCCCGCTTCTGCTCCAGGACGCGGGCGCGCAGCTCCGCCCGCTCCACGCTGCGGTCGCGCATCCCCGTCACGGCGCGGAAGCCGGGATTGCCGCGGACGCGGGCTCGCAGCTCCACGTCCCAGGGCGGCTGCTCCCACACGGAGACGTCCGGCTCCAGCTCCGGCGCGGCGTCCACGGCGTAGGCGCGGGTGTGCCGCGGCGTCCCCCAGCCGAACGCGGCGGCGGCCAGCCGGTGCGCCTCTTCGTCGTTCCCCGCGCGGCGAAAGGCGTGCGCCAGCAGCCGCAGGTCGCGCCCGCGGTTCAGCGCATTGCGGCGCTCCGTCACCACGCGCTCGATCTGCTCCACCACCCCGCGGACCCTCGCCGTCGTCTTGCCCTGCAGGATCTCGGCGTCGCCCCCGCGGGCACTGAAGCCGCGCAGGGCCCGGATCTGCGCCTCGAAGTCCGCGCGGACCTCGTCGTCCGGCCGCAGGTCGCCCTTGCGCTCGCGCTCGTTGCGGACGAGGGCGGCGGCCAGGCGCGCGTCCAGCCCGGCCGCCGCCCAGTCGTCGAACAGGTCGCGGGTGCGCTCCACGAAGTCCTTGAGCCCCAGCGCGAACTCGTCCAGGTAGTCGCGCAGCATCCGCTTGTACTGGAGGAAGACGACGAGGTCCGCCGCGGAGGGCATGCGGTCGTGCTCCAGCTCGCGCATGTAGCGCAGCGCCTGCTCGCGCATCTCGCGCCGGGCGTCGTCCGCCGCGTTCCACAGCCCCTCCACCTGCCGCAGCGCGTCGTGCGACGCCGTCGCGGGATCCAGCCCGGCGAGCAGGCGGTCCAGCTCGAGCAGGGCGTCGCGCAGCCGCGTGAGCCGCGTGGTGTCCAGCGAGCCGCGCGAGCCGTCCCTGCGGGTGAGGCGGATGAGCATCTCCTCGATGATGCGCGCCGTCTCGCTGATCTGGTACCGCCGCGCGGCCCGGACGAACTCCTCGATGGTGCGCGCCTGGTTCACGTCGTGCTCGCTGACGAGCACGCCCCACGCCTCGAGCTGCTTGAGGTGCGCCTCGCACTCCTCGTCCGAGTAGGCGGGATGATGGGGATGGTTCTGCCGGATGAACGCCGCGGCCTCGCCCGGCCACAGCCACCCCGTCTCGCCCGACTCGTAGCGCTGGTGGAAGAAGCGGACGATGGGGCGGTACAGCGCCGCGTTGGTGGCGACGAGGTAGCTCACCTCGTCCACCTTGCGCATCAGCAGGTCGTCGACCAGAAGGCGTTCGCGCGTGTCCATCGAAGCGCGGTGTGGGGGAGGGGAGATGGCGGATGGAGCATGCTACCGCGGCCGCCGTAGATCAGCAAGAACGTCGCGATGGGGATCAAAGGGAACGTGGTGATCTACGCGATGACCACGTCCAGCGCGGCGGATGCACCGCGAGGGATGGAATTCCTCTACAGTCCCAATCGGCTGAACGCCGCCACCTCCCGTGCCCGCCGTGTCGCCGTGGTAGTGGCGAGCCGGAGTTCTTACATCCTCGGTGTTCGTGACTTGAAGCTTGTTGGAGAGACGACTTTGGACGGGGTGCTCGGCTGACGGCTAACTTGAAATTCGTGCTCGCAGCGGTACGGGCTCGCGCTGGCGCTGAAGCTACATCGGGGTGCGTGGCGTCTCGCGTGAACACCGCCGCGCCTCGGCTTCGAGCATCTCGTCGCTCCGGATCAGTTCGGCTTCATCATCCGTGAGCGTTAAACCGAATACAATCCGAGGCATGGATTCGAGCCCGTCCAACTCCCACGCGAGGCGGAGAATGGCCGAGACGACGCTCTTGTGCGCGCCGCGGTTTACGCCGCTATTTCTACGGGCGAGGCCGCGCGAGCCTCTTGTCCTGTTCTCCTTCGCATCGAGAGATTACCCCATGAACAAGCTGACGCTGAACCTCGACTCCCTGCAGGTGGATTCGTTCGGCACCTCCACTGCCGCGGTGGGGGAGCGCGGCACCGTGCAGGGCCGGGCACTGCAGGCGCCCAATGCCAGCAAGGTCTCCTGCGGCGGCTGGACCGACCCCTGCCTCTGCGACCCGATCCACCCGTCGCCCGTCTGCTGATCGTTCGGTCCGCACCGTCGGACGCCGCGCCTCCTGGATCGGGGCGCGGCGTTCGTGCTTTGCGATCGTCCGTCCGGGTGCGGGAGGATGATGCGTACCTCATGCCCCGCGGGCGCTGGCCTGCCTTTCCGGGGGAAGCCGGTGCCTCTAAAATGCGACCATGGCGAAACAAAGCTTCCGCGTACGCCAGCGCCTGGCGCTGCGCCGGTCCGGCATCCACGGCAGGGGCGTGTTCGCGCGGGAGCTCATCCCGGCGGGCACCCGGCTGATCGAGTACACCGGCGAGCGGATCACGCAGGACGAGGCGGACCGGCGCTATCCCTGGCAAGAGGGGAGCCCCTATCACACGCTGCTGTTCAAGGTCGAGGACGACCTGATCGTTGACGGGAACGTGGGAGGCAACGTGTCCCGCTTCATCAACCATTCCTGCGATCCGAACTGCGCGTCGGAGATCGAGGACCGCCGCATCTACATCGACAGCCTCCGCGAGATCCGGCTTGGCGAGGAGCTCACCTTCGACTACAAGATGGTCACCCAGGACCGGCACACGCCGGCGGTGAAGCGGCGCTTCCCGTGCCACTGCGGCGCGGCGGGCTGCCGGGGCACCCTCCTGAAGAAGAATCGCTGAGGCGACGCGGGGGATAGACCATGTTCGGGGGGACCAGAATGACGATGGTGCGCTGATGGACGCTCTCTCCGCCGCCGCGTTCGGCGTGGTGCTGGCCGCCACGGCCGGGCTGCGCGCCTTCCTCCCGGTGTTCAGCGCCAGCCTGGCCGCGTGGATGACCGACCTGCCGCTCCCCGACACCCTGCTCTGGCTGGAGAAGCCGCAGACGGTGCTGATCTTCGGCGTGGCGACACTGCTGGAGATCCTGGGCGACAAGATCCCCGTGGTCGACCACGCGCTCGACGGCATCCAGGTGCTCACCAAGCCGGTGCTCGCCTCGCTGGCGGCGATCCCGTTCGTCTACCAGCTCGCGCCCGAATACTCGGTCGGCATCGGCATCCTGCTGGGCGCGCCGCTGGCGCTGGGGGTGCACTCCGCCAAGGCGACCGCACGCCTGGGCAGCACGGCCACCACGGGCGGCGTGGGCAACCCCGTCCTGAGCCTCGCCGAAGACGTAGCGGCCATCGCCTCCATCATCCTCGGCTTCCTGGCACCCTTCATTGCGCTGGTGCTGATCGCCGTGACGATCTTTTTCGTCGCGCGGCTGGCACTGCGCGTCCGCCGCCGTCACCGGGCGGCCGTGCAGCCACGGAGTTGAGCGCACTGTAGCCTGTTTCGCGGGGATGCTTTCCCACTTTCACCATGACACGTCAACGCCCTGCCGAGTGGGCGTTGCCGGAGATTCGTGGATCCGTGCAGCGATTCCGCGCCGTATCCTCGTTCGAACGATGGAGCGCTAATCGGGGGGGATGCGATGCGAGGCTTGCGTTCGGCGGTGCCGCGTGGTATCCGGATCGTCCTGATGCTGGCGGCGGCCGGCGCGTGCATGGGAGCGAACGCAGACGGAGGAGGACGGGTGAGCGGAAGCCTGCGGTACCTGGCGCTGGGAGACAGCTACACGATCGGCGAGGGCGTGGAGCCGGCGGAGCGGTGGCCGGTTCTGCTCTCCGCCATGCTGCGCGCCCGCGGCGTGGACGTCGCTGATCCCGAGATCGTCGCGCGCACCGGCTGGACGACGGACGAGCTGTCGGCCGGGATCGACGCCGCGGCTCCGGCGGGCCCGTACGCGCTGGTATCGCTGCTGATCGGCGTCAACAACCAGTACCGCGGGCTTTCGGTAGATGGATATCGGACGGAGTTCCGCGGCCTGCTGCAGCGCGCGATCGCGTTCGCGGGCGGAGATGCCGCGCGCGTGGTCGTCGTCTCCATCCCCGACTGGGGCGTGACGGCGTTCGCCGCGGGCCGCGACCGCGCGCAGATCGCGCGCGAGATCGAAATCTACAACGCCGCGAATCGCGAGGTGGCGCGCGAGCTGGGGGCGCGCTGGGTGGACGTGGCGCCGACGTCGCGCCGGATGCAGGACGCGGTCGTGGACGACGGGCTTCACCCGTCCGGTGCGCAGTACCGCGAGTGGGCGGAACTGGTGCTGCCCGAGGCGCTCGGGCCGCTGGGGCGGTGAAAGAAGAGCGGGCGGCACCGGATCCGGTGCCGCCCGCTCTCGTTTCGTCCGCCGTCGCTTCGCGAGGACGTCAGTTCGTCCGCGCGGTGTCGATCTGGGCGCGGGTGCCGTTCACCTTCAGCGGCACGCGCTCGCCCACGCGGTGGCCGGTGAACTGGTCGAGCGGCACCTCCGTGGTGTAGCTCTCGTCGCCGCCCTGGAAGGTCATCACGTACCGCTGCTTCTTCTCGCCGTCGCGCGTGGTGTCGTCGGGGAGCGTCTCGGGCCACGCGGGGCGCGAGGTGTCGCCGCGCGTCTCCATCAGCGTGTCGGGCACCCAGCGCTTGATGCGGTACTCGTACTTGGTGTCCCAGATCGGCTCGCGGCGGTACACCGGGTCCTGGTAGGTCTCGGTGCGGTAGCGCGTTTCGTATTCGGGCTCGGTGCAGGTGCGGTCCTCGAAGTAGCCGTTGCCGCGGTCGGTCGTGCCGCAGGTGTAGGTGCGCGTCCCCGTCTGCACGCGCTCGGAGACCTGGCGGGTGCGCGTCTCGTAGTGGTCGAGCACGCGGCGGTAGTCGCGGATGGCGCGGTACGAACGCACCAGGCGGCCGCCGTCGGGGAGCGACCACCCCTCCTCGGTCACCGTGCGGTACGCCTCCACCTGCACCGAGCGCTCCCACTGCTTGGCCGTGACCTGCGCCTCCACGTGGCGCGTGCGGTTGGACCACCCGAACCAGCCGACCACGGTCGCCAGCAGCAGGAGCACCACGTTGCGCACGAAGTGCGACTGCTTGGGCCGCGGGCGCGCCGTGGAGGGCGGGGGAGACATCGCCGCCCGCGGGCTGCCGGAGCGCGGCGTGTCGTCCATCCCGTACTCGTGCACCTGCCGCTCGACGCTGCCGCCGCGCGGGGCGCCGCAGCCGGGGCATGCGGCGTCCGTGGCGCGCGCGCTGCCGCCGCAGTGCTCGCAGACCCAGTCGGCGCCGGCGTTCGCCTGCGCCAGGTGCGCGGCGTCGGTCACCTCGGCGGCGTCTTCGGGAAGGTAGAAGGCGATCTTCTCGGGGCGCGGCGCGCCGCACCCCGTGCAGTACACGTGGCGGCCGAGCTGGCCGACCGAGGCGCAGCTCGGGCAGTCCCAACGTCCTTCGCGAATGGCCATGGCGATGAAGGGCTGCTCACCGCGCCGGTCGAGGGCGCGGATGGTGTCCTGGGGCAGGCTCCTGCGGGTGCGGCAACGGCCGCGTCAGGGCGGGTGAAGCACACGGAAGATGATTAATCGCAACGATTCAGGCAAGCTGCCCCCCGGCGCTCCGAACTCGCCAAGAAACGTACACAGTTGACGTTTTCGCGACATGTGTACATCTTTCTCCAATCGCTGCGGTCTCGCGCTTCACGGAACTGACCAACGCATTGCTATTGAGGACGTGATGCAAATCGATGATGTCTTCGCCGAGATCGACGCGCGCTATCCTGAAATTTCCGAGATCGCGCACGAGGTGGACCCACCGTGCATCCTCGGGCTCAACGTGATTGACCCTGCGAGCGGAGCGGGGGATGACGCAGGCGCAGCTCGCCGCGGCGATCGGGGTGTCGCAGCCCCGCATCGCGGAGATCGAGGCGGGTGACGCCAACCCGCGCCTGCTCACGCTCTCCCGCATCGCCCACGCGCTCGGCATCACCCTTTCCGAGCTGTTGGCGGACAACCTCAACGCGGGTCGAGCGGCGCGCCGGCAAGCATTTGCCGAACGGAACGACGCGCTCAGCCGACGCGGCGGAGGGGAGTGAAGTAAGCCACGGGTCAGACAAGGACGACGCGGCGAAGGAAGCGACGCCGCACGTCATCTGACCCCTGGCTCGATCCTCGCCTCCCCCCGGCGTTGACGGCAGCCGGGCGGGCGGGGTAATGTGCCGGCCGATCCCCGTCTCTCCCTCCCCGAGATCCAGGTCCGCATGAACCGCCGAGATTTCGTCGCGCGCGGCGCCGTGGCGGCCGCAGGGCTCACCCTGCTGCCGGGCGTCGCCCACGCCGCCCGCCTGCCGCTGGACGATCCCGAGTACCGCGAGCTCGCCCGGCGCGCGCTCGACGCGGCGCGCACCGCCGGCGCCAGCTACGCCGACATCCGCATCAACCGCAACCGCACGCAGAACATCAGCACCCGCGAGCAGCAGATCACCGGGTTCCAGGACGCGGAGACCTTCGGCTTCGGGGTGCGGGTGCTGGCGAACGGCGCGTGGGGGTTCGCCGCCAGCCGTGACCTGAACCTGCAGGAGGTGGAGCGCGTGGCGCGCGAGGCGGTGGCCCAGGCGAAAGCCAACTCGGTGGGGCGCCGCACCCCGGTGGAGCTCGCGCCCGTGGAGGCGTACCGCGACGCCACCTGGCGCTCGCCGATCCAGGTCGACCCGTTCGAGGTGCCGGTGGAGGAGAAGGTGGCGCTCCTCCTGGCCGCCAACGACGCGGCGCTGAAGGCCGGGGTGCGCTTCGCGACGAGCTCCATGTTCTTCGTGCGCGAGGAGAAGACCTTCGCCAGCAGCGAAGGGTCGTTCATCACGCAGACGATCTACCGCTCATACCCGCAGATGAACGTGACCGCCGTGGCGCCGGGCGGGGGCGACTTCCAGACCCGCCTCTCCACCGAGGTGCAGCCGATGGGGCTGGGGTACGAGCACGTCCGCGGCGCCAACCTGGTGGAGAACGCGCCGAAATGGGCGGAAGACGCCGTGCGGAAGCTGACGGCGAAGCCGGTGCAGCCGGGGCGCTACGACCTGGTGCTGCTCCCGTCGCACCTCCTCCTCACCATCCACGAGTCGATCGCGCACCCCACCGAGCTCGACCGCATCATGGGGTACGAGGCGAACTTCGCGGGCACGTCGTTCATCTCCCCGATCCAGGACTACCTGGGCAAGTTCCGCTACGGCCCGCCGATCATGAACGTCCAGGCCGAGCGCTCGGCGCCCGGCGCGCTCGCCACCGCGGGGTGGGACGACGAGGGGGTCCGGCCCGAGGAGTACCTGATCGTCAAGGACGGGATCCTGAACGACCTGCAGACCACGCGCGAGCAGGCGCCGATGCTGGCCGACTGGTACCGCTCGCAGGGGCGGCCGGTGCGCAGCCACGGCAACAGCTACGCGCAGAGCTGGGCCGACGTGCAGTTCCAGCGCATGCCCAACGTGAAC
>Ga0190275_10001688_pt1 | contig 16259 bp, 16 predicted proteins | sample Popmic550T_FD_133745 | JGI IMG/M metagenome (GOLD analysis project Ga0190275, IMG submission 133745) | Populus adjacent soil microbial communities from riparian zone of Yellowstone River, Montana, USA - 550 T | ecosystem: Environmental > Terrestrial > Soil > Riparian zone > Trees stand | place...
AACGACAGTCTCGCCGGCCGATCGTCCGACGAGCGCGCGTCCCAGAGGCGAGTCCGGAGTCAGGATGTCGTGCTTCCCGCCCTTCTCCTCTTGAAGCCCAAGCAGGTAAGTCTCGATTGCATCGTCACCCTGATAGCGCAAGGACACCAGCTTACCGGGCTCGACGACATCATCGTCGCTCGTCTCGATCACCTGTGCGTTTTCGAGCATCTTGCGAAGCCTGCGAATTTCGCTCTCGTTGAGACCCTGCTGTTCGCGCGCTGCGTGGTACTCGGCGTTCTCGCTCAGGTCTCCGTGGGCGCGCGCCGTAGCGATCGCCTCCACGATCTTCTGTCGCTTCGCACCCTCGCGGTTGGCCAGCTCCTCCGTCACTCGTTCGAGAGCCGCCTTCGTTAATGGAACCTTCTTCTCTTCAGCCATCCGCCAATCTTAAGGGGCGATGCGCGCGGCCCCTTAAGATGCCCGCCATGACCAAAAGACTCGAAGGAAAGGCATGCGTCGTAACGGGGGCCGGGCGAGGGATCGGTTTCGCTATCGTAAAGGCCTTCAGCGCAGAGGGTGCCCTGGTCGTCGTCAACGACTTGGACCGGCAAGCCGCCGAAGCGGCGGTCGACGAGATCACGGCCTCCGGGGGCCAGGCCGTCGCAAACTTCGAACCGATCGGCACCGTCCAAACCGCGGAGAGCTTGGTCAAGAGCGCGCTCGATTCCTTCGGCCGCCTTGACGTGCTCGTGAACAACGCGGGTGTGCTGCGGGACAAGATGACGCACTCGATGTCCGAAGAGGACTTCGACCTTGTCATCAAGGTTCACCTCAAGGGGACATGGGCGTGCGGGCGTGCGGCGTTGCAGCACTGGCGTCCTCTCGCCAAGAAGGAGGCTGAGATCGACACGCCGCAGCACCGCAAGATCATCAACGTGACCTCTGCCTCGGGTCTCATGGGAGCAGTCGGTCAATCGAACTACGCAGCCGCCAAGATGGGGATAGTCGGTTTGACCAAGACGTGGGCCAAGGAAACCGGAAGACTCAACATCAATGTCAACGCGATTGCGCCCGCGGCTCTGACCGCAATGACCGAACCGCTCGTCGAAGATCCGGAGGCCGCGAGGCCGCGACTCGCACGCTTTGCAATGGGCCGGTACGGGCAACCCGAGGAGATCGCCCCCAGTTTCGTCTTCCTCGCGTGCCAGGATTCTGACTACATCACCGGTCAGGTCCTGTGCGTCGACGGCGGGCTCGTCATCTAGCACCTAGGAGAGAGGTACGTGATGAAGGAGAAGCGCGTGTCCCTGCCGGACGACTTCGTCGGCTCGAGCCCCGAGGGCATCGAGGCGATCGTCATTCGAATCGGTGCCGGCGATGCTCAGTTGGTCCTTGTCGACGCGGACGGCCGCTGGGACCGATGGGTCTACCATTCCGTTGAAGAGTGCACCGCCGTCGCGAAGGGACTCGGGATCGCCGAGCTGCACGAGGGCGAGTACCCCGAGAGGACCAGAGTTCGCATGAACGCATACCAAAAGCCCGAAAGCGAATACGAGACGGGCGCCTACCCCGAACAGGGCCGGGTCGGGCCCGTCATCCCCTATCCGGAGAATCGTCATCGTCCTCCACCCGAAGCCCTGGTTGAGCGATCCGAGGAGGAGAGTGCTCGCTAGAGCCCGGTGAACGTCTCTCTCGGACGACCCTGGCGGTGTAGACCCCGCCCGCCATCGTCGGGTGGCGCTTCGCCAGCTTAGCGAAGATCACCGTCGTGAAGAATCTCTTGAACGGCGCGCGCGTGAACGGAAAGATGAGCGTCAGGCCGACGATGTCGGTGAGAAACCCGGGGGTCAGCAGCAACGCGCCCCCGAGCAGGATGAGGAACCCGTCGGTCAGCTCCTTGCTCGGAATTCCTCCCCTTGCGAGGACATCGCGCGCTTTGAAGTACGTCGCGGCGCCCTCTCTCCTGAGCAGAACGGAGCCGAGCACGGATACGGCGATCAGCAGCAGCAGTGTGAGGGGAAGCCCAATGAGGTCACCGACCTGGACGATGATGTACAGCTCGGCGATGGGGATCACCAGAAGCATTATGAAAAGAGGTGCGCCCATGCACTCCAGTATCGGCCCTCCTCATCGCTACAGGTGCGACGCCGCTTCGTCTGGTATGAGTGAGCCATGTTGACCAGACCTTCCGTCCGGAAGCTGGCATACGAGGACGCCGCGGCCGCTGTCGATCGGGGGGCTGCCTTCGTCGACCTTCGTCCCATCGAGTCGTACCTCGAGGTGCACATTCGGGGCTCAATCGCGCTCCTCTACGAGTTCGGGCCCGGCATGGCTTCGAGGGCGAGAGATTGCTTGCCACTGAGTCTTCCTCTCGTGCTCCTCGATCTGGGCCATGGGGATCTCACCAACGCGGCGGAGTCGCTGAGGGGCAAGGGATTCACTGTCCTTGGACAAGTTGACGACGGCATCAACAAGTGGGCCGCTGCCGGCGGCTCACCAGTTTCGACCGAGACAGGGGGGCGAGGACAGGGGTGCGTTCTGGATGTCGGAGACCCAGGCGCCCATCCGGGTGAGGGCGCGCTCCGCATCCCGGTCGAGGTGCTGTGGGACCGCGCGTCCGAACTGGACGAGGACGAGACGATCACTGTGGTGAGCGGTTACGGCGTGCGAGCGGCACTGGCGGTGGGGATACTCGAGTGGTTCGGCCACGATGTAGCCGTCTGGGATACGCGTACTCGCTAGCGCGTCCTTGCTCAGCCTCCCTCTTCCATACCCTTCGCTATCAAGAACCCTCGTGCTCGCTCGGTCAACGGGTAGCGGTTGACGAGCTCCCAGAAGCGCTCGGAATGATCGTCCACGATCAGGTGGGCGAGTTCGTGAACGATGACGTAGTCGCGCACCCAGGTCGGGTAGTCCGCGAGTGCGAGCGACAGCCGGATCTGTGACTCCGGGGGGGAGCAATACCCCCAGCGTGATTTCTGCGTCTCGATCCACGCGATGTCCTTAACCCGGACGCTTTCGAGATAGCTGTCCGCCAGCTCGTGGGCCCTGGCGGCCAGGGCGCCGTCGGAGTTGAGCCGGTCCCGCTTCTTGCGCTGGGACAGGCGCACGGCCATCTTGCCGACCCACTCCTGCTCCTCGGCGCGGCTAAAGCGGGCCGGGATGGACACCACCAGCGCGTCGCCGACGATCTCTGCGGAGATGGTCTTCTTTCGCCTGGTGCTGCGCCGTACCTCGATGCGGCTGAACTCCCCCTCCACGCCGGGGGCGTCGAAGGGAAGTCGGTTGCTGGGCATGTTTGTTTCCCTCACGCTCCGGCACCCGTTCGGGTGCCTCCATCACGCCGGTGCCGAAGCGCCGCCGTCGGGTAGTGCCAGCGATCGTCAGTGAATCCCAATTCCGCCCTCGGCGGACCGTGGCGATCGCTCCCAGAGCATCCTATGGCTCCCCCCCAGGTGAATTTTCTTTGTGCGAGGGATACAAATGAATGCGCTCTATCTGTGTCCGGCTGCGCCTTGCACACCTATGTGAAATCAATCACAATGTGGTCCAGCGACAACAATTTCATCTTGCTCCGGGCCCCCTCCGTTTTCCGCCCATCCCCCCGACGGAGGGGGCTCCTTCAATTCCGGCGTCGTTCCCCGTCTCCGCGTGTGTGTCTGCGTCACTCGTCGGCCTCCACGACGATTTTCAGCATCTCCTCGACCGCGTCCTGGAGCTCTTGCTCGATGCGTTGATCGGCCAGCCACTCGAGAACCTCTCTCGGATTGCGGATGACGTAAGTGACCTTGTCCCGGCTGTAGTCCACCACCCCACGAAGGCCGCGCGCTCGCAGCAATCGCCATACAGTCGAACCCTCGCGCACGACCGCCTTCACGGTGGTCGCTTTTCCCTTGAGCGCGACCGAGAGAACCGCATCCTCTCCCAATCGCCAGACATGGGGCAGGAGATTCGTACCGGTCGCGATGCGACCGCCCCAGTCCCACGCCTCTTGGTCTCCCTCCTCCAGACACGGCAGGCGCGCTCCCCTCAGGAAGCTGTGGGCCATGGCAAGGGACTCGGGGTTGTCGAGGATTCCCGCGTGACGGTTGAGCCCGCCCAGCAGCTGGTCCGGGTGCCCGTCGACAGCGCGATTCGCCTCACCGGGCCAGCGGGCATGGTCGGCCGGAACCACGGCGTCGAAGCGATCCTGGAGTGCGAGCACGCGCGTTCCGTAGGCGACGTCGTCCGTGGTGAGGTTCGTGAGGAACTCCGATCCCGGTCTCATCTGTCGGATAGAGCGCGCGTAGGGGTCGGGCACGACCTCGCTCGCCTTACTGGTTGCGAACGACACCAGCAGGTCCACCACCGGTAACGAGGGGTGGGCAAACATGAGTCCCTCGGGGATCGGCCACGGGTCCCTGCCATCGTTGGCGCGGCTCAGACCGTCCAGCGCGAGCTTGCCGCTCCAGGTATCCCCGACCTCCTCGGCAGCGCTTGCGAGCGGTGCTCCTTGGTGGGGAGCCGAGAAGCTGATGAGATGCTCGACGTGTGGACGGCGGCCATCGGCGCTCCCACCGGCGGTCTCGAGGAAGTAACGAGCTACGAGGCCGCCTTGAGAATGAGCAAGGATATCCACCCCGGAGTCCGGGTACTCGATGGCGATGCGTTGAAGCAACAGGTCCAGCCGGCGTGCCCCGGAACGGAGGTCGCCGTAGGTATCCGACCGGTCGTAGGCCTCGGGGTCGTCGGAGTACGAAAGGACATACGACTTCTCGTTCGAATATCCGAGCCGGGGCGCGATCTCTTCAATCCTCCCAGGTGTGCCGCGCCTCCACGCCTCGTCGATGCCACCGATCGAGATCACGGCGTTGTCGTTGGGCGGGCCTCGGTAACGGGGTGATCGGAGCAGGTCGCGCGGCGTGCATCCAATCGTGTCCAGTCCCTCGAGCTCATCTCCTACCGCCCGCTCGACCAGTTGAGCCACGCCGTCCGTTTGCCTAACCGGAATGAGATGGATGGCGTCGCTGGTGTCGATCGGGCCGAGATAGTCCTGCGGATCGACGTAGATATCGTCGAGCTTCACCCCGAAATGGAACCGATCATCCGTCTCACCGAGCCAGTGCCCCTGGTCGATGACGTCTCCGCGCGCCACATACAGCTCGCGCATCCCTGTGTACGTCGTCTCGAGACCGTCACCGTGGGTCACGGTGACGGCGACGGTGCCCGCCACCGGCCCGGCGAAGGTCACCGTTCCACTCCCCGCACCGCGCACAGGGGTGCCTGCTACCACCGCGTAGTCAAGTCCACGATTGCCCGGCCCGCGCTGACCTTTCGGCAGATCGAAGCCGCGGGCGATCGCAGCGTCCACGGGCGGGATGAGCCAGGGTTGTTGAGCACCCGCGACCGCCGGCAGTGACATCGACAGCACCGAGACTACGAGCACCGCCGCCCCCAGGGCGTTCGAAACCAGCGGCCGGCGGTTCCCATCGATAGGCTGAACGAGGGCCATGCGCGCCAGCTTCGGATCCTTCCCGGCGTCGCGCTGTGACCTACGTCACAGGCCGGTCTATTCAAGTGGTGATTCTGGTTCCCGTGGCGCCGTCGAGGGCCGCTTCGCATCTCTCGATCGAGGTGATGACGCCGGTGCCTCCGGTGGCCTCGACGAAGCGGCAGAGAGCTTCGACTTTCGGACCCATGCTCCCCGCCGGGAACTCCCCCTTCTCCCGCAGCTCTCTCGCCTCTGCGACTGTCAGCCTCTCGAGCTCGCGTTCGTTCGGACCCCCGTAGTCGAGGCTGACCCTTTCGACATCGGTCAGGATGAGTAGCGCGTCGGCCTTGAGGTCGGTCGCGAGCAGCGCGCTCGCAAGGTCCTTGTCGACAACCGCGGGAGCGCCTGCCAGGCGACCTTGCTCGTCCTGCACCACGGGAACGCCGCCGCCGCCCGCAGCCACGACGATGACGCCCTCGGCCACCATCGTCCGGATCGCGTATGCCTCGACGATCTCGGTCGGGTCGGGGGACGCGACCACGCGCCGCCAGCCCCCGCGTCCCTTGTCCTCCGTGAGCTTCCAACCGAGCCGTCGATACTCGTCCACCTTGTCCGGCGAGATCATCTCGCCGACCGGTTTCGACGGTTCGTCGAAGGCCGGGTCGTTCGCATCGACGATCACCTGCGTCACCAGCGAGGTCACGACCGCGGGCAACCCCGCGTCGTGAAACGCGTTGCTCAGGCACTGCTGGAGCATGTAACCCATACCGCCCTGGGTGTCGGCCACACAGACGTCGAGCGGCAGATAGGGCAGACCACCTCGTTCGACGCCCAACTCACTGCGAAGCAGGTGATTGCCCACCTGAGGCCCGTTTCCGTGAGTGACGACAAGCCTTCGCCCCGCCGCGGCGAACGCGACCAGGTGTCTCGCGGTCTCCGCCGTGCGCTCGAAATCGCCCGCGACCGAATCGTCCCCGCCGGGTCGCTGCATCGCGTTGCCCCCCAGCGCTACGACCGCCAAAGATGGTTCGACCGGATCTTGTTTCACTCCCCGATGCTACGTCGAGGAGCCGGGGGTCCAGCGGTACTCAGCGGGCGGCCGACTTCAGCGACATGAAGCGGAAGCCGCTGACGACTCCGTCCATGCCGGCAGTGGCGATTCGTTGCTTGCCGGTATTCGTTGTGAGCGTCGCGGTCAGGTCGCTGCCTTTGGGTGCGTCCTCCAGGGAGTCGATCAGCTCGTCGAAGCTCTTGACTTTCCCGGGCCTGGACGAGCAGGGACCGAAGTCCTCGAAGCAAGCGAAGAACCCATCCGACGAACCGCCGCCCTGGATCTCGAGGAATCCGGATCGGAAGTTCCCGGGCACGTCCATCCTCAGTTTGACCTCGCGCTCGGGTCCGCCGCCGATTCTCCCGAGCTTCACCTTGAGGGCGAGGGTCGAACCGGGCCGCACGCGGATCCGCCTTCCGCCCCTGAAGCCTCCCCCGCCGGTCTTATGGAGGACATTGCGGATTCTGTATCCTCGGCGCTCATCCTCGACGGTTGCGTCGAGATCAACCGAGTTGAAGTCGATCTCGGTGAATCTGTTGTTGAGCAGACGAGACAGCTGGTTGAACACTTCGAAGGAGGAATCGACCGCGATGTCGAAGCCGCTCGAGTAGACATTCGAACGACTCAACGACCACGGCTCGCCGGACTCGGTTTGCCCCGTGATTGTCCATGCGACGCGCGAGGTTCCCTCGCCGAACGCATCGAAGGTCGAGTCGATGTTTCCGAGGAGGTGGTAGAAGCTGAGCACGGGCACGACGTCGTCGGTGACGGCCTGACTGCTTCCCTCTTCGGTTCGATTGATGTCCGGCGCGCTGACCGTGCTGTCGACGGACCGGAGATCGGGGGTCACATCGAGCGCTGCCCGGATCCCGGCGAGCCGGTCCTGATCGACGGTCCCGACCGGTTCGGTGATGTCGGCCAGCTTGTAAGGACCGAATAGCGCGTCGTCGACGATCGTGTGGGTCAGTCCGCGGTTGGCACCGAGCTCGGTCCTGCCGGTAAACGAGAACGGGTGGCCGAACGCAATCGCCTGGCCGTCGCAGACCAGGGTCGTCGTTCCGATCCCGCCCATCGTGACGTCTCCGTAGGACATGGCGGCCGCGAACGTGTCGCCGGCACCAATCGTGGCGAGCTCTTCACCAGGCTCGGCTGCACGCGCGGACGCGCCCCCGGTGATCACGTACTTGCTGCCCTCCTTGCGAATGGCCTTGGCGAGGATGTCGAGGCGGTCGGTGGTCACACCCGAAACGCTCAATGGTGCACGCAGGCGCCTCATGCTGAAGTCCGTGCCAGGTCCTGCCTCCCGTTTCGCCACGCGGCGCTCGAGAGCGCCGGACAGTGCGACGGAGCGGGCGGCCGAGGAGGACAGACTCGACGGGTAGTCGAATAGATCGGCCATGTCCTCGGCGGGCGTGAGTCCGCCGATCTTGGAGGGCCCACCGGAGAGCCCGAAGGCAACCGCCCCCAGAAGCTCGCCCGAGGCGTCGTCGTAGACGGGGGAACCCGACATGCCGAACCAGATGCCACGGTTCTTATCGAGGGCAGGGCTCGAGGTCTCGACCACGATCATGTCGCGACCGGGAGCGACGCCGTTGTCGAGCACTCCGAGCACCTCAACGTCGAAGGGCTCGGGGTCCGCGCCCTTGGAGACGGTGAACCCGGTGGCGGTCATGCCAGGGACGACCTCGGCCGTCGGCATGATCTCGGGACAGTCCTCCGGAGCCGTCACCTGGGCAGTCACCGGCCCGGCCACCAATCCAGTCGCCGCCAGTGCCACCACGATCGCCGAGGCACTCGCCCGGACAATGAACGAACGCCCTGCAATCTTCATGTCGATCCCCTCTTCATCTGCGGAAGGCCCGCCGCTCTCTTTTCAGCATTGTGAACCAGCCCATCTCCGGCGTCTTGAGATACGAGAAAATTGTCTCGAATGCCTAAGCCGCCCTCGGGGAAAGGGGAGCGTTCACCCATAGACTCGGGCCATGTCCAGAGTCACATTGATTCCCGGGGACGGCATAGGGCCCGAGGTGTCGGCGGCCACTCGGCGGGTGGTCGACGCGCTGGGGACCGACATCTCGTGGGATGTCCACGATGCCGGTGTCGTCGCCATCGAGACGCACGGGACGCCCCTTCCCCCCCACGTTGTCGACTCGATCAAAGACCACAAGGTGGCCATCAAGGGGCCGGTGACCACGCCCGTCGGGACCGGCTTTCGCTCGATCAACGTCGCCCTTCGCCAGGAACTCGACCTCTTCGCCAGCGTTCGCCCTTGCAAGCTCTACGAAGGGGTGCCGTCGCGCTACGAGGAGGTCGACATCATCGTCGTGCGCGAGAACACCGAGGATCTCTACGAGGGAATCGAATTCGAGATGGGGTCGCCCGAGCTGGGGAAGCTCCGAGGCTTTCTCAAGTACATGCACAACTTCCCCATCGCGAGGGACGCCGGGGTGTCCGTTAAACCCATCTCGATAACCGCCACGCGCGACATCGTCAATTTCGCCTTCCTGCTCGCGACCAAGCACGGACGCAAGAAGCTGACTCTCGGCCACAAGGCCAACATCATGAAGTTCTCGGACGGAGTGTGGCTCGAGACCGGCCAGAAGACCTCGACCGACTACCCGGACGTTGAGTTCGATGAGATGCAGGTCGACGAGATGGCCATGTACCTCGCCTGGATACCCGGGGACCTCGACATGGTGGTGCTCCCCAACCTCTACGGGGACATCATCTCGGACATCTGTGCGGGGCTCGTCGGGGGCCTGGGCGTGGCCCCCGGAATGAACCTCGGCAAGGAGTACGCGGTGTTCGAGCCGACCCACGGCTCCGCTCCTGACATCGCCGGGCACGGGATTGCCAACCCGATTGCAATGATGCTCTCGGCCACCCTCATGCTGAGACACCTCGAGCTCAACGAGGAGGCCGGCGTGCTGGAACGAGCAATCTCCACAGTCCTGAGAGAGAGAAGGGTAATTCCCGCCGACCTCCGCCCGGCAGGCAAACCCGCCACCACCGAGGCCATAACGAACGCGGTCATCGACGCATTCGACTCGGACTCGTGAGTGGATGACCTGCAGCGCGCGCAGGACTTCATGTCCTGGTTCGAGAACTCGTGCGCCGACGACGTGGTTCCGTGGCGCTGGGGCGTAACGCTCTTCAATCGCCAGTTCCCCGATGTCTACATGCTGAACTTCGTGCGGGTCGAGGGGACGCCTCCCGATCTCGACTTCGACGAGCTGGTCGCCGCCGCGGACGAGCTCCACGGCCACGCGGGCCACGACCACCGAGACATCGTCATCGAGGACGCGGGACTCGGTGCCGCTCTCGCTCCGGAGTTCCGAGGAAGCGGATGGGAAGTCTCCACCTTGCTGATCATGGCCTACCGGGGTGGGCGCATCCCTCCCGGGACCAGACCGGACATACGGGAGCTCACTCCCGACGAGCTCCGGGACATGCGCACCCATTCCCTTGCCTCCGGCCCCTCGGCCAAGGACCCCGAGACGATCCGACAGTTGATCGCCAAGGACGCCCTTCTCGTCCGCGCCGCCGGGGCCCGTTTCTTCGGAGCGATGGTCGATGGACAGACGGTCTGCAGTGCGGACTACTACTCGGATGGAGCGACCACTCAGATCGAGTCCGTCCTCACGCTCGAGCCCTTCAGGAGGCGCGGGTTCGGACGTGCGGTGGTGGCCGAAGCAGTTCGAGCGGCGCTCGACTCCGGCCATGACTTCGTCTTCCTCGTGGCCGACGACGAGGACTGGCCAAAGGACCTCTACGCCCGCATGGACTTCGAGCCGCTGGGGCGATTCTACGACTTCCTGAAGACGCCTCGCTGACCCTTTCGCCGGGTCGGCGGTTGCAGAACCCTAACGAGATCCTCAGCTGGGACCGCTTACAGATGAGTCTCGGCTCGTCCTGAAAAGTGTGAGTCCCCACCGGCTTCCTTCTCTACCCGAGCTATCTCTTCGTCGCTGAAGCCCACCAGCCGCTTCGCCTCGACGTTGACGGTTCTCTTCGGACCGGTTTCGTCAATGCCCAGCCGGACCAGTGGGATGGGCGACTCCGTCCCCTCGTCGTCGTGCATGCTCTTGAATTCATCCAGTGCCGCGCGCGCTCTCGAATAAGCGGCGCTGTAATCGGCACCCGTGTGATCGACAAGCCACTTGGCCCATTTGACTCCGAATCTGCCGTGGCTGACCTCGTCCGCCATCTCGTAATCCTTGAGGATGGCCGACAGTTCATCACCGAGCTCCCTGAAGGAGTCTCTATGTTGCGTCTGTGTATCCGTGCTGACCTCGCCCTCGGCTATGACATTGACCATGATGATCTTTTCGATGGTGGTCGGTTGCGACACGTACTCCTCATATCCAGGGGACTTCGCAGAAAACTGACCGACGTGACCGCCGTAACGCTCAAGTACGTTCAGCAGCAGCTCCACGTGGCGCGCTTCGTCCCATGCGATCCGCGCAGCCTCTTGGCTGAATTGCCAGGGGAACTCCTGTAGCTCGTAGACATACCTGCCGAAAATGTCCAGCGCCTCGGCTTCACTGAACACGAGATCATGAGCCAGACGCTGCATCCCCTCGTTGAAGGATTCAGGATAAGGCGGCATCGGCTCTTGGGCCGAGAGATGCTTCACCACGGCCGGCCACGCGGGCCTGTTAACCGACAGTGGATCCCGGCCCACGTAGATGCCCACATCGAGACCCCCATCCGATGCATCGAGGTTCCACAACGACTCTCTGACTTCAGCCTCGACCGAAGCGTGCGCTTCCCAACCCACACCGCGCTCGGATAGCAGCGCTAGTGCGCGTCCTATGTGCTCCTGTTCCTCGGCGATACTCGTCCGAAGGATCCTGATCGTTGGGTCGTCGACATACGGAGGAGCTGCCTTCAGATGCCGGGTGTACTCGGCGACCAGCGCGGGCTTGATCACGCGGAAAAGCGCGGCCCAGAAGGACTGGGGGTCGGGAAGATGCTCAAGAATCTTAAAGGCGGCGCACGTACGCTGCCGCATCGCGCCGAATGCCTTGTCTGGAACGCGTAGCTCGCGCATCCGACCCTCGAGAGAGAGTGCATGGTCGGCATCCTCATAGAGCACGCGTCCAAGAAGCAGCTTCTCCGGCAGCTCTGGGGTGCGGTGGATCCAACTACCAACCAAACGGCTCAATCCAACCTCTAGCGAGTACAAGAACCCGAGGCGCCGAGCGTTGGTCTCGACGTCGTGCACAAAGCCCGGACTGGCGCTCACGTAGTCGGTCGTGGGATTCATCGCGCATCACCTCTATCGATCTCGGGGACTGGCCTGGTGGAGATCCCGTGGGCGGGCGGATAGCTCATAACGCATAGCGCGCGGCAACCATCCATAGAGGAGTACGCGTGCGCGACGTCGGCCGGAAACCAGAGGGCGTCCTCCTCGCCCAGCAACTCTCCCCTGCCTTCTGGCCCAACTTCGAGAGTCCCGCTCAGGCAGATCACGAATTCCTCGGTTCCCGGTATGTGCGGTGCGCTGGAATAGTGCGCGCCCGGCACCAACTCGAAGCTAAAAATCTCGGTTCGATGAGAAGCACCTTCGGCATGCAGGAGCCGACCCTCGAGCCCAGACGATGACGAAATCGGGGAGCCCTCGTCTCTCCGAATCAGACGCGCCCTCGGGGGTGAAGGATCGCCGATCAAATCGCTCAGAGTGACGTCCAGGGCCCCCGCCAGTCTCCACAGACTCTCAAGGGACGGATTGGAATCTCCGGCTTCGATGTTCGAGATGATCGTCTTCGAGAGACCGGCGACTCGGGCGAGCGCTCCCATCGAGAGGCCTCGGCTCTGACGAAGGGCCCGCAGTGTCCGGCCGATCTGGGCGGAGACGATCATCATCTCTGGTTGAGCCATTCGTCCAATTTGATGGACGAACGTCCATTCGTCAATCTAAACCTTCAAACGTCCACTCAATTGACCCGAGACCGCTGGACGAAGATGAGTGGGATGATGTCGGGATGACGGATGCTCAGGGCCCCGCGCGTCTCGAGAGAGAGGCGCTCGTCGACAGCTTCGGGCGAGTCGCGAGCGACCTGCGCGTCTCCGTTACCGATCGCTGCAATTTCCGTTGCCGCTACTGCATGCCCCCCGAGGGACTCCCCTGGCTTCCCAAGGACCAGATCCTCAGCTTCGAGGAGATCGCCCGGATCACGGGCGTCCTGGTCGAGAGCGGAGTCCGCTCGCTGAAGGTCACCGGTGGCGAGCCGCTTGTCCGCCGCGATGTGGCCCGCCTCGTTCGGATGCTGCGCGATCTGGGAGGCGATCTCGACATCTCGATAACAACGAATGGCTTCCTGCTCGCCGATCGCGCGGCCGAGTTGCGCGACGCAGGCCTCGATCGCGTGACGGTGTCTTGCGACTCGCTCATCAAGCACCGCTTCAAGGACATGACCCTGCGCGATGCGCTCGACGAGGTGTTGGAGGGGTTGCGCGTCTCGGCCAACCTTGGCCTGAAGCCCGTCAAGATCAACACGGTCGTACTCAGGAACGTCAACGAAGACGAGGTCGTTAACTTCGCCACGCTGGCTCGCGAGACCGGTTACGAGGTGCGCTTCATCGAGTACATGCCTCTCGATGCGCAGGATGACTGGAGTGCGGAGGGTGTGGTCGCCGGGGCGGAGGTCCTCGAACGCATCTCCGAGTCATACGAGTTGGTCGCCGATACCGACGACCAGCCCGAGCCTTCGACCCCCTTCCGGTTTGCGGACGGCGCGCCGGGGCGTGTCGGCATCATCCCGTCCGTGACGCAACCATTCTGCGACTCGTGCAACCGGCTGAGGCTCACCGCAGACGGTTCGCTGCGGGCGTGTTTGTTCGCGCTCGAGGAAACCGATCTGCGCGCTCCTCTTCGCTCGGGAGCGAGCGACGACGAACTTGCGAGACTCGCGCGCGAGTGTGTGGCGGCCAAGTGGGCCGGTCACCGCATCGGGCAACCCGACTTCAAAAAGCCGGCGCGATCCATGTCGATGATCGGTGGCTGACGACACCGAGGCGATCATCGCCGTTGCTGTGAGCGAAACTCCTCTCGACGTCGACGCCGCCATCGCGGCAGCGTCGGGACACGAGATCGGCGGCATCGGCGTTTTCGTGGGTACCGTGAGAGACAGTTCTTCCGTTGAGAAGAACAGCGACAAGCCTGTCGTCGCCCTCGACTACGACAGTCATCCGAGTCTCGCCGAGCAACGGCTGCACGCGATCGCGGCCGAGGCGGCAACCAAATGGGACCTCAGGAGGGTCGTTGCGATCCACCGCACCGGCCACTGCGAACTGGGCGAAGCAACAGTGGTGGTGGCCGCGGGCGCACCCCACAGAGGCGACGCGCTGGAGGCCTGTCGCTTCATCATCGACACCATCAAGTCAACAGTCCCGATCTGGAAGCGCGAGGCGTACGCCGACGGGTCATCCTGGGTGGGCGAAAACGCGTGAGGGCCCTCGTCGTCGTCGACGGGGAGCTGCGGATCGAGGAACGTCCCACGCCCGCTCCCGAGGGCGACGAGGTGCTTGTCGAGGTCGCTGCGGCGGGGCTCAATCGCGCGGACACGATTCAGGCGCGCGGGCTGTACCCGGCTCCGCCGGGGTGGCCCCCCGACATTCCCGGCCTCGAGTTCGCCGGGACGGTCGCCGCCACGGGCCGCCGAGTCAAAGCGCTTAGCGAGGGCGATCGCGTCCTCGGGATCGTCGGCGGGGGCGCGCACGCCACCCACCTCATCACCAAGGAGGACCTCTGTTCGCCTGTGCCCGGCAATCTCGACTTGCTGGCCGCGGGGGGCGTCGCGGAGGCCTTCATCACCGCACACGACGCACTCGTTACACAGGGCGATCTCAGGCCCGGCCATCGGGTACTCATCCACGGCGTCGGGAGCGGAGTCGGCACGGCCGCGGTCCAGGTCGCCCGGCTGCTCGGTGCAACCACCGTCGGCACCTCCCGCACCGAGGAGAAGCTGCGCCGAGCCGCAGAGCTCGGTCTCGATCAAGGTGTCGTCGCATCCGAGACTATGGCCGACGAGATCGGCGAGGTCGACGTCGTTATCGACCTGATCGGTGGTGACTACCTCGCAACCGACGTCGAGGTCTGCCGCACTCGTGGCACGATCGTCGTCGTCGGATTGCTGGCCGGCGCGCGGACGAGTTTGAACCTGGCGGCCGTCTGGGCCAAACGTCTGACTATTCGGGGCACGACGCTGCGCGCGAGGCCCGACTACGAGAAGGCTCTCGCAGCGAGGGCGTTCGAGCGCGAGTTCCTTCCATCACTGCAGCGGGGCGACGCTCAGGTTGTCGTCGACAAAGTCTTTATGCTGGACGATGCTCCGGCGGCGTACGAGTACATGCTTTCGAACGAGGGCTACGGAAAAACGATCATCGATTGCCGGGGCGGGCTCGGCCGGACCGCAGAATAGGTGGGCGGGCTCGTCCGGACCACAGAATAGGTGGTGAGGTCATGGAACTTGGCTTGAACGGAAAAGTTGCATGGGTGCTCGGTGGTTCCTCGGGTCTGGGGAGAGCGTCGGCCCAGTCGCTCGCGCGCGATGGAGCGTTGGTGGCGATCTCGTCGCGTGACGGGCGCACACTCGATGAGGCCGCGGCGGCGATCGAATCCGAGACCGGGAGCCGGTGCATCGCGGTTCCCGTCGACGTCACGGATTCCGAGGCAATAGCAGCCGGTCACGAGAAGGTGAGCGCCGAGCTCGGTCCTGTCGACATCCTCGTGGCTAACGCCGGCGGTCCTCCTGCGGGGAGCTTCGAGGATACGGACGACGAGACCATGCAGCGCGCCTTCAACCTCACCACCGCCTCGGCCTGGAGACTCGCCCACCTGGTGCTTCCCGCAATGAGGGAACGCGGGTCGGGCGTCATCGTGTTTCTCACGTCCGTCTCCACCAAGGAGATCGTCGGCGGTCTGCTGCTGTCGAACATGATGCGAGCCGCAGTGGTCGGCATGGCGAAGACGATGTCCAAAGAGCTCGGGGCACACGGGGTCCGCGTGCTGTGCGTCGCTCCCGGCCGGGTCGCAACCAAACGTCTCGAGGAGCTGGACGCCGGCCGGGCTGCGAGGACCGGCGAGACGGTCGAGGAGGTCGGACGCTCGTGGGCCGAGCAGATCCCCTTGGGCCGCTATGGCCGCCCCGAGGAGTTCGGCGACGTCGTCGCCTTCGCAGCATCCGAGCGAGCGAGTTACCTCACGGGAACGACGATCATGGTCGACGGAGGCCTGACGAACTCGACCCACGCCTGATCCAAGACCGGCACCAAGGAGACGAATCGGGTGGGTTGCCGGTTGGAGCACGAGCTAACGCTCAATCGACCCGAGATTGGGTTAGCCGCACTCTCGGACCCCTGAGGTATCGCCTGCTGCACCGTTTTGGGTCCAGGACTGAGTGAAGACGTGAGCGGGCCCCCAAAACGCACGCCGCGTACCAACTTCCCCTCGACGCCGGTTTTGCTTTGGGTTTGGCCTTCAGGCCCTGCGCGTCGAGGCCGAGCGGCTCGCGAAAGCCCGGCCGACGACGATGCCAAAGCCCAGCAGCAACCCGATCAAGAAAGTCATCAGGTAGACGCGGACGTAGGCAGTGTCGCTCGAGGCCGGATCGCTCGGCCCCCCGGATGCCCCCGGATCCTCGCTCTCCTCGGGGCTTGGCTCCTCCTCCGTGGGCGTCGGGCTGGCTTCCGCGGTGGGAGTTGGGCTGGGATCGAGCGCGATTCCCGTGATCTTGACCTTGAAGCGCGTCT
>Ga0190275_10001689_pt1 | contig 16256 bp, 16 predicted proteins | sample Popmic550T_FD_133745 | JGI IMG/M metagenome (GOLD analysis project Ga0190275, IMG submission 133745) | Populus adjacent soil microbial communities from riparian zone of Yellowstone River, Montana, USA - 550 T | ecosystem: Environmental > Terrestrial > Soil > Riparian zone > Trees stand | place...
GGCGGCAAGCAGTATCGCGTCGCCGCCGGAGACAAGATCGTCGTCGAGAAGCTCGCCGGAGAGGCGGGCGACACCATAAAGCTGGACGACGTCCTGCTCGCCGGCGAGGGCGCCGAGCTGCGCTCCACCGACGGGCTCACCGTTTCGGCCGAGATCATCGCCCAGGCCAAGGCCGACAAGGTGATCATCTTCAAGAAGCGCCGCCGGCACAATTACCGCCGCAAGAAGGGCCACCGCCAGCAGCACACGATCCTCAGGATCACCGCCATCGGCGACGAGAAGGCCGAGAAGCCGAAGAAGGCGAAGGCCGAGAAGCCCGCCGCCGCTCCGGTCGAGGCCGAGGCCGTCCCGACCGCGGTGAACAGCCAGGTCACGGACAGCGTGACCGAGACCCCGGCCGCCGAGGCCCCGAAGAAGGCGAAGGCGAAGAAGCCGGAAGCGCCGGCCGAGACCGAAGCGAAGCCCCAGGCGCCGCTCAAGGTCGAAGGCGCCGAGAGCGAGCAGGTCGATGCGCCCGCTCCGGCCAAGAAAAAGGCTTCCCCAAAGAAGCCCGCCGCTGATAAAGACGCGTAAACACTCGAGAGATATAGAGCTTAGTCATGGCACATAAGAAAGCAGGCGGATCCTCACGCAACGGTCGCGACAGCGCGGGCCGTCGCCTTGGCGTGAAGAAGTTCGGCGGCGAAACCGTGCTCGCCGGCAACATCATCGTTCGTCAGCGCGGGACCCGTTGGTACCCGGGCACGAACGTCGGAATCGGCAAGGACCATACCCTCTTTGCGCTTACCGACGGCCGGGTCTCGTTCCGCGACGGGAAACTCGGCCGCAAGTTCGTCTGCGTCGACATGCCGCAAACGATCGAAGCAGCGGAATAGGGACGAGCCGAGGACGGGCCGTCCCCAGGAGGGGCGGCTCCAGGTCTCAGCAGAGAACCGAATTCGAGGGAGAGGAGCCGCCGGGTTTCTCTCCTTTTTGCGTTTCTCCCTCGAAACTGTCGGCGGACCGTCACCCACGTCGGGTACGGGCGGCCGACCGGGAAGGGAGGACGAGACGATGTTCGCGAGAACGACAAGATTGTTGCTGCGGCCCGGCTGGAGCCAGGACGCCCCTGCCCTGTTCGAGGCGATCGCGGACGAGCGCATTGTCCGCAACCTCGCCACCGCCCCCTGGCCCTATCGGCCCGGCGATGCGGAGGCCTGGCTGGCGACGGAGCGCAAGGCGTCCGAGCCCTCGCTGCTCATCTTCCGCTGCACGGATGGAGCGCCCGAGCTGATCGGCGCGATCGGCTTCGGCCGTCGCCCGAGCGGCGCGATGGAGTTCGGCTATTGGATCGCCCGGCGCCACTGGGGCCGCGGCTACGCCACCGAGGCCGGTCGAGCGCTCCTCGCCACGGCGCGCCACGGCCTTCGCCTGAAGCGGCTCGACGCCGGCCACTTCCTCGACAATCCCGCCTCCGGCCGGGTGCTCGAGAAGCTCGGCTTCAAGCCGACCGGAACGATCGTCCCTTATTACAGCGCCGGCCGCGGCGAGGAAGCGCCCTGCCGCTTGTTCGAGCTGGACTTGGGCGGAGAAGCAGAAATCGCTCCGGAGGCGATGGCGGCGTAGGAAGCGCCCCGGCCAAGCCTTGTCCGGCCGGGGCATATCTGCAAACAGATCCGCCGTGAGCAGGTGGAAGAGGTATCTGACCGCGGCCCGGCCGCTCGCCGGAACCCTGCCCGTCCTGTTGCCGCTCGGCGCGACGACCCTCGCCGCCGAGCTCGCCCTCGCCACCTACCAGCACGGTATCTTCGGGACTCAGGTGACCCGCTTCCAGGTCGTCGACCGTCCGGGCGAGCTGGCCCTGTTCTTCGCGACGGCGATCGCGGCTCATGCCGTGTTGCTGGCGCTGGCCTGGCGGCTCGTCCAACTCGCGCTTCGACGAAGGCAGCCGCGGCTGTTGCTGTTCGACTTCGCCTTTCTGTTCGGGACGATCTTCCTGATCTCGCTGGTGGCTCGGACCAAGCTGACCGCGATCCTGGGCGGAGCACTTACCCTCCCGCTCATTCGCGGGCTGGGCGGCGGCAATTTCGCCGGAGCGCTCGTCTATGCGCTCGTCGATTCGAGCTTCGTCCTGTGGATCGCCGGAGGATCGGCGGTCCTCTACCTGGCGGCGCGGCTGATGCTTCGCCCCGGGCGCGGCACGGCCGCGCCGGAGCCGGAATCGCGGAAATGGCCGCGCAAGGCCTGGGCGGCGGCGCTCCTCGTCCCATTCCTGCTTTTCGCCGCCGCCGGCCGTTACGACGTACGCCTCGCGCTCGACCGGTTCGCCGCGCCCTGGCTGGCCTTTGCCGCTTTGGAGACGGCGACCGACGTGGACCGCGACGGCTACAGCCTCTTCTCCCTCTATCGCGACCGCCAGCCCTTCGATCCGCGGCGCCACCCCTTCGCGCTCGACATACCCGGCAACGGCGTCGACGAGGACGGGCTCGCCGGCGACTATCTACACTCCGCCGGCGGCGAGTTCCTGCCCGCCCCGCGCTTCGGCGGCGAGCGGCGCCACGTCATCCTCATCGCGCTCGAGAGCACTCGGGCGGAGATGCTGGGGAAGCGCTGGAACGGGCGTCTGGTGGCGCCCAACCTCGTGGCGATGGCGGCTCGGGGCGCGCATTCGGACGAGGCCTACAGCCATGTCGGCTTCACCACGCCGTCGCTTCGGACCCTGCTGACGGGCCGGATCGAGCCGGCGCATCCCGTACCTTCGATATTCAGCGATTTTCGCCGCGCGGGCTACCGGGTCGCAATCCTGTCGACGGAATCGGAGGATTTCGGCGGAATCGCCGCGGCCACCGGGATGCGCGAGAATGCCGATCTCTTCATCGATGCCAGGATGCTCAAGAAGGAGAGCATCAACCCCTTCACGAGCGACGTCACCCTGCTCCTCGACGGGCGGGTGCTGCTGCGTGAGCTGGATCGGCATTTGGGCCGCCGTGAAGACTGGTCCCGGCCGACCTTCCTCTACATGAACGTCCAGACATCCCATTATCCCTACGACTTTCCCGGCACCCCCCGATTCCTTCCGGGGCCGCCGGCGCCGCGGGACAAGATCCGCTTCCAGCATCGCGAATGGGCGCGCCGAACCTACTGGAACTCGGTCGCCTACGGGGATTGGCTGATCGGTCGGATCGCCGCCCGGCTGGAGCGGCTGGGCGTGCTCGACGACGGGATCGTCCTCGTCGTCGCCGACCATGGGGAAGAGCTGTTCGAGCATGATTATGCAGGCCACGGCCAGCGGCTCAACGACCTCCAGACCCGAATCCCGTTCGTCCTCAGCCGCGCCGACGTCGCCATTCCTCGTCCGGTCGGGCTCGCCGACGTCCGCGGCCTGCTGCTTCGCGCCGCCGGCGCCGACCTGCCCGCCGCGGAGGCCGGCAGGCCCGTCTTCCAGCATACGGTCGATCTCGACCGGCCCTCCGAGATCGCGATGGTCGAAGCGGGGAGGCGGCGGACATTGCTCCATCTGCCGAGCCAGGAAGTGCGCTACGAGGAGGCCGACGTCCTGAAGCAGAGCGGCGCCTATCGCGACCTGGCCCCGGACAGCCCGCTCCGGACCAGAGCGGACCGGCTGATCCGGCTATGGGAGCGCGAGCGCTGGATCCGGCATCTCGAACGAAGCGTGCCCGGGGCCCGCTAGGCTATCCACGCACGTCATTCCCGCGAAAGCGGGAATCCAGCGCCAACTCCGAAATGGATTTCCGCGTTCGCGGGAATGACGGTGGCTCTCAGGCGGCGAAGGCCTGCTCCAGGCTCCGCTCGCCCTCGGTGATCAGCTTGCGGTCGTCATGCTTCCAGGGATGGAAGCCCGGAAGGAAGAATTTCAGCCAGCCGCCGAGGATCTTGCGGAACATGCCCGGGCTGACCATCGCATACCAGAACAGGCCGGCCCAGGCGCGCGGGCCCTTGATCCCGTCCTGCTCGAGCAGCATCAGGGCGCCGTGGGTGCGCTCGACGAAGAAATTCTTCGTCACTTTGAGCATCACCAGCGACTTCACCGTCCAGCGCTTGCGGCGCGGCCAGTTGCGGGTGGCGTGGAGCCAGGTGTCGTAGGCGACGCCCTTATGCTCTATCTCCTCCATCGAGTGCCAGCGCCACAGGGCCGCCGAATGAGGATCGGCGCCCCTGAGGTGGCGGGGATTGCCGAGCAGCTGATTGGCGAGGATCGCAGTGAAATGCTCGAGGGCCATGGTCGCGGCGAGGTTGACGATCGGCGGCCGGCTCTTCGTCTCCTCGATCCGATAGTCGACCCGCGCCTCGAGCGGAGCGATGTCGTAGCCCGCCTCGACCGCGCGCCGGTTGAAGGCGACATGCTCGCGGCTGTGCATCACCTCCTGGGTGGTGAAGGCGCGAATCTCCTCGGCCAGCTTGGGCGGAGCGTCGTCGCGGAAGGCGCGGACGCTTTCGACGAAGAAGGCCTCGCCCTTGGGGAAGGTGACCGAGAGCGCGTCGTAGAGCGCGCTTCCATAGGGATTGCCGCCCAGCCACCAGCGTTCCGTCGTGGCGCCCCGGCCGAAGCGGCGGTCCCGCGGCGTGATCGTCAGGTCGGAGGGTGTGACTTCGCTCATTTCCGCTCTCCCGTCATCCCGGCGAAAGCCGGGACCCATGAACACTGACCTTGTCGATCTGGACGATCCGGTGTTCATGGATGCCGGATCGAGTCCGGCATGACGGATACTTACACGAATGTCAATAGCGCGCGAACGTCTAAGCCCCGAAGAAAGCCGCGCCGCCGCCCTTGAAGCGGCGCGGGCCTTGCTGATCGAATCGGGGCCGCAGGCGGTGACCCTGAAGGCGGTCGGAGCCCGGATCGGCAAGACCCACGGCAACCTCCTCCACCATTTCGGCTCCGCCGCCGGGCTCCAGGGCGAGCTTGCGCGGCTGATCGGCGAGCGGGTGACGGCGGAGATCGCCCGGGTCGTCGAGCGCGAACGCCAGGGCGAGGCCGATCCCCGCGAGATCGTCGACCGCACCTTCGACGCCTTCGACCGGGAGGGCGCCGGAGCGCTCGCCGCCTGGATGATCCTCAGCGGTAATCGCGACGCCTTGGACCCGATCCTCGACGCCATCCATCGCCTCGTCGACCAGCTCGGAGCGGGTCATGAGGACCGTCCGGTGCACGAGACGACGCTCTGGCTGGTGCTCGCCGCACTCGGCGATTCGCTGATGGGCGGGCCGATGGCGAGCGCGCTCGGCCTGCCGCGCGAGCAGGCCCGCGAGATCGCGACCCGCCATCTGGTCCAGCTCGCCGCTGCCCGGAGCCAGGCTTGAAGCGGCGCTGAGGCTCAGCGCAGCGCGAGCACCAGGGCGGCGTCGAGGCCGGCCGATCCACGCCTCACCTCGGCCATGAGGGCGCCTCCGCCGAGGCTGGAGAAGATGCCGTCCTCGCCGTTGCGCAGGCTCCGCCCGGTCCGGCGATAGGGATTTTGCGAATGGACCTCGTCGGCGAGCGAGTCCGGAAAATAGAGCTGGGTCGCGATTTCTCCCCGTCCGGCGGGCAGCCAAGCCTTGCAGTGGACGTGGGTTGCCCGGCCCGGATACCAGCCCGGAAAAATGGTTTCAAACGTCGCCACGCCGCTCGCATCGGCGAGTTGGGCGCCGCGCAGCCAGGCCTCTCCGGCGGTGCGCTCCGAATCGTAGCCGGAATAGGCGCCGGTCGAATCGCAATGCCAGATTTCGACCCGGGTTCCCGCGACCGGCGCGCAGTCCGTCGCGCGCACCACCTGCAGGCGGAGGCGCATCGGCAGGCCCGGCCGACCGTCCCGGATGTCGCGGCGGACCCGCTTCGGGTCGAAATAGAAAGGCCCTTCGGTCTGACGCGGGGTCGCCGGACAGGTCGTGCCGACGATCAGCCTTCCCGGTGCCATGGCCGCGCCCTGCTCCGCTTCGCGGGCGCAGGCGAGCAGCGGCGCGAGGGCTGCCGCCCCCATTCCGGTCATGACGTCGCGGCGGCCGAGTACAGCTCTCACACGCTCTTTTCGCAGATCGGCCCCAGAAGCGAAAGCCGACGCTTCCGACCATCTGCTCCCGATCGAGGGGGGATTGGGGTCGCTCTGGTATAAGAAGCCTTTCTTCGTACGGGTGTAGCCGCCTCCGCCGTAGAGCCGGAATTCGCTCGACAGGACGACGGTCGCGCGGCCGCCGACATAATATTCCGGCCCGTCCTCCGCGTTGAGGCTGGCAAGGCCGGGAAGGGTGAACTCCGAGCTGGTCCGCGACGCCGGGAAGCGACAGGCGCGGCGTCTTCCACCCGCTGAGGCCCCGGCTTCCGCCGGGGTGACGATTGTCCTACAGGCCCGTCATGCACTTTCTCGACCAGGCCAAGATCTTCGTCCGCTCCGGTGCCGGCGGCCCCGGCGCGGTCAGCTTCCGGCGCGAGAAATATATCGAATATGGCGGGCCCGACGGGGGCGACGGCGGCAAGGGCGGAGACATAGTCTTCGAGGCAGTGGACGGCCTCAACACCCTCATCGACTTTCGCTACACCCAGCATTTCCGCGCCCCGCGAGGCAAGGGCGGCTCGGGGCAGAACCGCACCGGCGCGGGCGGCGACGATCTCCTGATCAAGGTCCCGGTCGGGACCCAGATCCTGTCCGAGGACAAGGAGCATGTCCTCGCCGACTTCACCCGGGTCGGCCAGCGCCAGGTGTTCCTGAAGGGCGGCGACGGCGGCCGCGGCAATGCCAGCTACAAGAGCTCGACCAACCGGGCGCCGCGCCAGCATGGCGACGGTTGGCCGGGCGAGGAGGCATGGGTGTGGCTTCGGCTGAAGCTGCTCGCCGACGTCGGCCTGGTCGGCCTGCCCAATGCGGGCAAGTCCACCTTCCTCAACGCCGTCACCAACGCCCAGGCCAAGGTCGGCGCCTATCCCTTCACCACCCTCCACCCCAAGCTCGGGGTCGTCCGCCACCGCGAGCGCGAGTTCGTCGTCGCCGACATCCCCGGCCTGATCGAGGGCGCGGCCGACGGCGCCGGGATCGGCGACCGCTTCCTCGGCCATATCGAGCGCTGCCGGGTTCTCCTCCATCTCGTCGATTCGGAGGTGGAAGATGTCGCCGAGACCTATCGAACGGTGCGCACCGAACTCGAAGCCTATGGCGCCGGCCTTGCCGGCAAGCCCGAGGTGATCGCGCTCAACAAGTCCGACACGCTCGACGACGAGCTGATCGCCGCTTTGTCCGGCGAGCTCGAGGCGGAGGCGGGGGCAAGGCCCCTCCCCCTTTCCGGGATCACCGGCGCCGGAGTCGAAGCGGTGCTGGATGCTTTGCTGCCTCATGTGGCCGCGGCGAAGAAGGCTGAGGCCGAGGAAGAGACAGGCTCATGGTCGCCCCTTTAAGTCCTCCCCCGGATTTCCGGGGGAGGGGGACCAGGCGAAGCCTGGTGGAGGGGTTCTTCGGAGCCGGGAAGAACCCCTCCACCGCCCTTCGGGCGGTCCCCCTCCCCGGCAAATGCCGGGGAGGAATTTAGACTCCATGACCCGGCGCCGGGCCAAGATCCGGACCCTCGCCGTCACCGGCGGAACCGGCTTCGTCGGCTCGCATCTGCTCCGCCTCGCGCTTGCGCAGGGCTACGACCTGCGCGCGCTCACCCGGGGCTGGAAGCCGCCCGAGGATGAGGTCGCCTGGGTCGACGGAACCCTCGACCGGAACGACACGCTCCTCAAATTGTGCAGCGGCGCCGACGCCGTCATCCACATCGCCGGACTGATCAACGCCCGGACCCGAGCCGAGTTCGAGGCGGTGAACGTGGGCGGCACCGCCAACCTGATCGACGCCGCCCGCAAGGCCGGGGTGCGCCGCTTCATCCATATCTCCTCGCTGACGGCGCGCGAGCCGCAGCTCTCGGCTTATGGCTGGTCCAAGGCCCGGTCGGAGCGGCTGGTCGCGGCCTCGGGCCTCGACTGGACGATAATTCGGCCTCCGGCCGTCTACGGCCCCGGCGACCGCGAGACGTTCGAATTGTTCAAGATGGCCCGGCGCGGCCTCGTTGCCCTGCCGCCGGGAGGGCGTTTCTCGGTCATCCATGTCGAGGATCTGTGCCGGCTGATCCTCGCCTCGCTCGACGACGCGGACAGCTGGGCCGAGACCTACGAGCCGGACGACGGCCGCGAGGGCGGCTGGCAGCACCGCCATTTCGCCCGCACCCTGGGCCGGATCTACGGCCGCCGGGCGGTGACCCTGGCCATGCCGAGGCCGGTGCTCCGCCTCGCCTCGGGTCTCGACCGCCTCTTCCGCCGCGGCAGGGCCAAGCTCACGCCCGACCGGGTCGGTTATTTCTGCCACCCCGACTGGGTGGTCGCGGCCCGGAAGCGCCCGCCCGAGCGCCTCTGGCGCCCCGAAGTGAAGACGGCGACGGGTCTCAAGGCCACCGCCGACTGGTATCGAGAGCAGGGCTGGCTGAAATAGCCATCGTCATCCCGGCGAAAGCCGGGACCTCGTGGAAACCCGCCGAGACCACTTGTTCCGAGGTCCCGGCTTACGCCGGGATGACGCCCCCCCAAAAGAAACGGCGGACCCGAAGGCCCGCCGCTCCGTTCGTCCCGTGAGAGGGCGGGACTCGCTAGATCAGCCCGCGACCGTGACGTCGACCTTGTCGACCCATTCGGGGAAGAAGACCGGCTCCCGGTTCGACCAGCCCGGCGCGGTGGCGGCGGCTTCGCTGATCGACTGCAGCAGGGCCCGGCGCTTCTCGGGATGGAGGTGCGGCAAGGCGGCGGCGGCGCAGAAGGCGCCGGGCAGCCAGGGCCGCACCGAGGCGCCGATCAGCCGCTCGTAGAGGAAACGATAGGACGCGAAATCGGGGAGCCGATCCTGGCCGAGATCGAAGGCGGTCATGGTCACGAGCGGGCCCATCACCGGCTCCATCTCGTCGAGACCGCTATCGTCGGGGACGTTGGCGCGGACATGGTCGAGCCGCCGGTACATGCGCTCCTGGGCGCGGATCGAGGCGGCCTCGCCGACGTCGCGCGACCAGCGCCGAAGCGCGTCGCGCCGCCCAAGGCCGATGTCGAGCGACCGGCGGATGTAACGCTGGGTCGCCGCCGGGAAACCGGCAAACTCCTTCATCTCCACCAAAGTCAGGGCACCGTCGGCCGGCTTCGTATTCGTCGCCATGATCCCACTCCCACTCTTTCACCCAGCGGGATCATGCGATTCAAACGGTTACCAGCCGCTTAACCAACACCCCGCTCCCCGTTCATAAATGAATCAGGTTTCGGGATAGGCGGCAATGGGAAATGTTCACGCCGCCGCGCAGGCGCGCTTAGTGTAGCAGATGCGCCACATGAGCCGGCGGAAAAATGGCTCAAATGCGCGGTTTTCCGCCGCCGAAACGACTTTAGTCGGATAATTCGACCCTGGCGCAATCCTAGGCGTGCACCCGCGACCTGGTCCGCTGCACCGTCTCAAGGGCCCACCACGCTCCGGCCAGGAAGACGAACAACAGAAGGATTTGGGCGAGACAGACGTAGATGAGCATCGTCCGCTGGATCGGCAGCGACTGGCTCGTCATTTCCCTTTCGACCTCCAGACGATCCGGGCCGATCAGCGCCTGCTCCCAGAAACCGCCGTATTTCTCATTGACCAACTCGCTCAACCGGCCCTGGAGCGGTTCCGGTTTCACATAGTAATTGCGCTTCAGAGAGCCGTCCTCCTGGCGGAAGTCGATGTGGAACACGTGTCGATTGCTGTATTCGTAGGCGACCCAGGCCGCGGCCATTCCTGCAGCCGCCGCAGTGCCGATCAGCAGTCCGCGAACAACCGGCTTGAGCCTCGCCAAACGCTTTCGAAGCAACAACACTACAAAAAACGTCACTGGCCCGAAGAAACCGGTGGCGAACAACAGGAAATCGTTGAAGTCGGGCGGCAAATCCACCAGCCCGCCGAGCAGCGAGGCCGTCGGCGCGAGCGCGATAATGGCTCCCGCCGCGACGATCAGGCCCTTCAGGCTGGCAAACATGCGCTTATCCCGGGCAGTGAATGACGATATTTTCGCGGTAATCGACAGCGTAATTCGCCCCGGCCTCCCAGCGGGAACGCCCGCCGCATACCGGCACGATGTAGTATAATGACTCTTCCGTAAGGCTGGAGCGATAGGGAAGCTTTACGGCGGGATAGTTTTTACTGATGAATTCGCGGATCTGCTGTGGCGATTTGCCGCGAACCAGGGGCTCGTAGACCACGTGGGCCGCGGAAGCGTTCGGGGAGGTGATCCGGATGCTCGAGACCGTGGCCGGACACGCGGCCAGCAGCAACGCCACCGCCCCCAATGCAAGTGCAGGCAAGACGCGTTTCATGCGAACCTCCCCGCTGGCGAGCGTAGGCTCGACGGTCCATGCGCGTCAACCCGGCACAGGAAAACCGGAAGGGCGATCCGATTGCCGAAGTGCCGGGAAATCGACGAACACGCTCCTCTCGTCTGCGAACGGCACGCGCGCAGCGACACAATCGAGCAAGAGCGGGTAAGAAGGCGCCGGATGGAGAGCTTCACCGACTATCGCGCGCATCGGCGCCTGCCCGATCTGCCGCTCGCCGCGGCGTCGATCCTCGGCTTCTGGCTGTTCTACTTCGCAACGATCGTCATCCGTACCTGGCTGATCGACGAAAGCCTCGCCTGGCTCGGCTCGCGCGCGCTCGGCTGCCTGATCGGAGTGGTCCTCACCTTCCTCGTCTATCTCGTTCTGAGCCGGGCGGCGCGCGAGAGCATCAGGATCCAGATCGTCGCCGCGGCCATCGCCTGCGTGCCGGCGGCGGCGATCTTCTCGACCTTCAACCTCGCCTTCGCCGTCCACCAGCCGCTGGTCGAGCGGACGACGGTTCACCAGACCTCCGGCGGAACCACCGTCATCCAGTCCAGCCGATCGCCGATCACCGGCGAGCGCCAGCGCCAGCTCATGCTTCGACTGATCGCCGACGGCCTCGTCACCTGGTATTTCTTCTTCGCCGCCTGGGCGAGCTTCTACATCGCGATCAGCTCGGCCGCCCGGCTGCGAACCGCCGAGCGCAGGGCCGCCGGCGCCGAGCGCGACGCCCAGGAGGCGCAGCTGCGAGCCCTTCGCTACCAGGTCAATCCGCACTTCCTGTTCAACACCTTGAACTCGCTGTCCTCGCTGGTCATGGCCCGGCGCGACGAGGAGGCGGAGGCGATGATCGTCAATCTTTCCGCCTTCTTCCGCTCGAGCCTGGCGCTCGATCCGAGCGAGGACATCACCCTTGCCCAGGAGATCGAGTTCCAGCAGCTCTATCTCGACATCGAGAAGCTGCGCTTCCCGAAACGGCTCGACGTTCGGATCGACGTGCCCGCCGACCTCCGTACCGCGCGGGTGCCGCCGCTTATTCTTCAGCCCCTCGTCGAGAATGTCATCAAGCACGCAGTCGCCCGGACCGCCGAGCCGGTGCGGCTGACCGTCGCCGCCCGGGAGGAGGACGCCCGGCTCATCCTCACCATCGAGAACGATCGGGGGCCGGCCGAAACGGCGAAGGGCGAGCACGGCACCGGAGTCGGCCTGGTCAACGTCTGCGAGCGGCTCGCCGCCCGTTTCGGCGCCGAAGCCGAGTGCGGGCACGGCCCGCTGCCCGACGGCGGCTGGCGGGTCACCCTCTCAATGCCGCTGGAGAGCCATGCCTGATCCGATCCGATTCCTCGTCGTCGACGACGAGCCGCTCGCCGTCGAGCGGCTTCAGCTGCTGCTCGCGCGAATGGACGGCGTGACCCTTGCCGGCACCGCGTCCGAAGGCGCCGCCGCCCTGCGAATGGTCGAGGCGGTGGAGCCGGACGCGGTCCTGCTCGACATCGCCATGCCGGGCATGGACGGAATCGACGTCGCCCGGGCGCTGGCGCGGGTGGCGAAGCCGCCGGTCGTGATCTTCGTCACCGCCTTCGACATGTTCGCGGTCGCCGCTTTCGACGTCGAGGCGGTCGACTATGTGATGAAGCCGGTCTCCGCCGAGCGTCTCGGCCGGGCGGTCGAGCGCGCCCGGGAGCGGCTCGTGGCCCGGGCCGAACCCCCCTCCGGCGACGAGGCCGGCTCTCGCTATGTCGAGGAATTCTGGGTGTCGGAGGCCCGCGGCCTGGTCCGGCTCTGCGCCGCCGACGTCGACCGGGTCAGCGCCGAGCGCGATTATATGCGGCTCCACGTCGGCAAGAGGAGCTGGCTGATCAACCACACGATCGGCAAGCTCGAGGCGGAGCTGGATCCGGCGCGTTTCGTTCGCCTCCATCGCTCGGCCATCGTCCGCCGCGATTTCGTCACCGGGCTCAGGCGCGACGAGGGCGGCCGCTGGTGGGCGCGCCTCGCCGACGACAGCGAGCAGAAGGTCGGCCGCCTCTACCTCGCCAATGCAAAAGGGCTCGCCGGGCGCCGCTAAGGGGTAGCGGAGGCCGGGCGAGCCAGTTTGTCCGTTGGGGCTTCCTGTCAGCGGACTCGAAGGGCGAGGCGGAACGGCGTGGCCTTGTTCGCGGCGGCGAGCCGGACCGCGTTGCGGGCGTCGGCGGTGACCGCTTCCTCGCAGGCCGAGGCCCGTTCCCGCATCCGGATCGGCTGGATGAGCTCCGAGCCGCAAAGGCTGCGCGCGGCGGTACGGATGCGCCGGTCGATCCGGACGGAATCGGCCGGGTCGCCGGCGTCGAGGCCTTCGAGGCTGATGCTGACGACATCGTCGGCGGGCGCGGCGTGGGCCGGGGCGGCGAGCGCACCCGTGGTCAGGGCCAAAGCGGCGAGGGCGGAAAGCGTACGGTACATGGGTCTATCCTTGTCTTGGGAAACTCGGTTGCGGCGCGAGGTCCTTTCCCCGGGGATGAGACAGGGTCCGGGCCCCGCGCCGCCGATCGGACCTAGCCCGCGCCGCCCGACCGCGCCCGCCCGCTTCGACACGGGGCCGCAACGTTTCTGCAAAGCGCCCGGCGCGCCGACGAAGCGCCTCCCCGGATCGACGAAGGACAGGTTGGGGGCCGATTTGCCTCCCCATCGCAAGATGGGGAGGGGGACCCTCCCCATCGCAAGATGGGGAGGGGGACCCCGCGTGGCGGGGTGGAGGGGGGACCTCGCACGGGTCCCCGAGCTAAATCACCCCTCCACCACTTTCGGTGGTCCCCCTCGCCACGGGTTCCCCGTGGGGAGGCAAATCAGGGCCCGATATCGTCGACTTTGACCTTGACCCGGGGCCGGATCTGGCCGGGCAGGCCGAGGGCGGCGGCGACCTTGTCGTCCCAGGCATAGGGATCGGTGCGGAAGACGACCCGGCCGCCGTCCACATAGGCGCTGTGGTAGAGCAGCCGGACCGGGATCTTGTTCGACAGCTCGACCGGAGTCTCCTCCCTGGTCGCCATCGCCTTGTCGAAGGCCTCGAGCTTGCCGTCGTCCTGCGCGAGCAGTCGGGCGAACTCGACGGCATTCTCGACCCGGGAGCAGCCGTGGCTGGCGTGACGCTGGGTCGACGCGAACAGGGCCTTGGCGGGCGTGTCGTGAAGGTAGATCTGCTCGTCGTTGAGCATGTCGAACTTGACCAGGCCGAGCGCCGACTTCGGCCCCGGCTCCTGCACCAGCCGGCCGTTCTTCATGACGATATTCTCTTTCGCCATGTAAGCCGCCCCCTTGGGCAGGATCTCCTCCTTGGCGATGGATTCCGGAACGGTCCAGGGCGGGTTGGCCACCAGGCGCGCGATCGGCGAGCCGAGCTCGGGGGTCTCCCAATCCGGCTGGCCGACGACGACCTTGCGCCGGTCCTTCTCGGTACCGTCCTTATAATAATGAAGCTCGGCGGCGGCGGTGTTGACGTCGATCCGGGTCGCCGGCGGCGCCCGGTCGAGCCAGCGCCGCCGCTCCAGATTGACCGCCAGGATCCGGGCCCGGTCCCTCGCGCCGGTGTTCAGCGCCTCGATCGTCGAATTGCCGATCACTCCGTCGGCCTCGATCCCGTAATCGGCCTGCACCTTCTTCACCGCGGCGACCATGTCGGCGCCATAAGCGTCGCCGCCGGCGGCGGGCGCGGCGGCCTTGGCCTTACCGCTCTTGGCCTTGGCGTCCGCTGCCGGCGCGGCGGCGGGCGCCGCGGCGAGATAGCCGTTGGCCCGAAGCCCTTCGCGGATCCGGGCGACTCGCGGGTCCGACTTGCCGGGCTTGATCTGCTCGCCGGGCGCGATCACGGACTTGCGCTCCTGGCCGGCCTTCTGCCGGTAGGCGAGATAGGCCTGGGACAGCGCCTTGTATTCCGCATCCTGAGGGGCGAGGCTTGCGAGCCACGGGCGTACGCCGCCCTGCTCCACCGCCTTGCCAAGCCCCGCGGTCACGTCGGCCCTGGACATCGGCACCGTATAGACTTCGAACAGTTTCCGCGGATCGACCGCCCCGGTGGCGAGGGCCTGGCCATATTCGATGGCGGCGAGCGTCAGCCCGGCCTCCCGCTCCGCCGGGCTCGCGCCCTTGGTCGCCTGCTCGGCATAGGCTTTGGCGTCGATCGCATGAGCGGCGGCATCTTCGAACGCCGCACTGAGCTCCTGAGCGCGCTCGCCGGTCCAGACCGCCTGCCAGCCGCGCGCCTCGTAAAATTTCTTCACGCGCGGGTCGCTGACCGCCGCCTTGAGATCGGCCGGGGTCACCGCCTTGGGATCGACCTGGACGATCTGGCCGGAGCTTCCGCCGCCGCCGCCGCTCGTGCTTACGAAATCGCAGCCGCCGGCCAGGAGGGCCGCCAGCGAAACGCACGCCAGAATCTTACGCATCTACACACCGCCGCTTCACAGGGATCAGGCCCCTCAAACGTCCCCGAAGGCCAATAGGCTCCGAAGAAAAATATGGGTGCCAGCCGCTTAACCGCCGAAGCCCCGACGTCCCGCGATGGGACAGAGGGAAATGGGGGGGCGCATTGGTGCAACATTATTAGCTATCGGAAGCTAGGCGGGCACTCCGACAGGCGACGAGGACGATCTTGGCTTTGCTGGATTCGATACATTTCAAGGCTCTGGGAGAGGCGCTTCGCTGGCGGGGCCGGGAGATCGCCTGCGCCGCGACCCTGCTCGCCACCGCCTCGTGCATACCGCTCCAGGCCGCGCCGGCGCCGGTCGACACCGTCGCGGACGCCGCCGCGATCCCGTCGAATCCGGCGCCGCAGCCCGAGCCGATGGTCCTTCGCGAGGTCGCGCCGACCGAAGCCTCGCGGATCAACGCCTCGATCCCCTTCTCCGCCGAGCTCAATCCCCGGGCGCCCTCGACCGTCTTTCGCGCTATCGGCGCGGCCGACCAGTTCCGCTCGCTGCAATGCCTCGCCGAAGCCATTTATTACGAGGCCCGCTCCGAGAGCGAGGACGGCCAGCGCGCGGTCGCCCAGGTGGTCCTCAACCGGGTCCGCCATCCGGCCTATCCGGGAAGCGTGTGCGGAGTCGTCTATCAGGGCCCGCTTCGCGCCGGCGGCGGCTGCCAGTTCACCTTCACCTGCGACGGCTCGCTGGTCCGCCTGCCGTTCGGCGACGACTGGATCCGCGCCCGCCGGATCGCCGCCGAGGCGCTCGCGGGCTTCGTCTACGCCCCGGTCGGCCTGGCCACCAACTACCACACCCATCAGGTCCTTCCGGACTGGGCCTTTCGCCTCGCCAAGACCAACGTCATCGGCAATCACATATTCTACCGGATGCCCGGCGCCTGGGGCGGGGCCGCCGCCTTCAGCCAGCGCTATCGCGGCCTCGAGCCTTCGCCGGCGACGGTGATGGCGGCGCGGCTTCCGATCAACCTCGGCCGGAGCGCCTCGGCGGTGCTTCCTCCCGCCGTCGGCCTCGCCAGCCTTGCGCTGCCGGCGCCGACCGCTCCGGCCACCCTCGCCACCGAAGCCCCGCCCGCTCCGGTGAACGACCGGCTTCCGCAATCCACCGTCAAGGCGGAATTCGCGAACAGCGGCCGTTATCTCGACGATCTTCCCGCCGCCGCTTCGCGCTGAGCTTTGCTTGCCCGTCATTGCGAGGCGCCCTTCGACGCCGCCTGCGGCGGCGCTCGGGATTAGAGCATCGTGCGCTTAACCCGGATCGTCATCCCGGACTTGATCCGGGATCCATCTTCTACTGGCCATCGCTGCAAGAAGAAGGTGGATACCGGGTCAAGCCCGGCATGACGGGTGATACGGATTTAGCGCATGCGGCTCGAGCACCGTGCGCTGAACCTGCACCGTCACCCCGGGCTTGACCCGGGGTCCACCTTCTTTCCGACCGTCGCTGCAAGAAGAAGGTGGATACCGGGTCAA
>Ga0190275_10001690_pt1 | contig 16255 bp, 13 predicted proteins | sample Popmic550T_FD_133745 | JGI IMG/M metagenome (GOLD analysis project Ga0190275, IMG submission 133745) | Populus adjacent soil microbial communities from riparian zone of Yellowstone River, Montana, USA - 550 T | ecosystem: Environmental > Terrestrial > Soil > Riparian zone > Trees stand | place...
CGAAGATTCAGCTCGTGGTGGCGCTGATCCTGGTGCCGTCGGTGATGCTGATCGTCGCCGCGGCGCTGATCGCGGAGTTGACCGCGCCGGGGGTGGGGCTCACTTACTAGAGGCAGGCGGGCATTCACCCTTGTTCTCGAATTGATGGAGCGGCGCTTCGGGACCGTCGGTCACCTTACGCAGGGCAGCGGGGATGTCGGGAAAGCCAAGCTTCCTGAACGCCTTGCTCATCCGGCGCTCCACGCCGCTCTTCTTGATGACCCTGCCAAACCGGCCCGGCCAGCAGGCCCACGAGTCGCGCTTGAGCTCGACGAGCGGTGTGTCCGTATTGAAGGTGAACACACCGCCTCTCGGTGATGCGGTTTCAGTGGCAGAACGCTCGTCACAGAGGGCGTAGTCCTGTAGGCCCACGTAGGACGACCCGAGCTTGAATCCCGGCTTGCGGTGATGGGCACCGCAATGTTGGTACGACGCATGCCCTCCAATTCCGACATGCACAATCGGGTGAGTTCCATCCAACTCGACCTGGTCGGGGTGCCAGTCGAAGAGCTTGCCTCCCTCGTGCTGCGCCATGTACACGAAGCGCGGCACGTATGTGTCCCTTCCGGGTTTGTTCAGCCGCTGGAGCAGCACGGATACGTGCTCAAAGTCCCCTTCGTGATAGCCGGCGGTCAGCCTGGTTGCCGTTTCGGGATCCACCGCCCAGACAACCGGGTTGAGAAGCACCGGCAGGTAGTTGAACGGATAGAAGAACCAATACTGGAGACTGATCAGACCGCGCGGCAGCGTCCGCTTGGTTTTCGGGACGTTGTCAGATTGAAAGAAGTAAAGCTGGGCCGTCTTGTACGGATCAGCGTTGACATCCGTGATCCAATCGCCGGGAGATGTGGAGATTTCCAGACTCTGCATCGCGGCCTCGAACTGACCCTGGGCGTTGTCGGGCTTGCCGGGATAGCTCAGGAAGTCGCCGGGCGTGCCAATGGGGGTGAGTGCGGCAAGTGCGGGGGCGGGGGGACATTCGCTCACGGACTTCATGCACGTCGTCTTCCCGCCCGATTGCAGGCGCAGGACAGTGTTGACGGAAACGGGCCAGAACCGGTCTGCACGAGCAACCTTGACGATTGGCTGGTATTGCAGGGCAAGCTGACTGACCCACCCCTCGGCAGTCTTTGCGAGCGGGAGCTCGCCACGGGGTGGTGGTCCTAGTGGACTCGAGCCGACGCTGGGGTCCAGTGCGGCTGGCGCGACTACTTGCGGTAAGCCGGCGACGGGAGCGGGGACGTCCTTGCTGCCGGAAGTCGCCCCTAGGACGAAGATGGCGCTGATCCCAATGCCGACGAGCAGCCAGGTTCTTGAGAAGAGCGATCGAAGCCAATCTGGCATCGCGCACCGCGGCGTCCGACGGGGGTGGGGTCGAAGCGAGTCTACGGTCGCGGGACTGCGCAAATCAAGGTGAGTAATGAGACACTCGTCACTTGATTCGCTAGGTTGCACAACGGTGGAAGCCGACTCACACAGTTCAGGCGACGAAGCTCTCCGCGATGCTGCCGTCACGCGCCTGCGCAAGAAGCGGGACTTCGGGATGCACGCGCTGATCTATCTGCTGGTGAACGGGTTCCTGGTCGTGATCTGGGCGGTCACGAGCGGAGACTTCTTTTGGCCGATCTTCCCGATCGCCGGCTGGGGAATCGGGTTGGCCGCCAACGCCTGGGATGTCTACGGGCGCCGCCCCATCTCCGACGCCGAGATCCGCCGGGAGATGGACCGCCTGCGCAGCTGAGCGCCGCCCCGCGGCAGACCAGCAACCTCACGAGCCCCACCCGATATGTGCGTGGTTTTGCCCCCTATGAGGGGGTCAACCACGCACGCGTCCGCATGGGCGCATCCCCCGGTGGGGAATTTTTTCGCAATCGTGTTGCAAAGTGGGGGAGAGTGGGGTACAGTGGGGCCACGTTGAACCGGACGGGGGTGGCGAGGTTCCTCCCACCTCGCCCCTCCCGGACCGGGTCCCACTTCAACAGGGAGCTTTCCGGGGTTGGCTTTTCTTGGGCAGTACGAGTACACGCTGGACGCTAAGAACCGGCTCACGATTCCGCCCAAGTTCAGGGGAGCGCTCTCCGATGGGGTCGTTCTCGCCCGGGAGCTCGAGCCCTGTATCTCGATCCGGCCTGCGCAAGCCTGGCGCCAGTTCACCGACCACGCGATCTCGTCCCGCGACCCCTTCAGCAAGGAGGCGCGTGACCTCAAGCGTTACTACAGCGGCTACGCGTTCGACGGCCAGCTCGACGCCGCCGGCCGCGTCATCCTGCCGCCGGCACTCATGGAATACGCCGGCCTCGCCAAGGAGATCACCCTGATCGGCAGCCTCGACTCGATCGAGGTCTGGGACCGCGCGCGCTGGGCCGAGTACGCGCCGCGGCTGAGCGAGGAGGCGCCGGAGCTCGCGAGCCGGCTCTCCAAAAGCGGGAACGGCTGACCGATCCCGGGACCGCAACCGTGACACTTGTCCTCGACATGACACGCACCCACATCCCGGTCCTCGCGGGTGAGCTGATCGCCGCGCTCGACCCCGCGCCCGGAGCCATGGTCGTCGACTGCACCTTCGGCGCCGGCGGTCACGCGCGCCTGGTGGCCGATCGCATCGGCTCCACGGGGGAGATCGTGTGCATCGACCGCGACCCGCACGCCGAGCAGCACTTCGAAGACTTTGCCGCCGACGCGCCCTGCGCGACGCGGTTCATCCAGGGCGACTACGCGGACGTGCTGCCCGAGCTGCTCGAGGAGGGGCTCACGGCCGACGTCGTGTACCTCGACCTCGGCATCTCCTCGATGCAGGTCGACGCGCGCGAGCGCGGCTTCTCGTACTCCTACGACGCAGCGCTCGACATGCGCATGGACCCCTCCGGGGAGCTCGACGCGCGCACGGTCGTGAACGAGTGGCCGGAGGCACGGCTCGTGTCGATCTTCCGGCAGTACGGCGAGGAGCGCTACGCGCGGGGCATCGCGCGGGAGATCGCGCGCCGCCGCCAGACGGCGCCGATCGAGACCACGACCGAGCTGGTCGACGCGATCAAGCGCGCCGTCCCCACGCCGGCGCAGTTCGCCGCCGGGCACCCGGCGCGGCGCGTGTTCCAGGCGATCCGGATCGCCGTCAACCACGAGCTTGAGTCCCTCGAACGCGCACTGCCGGCCGCATGGGCGCTGCTGCGCCCGGGTGGCCGCATGGCCGCCATCTCCTTCCACTCACTCGAGGACCGGATGGTGAAGCGCTTCCTCGTCGACCGTGCCCGGGGTTGTATCTGCCCGCCGGACCTGCCCGTCTGCGGGTGCGGGCGCGAACCCGAGGCGGAGCTGATCAACCGCCGTGCGGTGCGCCCGAGCCCCGGCGAGGTGGCCGGCAACCCGCGCGCCCAGTCGGGGCGCCTGCGCGCGGCGCTGAAGCTTGCTCCCGCCGGCGGGGAAGGCTCCGCCGCCCCGGCGCCGAAAATCGAGGGCGAGGGCCGATGACTCCAGCCACGAAGGCACCACCGCGCCCGCGGGCGAGTCCGGCTCGGGACAAGGGGGCAACGCGCTCTGCGACGCGGCGCACCGCGGGTCGCCAGACCGCCCGGCCACATCGCCGGGTGTCAGGGCCGGCGCGGCCCTCCCGCGCAACGGCGCAGGCGGCCACGGCCCGCGCGATCGCGACGCCGCTTCCCGTCCCTCCCCTGGGGGCGATCAGCCTGCGCGTGCTGCGCGCGGGGCGCTCGCTCCAGGACTCGACGCTGCTCGAGCGCCTCGTGCGCGGGCGGGGATGGATCATTCTGCTCGGCACGCTGCTCTTCGGCCTCGTCGCTCTGAACGTCTCGCTGCTGAAGCTGAACGCGGCCGCCGGCCACAACGCCGAGCGCGCCAAGGTGCTGCGGATCCAGAACGCGAAGCTGCGCGGGAAGGTCTCGCGGCTCGCGTCGGGCGATCGACTGCGCGCTGCCGCCGGCGAGATGGGGCTGGTGATGCCCGAGCCAAAGAAGGTGCACTACCTGAGGGCGCGCCCGGACCGTGATCCCGGCCAGGCGGTGCGCAACATCCGCGACGGCACGGCGCTGAGCCTGACCGACGACCTCGTGTCGGCGACGCCGCAGATCGACAGCGAGGTGCTGGCCCCGACGCCGCCGCAACCGATCGTCGAAACGCCCGAACCCGCCCCGGTGGCGCAGACAACCGATCCGGCCACGGGCGCACCGGTGAACGGCGCAGCCGTGACCGGCGCCCAGACCGCTCCCACAGGAGGCTAGGCGCTGCCGCAGCGCCGCCCGCCACGCTCGGGGACTCGCGGAAAGCGTCCCGCGCCGCGTGGCCGCCGCGGTCCAGCCGTGCGGGTCGCAGCCGCCCGGCTGACCGAGCGCCGTGTCGGCCTGCTGTTCGCGGTGTTCCTCGCCCTGCTCGCCTTCGCCGGCCTGCGCGCCGGCTATCTGCTCGCCTTCAAGGGAGGCGACCTGAAGCTGCGTGCCGCCACGCAGCAGGTCGAGAACGTCACCGTGATCGCCCAGCGCGGCACGATCACCGACCGCAACGGCGCCGAGCTGGCCGTGTCGGAGGATGCCTCGACTGTTTTTGCGACCCCGTTCCTGATCAAGGACCCGGTCGGCACCGCACGTCGCGTCGCGCCCCTGATCAACCGGCCGGAGTCCGAGGTGATGGAGGTGCTGGCGGACCGCCAGAAGGGGTTTGCCTACCTCGCCCGCAAGGTGAAGGCCGCCCGCGGCCGCAAGGTCGAGCGGCTGAAGATCGAGGGGATCGGCGTGCTCGACGACGCCCGCCGCTACTACCCCGAGGGTGAGAAGGCGGCCCAGGTCGTCGGCTCCGTGGGGGTCGACAACATCGGGCTGTCCGGCGTCGAGCAGCAGCTCGACGAGGAGCTGCGCGGCGCCGACGGCGAGCAACGGATCGTGAAGGACGCGCGCGGGACCCCGGTGTCCCTGGACGAGCTCAAGGACGGTCACTCCGGAAAGGATCTGCGCCTGACGCTCGACCTCTCGCTCCAGGACCGTGCCGAGCAGGTGCTGAGCGGGGTGGGGCGCACCTATCAGCCCAAGGGCGCGACCGCGATCGTGATGGACCCCCGCAGCGGCGATCTGCTGGCGATGGCGAACTGGCCGAGCGTGGACGCCAATCAGGTAGAGGAAGCACCCGCATGGGCGCGTGTGAATCGCGCGGTCGGATTCACCTACGAGCCGGGCTCCACCTTCAAGTCGTTCACCGTCGCCGGCGCACTCGCGGCCAGGGTCGTGCGCCCGGAGACCGCTTTTCGGGTCGGCCCGCAGATCCAGGTCGCGGACCGCACCATCAAGGAGGCTCACGGCACGGGTGGGATCTTCACCGTGTCCGACATCCTGGCGCGCTCGTCGAACGTGGGCGCCGTGCGGATCGGGCAGCGGCTCGGATCGGTCCGCTTCGACGGCTGGGTCCACCGCTTCGGCTTCGGCCGGCTCACCGATCTGCCCCTGCCGGGCGAGTCCGCCGGGATCGTGCCCCGTGCGAAGGACTACTCGGGGTCCTCGATCGGGAACCTGCCGATCGGCCAGGGCCTCGCAGTGACGCCGGTGCAGATGGTCGCCGCCTACGCAGCGATCGCGAACGGCGGTGTGCTCGTGAAGCCGCGGCTGGTCCTCGACGGCGAGCCGCAGGAGGGCCGGCGCATAATGCCCGCCACGACGGCGGCGCGCGTGCGGCGCATGCTGGAGGGTGTGCTCGGGCCGACGGGAACCGCGCCGGAAGCGGCCGTGGAGGGTTATGACCTCGCGGGAAAGACGGGTACGGCCGAGAAGCCGGAGGACGGCGAGTACTCCAAGGACAAGGTCGTTGCCTCGTTCGTGGGCTTTGCTCCCGCGCAGAACCCGGAGCTGCTGGTCGCCGTGATCGTGGATGAGCCCAAGGTCGTGCACTCGGGCGGTGAGGTTGCCGCGCCGGCGTTCGAGAAGATCGCCAGCTTCGCGCTGCCCTACCTCGGCATCCCCCCGGAGTAGCTGAATATGGACCGCCGCGACCGCTGCGCACAGGCTTCCTGGTCTCGTGGCAGCCGTCTTCATCCCGCTGTTCGCCCTGCTCGCCGCGCGGGCCTGGTGGTGCAAGCCTCCCCTGCCCGCCGTGGGCGAGCCTAGAATTTCCTCCCGATGACGCTGCGCGAGCTGCTCCACGCCGCCGGGATCGCAGCGCCGCCGGGCGATCGGGGGCGCGACGATGTGCCGATCGCGGGACTCGCGTATCGCAGCGAGGGCGTCACACCGGGGACGCTCTTTTTTTGCGTGCGGGGCTTTGTCGTTGACGGACACCAGTTCGCCCTCGACGCGGTGCGCCGCGGAGCGGCCGCGCTCGTGTGCGAGCGGCCGCTGGGCACAGACGTGCCGGAGGTGGTCGTGCCGAGCGTGCGCGCGGCGATGGGGCCGCTGGCGGCCGCCTTCCACGGCCGGCCCACGGCGCAGCTGCGGGTGGCCGGCGTGACCGGCACGAACGGCAAGACCACGACCGCCTTCCTGGCGCGTCACATGCTCGAGGCGGCGGGCATCCGGACGGGCCTGCTCGGCACGGTCCACTCGGTTGTCGGCGGCCGCGTCGAGGAAGTCGAGCGAACCACTCCGGAGGCCGTCGATCTCCAGGCGACGTTCGCACGCATGGTCGCGGCAGGCGACCGGGCGTGCATGATGGAGGTGTCCTCGCACGCGCTCGACCTGCACCGCGCGGCCGGCATCGAGTTCGACTGCGCAGTGTTCACGAACCTGACGCAGGACCACCTCGACTTCCACGGCACGCTGGACGACTACTACGCCGCCAAGCGAAAGCTCTTCCTCCCGGCGAACGGCGGACGCCCGGCGGCGAGCGTTGTCAACATCGATGACGAATGGGGCCGCAAGCTCGCGGCCGAGATCACGGCAGCCGGCCACGGCGGGCTCGTGACGTTCGCAGTGGACCGCGACGCCGACTACCGCGCCCGCGGCGTGCGCTACGACTCCGCCGGCTCCTGGTTCGAGTGCGCGACCACTGCGGGCGCCGTCGAGGTGCGGGTCCCGCTGCCAGGCCTGTTCAACGTCTACAACTCACTCGCGGCGATCGCCGCGGGCGGAGCGCTGGGCGTGCCACTGGACGTTGCCGCGGCCGCACTCCAGGATGCAACTCGCGTGCCCGGCCGCTTCGAGCCCATCGAGGAGGGCCAGGGGTTCGGGGTCCTGGTGGACTACGCGCACACGCCGGACTCGCTCGAGAACGTGCTGGTCTCCGCCCGTGAGCTGCTCGAGCAGGCGGGCGGCGAGGGCCGGCTGATCGTCGTGTTCGGCGCGGGCGGCGATCGCGACAAGGAGAAGCGCCCCCTGATGGGCGCGGCGGCGCGGCGCCTCGCGGACCACACGCTGGTGACCTCGGACAACCCGCGCTCCGAGCAGCCGGGCGCGATCATCGCCGCGATCGTCTCCGGCGCCGAGGATGCCGCTCCGGCGGGCGAGGGCTCCGCCGTGGAGGTCGAGGGCGACCGACGCGCCGCGATCGAGCGCGCGATGGAGATCGCGAGGCCCGGGGACATCGTCCTGATCGCGGGCAAGGGTCACGAGCAGGGCCAGGAGTTCGAGGGCGGTCGCAAGGTTCCATTCGACGACCGTGACGTGGCGCGCGAGGCACTGCGCGGGCTGGCCGCCGGCTCCCACGTCTCACGCCCGCGGTGATCGGCCTCTCGCCGACGGAGATCGCGCGGGCCGCGGGGGCGACCCTGGTCGCGGGCGCACCGGAGCAGGCCGGCGCGACCGACGCACCCGTGCGGGCCGTGGTGGACTCTCGCCAGGCCGGCCCCGGCGACCTGTTCGTGGGGCTCGCCGGCGAGCGCGCGGACGGCGGGGCGTTTGCCGCAGCGGCAATCGAGGCCGGCGCGTGGGGCGCGATCGTGACCGGCGCCCACACCGCCTCCGCGAGTTCATCCGCCGCCGGCGCGGGAGCACGCGTGTTCGAGTACGAGGACCCGCTGGTGGCGCTTGGTGCGCTGGCCCGGGCGTGCCTCGACCGGCTCCGGCAGGACGGTTGCCGCGTGATCGGCATCACCGGTTCGACCGGGAAGACCTCCACCAAGGACATCCTGCTGGCGCTCGCCGGGCCGCCGTTCGGTGGGCGGGTGCACGCCAATCGCGAGAACTTCAACACCGAGGTGGGTCTGCCCCTGACGGTGCTGGAAGCCGCGCGGGGCACCGACCTGATCGTGCTCGAGATGGCGATGCGGGGCATGGGACAGATTCGTGATCTGGCCCGGATCGCGCGTCCCGACGTGGGCGTGATCACGAACGTCGGCCCTGTGCACCTGGAGCTCGTGGGAACGGTCGAGCGGGTCGCAGAGGCAAAGGCGGAGCTGATCAGGGAGCTGGGTCCCGGTGCAGCGTGTGTGGTGCCGGCCGCCGAGGAGGCGCTCCATCCACATCTGCGCTCGGACGTGCGGGTCTTCACGTTCGCGGCGCCCGGAAGCGATGGGGTGGAGGCGATCGCCGGTGCGGCCGCGGACGTGCGCGCCCTGGCGGTGGAGCCGCACGGCGATGGACTGCGGGTCGACGTCGCGGCGGGCGCCGAGCGCGCCACGCTGGAGTTCAACTTCTCGCAAGCGCACAATGTGACGAACGCGCTGGCCGCGATCGGCGCGCTGCATGCGCTCGCCGTCCCGCTGAACGCACTCGGCGAGGGCGCGCGCAGCGTGCGGTTCTCGAGCCTCCGGGGAGAGGAGCTGGTGCTCCGGGACGGCATCGTGATCATCAACGATTGCTACAACGCCAACCCCGTGTCGATGCGTGCCGCCCTCGATCACCTCGCCGCCGTGGCCGATCGCCGCGGAGCGCGACGCGTGGTTGCGGTGCTGGGCGACATGCGCGAGCTGGGGCCCGGGGCGCCGGAGTTCCATCGCGAGGTCGGGTCCCTCGCGGCCGAGGCCGGGGTGGAGGTCCTGGTCGCGGTGGGCGAGCACGCCGCCGACTACGTGCGCGGGTTCGGCCGCCCGGCGCACGAGGCGCCGGACGCGGAGCGGGCGGCAGAGCTGGCTGCCGACCTCGTCCGGGAGGGCGACGTGGTGCTCGTGAAGGCCTCGCGTGGTGTGGGGCTGGAGCGGGTCACAGGGACGCTCGAAGGCGCACGGAGCGCCCCAGCCTGATGGGCGAGATCCTGATCGCGGGGCTCGCCTCGCTGCTGATCTCCATCTTCCTCGGGCCCAAGTACATCGAGTACCTGCGGGCGCGCGAGTTCGGTCAGCAGATTCGCGAGGAGGGCCCGGCCGAGCACCACATGAAGGCGGGCACGCCGACGATGGGCGGCCTCGTGATCTTCACCGCGATCGGGGTCCCCTACCTGATCCTGTCCGATCGGGATGCGGCGAGCATGGCGGTGTTCGGGACCGCGCTCGCGTGTGCCGCGATCGGGTTCGCGGACGACTGGCTGAAGATCGTGAAGGCACGGTCCCTCGGCCTGTCCGCGCGCACCAAGCTGTCTCTCCAGGCTCTGATCGCGATCGGCCTGTGGCTGGTCGCGCGCGAGACGGTGGGGCTCGGCGACACGCTCCAGTTCCGCATCTTCGACGGCGAGGTCGACCTGGGCGCCTTCTACGTGGTGCTGATCTTCCTCGTGCTCGCGGGCGCCACGAACGGCGTGAACCTGACTGACGGCCTCGACGGCCTTGCCGCTGGCTGCGGCGCGATCGTGTTGCTCTCCTACACGGCGATCGCGTTCATCACGGGCGGGCAAGACGGCCTGTCGATCACGGAGCAGGACGGCTTGTCGCTGCTGGGGGCGTGCTTGGTCGGGGCGTCCGTGGGCTTCCTGTGGTTCAACTCGTTCCCGGCTGCGATCTTCATGGGCGACACGGGATCACTGGGCCTCGGCGGCGCGATCGCGGGGCTCGCCGTGATGACGAAATCGGAGGTGCTCCTGATCGTGATCGGGGGGATCTTCGTGATCGAGGCGCTGTCGGTCGCGGCACAGGTGATCGCGTTCCGTCTGTTCCGCCGGCGCGTGCTCCTGATGGCGCCGATCCACCACCACTTCGAGCTGCTCGGGTGGTCGGAGACGAAGATCATCGTGAGGTTCTGGATCACGGCCGCGATCTGCAGCGCGATCGGATTCACGCTCTACCAGCAGAGCATCGGTGCGTGAGCGGCCGCCGCTTCCGCCCGGGCCCTACCTGGTCGTAGGGCTCGCGCGCTCAGGGGTCGCCGCTGCGCTCGCGCTGCGGGCTGCGCGCCCTGACGAGCGGGTCGTCGCCTGCGACTCGGCGCGTCCTCCCGAGGCGCTGGCGGATGCAGAAAGGCTTGCGCGGGCAGGCGTCGAAATTCATCTGGATACGGATGGAATCCACCTTTTGCAGGCCACGCCGCCGCCCGCAACGGCCGTCAAGAGCCCCGGCGTCCCGTGGGACGCGTCCGTGGTGGGCCATGCCCGTAGCGCGGGCATGGAGGTGCTCGGCGAGCTGGAGCTGGGCTGGCGGCTCGTGCCGAACGAGTTCATCGCGGTGACCGGGACGAACGGAAAGACGACCACGGTCGAGCTGATCGGCGCCATGCACCGGGCGGCCCGGGCGCCGGTCGCCGTGGCCGGCAACGTCGGCACGCCGGTGAGCTCGCTGGCGGGCGCGCTCGACCCGGCCGCGACGGTGGTTTGTGAGGCGTCGAGCTTTCAGCTCGAGGACTCGACGGCCTTCGCTCCGGAGGCGGCCGTACTGCTCAACCTTTCGCCGGATCACCTCGACTGGCATGGATCGACGTCCGCGTACCTCGCCGCGAAGAAGCGCATCTTCGCGCATCAAGGATTGTCTGATCTGGCCGTCGTGAACGGGAACGAAGCCGGCCTCACCGAACTGCCCGGCACGGACGTGCGCACGATTCGGTTCGGCACCGCCGCAGACTGCGAGATGCGGCTCGAGGCCAAGCGGCTGGTGTGGCGGGGGCGGCCACTGATCGGGGCCGCGGACGTGCGGCTCCGAGGCCGGTTCAACTTGTTCAACGCGATGGCTGCGGCCGCGGTGTGCCTCGAGCGCGGGATCGATCCCGAGCCGGTCGCGACCGCCCTGCGCGAGTTCGCCGGGCTTCCCCACCGACTCGAGCACGTCGCCGGCATCGAAGGAGTCGAATACATCAACGACTCGAAGGCCACCAACCCGGGGGCCGCAATCGCTGCGCTCGAGGCAGTCGGGGATGGCGCGCACTTGATCCTTGGGGGCTCGCTGAAGGGCGACAACTTCGAGCAGCTGGCGGGCCAGGTCGGCGGGTACTGCCGCGCCTGCTACCTGATCGGCGAAGCCGAGGGGCAGCTCGCCGAGGATCTCGCCGACGCCGGCGTGGAGCTGGTCCGGTGCGGTGATTTGGAGCGGGCCCTGCGCGAGGCCTCACGCCGCGCGAAGCCCGGCGAAGTGGTGCTGCTCTCGCCGGCCTGCGCGAGCTTCGACCAGTACCGCGACTTCGAGGAGCGCGGCGAGCACTTCCGGGCGCTGGTGCGGAGCCTGGCATGACGCTCATCGCACGACTATGGGCGGGGCGCGCGGGCGCCCGCGAGGAGATGACCCACGAGGAGCAGATGCTCCGCACCGCGACGCTGATCCTGCTCGCCTTCGGCGCGGTGATGGTCTACAGCGCGAGCTCGGGCACATCGCTCTTGTCGCATGACGGCGACAGCTCGCAGTACCTGAAGCGGTACCTCGTGTCGGCCGCGCTGGGGTTGCTCGCGCTGCGGTTCTTCGCCCGCAACGGGATGCGGTTTGCGCGGCAGGCCACGCCGCTGATCATGCTGGTGGCGTTTGCAGGCCTGCTGCTCGTGCTCGTGCCGGGGTTCGGGATCGAGGCCAACGGCTCGCGGCGCTGGCTCGGCGCGGGGCCGCTCCAGATGCAGCCGTCCGAGGTCGCGAAGCTGGCCTTGGTCCTTTACGCGGCGCTGCTGCTCGCGACGCAACCGCAGCGCGCTCGCTCGCTGGGCGGTGTGCGCCCGATCCTGGTCGTCGCCGGAGCGATGGCGGTGCTGATCGTGGCCCAGCCGGACCTCGGGACCACGATGGTGATCATGTTCTCGGTGTTCGCGCTGCTGATCGCCGGCGGCGTGAGTATCCGCCATCTGGGGATGCTGGCCGGCGGGCTGGTCGCGCTGAGCCTGATCGCCGCGGTGCTCGAGCCCTACCGGCGCGAGCGCCTGACGGCGTTCATCGATCCCTGGTCGGATCCAGAAGGAAGCGGGTTCCAGTCGGTGCAGGCGATGATCGCGATCGGCTCCGGAGGGTTCTTCGGAGTCGGCCTCGGCGAGAGCGTCCAGAAGCTCTTCTACCTGCCCGAGGCACACACCGACATGATCCTGGCTGTGATCGGCGAAGAGCTTGGATTTGCGGGAATTTCCGTTGTTTTGTTCCTGTACGGCATGATCGCCTACGCGGGCCTGCGCGCCGCTCGCACCGCAAAGGACCACTACGCGAAGCTGCTCGCCGCGGGCATCACGTCGGTGATCCTGATCCAGGCGATCGTGAACTTTTTCGCAGTGCTGGGCGTGCTGCCGCTGACCGGCGTGCCGCTGCCGTTCATCTCCTACGGGAACAGCAACCTGATCGTGCTGCTCGCGGGGATGGGAATCCTGATCAATGTCGCGCACGAGGGCGGGCGGGCCGCCCGCAGGCCCGCGTTGCGCGTGATCGAGGGCACCGGACGCGGGGCTGCGCCCCGCTCCGCTATAAGGCCAACAGGTATAAGGCCAAAAGATGCCAAGAGTCGTGATAGCGGCCGGCGGGACCGCCGGGCACGTCGTGCCGGCGCTGGCGGTCGCAGACGAGCTGCGGGCTAGAGGCGCCGAGCCGGTGTTCGTAGGCGCGCGCGGGCGCGCCGAGGAAGAGCTCGTGCCGGCCGCCGGCTACGAGATCTCCTACCTGTCCATGCGGGGCATAGACCGGCAGAACCCGCTGCGTGCGATGGGTGCGATCGCGCGTGCCGGTGCTGCGGTGGGCGCCGCGATTGGGCTGCTTGGCCGCATCGGCCCGGATGCGGTCCTCGGCGGCGGCGGTTACGTGGCCGGCCCGGTGGGCCTGGCCGCGGTCGCGCGCCGCACCCCGCTCGTCCTCTCCGAGGCCGACAGCCACCTTGGCTTGGCGAACCGGCTCCTCGCTCCATTCGCGCGCCGGGTGTGCCTTGCGTTCCCGATTCCCGGCCGCGACGGCGACCGTTACCTGGTCACGGGGAGGCCGGTCCCGCGAGCGGTTGTCGAGGCCGAGCGCGGTGCCGCCCGTGAGCGGCTCGGTGTGCCGCCCAGCGCACGCTGTGTGCTGGTGTTCGGCGGAAGCCTCGGCGCCCGCAGTCTCAACCTCGCCGCGGTGGAGGCGCTGCGGGACGCAGACGTATTCGTGCTGCACATCACCGGGCGCCGGGACTTCGCCCCGGTCCGGGAGCGCCTCGGCGAGGCGCGGCCCTCGTACATGCTGCTCGAGTACCTCGACATGCTTGCGGACCCGCTTGCGGCCTGCGACCTCGTCGTCGCGAGAGCCGGCGGCTCCGTGTTCGAGATCGCGGCGGCCGGCCGCCCGGCGATCCTGGTCCCGTACCCGGCCGCCACCGCGGACCACCAGACCGGCAACGCCCGCTGGATGGCCGACGCCGGCGCCGCAATGGTCCTGCCCGAGGCGGAGCTGACCCCCGAGACGCTGCGCTCCGAGGTGCAGCGCCTGCTCGCGGATCCGCAGCGGCTGGGGCAGATGTCCTCCTCCTCGGGCAAGCTGGCCCGTCCCGACGCAGCGGCTCGGATCGCCGAGGAGGTCCTGGAGGCACCCGTCCCTCTTGCCGCGAGGCCGCAGTGGGCGGGCAGAGATCTGCACTTCATGGGTATCGGGGGCGCCGGCATGTCGGGTCTGGCGCTGATCGCAGACGCGCTCGGCGCCGAGGTCTCGGGGTGCGACCGGGCGGAGACGCCGTACTTCGCCGAGCTGCGCGCCGCCGGCATCGAACCGGCGATCGGACACGACGCCTCACATGTGCTTCCCGACACCGAGGTCGTCGTGTCGACCGCGATACCGGAGAACCTGCCCGAGGTGAAGGCGGCAGAGACCGTGCTGCATCGATCGGAGCTGCTGGAGCAGGCCGCGCGGCTGCGGCGCGTGATCGCGGTCGGCGGGACGCACGGCAAGACGACGACGACCGCGATGGTCGCGCACGTGCTGGCCGAGTGTGGGTTCGAGCCCGGGTGGGCGATCGGTGCGGAGCTGCAGGGCGCGAACGCCCGGTTGGGCGCGGGGAAGTGGATGGCCATCGAGGCCGATGAGTCCGATCGCTCGTTCCTGCGCCTCGATCCCGAGGTTGCCGTCGTCACGAACGTCGAACTCGACCATCACGCCACGTACGGGTCCGAGACAGAGGTGCGGGCGGCGTTCGGATCCTTCCTCGAGCGTCTCTCGGCGGACGGCGCCGCCGTCGTGTGGGAGGGGACAGCCCTCGAGCCTCCTCGGGGGAGACAGGTGTTGCGGTTCGGCCTCGGCCCCGGGGCCGACGTGCAGGCGAGGGCCGTCGAAGCGACCGCATCGGGCAGCCGCTTCGAGCTGGTCCGTGACGGACAGGTGGTCGGGACCGTCGATCTGCCGGCTCCCGGGGAGCACAACGTCCTCAACGCCCTCGCGGCGCTCGCCGCCTGCGAAGTCGCAGGCTGTCGGCTCGAGCAGGCCGCCGCGGCGCTGGCCAGCTTCCGTCCCCCGGGCCGGCGGTTCGAGCTGCGCGGCGAGGCCCGTGGGGTGCGGGTGTACGACGATTACGCCCACCACGCGACGGAGGTGGAGGCGACGCTGCGGGCGGCCCGCACACTGGCGCCGCGGCGGCTGGTCGCCGTCTTTCAGCCCCATCTCTACTCACGCACGCTGCACACCCACCGGGAGCTGGGCCGCGCGCTGGTGCTCGCGGACGTGGTGGTGGTGCTCGACGTTTACCCGGCCCGCGAGCAGCCCGAGGGGGAGCTTGCCGGGGTGAGCGGCAAGCTGGTCGCCGATGCGGCCGCCGACAGTGCCCACGGCCGCCAGGTCTGGTGGCTGCCGACTCTCCCTGAGGCGGAGCGGGCGCTGGTGGGCCTGGTCCGCAGCGGTGACCTCGTCCTGACGCTCGGCGCAGGGGATGTCAATGACCTCGCCGGCCACCTCCTGGGGCAGCTCCGCGAGGCGGCATGACCAGCGCCGGGCTACCTCCGGGCCTCGAGCGCGACTATCCGCTCGCCCGTCTCACCACGATTCGCACGGGTGGCCGAGCGGCCTGGTTCGCGCGCCCGCAGAGCATCTCCGCGCTCGAGGGCATGCTGCGGTGGGCGGATGAGTCGCAGACCGACGTAGGAGTAGTGGGCTCGGGATCGAACCTTCTCGTAGCTGACGCGGGATTCGCGGGACTTGTCTTGAAGCTGGACGGAGCCTTGGCACGGATAGACGACGAAGAGCATCGCCTGGTCTGCGGCGGAGGCGCCCGCCTTCCTGCGGCGGCCGCGCGCGCCGCCTCACTGGGGCTGGCCGGGCTCGAGTTCGGAGTCAGCATCCCGGGCACCGTAGGCGGCGCGGTGCGCATGAACGCGAACGCATACGGGGGCGAGCTCGGCCGCGTGCTCGAATGGGTCGAGGTCTGCGCCCCGACGGGGACCTACCGCCGGGCGCCGGGCGATCTGGGCTTCGAGTACAGACGCTCCAACATCGGTCCCCGTGAGGTGGTCGCTCGTGCCTCCTTCGCCCTCGAGCCCAGTGATCCCGTATCCGTGAAGGCGGTGCTCGCGGACCTGCGGTCACGGCGCAAGGAGGCCCAGCCGTCCGGCATCAAGACCTTTGGCTCGACGTTCAAGAACCCCGACGACCCCCGTGCGGAGGGCCGTACCGCAGGTCAGCTGCTCGAGGCAGCGGGTTGCAAGGGACTGCAGGTGGGCGGCGCCCGCTTCTCACCCAAGCATGCGAACTTCATCGAGAACCACCGCGACGCCACGACGAGCGACGTGCTGGCGCTGATCACGGAGGGTCGCCGGCGCGTGCGCGAGCGGTTCGGGGTCGGGCTCGAGCCGGAGGTCCAGCTGCTCGGCGACATCGCGGTTTCCTCCGAGGCGCAGGCGTGAGGCGGGCCGGGGAGCTGTTCTCACGGCGCTTCGCCCTCGGCGCGGTCGCACTGATCGGCGCAGCCGGCATCCTCGGGGGCTTTCTGTGGTTGCGCGACTCGGCGCTGGTTCGGGTGGAGCACGTGAAGATCACGGGCCTCACGACCCGTGACGCGCCGGCGATCAGGCGGACCCTGCGCCA
>Ga0190275_10001691_pt1 | contig 16254 bp, 18 predicted proteins | sample Popmic550T_FD_133745 | JGI IMG/M metagenome (GOLD analysis project Ga0190275, IMG submission 133745) | Populus adjacent soil microbial communities from riparian zone of Yellowstone River, Montana, USA - 550 T | ecosystem: Environmental > Terrestrial > Soil > Riparian zone > Trees stand | place...
GACGCGGTCTACGAGGCGTGCGCCCGAATCGAGGCTGCAGTGCATCGTCCCGTGAACCCGACGATCCTCACCGCTGAGGAGTTCGCGGCAGCCTCTGGCTTCCTCGACACCGTGCGCAGTGGCCCGGCGGTCCCCGTAGTCGGGGAGCTGCCATGGCGCAGACCGGCTCTCGACGTGACCCAGCAAGCCGTGCCGTAGGGCCGTCCAGGAAGAAGGCCCAGAGCCGACGTTGATCGAACGCGGGAACCGTCTGCCGCTTTGTGAAGTATGTGCAATGTGAAGTATCATCATCATGTGACAGCGGCGACCAGTGTCTACGACCGGCTTCTGGAGATCGCCCTGCTCCTCCAACGTGACCTGGCCCAGTCATTCGACGGGACCGACCTCACGACCGCACGAACCCACCTGTTGTGGGCGGTCCACCACCAGGGACCGAGTACCCAACAAGCGCTCGCCGTGGCCCTGGACGTCAGTCCGCGCAACGTCACGGGCCTGGTCGACGCCCTCGAACAGACCGGCTACGTCGAACGCCGACCCCACCCACGCGATCGGCGTGCTGCATTGGTCACACTGACCGAACTCGGCGTCCAGACGATGGAGCAGATGGTGCGCGATCGCCAGCAGGCCGCCGCTCACCTCGTCGCGGGCCTGAGTCACCGACAGCTCACCGACCTGGACGAGCACCTCGCCCTCGTGGGTGAGCGCCTACGCACCATGATCGAACAGGCCACGAGTTCGCAGCCGGTCGACGTGCCATGACCGCATCCGTGGCGCATTCCCCCGATCAGAACCATCCCCACAGTGCCCGCCGTCGCCGCACCTGGTGGCAGATGGTGACCTACGTCGGCAGGCGAGGCTTCTGGATGGAGGTCCGCAGCTACCAAGGCATCTATCGCTGGGTGTTCCGCCGCCCGCGGACGCCGCCCGGCGCCGCGGCGTTCAGCTACCACCAGCCAGTGCTGGCGATCTTGATCGTCTTCATAGTCGTCTCTGCCGTCGAGCTCGTCGTCGTCGACCTGATCGTGCACCGCTGGACTGCGGTTCGCGTTCCGCTGCTCGTTGTCGGCATCTGGGGCCTGGTCTGGATGTTCGGGCTCCTCTGCGGCATGCTCACCCGACCACACGCCGTCGGCCCCGCCGGTCTTCGAATCCGGTCGGGCCTCGAGATGGACCTCGCGCTTTCCTGGGACGACATCGCGGTGGTGACCCGGCGCCGGCGAGCCCGCGCCGAGAAGGAACCGAGGATCACCTCCGACGACGGCGTCACCACGCTGCACCTGCGTATGGCGGATGAGACCAACATCGAGATCACCCTCGAACAGCCGATCGAGATCCATCTGCCCCAGGGCCGTCAAACTGTCGACCGCATCGCGCTCTACGCCCACGATGACCGCGGCTACATGGACGAAGTACGTCGGCACATCGGGTGATGCATCGTCGGTGAGGCGAGCGTCATGCAGGCTGGTGACCGGCGCATCCGGAAGCCGCCTTCGGTCGTACCCAAGCGAACCGTCGCCGCACTGGACCGGCTGACGGACAGTCCGGATGCGTGCCCTCGCAGCTGGACGAGCGGTCCCTGCCGGAGCGAGGCGAGGCCCCGCGAATGCGCGAGGCTCGGGTGCTCGGAGCGGGAACTCCTTCCTGTTGGTCGGGAAGTGCAGGAAGATGATCGGGAAGTTCCCATCTGGGTGCGGACGGGAGTCGGACGAGACATTGGGGGTTGTCCCCAAGTCGAGAGGAGCTTCCGATGCATCGCACGTCCGTCGGCCAGAAGATCGGTCTGGCCCTGATCTTCCTGCTCTGTGTCACCAATGTCCCGTCAGCGCTCAGTCCGACTCCCGAGGGCGAGGTGGGGCCGCCATTCGCGCTCCTGGTCGCCGACTCGGTCCTTGCCGTCATCGGAACGGCGGCCGCGGCGGTGGGCTTGATCACAGGTCGCCGCGTGGCCTCACGGATCGCCGCCGGCGCGTTGATCCTCATCGTCTTGACCGCGGTTCCGGCGTTCTTCTCCGGCGTTCCGGCTCCGGTCCTGCTGACGGTCGGCGGCTCGATCGTGGTGGCCGTGGTCGCCGTGATCCTGACGCTCTCGCCGTCCCGAGCGCCAGTCAGCCCTGTGGGTGCGCCTCGATGATCGCCATCGTGACAGTGGTGCTGGCCTTTCCGTTGGGATTCCTCCTGCGTTCGCGTCTGGCCGCGATGCTCGCGTACGTCGCGGCCTACCTCTGGGCCTTCACGTTCCAGACCCTCTATCTGCTGTTGGACTCCATGGGCAACCCGAAGACCGGGGCGTTCGGGGCGTCCGAGTTCCCGTTGTCGTACGGGCTGGTCACGCTCGCCGTGTTCGCCGCCGGTCTGGGGCTGGTGACCTTGGCTCACGGGCTCCGCCGGCGCCGGCAGTCGGCGGTGTGAGGCGAGGTGACAGCCGTTCGGATCCTGCTCGCGGACGACCATCCCGTCGTCCGGGGTGGTCTTCGAGCGATGCTCGCCACGATCGAGGGTTTCGAGGTGGTGGCTGAGGCGGCCGACGGAGAATCGACGGTGCGAGAAGCCGTGCTGACCGTCCCGGACATCGTGCTGATGGATGTGCGGATGCCCGGGATGGGCGGGGTGGAGGCGACGCGGCGGCTTCGGGCCGCGGTCCCGTCAGCCGCGGTGCTGATGCTGACCATGTACGACGACGACGCCACCGTGCTGACGGCGATGCAGGCGGGCGCGCGGGGCTATCTGCTCAAGGGCGCCGATCAGCGGGAGATCGTCGCGGCGATCTGGGCGGTGCTGGCGGGGCAGGTGATCTTCGGTCCGGGCGTCGCGGCACACGTGCTGGACTACTTCAACGACACTCCGCAGGCTGCGCCTCCTCAGCCGTACCCGCAGCTGACCGAGCGCGAACGGGAGATCCTCGAGCTGCTCGCCACGGGACTGCGCACTGCCGCGATCGCCGAGCGGCTGCACCTGAGTTCGAAGACCGTCAGCAACCAGCTGACCAGCGTCTTCGGCAAGCTGGAGGTCTCCGATCGCGCCCAGGCCATCATCCGCGCGCGCGACGCGGGTTTCGGCCGGACGCCATGATCTCGGCACAAGTGGCCGTCGCGCTCCTGCTCGCGAGTCTCGCGCTGGCGATCAGCGGCATCGTCCTGATGTTCCGGCACCACTGGTCCTGCGGAGGGTTTCTGATCGCGGCCGCGACCAGTGGGGCGGGCGCTGTGCTCGCGGCGCAGGTGGGTCGACCTGACCTCGGTCGCCTCTTCCTGGTGGTCGCTGGAACGCTGCTGCTTCCGCTGGCCGTCGCGACCTACCCCCGACCAGGCTGGCGGACTCCGGTCGACGTCGTGGCCCTCTCGGCGCTCGTCGCGTCGGCTGGATGGGCACTCATCCACTGGCGAGACACCGCTGTGCTGGGCGCGGTGGGCATCGTGACGGCACTCCTCCTCGTCGGCTACATCTGGTGGCGGATCGAGCGCGGCTCTCGGGCGGACCGCTGGGCGCTGAGCTGGATGTCCCTAGCGGTCGCCCTCGCCGGACTGGCGGTCGGTGCCGCGGTGTTCGTCCTCCCGAGCACGACGAGCTGGGCTGTGGCGGTGATCGCGATCGGGGTGATCGGTCCGGCCATGACCGTGGGCGTCTCACGCCCGGAGCTGCTGGACGTACGCCGGCTGCTGGTCCGTGGCGTGGTTGTCGGGGTGGCCGCCATCGTCTACGTCGCGGCTCTGGTCAGTCTCGTCGCACTGCTCGAGATCGGCTCCGGTCGTCCGCCGGTTGTCGGCGTGGTGGCCCTGATCGCCGCGCTGCTCGCCAGCGGGTTCCATCCTCTCCGGGTCATGCTGCGGGGGGTGATCGACGAGCTGATCTTCGGCCGCCGCTCCGACCCTCTCCGAGCCGCGACCCGGATGGTCGGCACCATGTCGGAGGACCCCTCGGCGGCCCTCCAGTCCATCCGGCAAGGCTTGATGGTGCCCTACGCAGCGCTGGTCGTGGCCGGCTCCGTCGTTGCCGTGGCCGGTTACGGTGCTGGCGTCGGCCGCCGGCATACGGTTCCTCTCGACCTGGGTGACGGGCAGCCCACCGAACTGGAGATCGGCCTGAGGCCGGGTGACTTGACGCTCACCTCGGCCGACGCACAGGCTCTTCGCCTCGTGGTGCCGTTGCTGCAACAGACCATCCGGGCGGAGGCGATGGCGGCCCAGCTGCAGATCTCGCGCACCGGGACGGTGACCGCCCTCCAGGAGGAGCGGCGGCGAGTACGGCGCGATCTGCACGACGAGCTGGGACCGCGGCTGTCCGCTATCGCCTGGACGAGCGACGCCGTACGCAACACCGTCCGCAGCGACCCGGCGGCGGCGGAGGCGCTTCTGGACAAGCTTCGTGCAGAAGCAGGCACGGCCATCGAGGACGTTCGCCGGTTGGCCTACGCGATGCGACCCCCCGCACTGGACGAACTCGGCCTCGTCCGGGCGCTCGACCAGGCCGCTCGGTCACTGCGACGACGAGACGGTCAGGCGCTGCCCGTGCAGATCCAGGCCTACGACGTCCCCGACCGGTTGACCGCGGCCGTGGAGGTCGCCACCTATCGGATCGTTCTCGAAGCCCTGACCAACGCCGCCCGACACAGCGCCGGCCAGCAGGCGATCGTCCGGCTGCAGCGGCACGGAGGTCACCTGGCGATCGAGGTCGAGGACGACGGGGGCACCTCCGCCCCCTGGCCGGCCGGGGTCGGCCTCCAGTCCATGCACGAGCGGGCCGCGGAGCTCGGCGGGACGTTCTCCGCCGCGAGCACTCCTCGTGGCGGGCTGGTTCGCGTGAGCCTTCCGCTGACCGAGCGGGGTGACCGGATCGGTGCCGCGCCGCCGCCGCGGCACGATAGATCCAGTCCACCCAGGCGGTCCCTCGGACCCAGACAGGAGGAGAACAGATGCGTCGACTAGCCGCAGTCAGTCACGTCACAGTCGTCGAGCCCAGCAGCTTCCGGCTCATCAGTGCCGCGAGAGAAGGTCCTCAGCGAGCCTGGACCATCGCGTCGCCGAGGGTGGAACGGCCAGCTGTCTACAGGCATTCTGCTGGCATGTCAGTGGCCACGTAGGGCAGTCGGCTTTCTAGGTAGACCTCGTTCAGGCGTTCGTTCAGAGCGTGCGCGAGCTTGTCTTCTTCGACGGCTGGCAGCCAGGTGAGTCCGTGCAAGAAGGCGTCGATCTCGACCATGGCGCAGGCTCCGGTCAGAGCGACATAGCTCAGCCACAGTTGCTGCAGCGACAGCTCTCCACGGCGCTGCGCAAGAGTGAACGAGTGGTGGCGTGTGCTCGATCGGTTCATCGCCTGCTTCGACCGTGACTGCGGCCGTCGCTCCCAGGTCGGCGATGCTTCCCAGCAGCGACGGCAGCCGCTCCACGCGTGCTCCTGGGCAGAAGACGGCACCTCGGCCACGTCTGAATCCGTCCCGCCCCCATTGAGGGCGTCGATCGAAAGACCGTAGACGGCACGACCTTGACCGGTCACACACGACGAACCCGCAGCCAGGTTGTGCGTACCCATCGCGGACGATCTCACACCGCTCGATCTCGAACTGCTTGGGGCGTGATTGTTCCGGCTGTTCGATGCCGCACTATCAGCGACTCTGCCGGCGGCGCGACGACCCTCGGTTTCAAGGCTGATCTCCGCGCACCCCGCAGGACCAGTTCATCGGCGACGCCTAGGCTGCCGACGTGAATCTTCCTCGCCGCGACGTGGATCCCGATGGGCTGCTCGAGTACTCGGTCGTCTTCACCGACCGCTCCTTGAACCACATGTCGCAGCGCTTCGTCGCGGTGATGCAGGACATCGTCGACGTCCTGCGTACGACCTACGGGGCGACGACGGCGGCGGTCGTTCCGGGTGGCGGCACCTACGCCATGGAAGCCGTCGCCCGGCAGCTGGCGACCGGCCGGCGATGTCTCGTGGTCCGCAACGGGCTGTTCTCCTACCGCTGGTCCCAGATCTTCGAGGCCGGGTCCGTGGCTGCTCAGACGACGGTCTGCGCCGCGCGCCCCGCCTCCGAACAGCGGCAGGCACCCTGGATCCCGGCCCCGGTGACTGAGGTGGTCGAGACCATCGAGCGAGTTCGTCCCGAGGTCGTCTTCGCGGCCCACGTCGAGACCGCGGCCGGAATGCTGCTGCACGACGCCTACCTCCGTGCCGTCGCCGCGGCGACCCATGGCGTCGGTGGTCTCCTGGTGCTCGACTGCATCGCGTCGGGAGCCCTGTGGGCGGACATGACCGAGCTCGGTGTCGATGTTCTGCTCAGCGCTCCTCAGAAGGGGTGGAGCGGCTCCCCGTGCGCGGGTTACGTGATGCTCAGCGAGGCAGGCAGGGCACAGGTGATGGCGACGACCTCGACCAGCTTCGCGGTCGATCTGCAGAAGTGGCTGACGATCACCGAGGCTTACACCCACGGGCAGACGCCGTACCACGCCACGCTGCCGACCGACACGCTCGCGCACGATGCCGCCCTCATGCTCGAAGCCCGTGACTGCGGGCTCGAGAAGTTGCGTGATGCTCAGATCCAGCTCGGCGGGCGTGTTCGCGCGCTGCTCTCGGAGCGAGGGTTCGCCTCGGTTGCAGCCGACGAATTCGCCGCTCCCAGCGTGGTGGTGGCGTACACCGACGATCCCGACATCCGCAGCGGCGCCGAGTTCAGGCAGCGTGGCATCCAGGTGGCCGCCGGCGTGCCGCTGATGTGCGGTGAACCAGACGACTTCTCCACCTTCCGGGTGGGTCTCTTCGGCCTGGACAAGCTTGCCGACGTGGATGGGACCGTCGAGCGGCTGTCAGCACGCCTGGCGCGCTGAGCACCCGTTGCACGGGGTGACCGATCCGGGCACCAGCCCGCCAAGGGCCGTCGCTCGTCAGCGGATCTCGTAGCTGATGCCGTGCCCAGGCGCGACTGCATCAGCGGTGAACGACCGCGCGGCGGCGAGAAGTGCAACCCGGGTGGATGGGATCTGACTGGTAGCATGATCCCATGAAGGCCACGATCGACTCTGCCGGGCGTCTTCTCTTGCCGAAGAGCATCCGAGACGCTCTCGGACTGACGCCGGGATCCACGGTGGACGTGTCGCCCTACGGCGGCGGGGTGCAGATCACCCCGGGAGGCCGTACTGCTCGTCTGGAGCGCTCCGATGACGGGCGTCTGGTGGCGCGTTCGGAGACCGTCGTGACCGACGACGTGATGTTCGCGCTGATCGATGCTGGACGGCGCTGACAGCGACGTGCTGATGGTGGCCGATACCAGCGTGGCGATCCCGTTGCTGATCGCGTCGCACCAGGCACACGATGCGATCTCAGCGTGGGCGGTTGGTCGCTCACTCGGTCTCAGCGGGCATGCCTTGGCCGAAACCTACTCGGTGCTGACTCGCCTGCCCGGAGATGCGCGAGTCCGTCCCGTTGACGCGGTGGCTCTGATCGACGACAACTTCCCCGTAAGGCCGGTGCTGACGCCCGATCTCGCGCAGGGGTGTCACCGCGAACTCGCGCGATGCGGAGTGTCAGGTGGCGCGACCTATGACGGGCTGGTGGCCTTGGCAGCTCGCGAGCACGGCGCCGTTCTCGTCACTCGCGACGCTCGTGCCCGGTCAACCTACGAGGCGGTCGGGGCGCGAGTGGAGCTGTTCACCAGCGTCGGGCCCAGCTGACGCAAGAGCGACGTCTGTTCGGTGCCCAGCTGTTCGAGCCGAGATCGCAGCACCTGAATCAGTCCAGGCAGAACTCGTTGCCCTCCGGATCGGCCATCGTGATGAAGCCGTTCTCGAGCGGCGGGTTCGGCTCGATCCGGTAGAGCTTGGTGGCGCCTCGTGCGACGAGCCGCTCACACTCGGCCTCCAGCGCCGACATCCGCTTGTCCCCGTGCAGCCCGACCGCCGCTCGCACGTTCAGGTGCAACCGGTTCTTCGCGGTCTTGGGTTCGGGCACCTGCTGGATGAAGATCCGCGGTCCCACGCCGTCGGGATCGACGATCGCCGAGCGGGAGTTCCACAGCGCCTCGGGCACGCCGAAGGCCGTCAGCGCCTCGTCCCAGGTGCTGAAGCCTTCCGGGGGTGCCTCGATCTCGTAGCCGAGGGCAGCAGCCCAGAATTCCGCCAGTCCGCGCGGATCGGCGGCATCGAAGGTGATCTGGATAGTCTTCGCCATGCCCGTACGGTGACACGAGGGTCTGACACCGGACAGGCAGGTCCGAAGAGCAGGAGAGCCGCGGTGCTGGTCCTGCTGCCTCCCTCGGAGAGCAAGCGCCCTGGCGGCCGGCGTCCCGCTCGATCTGGATCGGCTCGCTCTGCCCGGCCTCCGCCCGCAGCGCACCGCCGCGGTCGAGGCACTCAGGGCGCTCGCCACCGACCCCCGACGAGGCCAGCCGGGTGCTCGAGCTGACCCCGGGCCAGCTACACCGGCGGCCCAGCATCCGCTCGCTGCGTGGGCTCCTACGCTGGTCCGACTCGGACGGCATCTCGCTGAGTGGCGCGTGCGACGGCGAGGTGCTGCTCCGTGCCTGATCGACCGGCGAGCATGCCCTACGCTCCTGGCATGACCCGCAGCGCGCTCACCCATGGCTGGGTGCGGCTGGCGCGCGCCGGGATCTTCGGCGGGGCATCGCTGCTGTTGGCCACCGCCGGGCACACCGTCGGGGGTGGCACCCTGCCGGGAGCCGGTCTGCTGGCGCTGACCGGCGTCGGGTTGGCTCTGATTGCCGTATCCCTGACGGCCCGCCGAGTCCGGCTTCCCGCGTTGCTGGCTGTGCTGGCGGTCGAGCAGGTGCTGCTGCACCTGCTGTTCCACGCTGCCACGGCAGCCGGCCGCTGCACTGACCTGGCCATGCCCGGTCACACGATGGCCGCACCGGCCGTCTGCGCCAGTCCAGTCAGTAGCAGCGCAGTTCCCAGCAGCGCTGCGTACGGCTGGAGCATGCTGCTCGGCCACGCCGTCGCCGTGCTGGTCACCGCCTGGCTGTTGGCGCGCGGCGAACGGTGGCTGTGGCGGGCGGTCGACCGGGTCCATGCCTACGCGAGCGTCCGACCGGCCCGGCTTCGCCGGGCCCGATCCGCGTCCATCGCGGTCCGGGCCCACGCTCGAATGCGGATCGCCTGGCTGCCAGCCGGTCCCCGCGCCCCGCCTGTCGGCTGATCTTTCCCGCGGCGCTCCGATCGGAGTGGTCCCGCCATCCCGGGTGCGACCGGGCCTCGCTGTGCCTGCGCGCAGCGCACCAGATCACCACGACAGGACATTCCATGAACGACCAATCCGACCACTCCGACCAGCACCTGCTCCGGTGGCGTCGACCACTGTCGGCAGCACTCGGGCTCGCGCTCGCCGGCCTCACGCTGTTGCCGCCGACCGTGGCGGTCGCCCATGTCCGGGCGACGGCGGACAACCCGACCAGCGGCGGCTTCAGCGCCGTGACCTTCCGGGTGCCCAACGAGTCAGACACCGCCGGCACCGTCAAGCTCAGCGTCGCGCTGCCGACCGAGACGCCGTTCGTCTACGTCAGCACCAAGCCCGTACCCGGCTGGACGGTCAGTGCGCCGAAGAAGAAGCTGCCCGAGCCGTACGACTACGACGGCACCACCATCACCGAAGCGGTCCAGACGGTCACCTGGACCGCTGACCGCGCAACCCAGATCGCGCCCGGGGAGTACCAGGAGTTCGCCATCTCGGTCGGACCACTGCCGAACCCGGGAACGATCCTGCTGCCCGCCACCCAGACCTACAGTGACGGCACGGTCGTGGCCTGGGACCAGCCGACGCCGGCCTCGGGCGAGGAGCCGGAGCACCCCGCCCCGACGATCGAGGTGGCGGCCGCGACCGGCTCCGATCAGCATGGCGGCGCGCCCAGTCCTTCGACCGAGCCGTCGACCGACGCGACGGCCGACACCGGCAGCGCAACCGGGTCGGATCCGGTGGCCCGGACCCTCGGCGCTCTCGGGCTGGTCGCCGGCGCCGGCGCCCTGGTCGTCGCGGTGCTCGCCTGGCGGCGATCGGCGTGACCGGTTGGTGCGGCGAGTGCCTCGGCTCGTACCGCGTTCGCCGGATACGGGTCGTCGCGGTGCTGGTGGCTGTGCTCGTCATCGTCACCGGCGCGCCGCACCCCGCATGGGCACACAACGCGCTCGTCGGCACCACCCCCGAGGACGGAACTGCGGTCGCCGCCGCACCGGCGGCGATCGTGCTCACCTTCAACGAGCCGGCGGTCGGCACGGGAACGAAGGTGCTGGTGACCGGACCCGACGGCTCGGCCACCTCCGGCGACCCGGCCTTGATCGACAACACCGTCCGGCAGCGGCTGCAGTCTGACCTTCCCGCCGGGAAGTACACCGTCGACTGGCGGGTCACCTCCGCCGACGGTCACCCGATCAACGGGACCTTCACCTTCGAGGTGCGGTCGAGCGGTGGGACTTCCGGGTCGGCGAGTCCGGCACCGTCCACCAGCGCGACGCCCTCCATGAGTCCGGCACCGTCCATGAGTGCGGCATCGTCGACGAGTGCGACGCCGTCCACGAGTGCGACAGCGTCTACGGGACCCACACTGGACGGTGCTCCGGAGGGAACGGATACGGGGTCACCATGGTGGTGGCTGCTGGCAATCATCCCGGTGGGTCTGGCCGCGGCACTCGGCTGGCGGTTCAGCCGGCGCAACCCCTGATCGCAGCACCTCGAGAAGGCGCAGACACACCCCGTACCGGCCCTGGCAGGGTGTGTCTGCTCCTTCTCGGTCGCAGTTCGCCTCGAGCCAGGCGACGGTGGCCGAGGCCGGCGCTCGTCCACGGCCCGAGCCTGAGTTCAGACCGGATGGCGCTCCACGTGGGCCAGCACCGCCTCGGCGAGCTCGTCGGGCCGTTCGTCGGGGATCCAGTGCGAGACCCCGGAGAGCTCGACGAAGGTGTAGTCGCCGTCCACGAAGGCTCGGGTCCGATCAGCCGCGTCCCGGCCCAGCGCGGTGTCGCCGTCGCTCCACACATACAGACTCGGTACGCCGACCCGGCCGGCGCCGGGAGCGTCCTTGACGCGCATCGTGCGATACCAGTTGAGGGCGCCGGTGGCGGTCCGTCGGTCGCTCAGCAACCGACCCATCGCCGCGGGGTCCTCGGCACCGCTGGCCCCGAACATCCACGCCGCTCCGCGGCCGCCACCGGAGCCGAGCAGCGTCTCGGGCACCCAGGGCAGCTGGAACAGCAGCATGTACCACGACCGCAGCGCCTGGGGACCCTTGAACGCCTCCCACAGGGCGCGCGGGTGCGGGGTGGAGGCGACCGAGATGGTCCGGACCCGGTCGGCGTGTCGGGATCCGAGATACCAGGCCACGGCGCCGCCCCAATCGTGACCCAGCACGTCGAACCGTTCCCAGCCGGCTCGATCCGCGAGCGCGAGCACGTCGCCGGCCAGCTTGTCCATCGTGTACGCCGCCACCTCGGCCGGCCGGGCGCCGGTGGAGTAGCCGCGCTGGTCGGGCGCCAGCACCCGGACCCCGCCGTCGGCCAGCCGAGCGGCGACGCGCTCCCAGCTGATCGCGGTCTGCGGGAACCCGTGCAGCGCGATCAAAGACCGCCCGTCGCGCGGTCCCCAGTCCAGCACGTCGAAGCGGAAACCGTCGTGGTCGAATCCGGTCAACGGCGCGGTCATCGGTCCTCCGATCACGTCGATCAGTAGTAGTCGCGGATGTGGAACTGCCGGCCACCGAACAAGGTGTCCCAGACCGCATCCTGCTCCGGTCGCCCGCCGGTCAGCAGCCCGGCCCAGCGCAGGTTCGCACACGACTGCACTCCGGCGTACAGCAGGGCGAGCCCCCGCGGGTGGAAGGTGCGGTCGTCGGTGTGGTCGACCAGGACGCAGGTGCCGATCCCTTCGGCGACCTCCAGCCGATACGCCCCGTCGGTCCCGGCGACCAGGTCCCCGGCCACCCGGAAAGCCAACCGGGCCGAGAGGAACCACGGATAGCCACGGCGATCGAGTGCGGCGGGCACGTCGATGATCGCGATCATGTACGGGTCGCTCGCGACCGTCTCCCAGGCCCGACCCGGCAGGAACAGTCGGGCAAGATCATCACCTGACGTGTCGATCTTGGTCGTCGGCGTCACCGAGGAGTAGCTGCCCAGCGCCGCCAGCAGCGCCCGGTAGCCGTCGGCCGACGTCGCCAGCAGGTCCGACACCTCCAGCGTCCCGCGCTCGTCGTAGTGCTGGCCGCGGTCCCAGGACGCGTAGCCCAGCACCTGGCCGGCGCCGTTCTCGGCCACAGTGATGCCGTCGAAGTCGTCGAGCAGATCGGCGTCCGAGGCCGGGAAGGACACGCCTCGTCTGGTCAGCGGGCCGTTCTGGGCCGCTGCCCAGGTGTCGTACACCTGCCGTACGGCCGGCAGGTCGTCGACGGCTGCTCGTCGGGTCGTCACCTCGTCCGCGGTGGGGACAGCCGCGAGCTCGGCGGTGGCGACCTTGACGGTGCGGTAGTCACCCACCAGCTCGTAGCCGAGCCGCCGGTAGATCCGAGCCGCACTCGGGAACAGCCCGGAGACGGCGGCGCCGCGCTCCTTCGCCGCCCGCAGCGCGGCGGCGAACAGCGGTCGCAGGGCACCTCGACCCCGGTCCTCCAGCGCGACCGTCACCCCGGCGATGCCACAGGTGGGCACCTGGACGCCGCCGAACCACGAGTCGTACGCCCGGTCCGCCAGCCGACCCACCAGCCGGCCGTCGTCGAACACGCCGTGGAACGTGCGCCCGGGCTGGTCCAGCGATGCGGGCTCGGTGGGCGGCGAGCTCGGCATGCCGAAGGCTTCGAACCCGAGCGTGCGCGAAGCCTCCGCGTCGTCGGCCTCGAGCGGCCGGACCCTGAGCTGGTGGGCTGCCATGCACTCCATCATTCCGCGCACGGAATCGGCCCGGCAGGAATACGCTCCGCTCATGAGCACAGCTGCAGCGGCCCAGGCGTTGCTGCCGGCCGTACCCGAGGATTGGGACACCGCGTTGGCGGTGGCGGCCCACCCCGACGACATCGAGTACGGCTCCGCCTCAGCCGTCGCCCGCTGGACCGCTCGAGGAAAATCCATCCGGTACCTGCTGGCCAGTCGCGGCGAAGCCGGCATCGACGGCATCGACCCGGACACGGCCGCCGCGCTGCGCGAGCAGGAGGAGCGCACCGGCGCCCGAGCGGTCGGCGTGGAGGTGGTGGAGTTTCTGGAGCACCGTGACGGCGTGATCGAGAACAGCGTCCAGCTGCGCCGAGAGATCACCCGCGCGATCCGGGTCCACCGCCCGCAGGTGCTGATCACCGGGAACTACGACGTCAAGATGTTCAACGGGATGACCAACCAAGCCGACCACCGGGCGGTCGGCCTGGCCACCCTGGATGCGGCCCGGGATGCAGGCAACCGGTGGATCTTCCCCGAGCAGGTCGGCGAGGGTCTGCAGCCTTGGGGCGGGGTCCGATTCGTGCTCGTGGCCGGGGCGAACGCGCCGACGCATGGTGTCGACGTCACCGGGGAACCGCTGCAACGGGGGATCGAGTCGCTGCGGGCGCACGCGCAGTACACCACGGGCCTCGGCCGGGCCGGCTTCGATCCGGAGCCGTTCCTGACCTGGTTCGCAACCCAAGGCGGGCGGGCCCTGGGCGTCACCTCTGCGGTGCTGTTCGACCTGCACTGGCTCATCCCGCCTGGCCCGCCGCCCTGGGTCGACGTCGGATCCTGAGCCCGACATAGGGTCGGACGGTGTCCGTCGCCGAGGAGATCCAGACCCCGTCCGCCACACCGCTCAGCCTCACCAGGAGCGAAGCCGAGCAGCGGGCAGCAACGATCCGGGTCGAGCACACCCACGTCACCTTGGATCTGACCCGGGGTGGGCCGACCTTCGACTCCGTGGTCGTGATCAGGTTCGGGCTGCGGGACGACGTCGGCGCAGGGGCGGACACCTTCGTGGACTTCAAGGGCGCCGAGCTGCGGTCCGTCGAGCTCAACGACGGCCCGGTCGATCCGACCACCTGGCATCAGGGACGGATCCCGCTCACCGGGCTGCAGCAGTCGAACACGCTCCGCGTCACCGGCACGATGGCGTACTCCTCCGACGGAGAGGGTCTGCACCGGCACACCGACCCGGCCGACGGGAAGACCTATCTGTACGCGATGTCGTTCCTGGCCGCGGCGCCCCGGTGGTTCGCCTGCTTCGACCAGCCGGACCTGAAGTCCGGCTACACGATCGAGGTCACCGCTCCCGTCGACTGGACGGTCCTGGGCAATGGACCCAGCACTCAGCTCGAGCCCGGCCGCTGGCAGATCAGGCCCCCGGCGCCGCTGGCCAGCTACTACGTGACACTGGTCGCCGGACCGTACGCGTCCTGCTACCGCGAGCACGACGGCATCCGGCTCGGTCTGCACGCCCGGGCCTCACTCGCCGAGCCGCTGGAGGTGGAAGCGGCGGACCTGTTCGAGGTGACGGCGGCGTCGTTCGACTACTACCACCGGCTGTTCGAGGTGCGGTACCCGTTCGGTGAGTACCACCAGGCGTTCGTCCCCGACTTCAACGCCGGCGCGATGGAGAACCCCGGCTGCGTCACCCTGCGGGACCAGTACATCTACCGCGGCCGGGCCACCCGCGCCGAGCGGGCCTCGCGGGCCGGCACCGTCGCCCATGAGCTGGCCCACATGTGGTTCGGGGACCTGGTCACCATGCGCTGGTGGGACGACCTGTGGCTGAACGAGTCGTTCGCCGAGTACGCCGCCCACCGCTGCTGCGCCGAGGGCACCTCCTACCCGCTGTGGACCGAGTTCGGCGTCGTCCGCAAGGACTGGGGCTCGGTCGCCGACCAGGCCCCGTCCACCCATCCGGTGGCCGGGAACGGCGCCCCGGACGCGGACGCGGCGCTGCAGGACTTCGACGGCATCTCCTACGCCAAGGGCGCCGCTGTGCTCAAGCAGCTGGTGGCCTACCTCGGCGACGAGGTGTTCCTCGCCGGCCTGCGCGACTACTTCGCCACCCACGCGTACGGCAACGCGGCCCTGGCCGATCTGCTCGCGGCGTGGCAGCGAGCCGGTGCGCTGGACCTGGACCGCTGGGCCCGGGACTGGCTGCAGACCGCTGGGCTGGACACGCTGTCGATCGGGGCGCCCGGATCGACTGGGTCGGCCGGATCGGCGCACGAGCTGCGGCGGGCAGCTCCCGCCGGGTCGAGCATCCGGCGTACGCACACCCTGGTCGTCGCGGAGCTGGACGAGGTGGGTCGGGAGCTGACCCGGCAACAGATCACGCTGACTGATGACCGGGTGACGTTGCAGCTCGGATCCGCCGAGACGATCCTGGTGCCCGACGCCGACGACGACACGTGGGCCAAGATCCGCGTCGGTCTCGACTGGGAGGAGGTCGGGTCCCTGCTGCCCAGGATCGAGCAGCCGGCCACCAGGGTGGTGCTCGTCAACGCGATCCGCGACGCCGTCCGCAACGCGGAGCTGGATCCGACGGTCGCCCTGCCGGCGCTGCTGGCGGTGGCCAGCAACGACGACGAGGACGTCGTGGTCGGCTCGGTGCTGCGGTTCTGCACCGAGGTGCTGGCGACGACGTACACCCCGGTGCCGGCGCGGAGCCGGCGGATGGCCGACGTGCAGGCGACGGCCCGGCAGGTGGTCGACTCCGCCGCTGCCGGATCGGACCGTCAGCTTCTCGGCTTCCGGTACGTCATCGCCAGCAGTGCCGATGGTGAGCAGCTGCGGCACTGGCTGTCCGGCCGGTCCTTGCCGGCGGGCCTCGACCTGGATCCGGAGCTGGCCTGGGCGATCGTGGTGCGACTTGCCGAGTTCGGTGGCGACGGCGAGGACATCGAGGCGGCGCTCGACCGTGACCCCTCCGCGGCCGGGCGCGTGCACGCAGCACGGGCCCGAGCCGCCCTGCCCGTCGCCGAGGCGAAGCGGACCGCTTGGGCTGCGTTGGTCGAGCCGTCCGATATCCCGGCCTCAGAGCTGTACGCCATCGCGAAGGGGTTCTTCCGGCCGGGTCAGACGGACCTGACCGCGGAATACGTGCCGCGCTTCTTCGCCGAGATGCCGGCGACCGAGACCTTCCGCAGCGGTTGGTCGCTCGCCCAGGTCGTCGCGGACGGCTTCCCGACCGCGCACGCGACCCGGGAGTGTCTCGCTTTGGCCGAGCAGACGCTCGCCGGTGACCTGCCGGCGGCGGTTCGGCGGTCGATGACCGACGGGACCGATGTGCTGCGGCGTGCCCTGGCCTCCCAGGAGAGGTTCGGCTGAGCGTCGGGACGCGCAC
>Ga0190275_10001692_pt1 | contig 16253 bp, 14 predicted proteins | sample Popmic550T_FD_133745 | JGI IMG/M metagenome (GOLD analysis project Ga0190275, IMG submission 133745) | Populus adjacent soil microbial communities from riparian zone of Yellowstone River, Montana, USA - 550 T | ecosystem: Environmental > Terrestrial > Soil > Riparian zone > Trees stand | place...
ACAGCGCGTGGGTCGCCACCACCGTCACCCCCGGCTCGCAGCCGGCCTCTATCAGGGCGTTCACCGCCGCCTCAATGGTGCCAGCGGTGGAGATCATGTCGTCCACCAGGATGGGGGTGCAGCCCTTCACGTCACCGGTGATGTTGCGGGCCTGCACCTGAGAGCCGCTCGTGCGGTACTTGTGGACCACTGCCACCGGGAGCTTCAGCGGCGCTGCAAACCGCTCCGCGCGCTTCACCGCGCCGAGATCGGGCGAGACGACGACAGAGCCGGGTGTGGCGGTGCGCTGCAGGTGGTCGGCCAGCAGCGGCAAGGCACTCAGGTGCTCCACGGGGATGTTGAAGCAGCCCTCCACGGCCGGGCTGTGCAGATCCACCGCGACGAGCCGATCCACGCCCGCGGCCCGGATCATGTCCGCCACCAGCCGAGCGCCCAGCGGCTCTCGCCCCGTCTCCCGGCGGTCATGCCGAGCATAGGCCAGGTAGGGCACCACCGCCGTCACCCGCGCGGCCCCGCGCCGCCGGCACGCATCCACCATCAGGAGCAGCTCCATGAGGTGCGAGTCCACGGGCGGCCCGAGCGTCTGGAGCAGGTAGACGTCGCAGCCCCTCACCTCTTCGGCGACCTCGACGTGGTGCTCTCCGTCCGGGAAGCGATCGACGGTGCACCGCCCCAGCTCCAGGTTGAGGACCTTCGCGACGGCCGCTCCCAGCGCGGGGTGGGACGAGCCGGACATCAGGACGACACGCATGGAGGGCTCCCAGTGCAGGACAATCTGCCCGGGATTGTGCCGCCTTGGCGCGGCGCGATCACGTTCTCAGGCGCTCAAGGCGTGCCCCCCGGGACGCCCCCATCGCTGGCAGTGGACATTCCCAGGGGAGCCCGGCGCAGCGTCTCGATGTCCGCGAGGACGGCACTCACATAGGCTTCCATCACGCGCTTGCCCTTGGCACGGGTCGCGAGCGTCGCGTCCCCGAACACCCCGCTCGGCGAGTAGATCCCCCCATCCGTGGGGGTGCGCGTCAACGGGCCCTTGCCGGGGTGGTAGTCCTTGACGGCCTTGGACATGTCCACGGTCTTGGGGGCAATGTAGAGCATCATCGAGGTCTCGATCTCATCGGCGTGCGTCCCCCCCTCTTGCTTCGACACCTCCTTCTCCACTTCGCCGAGGGCACTCAGCAGATCGGTGTAGTGCAGGAGGATGCCCTCGGCCGCGAGCAGCTCTGCCGCCGGCCGCAGCGGCCGCACCGTGGAGATGCCGGTGTTGAGCACGTAGAAGCGGCGGGGCCCGTGCCGGGCGAGACTGCGGCAGATGTCGACAATCATGTCCCGGGCCGTCTCCATGCGCAGCGTCGTGGAGCCCGGGTACTCCAGGAACGCGGGGTAGAACGAGTAGTTGATCGTCGGGGCGATCACGACGTCGGCGGACTGGTGCACGCGCTGCTTCAGGTACTCGGCAATGTTCCAGTCATTGGCGAGCGGCAGGTGCGGGCCATGCGCCTTGGCCTGCGCGCCCAGCGGGATGACGACGACGGTGCCGCGGGTGAGGAGCTTCTCGGCCTGCTGCCAGGTGAGCTGCTCCAGGAGCACCCCCTTGGGAGCAGCCGAGCGCCCGCCGGACTGGGCCGCGGCAAGCACCGAGCACACGAGAAGCGGACCACACAGCACCACCAGGGGAATGCGTTGGAGTCTCGTCACGGCGTCCTCCATATCATTGCGAGCGCCTCTGCTGCGGCGGACAACAAGCTCCGCGAAACGTGGGACCTTGGGCTAGGGTTCCCGGTCGGTCGTTTCGCGGAGGGTTCATGCACCATCGGCTGCCGCTGTTCGCGTCGTTACTCGTCATCGGACTGTGGAGCGTTGCTTGTGGCGACGACCCGGCTCCCAGCAACAAGATCCCCGTCGTCACCGGTCCGTTCGTCCAGTCGTCGGATGTCACGTCTGGAACCCAGGTCGCGCTGTCCCTGGAGGCCACGGACGCGGATGGGGACGCGCTCACCTACGAATGGGTGCAGACGCCCGCGACTCCGGCCGGCACCTTCAGCGATCCCGCCATCGCCAATCCGACCTGGACGGCGCCGCAGGTGACGGCGGCCACGAACTTCCAGTTGGGCATCACCGTCTCGGATGGCAAGGAGCTGGGGACGGTCCGCCGCTCCGTCACCGTGCTGGTACGCCCCCCACCGCCGATCAATCGGCCTCCCGTCATCAGCACCGGCACGCCCGGCGCCTCTCCCTCGTCCGCGACGGGCGCCATCCCCATCCAGCTCTCCCTCTCCGCATCGGATCCGGACGGCGACACGCTCACCTACTCGTGGACGCAGGAGCCCGCCACGCCCGTGGGCTCCTTCAGTAGCCTCTTCACCTCCAGCCCCACCTGGACCTCGCCCGTGGTCACCAGCGCCACGACCTTCACCCTGAAGGTGACGGTCTCGGATGGCCGGGGTGGCACCGTCCAGGGACAGGTCAACGTGGCCGTGGCGCCGCCGTCCACCACGAACACCCCGCCCACCCTGACGTCGGGCCCTTCCACCTCCGCGGCGACCATCAACTCGCAGCAGTCCGTCAACCTCTCTGTCAGCGCCATGGACTCGGACGGTGACACGCTCACCTATTCCTGGTCGCAGACGCCCTCCTCTCCCGCAGGCACCTTCGGCAACGCCTCCACGGCCACTCCCTCGTGGACAGCGCCGGCGGTGACGGCGGACACGGCCTTCCAGCTGCGCGTGACGGTGACGGACGGAAAGGGCGGCTCCGTGAGCGGCACGGTGACCGTGAACGTGCGCGCTCCCCCCGTCAACCGTCCTCCCACGCTCACGACTCCGACGGCCACGCCCACCTCTGTGACTGGCGCTGCTCCCGTCCAGCTCTCGGTCACCGCCACGGACGCGGATGGCGACACACTCACCTACGCCTGGACGCAGGAGCCCGCCAGCCCGGGGGGCTCCTTCAACAACGCCTCCGTCTCCAACCCCACCTGGACCTCGCCGGTAGTCGCCAGCAACACGACCTTCACCCTCAGGGTGACGGTCACGGACGGACGGGGTGGCTCCGTCTCGGGACAGGTGAGCGTGGCCGTGGCACCGCCCATCCCCCAGAACAACCCCCCGACGCTGACGGGCCCCACCGCCAACCCACCCACCCTGAACTACCAGCAGCAGACCACCCTCTCGCTCACGGCGTCCGATCCCGACTCCGACCCGATCACCTACGCGTGGACGCAGGAGCCCGCCATGCCCGCCGGCTCCTTCAGCAGCACCACCGCGGCCAACCCCACGTGGACAGCGCCCCGAGTGACGTCCAATACGGTCTACCAGATCCGCGTCACGGTGTCGGACGACCGGGGCGGTTCGACCAACGGCTCGGTCTTGGTCACGGTGAACGCCTTCGTGAACTCCCCGCCCACCCTGACGGGCCCCACGGCCTCCGCCACCACGATCTTCGAGCAGACCTCCATCACCCTCGGTGTCACCGCGACCGATCCGGACTCCGACCCGCTCACCTATACCTGGACCCAGACGGCCCCCACCTCTCCCTTGGGGACCTTCAGCAACGCCTCCATCGCCAATCCCTCCTGGACGGCCCCGAATGTGACGGAAGACGGGACCTATACGCTGCGCGTCGTCGTCTCGGACGGACAGGGGGGCAGTGCGCAGGGCACCATCAACATCACCGTCGAGAGGGTGAACCAGCCGCCCACCGTGGGCGCCACCATCTCCGGCCCGACCACGCTGCTTGCGGGGACCACCGGCACCTTCTCCATCACCGCGAGTGATCCGGATGGCGACACCCTCAACTACTCCTGGTCTAATGACGGCGCGCAGGGCACCTTTGTGGGCAACACCAACAGCTCCAGCGTGCAGTGGTTCTCATCGGCCATAGGCACGCAGACCTCGTTCAGCCTGAACGTGTACGTCAGTGATGGCGGCGGGGACCCTCCCGTGGGGCGCACCATCACCTTCCCCGTCACGGTGCCCAACTACAGCGTGGACGTCCGAGCAGTGTGGAGCTCCGGTGGCTGCACGGGCTGCCATGGAGGCAGTGGGGGTCTCAACCTCGGGGCGAGCAGCTATGCCAACCTGGTCAATGTCTCCGCCGCAGGCTCGTGCAGCCCCACCGCGCGCGTCCTGCCCAATGACCCGGACAACTCGGCGCTCATCCTCAAGATGGAGGGCACCTCCTGCGGTAGCGGCAATCGGATGCCCCAAGGCAATCCGAGCTTCTTCGACAACAACCGGGGGCTGGTCATCCGCGTGCGCTCGTGGATCCTCGCGGGCGCTCCCAACAACTGAGCCGCCATGAGCCAGGGCCAGCACCGCATCAAGGGGCTCGAGAGCGTCGATCCCCTCTCCGTTCCCCTGCCGCACGGCACGGAGGTCATCACCCGTGTCGCGCGCATGGCGGGAGAGCGCCGGGTTCCCCAGGGCATGGTGGGACGCGTCGTCCGCGCGCGGGACGGTGGCCTGGACGTACAGATCACCGGCGTGGGCGAGCTCTGGTACGCACGCGAGGAGCTGGTGCCTCGCAAGCCGGGCCAGGTGCAGTTCGCCTTGCGCCGCGCCGCCGCCTGGGAGGCGCTCCAGCCGTGTGTCGTGCTCGAGGCCACCGTGGGCTCACGGGCCTGGGGCCTGGCCCACGAGGGCTCGGACACGGATCTGCGCGGCGCCTTCGCCCTGCCCCTGCCTTGGACGTGGGGGCTGGGGGAGGCGCCGAGGGATCTCGTCAGCGCGGATGGAAGCTCCACCTATTGGGAGTACCGCAAGGCCATGGACCAGGCGCTGCGCGCGGATCCCAACACCCTGGAGCTGCTCTTCGTCCCCTCGGCCCGCGCCAAGGACGTCCTGGGCGAGTGGCTGCTGGCCGAGCGTGACGCCTTCGTGTCCCGCAACATCTTCGGCAGCTTCGGCCGCTACGCGCTGAGCCAGCTCCACAAGCTGTCCAGCTCGCAGCGGCTGGCCGAGCACCGCGATCTCGTCCTCGACTGGCTGTGCGAGGAGCCCACGCCGGATCTGGACGAGGTGGCCCGCCGGCTGGCGAAGCACTCCCCGCGGCAGGCGCCCACGCCCGAGGATGGGATCCTCGCGGCGAAGACGTACATCAAGCAGCTCTACCGCTCGCTGTCGGACCAGGGGCTCATCGAGGCCAACGACTTCGCGGCGCTCACCCGCTATGCGCGCGGCGGAGGCCGGCGTCCCCCGGACGCGCGCGAGCTGCGGCCCAAGAACGCCTACAACCTCCTGCGGCTCATCGCGCTGGCCACCGGCTGGCTGCGGGACGGTACGCCCACCTTCGAGGCCACGGGCGCGCTCCGCGAACGGCTGCTCGACATCAAGCACGGCCGAGTGGCGCTGGAGGAGGTCCTCCGGGACGCCGAGGCGCTCGCTCCCGAGCTGGAGGCGGCACGCGACACGAGCCCCCTGCCGGAGCACCCGGACTACGCCCGAGCGGACCGGCTCCTGCGCCGCGCGGGAGAGGAGCTGGCTCGGCGGTGGGTGCTGAAGGAGCCGGGGGCCTGGGGCCGGGACGCCCCCGAGCCACCCTCCTACGCCGGGAACGAGTCGGCGCAGGAGGAGGAGCCCTCCTGAGCGCTCAGGCGCCAGTCTCGGCGGCGGCGACCTCCAGGGCGACTTCGATCATCTCGTCGAAGGTCGTCTGGCGCTCGGCGGGCGAGAGGTGCTCGCCGAGGCGGAGCTGATCCGACACGGTGAGCAGCGCGAGCGCCCGGGCCCCGAACTCCGCGGCCACGCCGTAGAGGCCCGCGACCTCCATCTCCACGGCCAGCATGCCCATGCGCTCGAGCATGTCCAGCAGCTGGGTCTGCGGGTGGTAGAAGAAGTCCGTGGAGAAGACGGAGCCCACGTACACCTTGCGGCCTCGGCGCTCCGCCGCCTCCGCGGCCCGCCGGGCCAGGGCGAAGTCCGCCACCGCGGGAAAGTCATGGTCCATCAACCGCATGCGGTTGACCTTCGAGTCGGTGCCGGCCCCGAGCGCGACGATGACACTGCGCGTGGGCACGTCCTTCCGGATGGCCCCGCAGCTCCCCACGCGGATGAGCACCCGGGCGCCGTACTCCTTCACGAGCTCGGTGGCGTAGATGGACAGGGAGGGGATGCCCATCCCATGGCCCATCACCGAGAGCCTCCGGCCACGGAAGGTGCCCGTGTAGCCGTACATGTTGCGCACCGCGGTCACCTCGCGGGCGCCCTCGAGGAAGCGCTCAGCGATGTAGCGTGCCCGCAGCGGATCGCCGGGCATCAGCACCACGTCGGCGAAGTCTCCGGGCTGGGCGGAGATATGGGGAGTTGGCATGGCGGCGCACCATAGCCGCTCCTCACGCGGGTGGGCACCAGATGGGCGTGCAGCGAAGCTTCCGACAGGCTCCCGCAGGTCCACAGTCCAGGCTTGTCAGACAGCCTCCTCCGGCGGGGCGGTAGGGCAGGCAGACCGCGGGGAAGCCGAAGAACTCGCACCGGCTCTCCAGACACAAGGCGCCCTCCCCCGTGCCTTCCACGTCGGCGCAGCGCTCGCCGGGCCCAGGCCAGGAGCGGCACGTGCGAGTCCCGGCCTCGCAATAAGAGAACGCCGCGCACTCCCCTGCCCCGGGCTCGCACGGCACACCCAGGGCTTTCGCCTCACGGCATTCCTTGGGGGAGCTGTCCTCCTGGGCTGGCTGCGTCCTCACACAGAGGAACTTCAGCTTGCACTCCACGTTGTCCGTGCAGGAGAGGCCTGAGCCCTTCCGCTCGACGCACCGGCCCATCCTGGCAGTACGTATCGCTGTAGGGGATGAACGCGCGGCATATTTCGCGCCACCGGCAGGAAGCGCTCGCGCAGCAGCACCGCGCCCAGGCTGCGGCCCTCCAGCAGCTCCGTCACGTAGAACAGCTCGCCGCTGGGGGTGCGCCCCAGGTCCGTCACGTCGACGATGTTCTCGTGCCCGATCTGGCTGGCGGCGATGGCCTCCAGCTCGAAGCGCCGGGAGAAGGTGGCATCGCGCGACAGCTCTCCCCGCAGCACCTTCACCGCCACCCGCTTGCCCAGCCCGATGTGCTCGGCCAGGTAGACCATCCCCATCCCGCCTGAGCCCACCGGGGACAGGAGCCGGTAGTGCCCCTCGAGGATCATGGGCAACAGCGCCTGACCGTCCTGGGGGCAGTACACGATCCCCTCGCCGTACTCGCTCTGGCACGTTGGGCACCGCGGCATGGTGGAGCGAGAGGGTAGCACGGGGAGAACGGAGGCCGTGGCTCAGCGCACTGCGTGCTTGCGCAACAGCTTGATGACGTGGGCGCGGTCCACCTCGGCCTCGCGCGCCATCTGGCTCACGTTGCCGCCAGCGGTGTTCAAGCGGTGGCGCAGGTAGGTCGCCTCGAAGTGATCCAGCCACGCTTCCTTGGCCTCCTTATAAGGAAGGTCCACGCGCACCGCGGGCATGCCCGGAGTGGAATCCTGCGCCGTGCCCTGAGCGAACGAGGTATCCAGCGCGCCGGACATAGCGACGCTGCGCTCCACGAAGTTGCGCAGCTCGCGCACGTTGCCGCGCCAGGGCAGTGAAGAGAGCTGGCGCAGCGCCTCCGCGCTCGGCGAGGTATAGGGCCGCGGCGGCAGCCCGAGCGCCCGGAACGTCTCCTCCCACAGGTGCTGGAGCAGGTGCGACAGATCCTCCAGGTGGGCGCGCAGCGGCGGCACACGCACCATGCCCACGGCGAGCCGGAAGTACAGATCCTCGCGGAACTCCCCGCGGTTCACGGCGCCGCGCAGATCCCGATGGGTGGCGGCCACGAAGCGCACGTCCACGGAGCGGAAGGCATCCGAGCCCACGCGCTTGACCTGGCGGCGCTCCAAGGCGCGCAGCAGGCGGGGCTGCACGGCCAGCGGCAGCTCGCCCATCTCATCGAGGAAGAGCGTGCCCCCGTGGGCGGCCTCGAAGGCGCCGCGCCGCTCATGGGTGGCGCCCGTGAAGGCTCCCCGCTCGTGGCCGAACAGCTCGCTCTCCACCAGCTCGCCGGGGATGGAACCACCAGTCCACGACCACGAAGGGCCCCGAGGCGCGCCCGCTCTGCTGGTGAAGCGCCTCGGCCACCAGCTCCTTGCCGGTGCCGCTCTCGCCCTCGATGAGCACGGTAGCGTCCGTGGCGGCCAGCCGCGCGAGCCGGGCGAACAACGCGCGCATCACCGCGCTCTCTCCCACCAGCCGGCCGAAGTGCGGCTCGGGGTGAAGCGGCACCACGTCCTGCTCGGCCACCAGGGAGAAGCGCACGGAGGTGTTGCCAAAGACCAGCGTAGAGCCGTCCTCCACGAAGGCCTCCGTCACGCGCACGTGGTCCACCTTCGTGCCGTTGGTGCTGTCCAGATCGCGCAGCCGGTACCCTCCCCGCTCGCGCACCAGATCAGCGTGGAAGCGAGACACGGTGGGATCGCTGAGCACCAGGTCGTTCCCCGGCGCGCTGCCGAGGGTGAGCTTCTCGGCGGAAGAGGATGCCTCGGCGCCCTGGTCCGGGCCCGAAGAGACCTGGAGCCGCACCCGCCTGACGGAGAGCCCGCCGGCCTTGTCCTGCGTGGAGATGACCTCGGTGTGCCCTGACATGTCCTGGCTCATACCACCGCGAGGGTGTCGCACGAGTCGGCCTCAAGGCGCCTGGCAGCGGAGCCTCCCGGACGCGGCCGCCGAAAACCTGTCTGCTTGTCATACAGGTTCGCGCCGGGCGACGGCGGCAGGCAGCCCCACCCCAGGTCCATCTTCACCTCAGCGCCAGGGAGGGGCGCACCTGGGTAGGTCCTCTCCGTCGCGGGTCTCCCAACCTGTCTGCTTGTCATACAGGTTCGTGACATGCGCCGCCGACAGGCAGCCCCTGCGCAAGCCTGCTTCCACGGGCTCCCACCACCCGCCATGCCGCGCGTCCTCATGAATCCTCGTCCTCACGCGTCTCCAACAGTGCCGCGGAGAAGGGGCTGCGCTCCCTGGCCCCGCGTGCAGGGCCGGGCGCCGAGGGCTCCGGGGCCATCGTCTCCGCCACCAGGCCCGCCATGCGCCAGGGCTGCTCGGCCTCGCCTGCCCCCTCCACCGCTGCCAGGGCTCGCGCCATGTCGCCAGCAGAGGGGTAGCGCTCGGAGGGGTGCGGTCTCAGCGCGCGCAGCAGCACCTCCGCCATGGCCGGGCCCGCCGCGCGCTGCAGCGCCCCCGCGGGAGCCAGCCGCGCACCCCTCACGGCAAGCAGGAGCTGGGCGTCCGTGGTGGCAGCAAAAGGGCTGTGGCCCACCACGGCCTCGTAGAGCAGCACCGAGAGAGAGAAGAGATCCGCGCGCCCATCCAGCGGCCCCCCGCGGACCTGCTCAGGGGACATGTACCGGAGCCGGCCGCGGGTGCTGCCCGGCGCGGTGCGAGAGGGCGTCCGCAGCCCCTTGGCGATCCCGAAGTCCGCGAGCTTCACGTCCCCGGTGCGGCCCAGCAGCACGTTGGCCGGGCTGATGTCCCGGTGGACGATGCCCAGCAGCTCGCCCCGAGCATCGCGCAGACCATGCACGTGCTCCAGCGCACGCAGCAGGCACAGTCCCACATGGCGGACCAGCGGGAGTGGCAGCACGCTCCTCACGGCCAGCACTCGCCCCAGATCCACGCCGTCCACGTACTCGAGCACCAGATAGGGGCTGCCCTGCTCCACCCCATAGTCCAGCGCGGAGACGACGTGCCCGTGGCCGAACGTGGCCATCAACCGGGCCTCCTGGGCGAACATCTGCCGGTAGCTCTCCTGGGTGGCCAGCTCCGGCAGCATGCGCTTGATGACCACGGGCTTCTCGAAGCCCTCGGGGCCCGGGAGCACCGCGAGGAACAGCTCCGCCATCCCGCCGCGGGCCAGGCGGGAGAGCAGCCGGTACCGGCCGAGCGTCCCCAGGTCAGCCGCGTGCGCCATGGCGCCGGGCCACCCCACCAGACCGCGGGCGGCAACCCACGAGGATCGCCGCCCGCTCGTTTCGCTGCTCACGGAGCTCCGCCACACCTGCAGCATACCTGGGGACCTCCGGGGAAAACATGCGCGGCGAGCGGTGCCGCGCCGGCCGCTCAGTTCGAGTACTCGGCCGACGTGAAGACGCAGCCCTGAGACTCGGTGCCCCAGCTCTCGAGGCTGTCGGTGCGATCCAGGAAGGTGCTGCGGAAGCGGTTGTCCCAGCACTCGTTGAGCGTCTCCGCGGAGCCCAGATCGCCGCCGCTCAGGCGCACGTCCGAGCGGCCCTCGCCGGACTCGATCCAGCGGCTCTTGATGCTCAGGCGCTCGTTCGCGGTGCGGTTGGGATCGAACCAGTGCACGTTGGTGTCCACGCCGAACTGGAAGGAGCCCTTGCCACCCGGCACCTGGGCGTAGCGGTAGAGCGCGGTGTCCGGCGTGGTCGAGCTGCCGACGAACTCCTCCGTGTCCACGTCCACCTTCACCTCGTCGGAAGGAGACATGCGCGAGTAGCGGAACTTCACCGTGCCCCGGCGCTGCGCCTCATTGGACAGGCGCGTCACATTCTCCCACTGGAAGGTGAACTCGCCCTCGCCGAAGCCGCGCATGGCGTTCCCCGCCTCGCTGATGGCCACCTCGTGCTCGCCGGTGAGCACGTTGACGTACGCGCTGTCTGGCGAGTCCTTGGGCTTGCCCTCCAGGGTTGTACTCGAAGACGTTGTTCGCCGTGCGCGTGACGGTCAGCAGCCACGTCGTCTGGCTCAGGAACGGGGTGTGGGGACCAAAGGTGGCGGTGTCACCCTCCACCTGGGTCGGCTCCTGGCTGGCGACCGCACTGAGCCCGGCCAGCACGTGCAGCGTGAGGCCGTTGACGACCAGAACGGAAGCCAGGGTGAGGCCGAACATGCCGGACCCCTCGCCCTGCAGGGCCTGCTCGGCGGTGGCCAGGCCTCCCTGGCCGCTGGAGCCCTTGGGCAGCTCCACCTTCGTCGTGTCGGCGTTGGGCATGCTGTCCTTGAAGTCCACCACGGGGATGGGCTCGCACGCGGTGAGGCACAGCGCCGTCAGCAGTCCAAGGCTCTTCTTCATCATGGCTCGTCCCTTTGTCCGTGCTGCCATGCGCTCGCCGCCGGGATGGCGGGGGGCTGTGGTGGCCACGCGGGCAGGCCCATCAGCAAGGTCCGGGCCCGAGCCAAAGGCGCGAAAGGACGAGGGGTCCCCGCCCCGGTTGTAGGCTGCGGACTACAACGGGCGGCGGGGTTGATGTCTGGAGCCTGCGGCCCCTCGGAGAACCTCAGCCAGGAGTCCCCCGAGCCGCCTGGGCGCGGTCGTACTCCTCCAGCGCGTCGATGATCTCCTCCAGCGAGTCCGTGATCCGCAGGTAGCGCCCGTACTCCTGGCCCTGGGCGAGCTGCGCCAGCAGCGGGTAGATCGGACGGGTGCGCGTCCAGAACTCGTGCCCCAGGAAGATCATGGGGCTGACGACGCCCACGGTGTTGTAGTGGTTCTGGCAGGCGTCCTGGAAGATCTCCTGGATGGTGCCGGCGCTCCCCGGGGAATAGACGATGCCGCCCGTGGCGATGGTGAGCAGGCCATCCTCGCGGACGCTGTTGGCGAAGTACTTGGCGATAAAGGTGGCGAAGGCGTTGGGCGGCTCGTGGCCGTAGTGCCAGGTGGGGATGCCCAGGCTGGCACAGGCGAGGCGATCGTCCAGGCTGAGCGGGAACGCCGCGCGCACCTCGAACGCACGGGAGAGCCACTCGCGATCCTTGTAGCTGGGGGCCTTGCCGAGCATCGCAAGCCCCGCGTCCAGCTCTGCCTCGCTCCGCCGGGCAAACCACGCGCCCATGTGGGTGGCCTCCATGGCTCCGGGGCCACCCCCGCTCACCATGAAGAAGCCGCGCCGCGTCAGCTCCCGCGCGAGCAGCGCCACTGCCCGGTAGTCAGGCTGCGCTCGGAGCATGGAGTGGCCGCCCATGATGGCCACCACCTTGCGAGGCTTGCCGCCGTTGGACAGCAGCTCCTCCATCGCATCGGTGACGGCGTGATCATGGAGCCGCTGCGCCAGCGTCTCGAGGAGCGACGGCGGGTTGGCCCGGCCCTGCGCGTTCCAGTGGGAATAGATGCGCTCATCCAGGGTCCCGGTGTAACTCTCGGGCCGAGCAGGATCGAACCCCGCATAGAGCTCCTCGGGCGTGTAGAGGTTGCTCCGATAGGGATGGTAGGGCAACCCCAGGAAGGGCGGAAAGATCAAGGCCCCGTGAGACAGCGCGGCCTGCAAGGCCTCCTGCTCGAGCTGGCACCCCATGAAGGCGGCGCCCGCCAGCGGAGCCGAGGAGATCTCCCGGGTGAAGCCTCGCAGATCGAGCCCCTGAACCACCACGTTGCGGAAGGAGCCCCCGCTGCGCAGTTGGCGCTCGAAGGCCTCGATGGTCTCGATCTCGGTCATGCCCCGAGAATCCCACGAACCGAGCCGTGGGAGCCTCGGATTTCCGACTCAGAAGAGCCGGAGCTGGTTGTCCGGAGCGTCCTCAGCCGCTCCCCCCTTGGGGAGCTGCTGGAAGCCGTGAGCCTGCGCCCAGTCCGGGCTGGGCCCGGCCCAGTGGAACCGCTCCATGAGCACATAGCCGCGCTCATCGAACTCGACGCCCTCGGCGGCCAGCTTGTCCGGCTGGTGCAGCCCGGACGTGGTGATGCGCCCGTTGCGGCCGATGACCCGCTGCCAGGCCACCTGGACCGAGCGGGAGCCGAGCGCTCCGAGCGCGTGGCCCACGATCCGCCCATCGCAGCCGTCTCCCACGATGGCGGCAACGTCCCCGTAGGTGGCCACCTGACCTCGGGGGATCTGGTTCACGACCTTGTAGATGCGCTCGTAGTACTCCCGCTCGTCGTTGGGGGGCATCGAAACTCCTGTCGCTGCGGAGGAGTCCTCCTCCGGTGAGGTGGTAACAGGTTGTGTCGATACCATACTACCCGATGGGTTGGGAGACCCGTCAAGGAGCCCCTACCTACGAGATCCCGTACTTGCCCGGGGCCAGGATGCCCTCCGGGTCCAAGGCCTTCTTGAGACGCGAGAGCACCTCCGGCACCCCCTCGAGCTTCGCCATCGCCTCCTGCTGCATGTCGAGCGGGGCGCGCGCGATCGTATACCCCGCCTCGGCGTAGGCCTGGAGCAAGGCTCGGAAGCAGCGCCCCGCGCGCTCCCGCTCCTCGGCGTCCTGGCGGTTGAAGAGGAGGATGTGCAGCGCCCGGCTCATGCGCGGGCCGCAGACGTACTCGCACACGAACTCGAAGCCGTGCTCGGTGAGGATGCGCCGCGACAGGGCCTGCTGCTCGTTGGCGACTCTCCCCACCATGGGCGAGGCCGGCAGGAACCAGGTGGCCCCGCTCCCGGGCCGCCACCGGAGCAGCCCCAGCTCATCCCTCGTGGGCTGGCCGCTGAAGGTGTCGATGTGGATCTTCAGGACTCGGCTCTTCTCCGCCTCGGCGTGCGAGATGTAGCGGGCCTTGCCGGACTTGAGGAAGTGGGCCTTCACCCGCTCGAGCAGGGGCTGCACGGCCTCCTCGGAAGGCCCGTAGAAGGCCCCAGAGACGAGCCACGCGCCGAGCCCGTGCCTCTCCCTCAGCTCCTTGCGCACCTCGGCGGGCAGCGGCGTCTTCCCCCCCGTCTTCTCGAAGGGGTAGGTCTCCTCGGTGCCAAAGGCGTAGACGTCGCTCGTCACCTTGATGAGCGTGGGCACCACGTTGTTGAGCTTCAGCGGGCGCACCAGCTCGAAGATGTCTCCAAGGTCCTCATCGTCGGGGAAGGTGAAGAAGAAGGAGCGGAGCACCGGGGGGCGCGGCATCAGCCACACGCCCATGCGCGTGACGATGCCCAGGTTCGACTGGACGAAGAGGCCATCGAGGAAGGGCCCATACCCATACTTAGACAGGTACTGGGTCTTGGAGCCGGGCAGAGCCCCGTCGGAGGTGCGCAGCACCTCGCCGGTGGGCAGCACCACCTCGTAGCCGCAGCTCATGCCGAAGTGGTCGAAGTAAGGCGTGTACCCGGCGCCCTTGTCGAGCGTGTTGCCCAGGATGCCCCCATCCGGCGGACCGGAGGTGGTGTCCATCATGAGCTTGTGGCCGCGCCGGCCCAGTTCCTCGTAGAGCTGTGCGTAGGTGACACCGGGCTCCACCACGACATAGGCGAGCGTCTCGTCGATCTCGACGATGCGGTTCATGCGCCGGCCAAGATCCACCACCACCTGCCCGGGACGCACCGGCGACTTGAGGCCCAGGCCCCGGTTCTCACCTGTGCTCGTGGGCCAGAGTGCCACGCCGTGCGTGTTGGCCAGACGGACGATGGCCTGCACCTCCTCGGTCGATCCCGGGTAGAGGACACCGGCGGGAGGCAGGTCCCCTCCCGGGAGCAGGTTCGCGCCATAGCGCCCCACGGTCTCAGGAGTCGTGTCCACGGCCGTGGGGCCGAGGCGCTCACGGGCGGCACTCAGGAAGGTCTCGGAAGGAGTGGGCATGGTAGGCCGCATCCTGCCCGACCCTTCACAGCGCTGCCCAGACACCTGCGCATACCCATTGGGCCAGGGTGGCGCGAGCCATGGCTCCCTCTCCAGTCCCCTGATAGACGGAGGGTCATGCTCGCCTCACTTCTGCTGGCCCTGACACTCAGTGCCACCCCCGCCACACCGGCGGGGCGTCCCCTGCTCATCACGGTGGATGATCTCCCCATCGCCTCTGTGTCGCTCCACACGGATCCGGCCGAGCGTGAGCGGATCACCCGCGGGCTGCTGGCCGTCCTGAAGAAGCACCACATCCAGGCCGTGGGGTTGGTGAACATGGGGCGGATGAAAGAGCCCGAGGTGTCCCGCCTGCTGGATCTCTGGCTCGCGGACGGACATGAGCTCGGCAACCACTCGTACTCGCACCCCTCCCTCACGCAGCAGAGCGCGGAGGCCTTCATCGCCGACGTCGAGCGGGGCCGGAGCGCGCTGGCGAAGCACCTGGCCTCGCGAGGCAAGACGGTGCGCTTCTTCCGCTTCCCCTTCCTCCGAGAGGGCGAGACGCTCGAGAAGCTGCGGGCCGTCCGCGCCTACCTCACCGAATCGAAGCAGCGCGTCCTGCCCGTCACCATCGACAACCAGGACTGGTCCTTCGAGCAGCCCTTCGTCCAGGGCAAGCCGGTGGCGGAGGAGTACCAGGAGGCCCTGCACACCGCGGTGCGCTTCTCGGAGGCCCGAGGGGACAAGCTGGGAGGCGGAGTGTCACCCCAGATCCTCCTGCTGCACGCCAACGCGGTGGGCGTAGCCGAGTGGGATCGCCTCTTCACATGGCTCAAGCAGACAGGCCACCGCTTCGCCACGGCCGACGAGGTGCTGGCCCACCCCCTCTTCTCGGAGTCCCACGAGTTCATCGGTACGCACGGGCCCTCGCTGTGGGAGCGGCTCATCGACAAGCGGGTGCGTCAGGACACGGAGACTGCCGTCCACGCCCTGCTGCGCAAGCAGGCCGAGGCGTGGAACCAGGGCGACCTGGACGCCTTCTGCGCGGTGTACACGGAGGATGCCGCCTTCGTGTCGCCCACGGGCCTGACGCGCGGGCGGGCCCAGGTGCTCGCGCGCTATCGCCAGCGCTACCCCGATCGCAAGGCCATGGGGACGCTCTCGTTCGAGTTCCTGGAGACACGGCTGGCCAAGGGCATCGAGTACTCCGCCTTCGGAGACGCGCTCTCCTCGAGGGTGCACGGCGTGAGCGTGGTGGCGCGCTGGACGCTGGCCTACCCGGACAAGGCATCGGCCACCGGCCTCACCCTGCTCGTCCTGCACCGGCGGGGGGACGGATGGGAGATCGTCGAGGACGCTTCCATGTAAGGTGCCGGGCACTCCCATGCGCCGGCTCCTCCTCAGCGCGCGACAGCTCTGCACGCGGCACCCCGTGGCGGTGGGCGTCACCGCGACGTTCCTGCTGAGCCTGCTGCTCCGGCTGCTGTACCTGCTGGGAGCGCCGGACCGCACGTGGCCGTTCTCCATCTTCTTCTACGGGGACAGCCGCTTCTTCCACACGTACGCCCTGGACTGGGTCCGGGACCGGCCGACGCAGGCCACGCTCCCGTACCACCCGCCGCTGTTCCCTGGGTTCCTCGGGTGGCTGTACCAGCTCCTCGGCGAGCCGCGCGGCAACGCCTTCCCCTACAAGCTGAGCCTCGCGGTGGTGAACTCCGCCACCGTGGCGCTCACGTGGGTGTGGTGGCGCCGGGTGCTCGGCACGGGCTGGAGCCTGCTGGCGGCGGGGCTCTTCTCCGCCAGCTTCGGC
>Ga0190275_10001693_pt1 | contig 16251 bp, 5 predicted proteins | sample Popmic550T_FD_133745 | JGI IMG/M metagenome (GOLD analysis project Ga0190275, IMG submission 133745) | Populus adjacent soil microbial communities from riparian zone of Yellowstone River, Montana, USA - 550 T | ecosystem: Environmental > Terrestrial > Soil > Riparian zone > Trees stand | place...
AAGGGCTTCACCCAGGCGCAGTTCACCGCGTCCGGCTTCGGCGTGGACGTGACGGACAGCGGCGTGGACAACGCCGTTCCCGCGGCGCCGAACCACTTCGGCCTCTACGTGGGTGGCAACATCGCCAACGCCAGCCGCGTCGTCTACAACCGCCTGGAGGGCTCGCCCAACGCGGGGAGCACCATCCAGGGCTGCGACGGCCACGGCAACCTGAACGCGCACATCATCGGCGGCTACTCCAACCAGACGGGCGCGCCGTTCGAGGACGCGGCCGGCTTCAACTACGGCCTGGGCGTGGCGCCCTTCGTGAAGGTGGGCTCGTCCGTCATCTTCGACCCGGGGACCTTCACCAGCCCCATCTACGAGGATCTGCAGTCGCGCGCCTACCGCGATGGCATGCGCGTGAGCTCCAACAGCTGGGGTGCCAACACCAGCGCCTATACCTCGGATGCGCAGCGCTACGACGCGCTGGTGCGTGACGCGCAGCCGGGCACCTCGGCAGTGCCTGCCGCGGGCAACCAGGAGATGGTCATCGTCTTCGCCGCCGGTAACGCCGGTCCGGGCGCGGGCACGGTGGGCAGCCCCGGCACCGCGAAGAACATCATCACCGCGGGCGCCTCGGAGAACGTCCAGGCCTTTGGTGGCGCGGACCAGTGCGCCGTGCCTGACAGCGACGCGAACAGCGGCTTCGACATCGTGGGCTTCTCCAGCCGCGGTCCCGCGGCGGACGGCCGCAAGAAGCCGGAGCTGGTGGCTCCGGGGACGCACGTCTCGGGCGGTGTGGCCCAGGTGGATGGCCAGCGCGCCAACCCGCCGGCCAACCCCAACGGGCAGGCGCTCGGCTGCTTCGACGCCTCCGGCGTGTGCGCCGGCCCTGGCAGCAGCAACTACTGGCCGCTGGGCCAGCAGTGGTACACGGCCTCCTCCGGTACGAGCCACTCGACCCCGGCCATCGCCGGCGGCGCGGCGCTCGTTCGCCAGTACTTCATCAACCAGAGCATGGCCCCGCCCAGCGCGGCGATGACGAAGGCGTACCTGATGAACTCGGCCCGCTACATGACGGGCAGCGCCGCCAACGACAACCTCTGGTCCAACAACCAGGGCATGGGTCTCATGGACCTGGGCATGGCGTTCGACGGTATTCCGCGCCTGCTGGACGACCAGAACCCGGCCAACCTCTTCACCGCCACGGGCCAGACCCACGAGTTCAACGGCGTGGTGGCGGACTCCAGCAAGCCCTTCCGCGTCACCGTGGCGTGGACGGACGCGCCGGGCTCCACCACCGGCAGCGCCTGGCGCAACAACCTGGACCTGACCCTGACGATCGGTGCCAACACCTACCGCGGCAACGTCTTCACGGGTGCCAACTCGGTGACGGGTGGCACGGCGGATGGCTCCAACAACGTGGAGAGCGTCTTCCTGCCCGCGGGTGTCTCGGGGCCCTTCACCGTGACGGTGACGGCAGCCAACATCAACTCGGACGGCCTGCCGGGCAACAGCTCCCCGCTGGACCAGGACTTCGCCCTCATCGCCTACAACACCTGCCAGGATGCCCCGCCGACGATCACCGGCGTGACGGCCACCGTCAACGGCAACAACCGCATCGACGTGGCGTGGACGGACAACGGCGCCGGCTCGTACAACATCTACCGTGCCACCACCGCGGGCGGCCCGTACACCCGCGTGGGCACCACGGCCGGCTCGCCCTTCCCGGACACCACCGTCTCCGGCGGCATCACCTATTACTACGTGGTGCGCGGCGTGGACTGCGCCGAGTCCCCGGACTCCAACGAGGCCTCCGCGACGGCCACCGGCACGTGCACCCTGCCGCCTGACTTCGGTGGCGCCACCAGCGCGACCAACGCTGGCACGGCCACCTGCGGCAACACGGTGGCCTGGTCCGCGGGCACGCCCATCTGCGGCGGCACGCTGAGCTACTCCGTCTACCGCAGCACCACCGCGGGCTTCACCCCGTCGATCGGCAACCGGATCGCCACGGGCGTCACCGGCACCAGCTTCGCGGATGATCTGAACCTGACGCAGGGGACCCGGTACTACTACGTGGTGCGCGCCACGGAGACCGGTGCCGCCACCGTCGAGGAGACGAACACCGTCGAGCGGTCGGCTGTGCCCACCGGCGTCGTGACACCGGGCGTGCGCTACTTCGATGACCTGGACGGCACTCGCCCGCCCAGCGCGGCCTCATACTGGATCGCGACGGCCAGCCCCGCGAACACGATCAACCTCGTCAACGGCTGCCACTACCAGTCGGCCACGCGCTCGTACCGCTTCGGTGCGGCCAGCGCCACCTGCGGTGGCACCTACCCGAATACCGCCACGGCCACCCTGTCGCTGGGCGGCAACGGCAGCACGGCCGGCATCAACGGCTTCGCCATCCCCGCCAGCACGCTCGGTCCGCAGATGTCGTTCAACATCTGGTACAACTTCGAGCCTGCGTACGACGGCGCCTGGCTGGCCTACAGCACCACGGGTGCGGCCGGTCCCTGGACCAATGTGGGCGACACGACGTCCGCGACGGCTCCGTACATCTCCGCGGGCGGCTACGACGGCACGCTGAACAGCAGCTCGAGCACCCGGATCTGGACCAGCACGAACACCGGCTCCAACGGCTCGCTGAAGGCCGTCACCGTGAACCTCAACTCGCTGGCAGGCCAGACGGTGTGGTTCGCGTTCCGCGCCTCCACCGACGGCTCCGTCGTCTCCGAGGGCTTCTACGTGGACGATGTCCGCATCAACGCGGATGGGTACGGGTCGTGCACCACCAACCTGCCTCCTCCGGGCCCGGCCGTCGCCTATCAGTTGACGGGGCTCCCGGCCTCGGTGCAGGCGGGCAGCCCGGCCACGTTCAACCTCACGGCCGTGGACAGCCTGGGCCAGACGGCCACCAGCTACAACGGCACGGCGTCCTTCACCAGCACGGATCCGCAGGCCCTTCTGCCGGCCAGCGCGACCTTCGCCGCGGGCGTGGCAAGCAACGTGTCCGTTGACTTCCGCACCCTGGGCGCGCAGTCCCTCACGGCCAGCGACACGGTGAGCCCGGCCATCTCCGGCAGCGGCAGCACCACTGTCACCGCGGGCGCCGCGGCTGGGCTGACCTTCACCGTGCAGCCCTCCGACAGTGCGGCCGGTACCTCCATTGCCCCGTCCGTGAGGGTGGGCCTGGTGGATCAGTTCGGCAACGCCGTCACCACGGGCACCCAAAGCGTCACCGTGGCCCTGGGCAACAACCCCGCGGGCGGCACGCTGAGCGGCACCACCACGGCGACGATGGTCGCGGGCGTGGCCACGTTCAGCACCCTGTCCCTCGACAAGGCGGCCACGGGCTACACGCTGGCGGCCAGCTCCACGGGCCTCACCGGCGCCACCAGCGATGGGTTCGCGATCACGGCCGGCGCGGCAGCGAGCCTGGCCTACCTCACGCAGCCCTCGAACACCGGCGCGGGCGTGTCCATCGCCCCGGCGGTGCAGGTGGCCCTCCTGGACGCGTTCGGCAACGCCACCGCCTCCACGGACGACGTCACCGTCGCGCTGGGCAACAACCCGGGCGGCGGTCCGCTGGGCGGCACCACCAGGGTGGCGGCCGTCAACGGCGTGGCCACCTTCAGTGACCTGTCCATCGCCCGCATGGGCTCTGGCTACACGCTGGAGGCCAGCTCGGGGGCGCTCCCCCGCATCACCAGCAGCGGGTTCGACATCACCGCCGGTCCTCCGCACCGGGTGACGATCACCCAGCAGCCGAGCGATGTCATCGCAGGCGCCGTCATTGCCCCGGCCGTGCAGGCGACCCTGTATGACCGGTACGGCAACCTGGCGACGCTGGCCACCACGCCGGTGTCCATCTCGCTCGGGAACAACCCGACGGGCGGCACGCTGGGCGGCACCACGACGATCGCCGCGGCGGGCGGCGTGGCCACCTTCAGCAACCTGTCGGTGGATCGCGCGGGCTTCAACTACACCCTGGTGGCGGGCGCCAGCGGCATCTACTCGGACACCAGCGTCGGCTTCGATGTCGGCGTGGGCGCTCCGGCGGCGCTGGCCTTCACGGCCTCGCCTTCCGGCAATGTCACCTCGGGTGCGGCCTTCACGGCCCGGGTGGCGGTGCGGGATGCGGGCGGCAACCTCGTGACGGGGGCTCCGACGCAGGTGACGCTGTCGCTCACCAACGCGGCGGGGGCCACCCTGAGCGGCACCCCGGTGGCGACCACCGTCAACGGCGTGGCCACCTTCACCGGCCTCTCCGTGGATCAGGCGGGCTCGGGCTACGCGCTGCAGGCGAACGCCACGGGCCTGGTGCCCGCGACGTCTCCGGCCTTCGGCGTGAATCCGGGCGCGGCCGCGGTGCTGGCCTTCACCACCCAGCCGGGTAACTCCACGGCGGGCGCGGCGATCGCTCCGGCGATCAGCCTGGTGCTGAGGGATGCCCAGGGCAACACGGTGACGACGTCCAGCGCGAGCATCACGCTGGCGCTCGGCGCCAACCCCTCGGGCGGCACCCTGAGCGGCACGAGGACGGTGGCGGCCAGCAACGGCATGGCCACCTTCCATGACCTCAGCCTGGACAAGGCCGGCACGGGCTACACCCTGCAGGCCACCTCTGGGGCGCTCAACGCCACGAGCAACAGCTTCGACGTGGCGGCAGGCGCCGCGGCGCGGCTGGCGTTCCGCGCGGCTCCGGCCAACGGCACGGCGGGCACGGCGCTCGGCTCCGTCCAGTTGGAGATCCGGGACGCGCTGGGCAACCTCACCAGCTCCTCTGCGCAGGTGAGTGTCAGCCTGGGCGGGCCGGCGGGCGGCATGCTCGGCGGTACCACCACGGTGGCGGCGAGCGGCGGTGTGGCCACGTTCAACACCCTGGTCATCAACCAGGCGGCGAGCGGCTACACGCTGACGGCCAGCACGACGGGCGTGCAGAACATCACCAGCGGCGCCTTCGACATCGCTCCGGCGGCGGCGGCGCAGCTGGCGTTCAGCACCCAGCCTGGCAACACGCTGGCGGGCGCGCCCATCACCCCGGTGAGGGTGTCCCTCCAGGACGCCTTCGGGAACCAGCTCTCGAGCTCGACCCAGAACGTCACCCTGGCGCTGGCGGCCAACCCCGCCGGCGGCACGCTGAGCGGCACCACCACGGTGGCGGCCGTCAACGGCGTGGCCACCTTCGGTGACCTGTCCATCGCCCGCGCGGGCACGGGCTACACGCTGACCGCGTCGGCGGGCTCGCTCACGAGCGCGACCAGCGCGGCGTTCGATGTCGCGGCGGGCAACTCCACGCGGCTGGTGTTCCGCATGGTGCCCTCGAGCACGACGGCGGGCAGCACCCTGGCGACCACCACCGTGGAGCTCCAGGATGCCAACGGCAACCGGGTGAACTCCTCGCTCAGCATCACCCTGTCGCTCCAGGGCGGCCAGAGTGGCACGCTGGGCGGCACCACCACGGTGGCGGCGAGCGGCGGTCTGGCGACCTTCAGCAACCTGTCCATCGCCCGGGCCGGGATGGGCTACCAGCTGGTGGCGCACGCGGCGGGTGTGACGGATGCCACGAGCACCGCGTTCGACATCTCGCACGGTGCGGTGGCGGAGCTGCACTTCACCGTCCAGCCGGGCAACACGCGGGCGGGCTCGGTGATCAGCCCTGCCGTCCGGGTGACGCTGCAGGACGCCTTCGGCAACGTGGCCACCAGCGCCACGGACTCCGTCACGGCGGCCCTGGGCAACAACCCGCGCAACGGGACGCTGTCGGGCACGAAGACGGTCAACGCCATCAACGGCGTGGCCACCTTCGGCAACCTGTCCATCGACAAGAAGGGCCAGGGTTACACGCTCCGGGCCAGCTCGGGCGCGCTGCCTCAGGCGACGAGCGCGGCGTTCGACATCACCAACGGCGGTGGGCCGAAGCTGATCCTCCGCACCGTGCCGGCGCAGGTGACGGCGGGTGAGGCGCTGCCTTCCATCGAGGTGGAGCTGCAGGACGAGCTGGGCAACGCGTTTGACGACACCTCGTTCAACGTGTCGCTGGGCCTGGGCGAGAACACGGTGGCGGGCCAGCTGTACGGCCGCGCGACGGTGGGCTCGACCAATGGCGTGGCGAAGTTCGACGGCCTCACCCTGCGCAAGGCTGGCAACGGCTACACGCTGGTGGCGACGGCCCAGGGCTTCGAGGGTGCGACGAGCACGGCCTTCACGGTGGTTCCGGCGGCGGCGGCCAACTACGCGCTGACGTTCCCGGCCAGCGTGACGGCGGGCCAGGAGGCGACGCTCTCCGCTACGGCCTACGACGCCTACGGTAACCAGGCCTCCAGCTACGGCGGCTCGGTCAAGGTGACGAGCTCGGACAGCGCGGCCACCTACAGCGCCAATGCCACCTTCGTCGAGGGTGTGCTCCAGAGCCTCAAGGTGACGTTCAAGACCTCGGGCCTGCGCACGCTCACGGTGACGGACACGGAGAAGGACACGCTGGCGGCGACGGCGCAGCTCAACGTCACGCCCTTCGCGCAGCCGACGGTGGCGGTAACGGATCCGGTGGGTGGCACGAGCGTCAACGGCTCAGTCAGCATCAACGCCTCGGCGGCGGTGGCCCCCGGCACCACGGTGGCCAAGCTCCAGATCCTCGTGGATGGGAAGGAGATCGCCAGCGGCAGCGACGCGACGCTGGCGGGCAGCTGGAACAGCGATGAGGCGGAGGGTGGCTCGCACGTCATCACCGCCATCGTCACGGATGGCGCCGGCAACATGGTGAACTCCGCTCCGGTGATCGTCTTCACGGAGATCGACACGGGCTGCGGCTGCGGCGCCACCTCTGGCACCGACGCCGGCATCTACCTGCTGCTGCTCGTCCTGGCGCGGTTCGTGCTGGGCCGGAGCCGCCGGCAGAACGCGGCCTGAGGACTGAGGCAGCCCCGGGCGCCTGAAGCGGGCGCTCCGGGGTGGGCCGGGCGGAGAAGGGTGTTCCGCCTGGCCGCTTGGAAGTCGAGCAAGTAACAAGAATGCGCCGGCGTGGACCCTTCCCGCCGGCGCATTTGTTTTGAGAGGGGAAGCGGGTGCCCCATGGGGCAAGGAGGCACATCATGACGTTGCTGGCAGGCACGATGGGGGCGTGGGCGGTGGCGCTGGTGCTGTCGACGGGCCCGGCGAAGCCCGAGCGGGCCGCGGAGCTCAAGCAGCAGGCCGAGAAGCTCGCGACCGAGGCCCGGGCGCTGGCCAATGCGAGCGGGTGCGCGAAGGTGGAGGGGTGCGAGGTGGCGGGGTTTGGCCACAAGGCATGTGGCGGGCCGCGCGAGTACATCGCCTACTGCGCGAAGACGACCGATGTGAAGGCGCTCCAGGGCAAGCTGGCCGAACTCGAGAAGGCCGAGAAGACCTGGCAGGCCGAGACGGGGGAGATGTCCAACTGCGCCCTGACGCGCAGACCGCCGCCCCGTCTCGTGGACGGCATGTGCCGCACTCGCTGAACTTCTGAAGGGCCGGCGGCCCGCGGCAGGCTCCAGGAGAAGGCGCCGGACACTGGGATGGCGCCCTCCCCTCCCTGCAGGACGATGCGAGGCTGCTCAGCTCTTCATCTTCGAGCAGGCGTCGCGGTCCGCCGCGAGCCGATCCTGGGCGCGCTTCAGCTCCTCCTGGGTGCTGGTGATGGCCCCCTGGACGCTGGCCTCCGCGGGTGTCCAGGCAGCGGCATCCTTGACCTTGAGCTCCTGGGCGATGGCCAGCGCCTGCTGATCCGCCTTGAGCTGGGCCTCGATGGCGCCCACCCACTTCGCGTCAGCCTCCGCCACCTGATTGCACCGGGTGACCAGCTCCGCGGCCAGCTTCTTGTCCTTGGACTTCTGGGACTTCATCACCACCGCGTCATACGCCTCCGCGGCGCTGTCTCGCGCGCCGAACGCCAGCATCGTGTCCGCCGCGCGCTGCTGGCGCACCAGCTCGTTCTGGATGAAGCGCTGCTCGGGCAGCGGATCCGTGGAGGGCTCCGCGGCCTTGGAGTTGAAATGGATGAAGCGTCGCGAGAACCGCATCGCGTCCGGCGGTGGCGTCACCGGCAGGGCCATCAGCTTCTGCTGGAGGCAGGTGGCCAGCGCGGTGCCCTCGGGCGCAGTCACGGGATCGAAGCTCACCTCGGCCGGCGTGGCCTGGCCCTTCGCCAGGTGGACGCGGGCCATGAGCGTGGGAGGAACCTGGGTGGTGTAGGCCGCGTAGCAGTCGCACCACTGCGGCTGGCCCAGGCGCACCGCGCCCGAGTAGTCCGAGCCTGAGTCGCTCCCGAGGATGACGGCCAGGCTGCGGCCCTGCTCGTGGGTGAACTCCGTCTCGGCCGACATCGGCGCGGCTCCCTTGGGCGAGGCCGCCAGCGGCACCAGACTCTCCACCGCCTTCTGCACACAGGCCTGGCCCTCGGGGGTGAGGTTCTCGCCAGAGACCGTGTGCTTGCCACCTTGATCGGAGACCTGGGTCCTCACCACCACGCGGGTGCTCTTGCCTTCGCCCCGCGAGGTGGCCGGCACCAGACACTCCATCACCTGCGGCCGCGCGGCAGACAGGGCGCCCAGCATGATGTCCGGGTTCACGGGCTGGGGCAGCGGCGCGGCCTGCGAGGCCTGGCAGACGGCGACGTCGAACGGGTGCTGGTTGGAGACACGGACCGTGTCCTGGACGGGTGCGGCGGCGACGCCCTGCTTCTGCATGGGCGCGCAAGAGGCGGTGAGGACGATGGATGCCACAACGGCACGACGCAACATCATGGGTGCTTCCTCCGGGGCTGGAACTGCGGAGGCCTCATCTACCAGCTTCCTCGACGACCATGGCGCTTCCTCCACCCCGGCGCTTGGGCTCGGCCACAGCGGTGACGGTGCCGTCCGGGTTGAAGCGGAGGCCGGTGACAGCGCCGATCTGGCCCGAGCTGGTAAAGGTGTGCCCCCTCTCCTTCAGCGCCGCCGCCTCGGGCGAGGCGATGAACTCGGGCTCGGCCTGGCTCTTCCCGTCGGGGGTGTTGCGCTGCGAGACACGCGGCGCCGCCACGGCCTCCAGCAGCGGCATGCCGAGATCCAGGTGGTTCACCAGCGTCTGCAGCACGGTGGTGATGATGGTGCTGCCTCCCGGGCTCCCCAGCGCCACCACCGGCGCGCCGTCCTTGAGCACCAGCGTCGGGCTCATGCTGCTGCGGGGCCGCTTGCCCGGCTCGGGGATGTTGGCGTGCGGGGCGGTGGGGCTCGGAGGCACGTCGAAGTCCGTCACCTCGTTGTTGAGCAGGAACCCGTAGCCCGGGACCACGATGCCACTGCCACCCTCGGCCTCGATGGTGCACGTGTAGGAGACGATGTTGCCCGCCTTGTCCGTGGTGCTGATGTGCGTCGTCTCCCGGTTCGGCACGTCCAGCACCGAGGGGCCCAGCGAGGCAGAAGGTCCGGCCGCCGTGCGTGGGAGGAAGCTCGGATCCTCCTGGAAGGAGAAGGGGTTGCCCGGGGGCAGCTCGCGCGCGGCGGCGCTGGCCAGGTCCATCGCCTTGCGCCGCTCGGCCGCGTAGTCCTTCGAGAGCAGCCCGGCCACGGGCACGTCCACGTACTCGGGGTCAGCCACATAGGCCGTCCGGTCCGCGAAGGACACGCGTGAGGCCTCGAGGTAGCGGTGGAGGAAGTCCACGCGGCTCATGGAGGCGGGCTCGAAGCCCTCGAGGAGGTTCAGGGCCAGCCCCACGGTGAGCCCTCCGCTGGAGGGCGCCGGCATGCCATAGACGGTGTAGCCCCGGTAGGTGCTCTTCACCGGCTCGCGGACGCGCGCCTCGTAGTCCGCCAGATCCGACAGCTGCATCACGCCCGGGCGCACCTTGCGCGGAGCGTCCGGCACCACCGGCGGCCGCGCCAGCGTCCCCACGATGGCCTGAGCGATCTCACCCCGGTAGAAGGCCTGACTGCCGCCCTTGGCCACCAACCGGTACGTCTTCGCCAGCTCCGGGTTGGTGAAGACGGAGCCCACGGGGCGCGGCTTCCCGTCGGGAGTCAGCAGGAGTTGGGCCGAGCTGGAGAACAGCTTGAAGCGCTCGACATTGCGCGTGGTCTGCTCGAAGAAGGTCTCATCCACCTCGAAGCCCTGCTCGGCGATGCGGATCGCCGGCTTCAGCACCTCGGACAGCCGCCGCGTGCCGTAGCGCTCCAGGGCCAGCTCCCAGCCTCGTACGTTGCCCGGCACGCCCGTGGACAGCCCGCTGGTCATCACCTCCGGCATGGGGATGGGCGCGCCGTTCTCATAGAAGAGCCCGCGGTGCAGAGCCCGGGGTGCCTTCTCCCGGTGCTCCACGGTGACGACGCGCTGCTCATCGGCCAGGTAGATGACCATGAAGCCCCCGCCCCCGATGGCGCAGGAGTACAAGTCCGTCACTCCAACCGTGGCCGCCGCGGCCACCGCCGCGTCTACCGCGTTGCCCCCATCCTTGAGGATCTCGATGGCGGCCGCGGTGGCTCGCACGTCGATCGTAGCGGCCGCGCCCCCGCGACCCGTGGCCTCGGGCTTGAACGGAGGGGCGGGAACAGAGGAGGCCGCCTTGTCGTGGGCACAGGAGACGGCCAGCAACACACCGGCACAAGCCGCGAGGAAGAGTCTGCGCATGGGGGGTCCTGGGAGATGGCTCGGCGTCCCACCCTAGCCCGCGCACCGCCCGAGTGGGGGACAGATGCGGCATGCTGGCGCACAGGACATGCCCAGGCCCCCGCTCGCCCCCCCCTCCTTCCCGCTGCCCGTCGTCCTCGACACCAACGTGGTCCTGGACGTGCTGGTGTTCGACGACCCTGTCACTCGCCCACTGGCTGATGCGCTGGCCGAAGGTGCGCTCGCCGCGTGGGCTGACGGAGAGACCCTCTTGGAGCTGGAGCGGGTGCTCACCCTGTCCACCTTCAAGCTGGATGAGGCCGAACAGCGCACGGCCTACGCTCGCTATCAGCGCCTGGTGCACATGGCCCCCGCGGTGTCCTCCACTCCTCTTCCCGAGCTTCCCCGGTGCCGCGACCGGGACGATCAGAAGTTCCTCGTCCTCGCCGCCCGCTCAGGGGCCGCCTGGCTCGTGAGCAAGGACAACCGGCTCCTCTCCCTGGCCGATCGCCATGGCCTGCCGTTCGCGATCCTCTCACCGAAGCAGGCCGTGGAGGGGCTGAAGCTCGCGCGCGGCGCCGGGTGAGCCGTCGCTCACCACTCCAGGCACGCCAGGCGATGCGGTGGGCGTCAGGTCCTGCTCAGCTCGCCATGATCAAGAGCGCGCCCAACACCGCAACCCACGACCAGTACCTCACCGGCATCTGCATGAAAGCTCCTCCCGTTCAAGGCGAGCGCACGCTGCCCCGCTGCGGGCTCGAGCACCATTGGCGTAAGCGCCGAGACAAGTATGGGCTGGAGGACAGCGGGGCCCAGAGCGAGCGTGTCTCACGCCTTCGACATGGGTGACTGGAAGCCCGCGCAGCAGCTGGAGGTGGACGGCCGCACCCTCTACCTCTGGATCGTCCCCGAGCGTTCACAAGACAACCAATCTCCCCGGACTGTAAATATCCAATGCGAGCGCTTGGCTTACCCCTGGAAAACGGGTAAGAGTCGGAAAATTTACCGAGTCAAAAGACTCGGGAGCCGACTCACCCTCCGGGGGCAAGCCTGTGATGATCGAGAGATTCCGCCGAACCGTCATCCTTGTAGGCGCATGTACGCTGTTGGGGTCCATGGGTTGCGGAGCACCATCCTCGGAAGAGGACGCGGGGCTGAGCCAGACGCAGCTGCCGCTGCTCATGGGCCCGGACTTCATCGTCCGCGAGGTGAGCGCTCCGCCCAGCGCGTTTCCCAACGGTCCGCTGCCGGTGACGGTGACCGTGTGCAACCAGGGCACGGACGCGGAGAGCACCACCGTGGATGTCCTCCTGTCCGAGGACGGGGTGCTGACTCCGGAGGACTTGCCGCTCTACTCCCAGTTCCTGGGCTGGCTGCAGCCGGGGCAGTGCGAGACGAACACGTTCTACACGTCGGCTTCGGTGCCGAGCGGGGCCAGGTACGTGGGGGCCGTCGCGGACCTCTTCAACGGCTCGGCGGAGTCCAACGAGACCAACAACGCGCGGACCGGTCCCCTCGTGGGCATCGGCTATGACGCGGACATCATCATCCAGGAGGTGAGTGTCCCGGCCAGCGCGTCGCCGTGGAACGTGATGACGGCCTCGGTGACGGTGTGCAACCAGGGCACCGTGGGCGGTAGCGCCGAAGTCCAGCTGGTGCTCTCCGAGGACACGGACATCCGCTTCTCGTGGGATGGGCCTCCGGGGGAGCAGGACCTGCCCGTGTTCTCCTTCTACTCGGGGCCGCTGGACGCGGGGCAGTGCCGGAAGGAGCAGTTGCAGTTCCAAGTCCAGCCTCCGCACGAGGGCGGCTGGTACCTGGGCGCGATGGCCGATCCCGGCAACATGACGCCGGAGCTGATCGAGACCAATAACACGCGCGCCAGCGAGCTCTTCGGCATTGGCATCCAGGCCGACTACATCATCCAGACGGTGAGCGGCCCGCCCAGCATCGCACTGGGGCTGCCCTTCACGGCCTCGGTGAGGGTGTGCAACCAGGGCACCGTGGGCGGTAGCACGGATGTCCAGCTGGTGCTCTCTCAGGACACCACCATCCGCTTCTCCTACGAAGGTCCTCCGCAGGATCAGGATCAACCGCTGACCTCGTTCCCGACGGGGCACCTGGAGGCTGGGCAGTGCCGGACGCACCAGGTGGAGACCAGCGTGCATGTCTCCCAGGAGGGCCCCTGGTACCTGGGCGCGGTGGCGGACCCGGGCCACGGCGAACCGGAGCTGATCGAGACGAACAACACCCTGGCCAGCAAGACCGTGGGCGTCGGCTATGGGCCGGACTTCATCATCGAGTCGGTGATCGGCCCTCCCAGCGCCACGCCGGGGTGGCCTCTCGAGGTCTCGGTGACGGTGTGCAACCAGGGCACGGATGGAGGCAGCACGGATGTGCAGCTGGTGCTCTCCGAGGACACCACCATCCGCTTCTCCTACACCGAGCCGCCGCAGGGCCAGGATCAGCCGATGACCTCCTTCTCTACGGGGTGGCTGGGGGCCGGGCAGTGCCGGACGCAGCAGGTGGAGACCTCCGCACAGCCCTATCGCTACGGCGCCTATTACCTGGGCGCGGTGGCGGACCCGGGCCACGGCGAGCTGGAGCTGATCGAGACCAACAACACCCGCGCCAGCAAGATCATCGGCGTGGGGCATGGCCCGGACTTCATCGTCCAGTCGGTGATCGGCCCGGCCAGCATCCTGCCTGGGCAGCCGTTCACGGTGAGCGTGACGGTGTGCAACCAGGGCACCACGAGCGGCAGCACGGACGCGCAGCTGGTGCTCTCCCAGGACACCACCATCCGCTTCTCCTATGGCGGCCCTCCGTCCAGTGAGGACCTGCCGCTCTACAACTTCTATACGGGGCCGCTGCAGCCTGGGCAGTGCAGGACGGAGCAGGTGGAGACCTCCGCGTGGGCCCCGGACCCTGGAGCCTGGTACCTCGGTGTGATCGCCGACCCTGGCAACTACCAGCCGGAGCTGGTCGAGACGAACAACACCCGCGCCAGCGTCCTCACGGGCATCGGTTATGCGCCGGACATCATCATCCAGGAGGTGAGCACCCAGGCCAGCGCCATGTCCGGCCAGCCGTTCACGGCCTCCGTCAAGGTATGCAACCAGGGGACTGAGTCAGGTCCCGCAGAGGTGCAGCTGGTGCTCTCCGAGGACACCGACATCCGCTTCTCCTTCCAAGCGCCTCCCAACAGCGAGGACTTCCCCGCGGGGTTCTTCTCCATCCCAGGCGGGCTCCAGCCGGGCGAGTGCAGGACGGAGCAGGCGGAGGTGCATGGATGGGTCCCTCACGAGGGCACCTGGCACCTGGGCGCGGTGGCTGACGCCGGCAACTACACGCCGGAGCTGATCGAAACCAACAACACGGGCGTCAGCGACCCCATCGGCATCGGCTACGGGGCCGACTACATCATCCAGGCGGTGACCGTCCCCGCCAGCGTCATGCCTGGGCAGCAGCTGACGGCCTCGGTGACGGTGTGCAACCAGGGCACCACGGGGGGCAGCACGGACGTGCAGCTGGTGCTCTCCGAGGACTCCACCATCCGCTTCTCCTACAACGGTCCTCCCATCGAGCAGGACCAGCCGCTGTACGCCTTCCCTACGGGGCACCTGGAGGCCGGGCAGTGCAGGACGCAGCAGGTGCAGACCTCTGTGTGGGTCCCGCAGGAGGGCCCTTGGTTCCTGGGGGCAGTGGTCGACCCCGGCCAGTACGAGCTGGAGTTCCTCGACACCAACAACGCGCTGGCCAGCAAGGCCGTCGGCATCGGCTACCGGACCGACTACACCATCACGGCGCTGAGCGGCCCGGCCAGCGTCCTGCCCGGCCAACCTTTCACGGCCTCTGTCACCGTGTGCAACCAGGGCACCGTGAGCGGTAGCACCGATGTCCAGCTGGTGCTCTCCGAGGACACCACGATCCGCTTCTCCTACGACGGCCCTCCGCATGATCAGGATCAGCCGCTGGTCTCCTTCCCCTCGGGACACCTGGAGGCCGGGCAGTGCACGACGCAGCAACTGCAGGTCCAGCCGTGGGTTGCGAGCGACGGCCTCTGGTACCTGGGCGCGGTGGCCGATGCGAGCGGCTCCGAGCTCGAGCTGATCGAGACCAACAACACGCGCGCCAGTGCCGCGGTCGGCATTGGCCACCGGACGGACTACGCCATCACGGCGGTGAGCGGCCCGGCCAGCGTGAGGCCCGGCGATCCGTTCACGGCCTCCGTCACCGTGTGCAACCAAGGCACCGTGAGTGGCGGCACGGAGGTGCAGCTGGTGCTCTCCCAGGACACCACCATCCGCTTCTCCTACGGCGGCCCTCCGCAGGATCAGGATCAGCCGCTGCAGTCCTTCTTCACGGGGCCGCTGGAGCCCGGGCAATGCACGACGCAGCAGGTGCAGAGCAGCGCGCATCCTCCCCAGCACGGCGCCTGGCACTTGGGAGCGGTGGCCGATCCCAGCGGCTCCGAGCAGGAGTTCCTCGAGACCAACAACACGCGCGCCAGTGTCGCGGTCGGCATCGGCTACTCCGCGGATCTCGTCATCCGTGAGCTCACCGCTCCGGCCAGCGTGGCGTTCGGGCAGCCGTACCCGGTGACGGTGAAGGTGTGCAACCAGGGCACCGAGGCATCCTTCGCGGAGGTGCAGCTGGTGCTCTCCGAGGACGCCACCATCCACTTCTCCTACAACGGCCCTCCTGGCGGACAGGACATGCCGGTGGAGTACCTCTCCTTCAGCGACCTGCAGCCGGGGCAGTGTGCGCAGCAGACCCTGTCCCTGAGCATGCCGCCTCCGCAACCGGGCACCTGGCACGTGGGCGCGGTGGCCGATCCGGGCCTCTCCCTGCCGGAGCTCATCGAGACCAACAACACTCGCGCCAGCGCCAGCATCTCCTTCCAGCCCTGAGCTGAAGCGCGCTCCCGCTCCTCGAGGGGTGCAGTGGCCACGGCCGCTGCACCCCTCTTCCTCGAGTGGGGACGCACGTCGCGGGCCCGTCGTCCCGACGCGCACTTGCCGAACCTGTCTACCTGTCTGACAGGTTTGCCGAGACCGCCGCCGGCAGGGGTCCCTCCTTGAGGCTCGCGTCGGTGGTAGAGTCCCCCACGCGTGGCGCCTGACGAGGAAAATCAGAGCTTGCCGTGGGGGTATCAGACGGTCCCACAGCCGGAGGTCCGGCCCACCTCGCTGCGGATGAAGCTCGTCACCCTCTCGGGGGACGATGCGGGCCACGCCCTCTCGCTCGAAGTCCGGGGCTACCGCCTTGGGTCCGACCCGGCCTGTGACATCGTCCTGAAGGATCGCACCGTCTCCCGGCAACACCTGACGCTGGAAGTACGGGAAGACGGGGTGCGGGCCCGGGACCTGGGCTCGCGCAACGGCTCGTTCTGCGAGGGCATGCGCTTCACCGAGCTGGAGGTCCGCCTGGGGGCTGTCCTCCGGCTGGGAGCCGTCGAGCTGAAGATCCTTCCCGAGGACTCACGCGAGCGCGTCATTCTTCCCTCCTCGCGCCCGAGCTTCGGCTCGCTCGTGGGCGCCAGCCGGAAGATGCGCGAGGTGTTCACCCTGCTGGAGCGGGTGGCCCCCGGTGACTCGGATGTCCTCATCGAGGGCGAGACGGGCACGGGCAAGGAGGGCTGCGCTCAGGGCATCCACC